>Ga0326728_10007520_pt1 | contig 27882 bp, 26 predicted proteins | sample MB3enrmetagenome_FD_207602 | JGI IMG/M metagenome (GOLD analysis project Ga0326728, IMG submission 207602) | Lab enriched peat soil microbial communities from McLean, Ithaca, NY, United States - MB31MN | ecosystem: Environmental > Terrestrial > Soil > Wetlands > Peat | place: USA: New York...
AAGTGTTTTTGAAATGGCATGGTTCATACCGTATATGGGCATCCTGATCTATGCGGTGCTTGCAGCAGTCACGCTCGGATCGATCCTTGCCGGTGTGCCGTTCACCCTGCAGTATGCACGGGAAATGATGGATAAGAGCCTGTGGATGAATCCCGTTTTCATCCGGGTTAATGTCCTTATAACTGGGGTATGGGCCGGTATATTTCTGGTAAATCTCGCATTGAATGCAGGTATGCTTGTTACACCGGGAACTATCCGGGGCATTGTTCAGGTTATTACCTATATCGTCCTCGTTGGCGGGATTGTTTTCACGCTCTGGTATCCGGAGCACATCAGGAAAAAACAGGCCACGGTGTCCAGTCAAAATACCGTGAACCCTGGAGGAGTGAAGGAATGACGAAATCTAACGATGAGACCCAACTGGCGGGGAATAACCTCGCGCTCTGGTTGGCTGAGCACATTCAGGAATTCTGCCGGACATCGCCTGAGAACAATCTTAAGAATAAAGAAAATGACCGGGCCTGCGACGAACCCCTGGTCGGGTTCTCAAATGGGGCGGATCCATTGTATGAGTTCCTGCAAAAAGATATCGGATCTCCCTATATGGTCCCGATAGAAATATTCAGGAAATCTTTTCCGGATACTAACGCAAAGGCCGGAGATCTCACGGTGATTTCCTGGATCCTTCCCAATATTCCGGCGACAATTGCGGATAATATAAAGGAAACTGCACTGCCTTCCGAACGGTGGGCACGGGCGAAACATTTCGGATCCAGGTTTGATAAAATATTGTCCCAGCGTGTCATTGACATTTTGAATCAAGCTGGATACATGGCAGTTGCTCCTCAGTATACACCATTCTGTACCGTAGGAATGTCACGTAAGTACGGATTTGCCTCGGTCTGGTCTGAACGACATGCTGCGTATGTGTCCGGGCTTGGAACCTTTGGACTCTGTGATGGCCTGATAACGCCGAAAGGTAAAGCCATGCGTTGTGGCTCGGTCATTGCACGTGTCGTGGTTCCTTCAACACCACGGCCGTACACCGATCCCCATGCGTATTGTTTGTACTATGCCAAGGAAACATGCGGAAAATGCATCACGCGGTGTCCGGCCGGGGCAATCTCAGAAAAAGGCCACGACAAGCAATTATGCCACGAATATCTGATGGGCGTCACGAGTCCGTATGTAAAAACACAGTTCGGTATCGATGATTATGGGTGCGGGTTGTGCCAGACCGGTGTTCCCTGTGATATCAGGAATCCTGTTCGAAGCGTTGAAAATAAGCGAGAACCACATCGGCCGTCAGATCCCGTCCACCACTAAAAATATTTTCACTTTCCGACAACGTGACAGAATCAAGTTCTGGCATAATCCCTAAGTTAATATTTCAGCAGTCCGATGTACCGATTGTGAACGGACCGTAGCCAGGAAAACCCTCACGACAGACTAAGGAGCCCCGGTTTCAGACACCCCGAGCTCTCATTATGCAGGAACGTGTTGCCCGGTCCTTCTCTACGACGTCTGCCTGAACGGGAACGTATCAAGCACGCCAATGGCACCGGCGGGTACAGGAATATCTGAAAGTACTACCGTGGATTTAATTATACAACCGAGAGGAGACTATGCTATGACCGATGACAGTAAGAGCCCGGCGATGGGCGAAATAAATAGACAAACCGGACGGGGCCAATCCAACCGGGACTGGTGGCCAAACCAGCTGAACCTGAAGGTTCTTTCCCAGCACACTCCCCGGTCAAACCCGATGGGAGAAGAGTTCGACTATGCGGAGGAGTTCAAAAAACTTGATTTCGCAGCAGTAAAGGCGGACCTGTGGGCGCTCATGACCAATTCACAGGTATGGTGGCCGGCAGACTTTGGCCACTACGGACCTCTCTTTATCCGCATGGCATGGCACAGCGCCGGTACATACCGTACCCTTGACGGCCGTGGCGGCGCCGGTTCCGGCCAGCAGCGTTTCCCCCCCCTGAACAGCTGGCCTGACAACGTGAACCTCGATAAGGCCCGCCGGCTGCTCTGGCCAATCAAGCAGAAGTACGGCAGGAAAATTTCCTGGGCCGACCTCATGATACTTGCCGGCAACGTTGCCCTTGAGTCGATGGGATTTAAGACATTTGGTTTCGCCGGTGGTCGCGTGGATTCCTGGGGACCTGACGAAGACGTGTACTGGGGTTCCGAGAACACGTGGCTTGGTGACAAACGCTACTCCGGCGATCGGAAGCTCGAAAACCCGCTCGCTGCCGTGCAGATGGGGCTTATCTACGTGAACCCCGAGGGCCCGAATGGTAAGCCGGACCCGGTTGCCGCAGCAAAAGACATCCGTGAGACCTTTGCCCGCATGGCCATGAACGATGAAGAGACGGTTGCGCTCATTGCCGGGGGTCATTCTTTTGGAAAGACCCACGGTGCCGGCCCGGCATCCCACGTGGGGCCCGAGCCCGAGGCAGCTCCTATCGAACAGCAGGGCCTGGGCTGGAAGAGTAGCTTTGGCACCGGCAAAGGCGACGATACGATCTCAAGCGGTCTTGAGGTCACTTGGACGAGCACTCCCACAAAGTGGAGCAACAACTTCTTCCGTATCCTGTTTGCGTACGAATGGGAGCTCACCAAAAGCCCGGCCGGTGCATACCAGTGGAAGCCCAAGGGTGACGCTGGCGCTGGTACCATACCGGATGCGCACGACCCGAAAAAGCGCCGCTCGCCGTCAATGCTCACTACGGATCTTTCCCTCCGGTTCGATCCCGCCTACGAAAAGATTTCGCGCCGTTTCTACGAGCACCCGGACCAGCTTGCCGATGCTTTTGCAAGGGCATGGTTCAAACTCACCCACCGTGACATGGGCCCGCGCACCCGGTATCTCGGCCCCGAGGTCCCAAAAGAAGAACTCATCTGGCAGGACCCTATCCCGGCGGTCAACCACCCGTTGATCGGTGCAAAGGAAATCACTTCCCTTAAGAGAAAGATCCTCGCCTCGGGGCTCCCCATACCGGATCTCGTCTCGACTGCATGGGCGTCTGCCTCAACCTTCCGCGGCTCTGACAAACGGGGGGGTGCAAACGGCGCCCGCATCCGCCTTGCCCCGCAGAAGGACTGGGAAGTCAACGAGCCGGCCCGGCTTGCAAAGGTGCTTAAGGTCCTCGCAGGTATCCAGGTTGAGTTCAACAGCACCGCTACCGGCTGCAAAAAGGTCTCGCTTGCAGACCTTATTGTCCTTGCCGGGTGTGCAGGTGTTGAGCAGGCGGCAAAGAATGCCGGCCATAACGTGAAGGTCCCCTTCACGCCGGGACGCATGGATGCCTTACCGGAGCAGACCGATGTGAACTCCTTTGCCGTTCTCGAGCCAAAGGCCGACGGATTCCGCAACTACCAGAAGGCCCGCTATGCCGTACCAGCCGAGGAGCTGCTCGTTGACAAGGCGCAGCTGCTCACCCTCTCGGCCCCTGAGATGACGGTGCTTGTCGGTGGCCTGCGGGTCCTTGGTGCCAATTTCGGACAGTCAAAGCACGGGGTATTTACCAGCCGTCCGGAGACTCTCACCAATGACTTCTTCACCAGCCTTCTCAATATGGGCACGGAATGGAAGCCGGTTTCACAAGATGCTGATGTGTTTGAAGGCCATGACCGGAAGACGGGAGAGGCACGGTGGACCGGCACGCGTGTCGATCTTATCTTTGGCTCAAATGCCCAGCTCCGGGCCATCGCCGAGGTGTACGCAAGTGTTGACGGAGAGAAGAAGTTTATACAGGACTTTGTTGCGGCATGGACCAAGGTGATGAACCTTGACCGTTTCGATCTCGCCAGGCATTAGGAATATTCCAATGACAGCATACCTCTCAATACGCGGAGAAGGTTCCCGAAAGGGTATGAATAAAGGGTTGAAGCATTGAACGGGACGACAGCAGCACCGCGTATTATCTCGTGGAATCTCACGCTCAGGTGTCCGTTAGCGTGCTCCCACTGTTACGTAAATGCAGGAAAAGACGAAGCAGTAGGAGTGCTCTCCACGGATGAAACTCTTGCGGTCCTTGACCAGATCCGGGCTACCGGGACGCCGGTAGTCGTACTCTCGGGCGGTGAGCCCCTTATGCGGGACGATCTCTGCACTATTGCCCGGTACGGAACCGATTTAGGCCTGCGGATAGTGATGGGGACAAGTGGGTATTTCCTCGACCGTCCCATGGCAGAAAAGCTCAAAGAGGCCGGGATCCGGGCCGCGGCCATCAGCCTTGATTCGGCCGACCCGATCATACACGATTCGTTCCGGGGGGTAAACGGTGCGTGGGAACGGGCAGTACAGGCCATCCGGAACAGCACGGAAGCAGAAATTGGCGTCCAAATCAACATGACCGCGATGCGGCCGGCAGCAGGAGACATTGAATCCGTGGTGGCGCTCGGGAAGAGTCTTGGCGTTGTGGACTACCAGGTCTTCTTCCCCATACCGACCGGAAGGGCCGGAAAAATCGGGCCGGAAAATCCCCGGCAGTATGAGGAGGTTATCCGGCAGGTGCTCATCACGTACCGCGACAGCGACATAAACCTCCGCCCCACATGCGCCCCGCAGTTCCGGAGGATTGCGGCAGATCTTGGGATCGAAAAACAGCAGTGGGGTCGTGGTTGCATTGCCGGGATTAGTTATTGCCGGATCTATGCCAATGGGGACGTGACCCCCTGCCCCTACCTGCCGGTGAGTGCAGGCAATGTCCGGGAGATCCCCTTTGACCGGATCTGGAACGAATCTCCGATCTTTGTTGCGCTCCGGGACCCGGGCCGGCTTACCGGGAAATGCGGGCGGTGCGAATACAAGGCTGTCTGCGGCGGGTGCCGGGCCCGGGCCTACCGGGGGGCAGATGCATTCTCGTCCCGCTGGTGCGACGGTCTCGAAAAACCAACAACAATCGTGGGTGAGCTCTGTGCAGAGGACCCATGGTGCCCGTACGAACCGGGAGGCAGCACATGAACGACAACACAGCGACAGATACTCTCGATCTCAGGATCCTAGATACACTCCAGCAGGACATCCCGCTCGTGGCCCGGCCATGGGAAGCCATTGCAGCCCGTCTCGATATCCCTGAGCCACTCCTGCTCGAACGGCTCAAGCACCTGTACGACAAGGGTGTGATCCGCGGGATCTCGCCAATCATCGAGTCCCGGGCGCTGGGCCTTGCTGCAGCTACACTCGTAGCCCTCCCAGTCCCGGCTGAAAGGATCCGCGAGGTGGCAGACCTGATCAGCCAGTACCCCGCAGTGTCGCACAATTTCCGGCGGGACCACCATTATTCGCTCTGGTTTACGCTTTCGGCAGAAAATGAGGGGGCGCTTGAAGAGATCCTTTCGGAGATCCTCACTAAAACCGGTTTTTCCCGTGACGAGATCCTCGACCTGCCCACGGTAAAAAAGATCAAGATCGATGTGAGGTTCCCTTTCCTTTCGGACATAAAGGAGGTCTCCTGATGGACCCAAATGACCTCGCGATCCTTGCCGCTCTTGAAGACGGCCTCCCGTTTATACCCGAACCGTTTGCGGAGATTGGGAAAACACTCGGGATTACTGCGGAGGAAGTGCTGGACCGGATAAAAAAATTGCAGGAGAGCGGCGTGATTAGGCGGTTCCGGGCCCGGATCAACCAGCGGCAGGTGGGCATCTCTGCAAATGCGCTTGTGGCCTGGCGCTGTAACAAAAAGTCCACCGATAAGACCGGTGCGTTCCTTGCATCGTTTCCTTCAGTAACCCACTGCTATGAACGCCGGCCCATCCCGGGCCGGTGGGATTACTCCCTGTATACCGTCCATCACGGGCGCTCGCGGGAGAAAGTTATCGAAGAAGTCAAAAAAATTGCGGATGCTGCCGGTCTTTCAGATTATCTTATCCTCTTTAGCACCGAGGAGTTCAAGCGGGTACCCCATGTCCGTATCAAGGAGAATGGGAGAGGATCATGAACCGGATCACCCAGTGCCTGCACGGGAAGGGGACCGTGAGTGCGGTAATGAAGCACCGGCACGGTGATGTCCCGGCCCGGTACCTCGCATTCTCCGGGATGCGCCGTCCCGTCGTCTTCTGGAACCTCACTGACCGCTGCAACCTGAGCTGCATGCACTGTTACAGCCGCTCGTCCCCGGACAGCCCGACACAGGGAGAACTTTCTACACTTGAAGCACTTGCGTTCATCGATGACATGGCAGCAGCCGGCATACCGCTTGTCATCTTCACCGGCGGGGAACCGCTCGTCCGTCCCGACATCTGGCAGATTGCAGAACGCTGCCGGGAAGTGGGGATAAAAACCGCGCTCAGCACCAACGGGACACTTATTTCCGACGAGGTGGCGGCAAAGATCAAGGCCTGCGGGATCGAATACGCGGGGATCTCGCTCGATGGCGCAACCGCACAAACTCACGACCGGTTCCGGAACTCGCCGGGAGCATTCGAGCGGGCAACTGCTGCTTTTGCCCGGTGCCAAAAGGCCGGCGTCCGGTGCGGTGTGCGAGTGACGCTTACCAGAGAGAACCTGGCCGAACTCGGGCCCCTTGTAAAGCTCTCCCGTGACCTCGGGGCATCGCGGTTCTGCCTGTACTGGCTGGTGCCCTGCGGGAGGGGGAGCGATGCGTACTACCGGCTCCAGCTGAGTGCTGGCGATGTCACGCAGGTGCTCACTCTCCTGTACCGGGCGGCGCAGGAGACCCCGCCGGACCAGATGGAGTTTCTCACGGTCGATGCACCGCAGGACTGCATCCACTTGATCCACTCCATGGAGCGCGACAACTCGCCGGATCTTGCCGAGGCCCGTGACCTCCTTACCTCGCTCAACGGAGGGTGCAGTGCCGGTGACCGGGTGGCAAATGTGGATGCCAAAGGAAACGTGTACCCCTGCCAGTTTGCACGAGCACCGGAGTTTCTCGTGGGAAATATCCGGGACCGGCCGTTCTCTCTTCTCTGGAATGATGCGGACAACCCGGTACTCTCGCGGTTCCGCACAAAACTCATTGTAGTTGGGAGAAAGTGCGGATCCTGTACCTATCTTTCCCTTTGCGGCGGCGGGTGCCGGGTGCGGGCCTGGGCAGCGGGCGGCGACGTTACCGCGGAGGATCCATTCTGTTACGTGACCGGATCTGAAAACGAGAAGGCCTGATTGCCCGCATCCGGTTCTGTCAAGTCTTCTGGGGGAAGATTTATTTTTCGGCGGAGTATTTGTCGTAACTTTCGAAGGCTTGACGGAGCCCCCATCCACAGGTGACTCTTGTGAAAAGCTCTTATCATACCGCTGCCAAGTGGTTGTTATGCCCCGTGAGCAATCGGGCCGCAGCGAGCAAAAAGGACAGAGAAACAGGTTATCTGAAGAGAAAAGTCCATACTTGCTCCAGCACTCCGGCAACCCTGTCGACTGGTATCCCTGGGGGGATGAAGCGTTCCTGCGGGCTACCTCGGAAGACAAACCGATTTTCCTCTCTATAGGTTACGCAACATGTCACTGGTGCCATGTAATGGCACACGAGTCTTTCGAAGACCCTGAGGTAGCATCGTTGCTGAACCGGGATTTTGTCGCGGTAAAAGTAGACCGTGAAGAGCGTCCGGATATTGACAGTACCTATATGACAATATGCCAGCTGATGACCGGACAGGGAGGCTGGCCGCTCACTATCATTATGACGCCCGGGAAAAAGCCATTCTTTGCTGCGACATACATTCCGAAACGGGCTAGGTTTGGCATGACCGGGCTCGTTGATATCCTCACCCAGGTTTCCCGCCTCTGGAAAGACCAGCGCGACGAACTCCTCGCATCAGCAGAAAAAACGGTATCTGAACTTGTCACTTCTCATGAACAATCATCGGGATCGATACCGGATCCCCATGCCCTTACCAAGGGATACGAGAACCTGTCCCGGGTGTTTGACGAAGCGTATGGTGGGTTTGGGACTGCCCCGAAATTTCCCGCTCCCCATAATGTTCTCTTTCTTTTACGGTATGCGAAACGGACCGGGAACCAACGTCCTCTCAAGATGGTTACAAAAACCCTGACAGAGATCCGAAATGGAGGCATCCATGACCATATTGGTGGAGGGTTTCACCGGTATTCAACCGATTCCCGGTGGCGGGTACCGCATTTTGAGAAGATGCTCTACGATCAGGCGCTCCTGCTGGATGCCTACACAGAAGCGTTCCTTGCCACCGGTATACCGGAGTTCCGAAAGACTGCTGAAGAGATTATTACCTATGTATTCCGGAACCTGTTGTCGCCGGATTGCGCTTTCCTGTCAGCTGAAGACGCAGACAGTCCTGAAGGAGAAGGCGCTTTTTATCTTTGGACTGCTGATGAATTGCAATCCGTATTGGGACCCGATGGCGCTGCCCTTGCTGCTCTTGCCTACAACGTAGTTCCAGAAGGAAATTTTCTTAGCCAAGAGACGAGGAAAGGGCAAAACATCCTGTACCGTACGCGTTCAGATGGGGAATGCGCATCACTCACAGGGCTTTCCTTAACAACATTCGAACAGCGGATGGATGAGATCCGGGAACGGCTTTTTGCGGCCCGGGAAAAGCGCCACCGGCCGTTTTGTGATGAGAAGATCCTTGCGGACTGGAACGGCCTTTTCATCGGAGCACTTGCCCAAGCTGCACGGGCATTCGGAAACGAACTCTACCTTGGATCGGCAAAAAGAGCTGCACAATTTGTTCTAACAAGGATGCGAGATCCCAAGGGAGGGTTGTTTCACCGCTACCGTGACGGGAAAGCAGCGATCCCCGGGTTTGCCGATGATTATGCTTTCACCATCAGCGGGCTGATCGAACTGTATGAGGCCAGTTTTGACCCGCAGTTCCTTGCAGCCGCACTCGAGCTGAATGCATTTTTCATGAAGCACTTCCTTGACGCCCGTTCCGGAGGATTCTTTTTTACATCGGACGAGTCGGAACCGATCCTCATCCGGAAAAAGGAACTCTATGATGGTGCTATCCCCTCAGCTAATTCAGTGGCGATGGAAAATCTGGTCAGGCTTTCACGTTTGACCGGGGAAACAGCACTTGAACGTGAGGCCGACAATCTCGCACGATGGGCTGGTGAGGCGGTTAATGAGCATCCCTCTGGTTACACACGGTTCCTTTGTGCACTGGATTACGCTACTGGTCCGGCAATGGAAGTTGTCATATGTGGCGTGCGCGATGCAGATGATACAAGAATATTGATCGATGCAATAAACAAGCAGTATCTCCCATCCCTCACCATTCTTTTGCTCGATTCGGACTTCTCGCAAACATTAGCGGCTATCGCACCTTTTACGCTGGATCTTGAGGCAAAGGGCGGAAAGGCAACCGCGTATCTTTGTTCTGGTCACTCCTGCACACAACCTACCACCAATCCCGGTGCTCTGCTGGAACTGCTGGGTGTCAAGCAAAAATAAAGGTGCTATTACGTTAACGGAATTTGGTAAAAATGATCTCGCCATAACACATCATTGTTGACTAATTAAAGGTCCCGACAACGCTGCAGAACCAGTTATTTAAAAAAAATACCTAGTACCCATAGGATTTTCCGGTCATTCCACCCAGTAAGACTTTAACCAGACAAACATTCTCCAGTTCTTTTTCTGTAAACGGGTGATCCTTGCTGCCGTAATGACGCATGATGGCATTCATCGCTGCACATTTCTCTGCATATCCTGTGAGGATCCGGGCAGTACCGGTACAAATAACGCTCTGGTACTGCATCTCCCATTTACAGGGATTGTCACTTTTTATTGGGCCTGATGAACGATCGACCTCAACACAGCAGCGCGGGTTCTTGGTGAGCATGGCGATCTTCTTTCCCGCTGGCGCCGAATGGAAATAAATCGTATTGTCCTCGTATGCAAAACATACCGGCACAATATAGGGTTCATTCTCGTCTGCAAGGGCTATCCTGCACACTTCGGCATTATTGAGGATCGATTCTATTACACTGCGATCTGTAATCTCGCGATCTTTTCTTCGCATACTACCGATCTCACCGTTGAACATGGAACAATAAAAATGCCCTGACAATCAGACTATCTTGTAAAGGGTTGTGCGCCGGGAGAGCGTCCTTCCCAAATCTTCGGCCACCCGCTGCATTTCGGCCGGGTCAAGGTAATCCGTATTGGAGGCCCCGGCACCTTTGGAGATGCTTTCCTCAAACATCGTGCCGCCAAGGTCGTTTGCACCGGCAAGAAGGCCCAGCTGCGCCATCTTTATCCCTTCCTTAACCCAAGATACCTGGATATTTTTAAAATTGTCTAAAAAGAGCCGTGCAACGGCAACCATCAGGAGATCTTCGCGGCCGGTTGCTCCTGCCCGGGCGGAACCTTCCTTAAATATCGGGGTATTCATGTGGATGAACGAAAGCGGGACAAACTCCGTAAACCCCCCAGTTTCGTCTTGGATCTCCCGGAGGATGGTAAGGTGACGCACCAGGTCTGCAGTACTCTCGCAGTGACCATACATGATGGTCGCGGTCGTGGGAATGCCCATATCATGAGCTTCCTGGATGATCCTTACCCATTCGGCGGTCGAAATCTTCTGCGGACAGATCTGCTGGCGGATAGGGTCGACGAGGATCTCGGCTGCTGTTCCGCACATCGATGCAAGACCGGCCTCTTTCATCGCCCTGAGCACCGATTTTGTGTTGATCCCGCTCTTTCGTGCAGCATAGGCAACTTCCATGGGATTACTCGCATGGAGATGAATGCCGGGTGCGGATTCGCTGATCCAGCGGTAGACATCGATGTAGGACTGTGCAGTAAATGCCGGGTGCAGGCCGCTGACCGTGCAGATCTCGGTCACATTGCGGGACTTTGCAAGCGCTGCTTTCTCCCGGATCACCGCTTCATCGTGGAAATAGCTGCCTTCATCACCGGGTTTCTTGGAAAAACCACAGAAGCCGCAGGTATTGACGCAGATATTGGTCACATTGATATTCTGGTTACGGACATACGTGACAGTGTTTCCGGCGACTTGTTCCCGCTTTTCATCAGCGGCGTACGCGATCTTCCAGACATCGCGACCCCGGGTTGTAAAAAGGCGTATCGCATCCTTTTCGCTGATCCGATTTCCACCTGCTGCATCTGAGAGGATGGTTGAAAGTGCCCTGACCATACTGTCACCTTTCGTCTTAGTGTGTCACACTGTGTCAAACTTAACGTTAATCTATCGTATTTTCCTTTATCACAGGATTTTAATACCGTGAAACCAATGTCCCTTCCTGAGAATTATGGAAAACGTCACCGTTCAGTTGCCGCATAAGAAAGCCGAGGGGTACGTCATCCCGCTGGGACCAGCAAATCTCGTTGCTATCATTACCGATATAGGTCTCGTTGGCTGTGGCGCCTTTGATGTAGCTGCACTCGACTCGTTCAGCTACCCGGCAGCTAAAGTCCGCCCGGCAGTAGGGCCGTCCATTGTAAACACCAGTGATATCCTCACCGGCATTGTAAAAGAAGCCAACCGGGGCGCGATGGGCCGCGGGATCAAAAACGGCATGACCGGCAAAGAAGCACTGGAACTGCTGTGATCTATCCAGTAATACCGCGAAACTATTTTTTTTTTAAATTATCTCGACGTGCACAGCTTAATTCGTTTATTTGAAACCTTAAAAGAATAAAAAAACAGGGAAAAAATTCCCGGCTGCTCACTTGAGTTTTTTCTCGAGTTTCTTGAGCTTCTTTTTAGCGTCTTTGCTGCCCGCAGCCGCCGCCTTCGAGAGCTCTTCTGCCTTGACCTTCTTCACCTGGTTCAGCTTTGTGAGTTGTTTCTTACTTGTTGGCATTTTAGTAACCTCGTTACGTTGATTCTGGTTAGCTTTTTTCCTTCTTATAATATCCCTGTACCAGCCAGTAAAATCGGGGAGGTTTGGAATAGTAATCTCCGGGCTGTTTTTTCTTTTTCACATCTGTACTGTATCTGTCGTGATGAGACGGATGAGATTTTCGCGTCCTTTTTTCACTTTCTGGATGATTCCCCGCTGTTGGAGATCGTTAAGCGCAGAACTTACGGTGGATTTTGGCATACCAAGGCTTTTTACGATCTCAGATTGGAACTGTTCCCCGGCGTTTGCCTTAAGCTGCTGGACGATCCGCTCTTCGATGCTTAACCGGTCCGCTTCAGACAGGTCTGCTGCCGGTTCTTCAGGTTCTTCCGGTTGGTTGTCCGGTTTGGGATCCTGTCTTCTTTTCCGGTATACCAGAAAACCTGCAATGGCGACAATTATGATCCCAATAATTCCCGCGCCGACCAGCAGTATCGGCAATACTGGGACGACCGGCAGTATCGGTGATGCCGAGCCGGCAAGCACGATTTGCGGTTGACCTGGCTCGAACGAACGCTCACCATACCAGATGAGGCTGTCTGCCCCCTGCTGGTCAGGGACCGGCTCGACAGAGGTTACGGAATATCCCTGGGGGTAGGTGATGATGAGCGAAGAGTCCTTATCCAGGTACAGTCCGCCCACAAATGCATCGCCGGTGGAGAGACCACTGTCAACTACGGAAAAGTTTGTCCAGGAAAATGAGTACGTGACCACCCCGAATCGTCCGGTGGGAGAGGTCTGGACAATAGCATTGCCGGAAAAATTGTCTGCCACCATGGGACGACCCGTTCCGGTGGCAGCCTGAGCAGCGGATCCTTGCATCAAATCCTCCAGCTGAGGGAGGTAAACAGTATTCATGTCGGAGGAGTAGTTTTGGAAATTATTCAGGTCGTCATCTGTTTGAATAGGAGTACGGTACTCGACCGTCCACAACGCAGATCCGTCCCCCTGAAGGTTGATCGTATACGTCGTAGTGTAATCAGAAGGTGCCGGGGCTGGTGCCGCCCATACCCCGGGCAGGGTGCAGACTAAAACGAGGACCGCAATAGCAAGAAGCCGATACCAGGTCCGTTTATCCACTACACACTTCCCTGTTGATCATTATTGTGTCCCTTGTAAAAAAAATTCGTGACTGGTTTTTTCATTACCGGTGATTTACGTGTTCAAACCGGAAGGTTAGGATTACCGGGAACGGAACTGTGAATCATCACCATGGTAGGTGCCTGAGTTCCAGGTAGTGTTTGTGTACCGGTAGTCCTGATTATTTTGTTGGTATTGACCATTATCGGTCCGGTGCTGGTCCTGCCAGGTGTGGTCTGTATTCTGGTTCGGGGTCCACACCGGCGTTACTCTGTTCACGTTAGTGTGAGTGTGATCCCCGTTATAGACCGGCTGGGTCCAGTTATGGACGACAGGATGCAGCGGCACTACCCTGTAGATCGGCCTGTTATTATCGTCCCGGTAGAGGTCATAATGCACATGGGTCATCCACTCGAATCTATGTTCGATATCCTGACTCCGGTTATATGCATCAACTAGGCGCGTGTAGTCTGGATGCGAGTGCTGGAGATTTTGCAGGACTACCTGGTGGTTGAGAATCCTTGCCTGCGCGTCTGCGATAACAGGGTTAGTGAACTCCGGTGCGGGTCCCGTTCCGGTGTTATAAGAATCAGATGTTGTACCGCTGTTATCAGACCCAGATGTTGTACCACTGTTGTCAGACCAAGTGGATGTACCTCTGTTGTCAGACCAGAGCGTTGTACGGTTTAACCAGTCAAGGGTACTGTTAGTCTGGTTTAATTTATCCCAGTAGCGATCCAGTGCCCGGTCTGCGGCATCGGTCCTGTTGGCGTCAAGTGCACTCTCGAGTTCAGCTAAGCGGAGATCGGACTGGTCAATCTCTTTTTCCAGCCTCTCGGTCTGGTTGAACGTAAATGTATCATCCAGATTTTCAAACGCAAGCTTAAGTCCGTATACCGGGCTGTCAGCCCCGATAGATCCGTGATATGGCTCAATAGGGTCTACAAGAGGTGTCCCGTTGGTGTTGTCAGCGCCGACAGGCCCGTTGTATGGCTGTACAGTGTGCGCAGGGGGCATTCCCTGCGTGTAATTAGTATAGTCTGCTCCGGCAATTCCAATGGTACAGATCAATCCCAGCACCACCAGCACCAGAAGCACGCCAATTCTTGTTTTCATCATATTCCCTCTGTATTCGCGGCTTTCCTGCCGTTGAATAAAAATTCCCGTTGGGGTGGTTTAAGCATGGTTACCGTTCGGGAAAATCCCCTTTGTCCGTGAGTGTTCCCCCTCCCCAGTAATCGTTCCGGACAGTCCTGTTTGGAAATCGGGGCGATTTTCCGCGGGAAAAAATTCCGGCCACATACACAGGGAAATACTCTTTGAATACGTGCCGGATCGGCCGGGCGCGCGAAAAAGATGGGGGTAAACGCGGGTAACAGGCTGGCCCCGCGCCTCACGATGAAAATCACGGGGATATACTGACACGTCTATGGTTGATTCCCGCTGTTTCACTTCGTAAAAAATTCCCAATCAAACGCCAACACATCAGGACCGGAAAATCCCTATAGAGGTAATACATCTCTTTATCGTATCACTAGCCAATCAAGCACTATCCTTATGCAACACACTGAAAAAAAGATAAAATTAATCCGTGACAAGTTAAGCAGGATTGGTATCGGAGAGAAAGACCTTGACGATGCTGCTATCCTCGCAGCGTATAACATCAACAATTTTGGCAACCTGTGTTCGGTTCCAAGGATATCCAGAAACCCGTTAGGTTCACATTAGGGAAGGTGCCCGTGTGAAAAAGGAAGAGATACTGCATCTCCACATGCTGATGTTCCTCATCAAAGGGTATTTCAAAGACATCCTCAATGATGAAATCTTCACGGAACGGTACGATTCCCTGGAACTCCATCCCACCCACATTCATAAAGATAAAATTGCACATAGAGACGCTCTCTTTACCTTATGTGACGAGATAGTCTCCCATGTCCACCGCCGGAAAGTGCCAGTGATAAACTTTGCTCACCTGACGGCACTACCGCTGGCTGCTGCCGAAAATTAATTTTTTTTAAAAAGATTTTTTTCGCCAGATTAACTACTTTCTCGGTACCGGTGCTGCCCAGGGATTCGGGAAATCGCGGTGGCATTGCTTACAATGCAGTTTCGGGGTGATTTCTGTTGTGCGCCACTTGAGGTCGCAATAGGGGCAGCTGAAAAGATGATCTTTACCAACATTTTTCATGGTATACCTATATGATGAGGGTTGCTGATAGGAGTTTGGATCGTTCTCATTTCCCCACATTGCACAACTATATCCCGTTAACAGGGAGATCCAATCACTCCAAAGGTCCATTTTGACCGACTGCATACTAACCTGTACTATAAGGAGTAGGCTGCCCCTATAGGTAATATTGTTAGTCATCGTTTCCGCCCGATACACAAATCAGGTATCCCGCATTTGAACCTGATGAAGAGGAGAAGATAAACGCAGTTATGGAAAACTCTGGTAATGAGATAAGCGAGGAACGTGTTGCAGCACTTGAAATGAAAGTTAATAAGATGAACACTCTTGTTGAGGGACTTACAGCGGACCTTCTGGATCTTAAAGCCATTAACCGGGAGATGTCCAAGCAAATCCAGGATCATGGACTCAAAAATACGCATGTCATAGTCCAGAATTCCCCAGTGGACAGCGCTGTGATTGCTGACGAGCCAACACCACAGCAGCAGGATACGAGCACGGTCCTGGTAAGTAGTCCCCGTGCAGAGGAGCCAAAGGCTGAACCGGAAATGGTCATGATCATGCAGAACGATGGGACCAGAAAACTTGAGCCCCGGCGCGGGAACACCAACTGCTCTTTCCCCTTGGCGGGCCAAGGTGGAAATAAGCAAAAAACGTCGGTTAAGTCAAAACTGACCGATTTTGCCAGATAAGCCCCTTGTGTCTTTGTGAACGGACAACAATTGTCCGGGTTCACCCGTTCTTTGGAACTACAGATAGACATATGAGGCCACGAAACAACTCTTGCCCGTCACAAGAGAACCGGGTTTACCGGTTCAGGGAGAGATAACCTTCCTCGTAAGGGAAGCGATTGTCATTCCTGTTCATGAGTGCTCAGCAGCCGGTGCGGACGACCGGGAGAACGAACGGCTTTTGCCGGAATATCAAAAATAATAACAGTGAGGTTAACAATGTCACAACAGCTTGGCGGACAGCCAATTATTATTATCAACCAGGGGACGAAACGAAGTCGTGGGGAGGAAGCCCAGCATTCGAATATTATGGCTGCAAAGGCAATCGCCGGCGCAGTCCGGACCACCCTTGGCCCCCGGGGCATGGACAAAATGCTCGTCGGATCAACCGGAGATATCGTCATAACAAACGATGGCGCAACCATTTTAAGTGAGATATCGGTCAAACATCCCGGCGGAAAGATGATGGTCGAAGTCGCCATGACCCAGGATGATCAGGTCGGCGACGGAACCACAACCGCGGTGGTCATTGCCGGGTCCTTAATGGAGCAGGCAGAAAAACTGCTCGAAATGGGCATCCACCCGACCGTTATCTCTGAGGGATACCGCAAGGGCATGGAAAAAGCCCTTGAGATCGCAGACACCCTTTCGTTCAAGGTCGACCCGAAGGACAGAAAGACGTTAATCCGGATCGCCGATACTGCAATCACGGGTAAATCAGTCGAATCCGCCAAAGAGAAACTGGACGGCATCATCGTGGATGCAGTCATGGCCATCACAGAAAAAACCGATGGGAAATACACCGCTGATGAAGACGACGTGCTGATCAAAAAGCAGAAGGGCAAGTCAATCGATGATTCCGAACTTGTCCGCGGCATTATCCTCGACAAGAAGCGGGTATCCGAAGGCATGCCAAAGAAGGTCACCGGGGCAAAAATTGCACTCATTGCAATGCCGCTGGAGATCACAAAGACCCAGGTAAAGGCGAAGATCAAGATTACAACCGCTGATCAGGTATCCGCATTCTCCCAACAGGAACAGGATTCCTTGAAAAAACTGGCTGATTCCGTGATTGCATCGGGAGCAAATGTCTTACTCTGCCAGAAGGGTATTGCAGACCCGGTCCAGTTCTTCCTCGCAAAGCACGGCGTATTTGCAATTGAAGATGTTCCTGAAAAGGATCTCAAGTATGCAGCGCGTGCACTGCATGCAAATATTGTCAACAAGCCAGAAGACCTGACGGCAAAGGATCTCGGGCATGCCGAATCTGTCGAAGAGGATAATAATATCGACATTACCCGGATCTCCGGGTGCAAGAACCCCAAAACCGTCAGTATCCTGCTCCGGGGCACAAGCGATTATCTTCTTGACGAGCTGGAACGTGCGGTTGTTGATGGCACCCGCGTGGTTATGGACGCAATCGAAGACGGCACGTATGTTGTCGGTGGCGGTGCCGTTGAGGTCGAGCTCCTAATGAAGATCCGTAATTATGCTGAGACAGTCGGCGGAAGGATACAAATGGCAATCGAGGGATACGCGACGGCCTTTGAGATTATCCCGCGAACCTTAGCGGAAAACTCGGGATACAGCCCGATCGACAAGCTGGTTGCCCTCAAGAATGCCCACGCGAAGGGGCAGAAGACAGCCGGCCTCAACGTCTTCACGGGAGAAGTAATCGATATGCTCAAGGAGGGTGTATTTGAGCCGCTCCGATCCAAGCGCCAGTCCATCCAGAGTGCATCCGAGACCGCCATCATGCTCATCCGTATCGATGACATGATGATCACGCAGTCTCCTTCAGCAGGCGAAATGCCGGATATGTGAGGATTACATCAATTCTTTTTTTTGAAAAAAAGATTGCCGGGACATTTTTTCTCCCGATAAGGACCTTGGAAACCTTAATAGATGAACTATAATATACCAAGATTTAAATAATTGACAATCGTTAAGATAGTCATCAAAGTTTTATCGCTCATTCAAGGGACATAAATGGGATTTTCAGATAAGATAATTTTTTGTGCAATAATAATTAGTATGGTGGTCTTCGTATGCCATGGGCAGGACCTACTATCAACTTCATTTGTGACACAGACCGTATTGAATAAAGAGACTACATCCTCATGCGGAAAGTTTTGCTATGAAAATTATTTGATTTTCACCGATCAGGAAACGCTTCAAGATTCTTCAAATCCTTTTGTCGGAAAACTATACAATGGCGATATTTATGATAAATTGGAAGTTGGTCATACGTATAATATGACATTAATTGGTTTGAGAATTCCAACTATAGGGTGGTATCGCAATATCATTCAATTTAAAGACATTGATGTAAATTGACGCGTGCACGTCGTAAGAGTACATGAATAAAGAGAGAATGCCTATTTTGGGTATCGATAAAACTTAATAAAAAATCTCAAGAAATGAGGGATGAAACCCCTTTTTTGAATTTATCAAAATTAACATTGTATTAGTTAAAATAATGAATCCATCGAGATTAACACCCCCCGATTTCAAAAAGTCTCGAAGATGCACCAGAATCGTTTTGAATGGCTGCTCTTGAGATTACCGGGACAACTCCTTTTTCATTTTTGCATGGACTTCTTCAAGGTTCAGCGGGTTGAGCGGTTTACAGAGGATCTCATGGACGCGGAGATTTTTCAGGTGCTGCGAGGATGCAGCCTGCATGACCAGCGCTGTATCTGATCCTCTTCCTGTACCGGCGATAGCGATGATCTTCTCACCGCTCTTTACATGACCACCGTCAGTGGCCATGAGCACAATTTCAAAACAGACCTTGACTCCCTGGCAGAAGCAGCGCAAAAGGTTTGCCATCACTGCCGGTGTTGTCGATTCATAGAGGTCGTTGGTGTGAAAAAGCATTGTGCCAAAATGAACGACGTGTCCTGCGTCTCTCAATGTCTTTGCCAGATCCTGGGGAAACGCGTTGATCTCGCGGTGAAAGTCCCATTGATGAGGAACAACAATCAGCTGTATGCCGTCGTTTTTGAAATACTCCATCGCTTTCTTTGCTGTAGCTCCGCTCGTAGACGCGATCACTATCTTCCTGATTTCGAGTTTATGGGCACGTTCGCGTGCTAACCGAAACGTGACATCCGTGTTCTCCGGATCGAGGGTTTCAAAGTACGTTATCGCATGTTCCATAATCGAAACTATAGCAGGAGGTGTTGATAAGGTGTTTGATCTGGCAAAAAACCAAAAGAGGGAGATCTATCCCGGCATGTTCGCTTTCACCCATGCATACGTGCCTTTGCGGTCGTAGACATGCGAGATGATGTAATTATAGACATTTGCGTAGGTTTTATCGAGTGATACCTGTTGATTGTAATTGGCCAGTTCGGCATTATAGGCCGCGACCATTGCGTTTTGGGACGAGACCTGATCATTGTAGCCGGGGATATTTCCTCTGCTGCGCATTGAATTCATCTGGGATTCGATGGATGAGATCTGTCCCTCTTTTGCATTGAGATCTGCCGCAAGTGAGTCATCCTGTGTTTCCATGCTGAGCGCTTTCTGGTTTGCAAGCGTGGCCACGTTGTTTATGTATGCTGTTTCCGCACCGCTGGTGTATTCTGTTGTGCCATTCCCCACAGCGATGACCAGCGGTTCTGAGGTGAGGACAATACCTCCTTCAAGTTCAGCTGGCGGAACGCCCACGTAGGACAGGTTGGTTGTCTCAAGGTAGGCATATCCGGTGTCTTTGTATAATGAATCCGGGGAACCGACGCCAAGTGCCATATGATTTTCCGGGGTAAACGTGAAGATCGCGACCTTGTACCCTTCCCGGGAAAGAAGGCCGGCGAGAAGGAGGCTCTTGTCAGCACAGTTACCTTTTCCGTCCACAACTGTCTCGACCGGGAACTTCGCGACTTCCCCGGGCCTGTCCTGGTAGGGCAGGGACTGGATATACGTCGCCATGAGTTCGAGGTACTCGTCGCTTGACAGCCCCATGCCATCCCGGATCTTCCGGAACTGGGTGAGGAGATCGGTGTACATCTGGTCTTGGGCCGGATCGTTGATCATCTCCATGTAACTGTCCGTAGTCCAGACGCTGTCAGATACATTGCCATAAACGGTAACTGACGTGGGGGTCGATTGGGCAGCCTGGTAGACGGCAGCATCGACCGGCAGCGAGAGGGTAACCTGGCTGTTCTCAAACTGGAAGGTACTCGTGACAGGAATCGTCGCTGAGTTGTCTGTACCCACCTCGATATGGGGAACGACAACTGCCTGCGGGGAAAACACACAACCGGCAAGGAGTGTAATAGCAAATAATGCGATGATGAGGATTACAAGAGATTTTACCGAGCGGTGCATGGTCTGGTTCAGGTAGGGAAGAGTTCAACGGTCGTCGTATCGGATTTTTTATCACGGGCGGATTTTCTAAGCCGTTCTAAAACTGATTGTTATCTCAGTCTTGAAACAATAAATCGTTGATGTTTGGGGATGATCCTAACCTTTTTTCAGTAAAGCTCATCTCAATTTAGAGACAGTAAAGCCTTATCCGGATTTAAGGTGTTGTTAGAGCGTTATGTTACATTATTTATTGAAAAGATATCGTTCTAGGTAGTGTTATACCCTCTTTGTTTCATGCACAACTTGGACATTAGACAGAAAAATTTTGCTCATTTAACGTATAATCAAAGTAAATTTCAAGCCTTCATGGTTTGAATTCAAGTCCTCACATTCTATACAAGATTATAGGTATCTCTCTTTTTGCAACTCATCACAATCTAGCACATTTCTGATATCACTGTTCTGCAAAATTATTTTATTTTATAGTTGCGCGGATCTTTACTTGCCTCTTCAAGTTTAGTTCGTACTCGTTCTTCCAGATCTTTATTTCTAATAAGTTCAGGCTTGATACCAATTTTAATAGAATCATAATATTTTTTTAACCAATATTGTTTATATTCAATGTTGGGGTGAATAAATGAAAGATCTAACTTATAATTGTCATATTTTGAAATCCAACAAAAAATTTTCCAATAGTTATCATCAAAATTTTCAAAAAATCTCTTGCTATTTTCAAAAGACCCAAATGTATTTTTAACATTTGTATCGATTATTGTTCGAATTTCATGGGATAAATTTTCAATATTTTCTCTTTGATTAATATCTGAAAATAGAACAAAATCAAGAGCATTAATGATTTGTAATTTATTTAATGCATCGAGATCGGCCTGTTTATCGATATAACATATAGAATCATAATCAAAATCGATATCATATGCATTTGGATCATAAAATAATAACAAAATTTCATTATTAATCGGATAAAAAATTTCCAATCCCGGTGAAAACAAGCTTTCCATTCGTTCATTCTCAATTTTTAACTGATTAAATCGAACAGTCGGAGCATCGCCACAAATAAAATTATTATTTGTAGTATTGATAATCAAAGCGATTTTTAAATCAGAGATACTTTCATAACTTAGTATTGGAGCCTGCATTATCCGTCCAAATGCAGTTCGATAAGGATGGCCCATCTCTCTTCCTTCATTCCTCCTGATTTTTTTAAAAATAGTAATATCGATTTTACCATTCGCTGTTTGAGATTTTGTAAAATAAATTGAGAACATTTTTGATGATTTCGTTCTTGATTCTTGAAAAAGAGTGAAAACTCGTAAAAGTGTATTGTCATCCTTATTGAGATAGTTCAGACTATAGGAATTGATAATTTTTTTTATTATTGCACTATGCATACTTTCGAATTTGCTTAAACCCTGTTCAAATTCAAATGCTGGAGTATCCGCCCCATAAAAGAAGTCTTCTTTTGCAATATTCTCTATTTTAATTGAATTGCTCATTCCATTCGAAAAATGAAAGACGTTTAGAGAATCACCTGATATAGCAAAATTTCTAAAAAAATATTGTGGGATATAATGTTGTCTTCTTGTCGGATTATCCATAAGATTTAATTATTGAATCCTTGTATAAAGAGTCTATTAAATCGCCATATAGTACCTTTATTAATTCCGTCTTTTTCCACATCACATTGTCCACATCTCAACAATTCTCCTACTTTCTTTCTATATGTTTACGAATGACTGAACAGTCCTCTATTTAACGGCTCATTTTCGATATTATTGACCTCTTTCACGATATCAAGTATCCATTAAACCGAATGGAAGACACGTGGAATCTCTAAAGGCGCATAACAGTATATGAAAAAAATCGAAGGAGATCAGCCATTTACGCTGTATAGGCATGTAAAAGAAAGATTACAAGAGTGGATTAGTATCTATTAAACTTGAATTACAATTACGTGAAAATATGAGATATAATTATCAATAAAATTGAGTAGATTAACCATAAGACAAAATTTGAAGAGCTAATCGGCCATTCGTATAATTTTGATATTTGATCGCGAAGGAAACATAAATGCACTAATTTTTTATTGTTTTTCAAATCGGTTGACAATTGGGCAATTTCTGTGTTTAGTTTTGTTAGTTCATTACGTTTTCTTCTTTTGATTTGAAAATGTATAATCACTATAATTAAAACGGATAAAAAGAGAAAAATTATAAAAATATCGAGAAACGCGCTAAATTGTGTTATTACACTAAACTGCGTTTCCTTTATTGAATTAAAAAAATTAGAGCTTATTGTTGTGATATTTTCAATTGATTGTATTTCTGTTTGTGGTAGTTGACTTATCTTTTCTTCGAGTAGTGGCATTATTGATATAATTGGGAAAATAGCAATTACAAATGCAATAATGTAGAGAGTATGCAAAAGCACATCGCCAAATATTTCAGTTCCACCCATCTCAATTAATGGGGATATTTCAAAAACGGGATCTATCCCCAAATTAATTAAAGTTAAAAAAATAAAAATTCCTAAAACTATTATTGATAGAATCATAAATATAAGGAAAAACACCAACCCATTAACGAGTATATATACAAGACCGGCTAAAAAGACATAAAAAAGAGTGTTATTTGCGAAAAGGATGGTCTGTCCTTCATTCCAGATCGTATTTATTATCGGGGAAATGTAAAGGAGAGTGAAAAAAAGTGAACAGATAGTAAATGGAAAAACTCTCAGGTTAAAACCAGATTCCCATTTTATTAGAGATCCGCTTACTATCTGTTGCAATTTTTTATTGATAATTGGATTTGTTGATTTTTCAAACATGGGGTAAACTTTAGACCTTACAAGGTTACGATACTCTTGTAGTAGATAAACATAGCCTGTCCATGTAATGGAACATGAACAAAAAATAAAAATGAATTCCATAATTACTGTATTGGTAAGAGATGAATATGGAGCACTAAAAAATGAAATTGGAGTATAATAAATAGGTAGTGCAATAAAAGACAATGAAATTAATGCTATAACAATTAAGATAATAAAAAAATTAGTCAAAATCTCTAATGCAGGGAACTGCGAGATTAAAGGGGGAAATTCATTATCCATCAATTTTGTTAATAATCGCAATTTCTGTTTTATCCAATCTGTTATAGAAAAAAATAATACCTCAATAATTGTTTGTTTATCCCAAGAAATGCTTTCATTTTCAATACGAGGGATAATTTTTTTTAAATTGTTTGAGATGCTATTTTGAAGCATTACCATTAGTGAGAGGTATCATTGAACATAAATAAAATGATTGGCTAGTGTGTTTGTCCCCTCATTTGCCTCCCTCATCTTAACTGTTTCCGTTTGCATAATCCCCAGAAACCAATCATAACACCCCGCGCCCATACTCATAGCAATGTGATATCAAAAATAAATGGGTTGCAAAAAGCGAGATACATATAACCCTGATATTAAATGCCAGAGATTGAATTCGAACGCATATCTCGCTTGCTTACACCAGCTCATATAACGTCGTCCGCTGCCTAAGTTTCCGGCCAAGATCCGCCGTCATCCTTTCCATAATAGCCGGGTCAAGGTAACTCGCATCGCCCGCCCCGGCATCCACAGAAACCTCATCGGTAAACATCGTCCCGGCAAGATCATTGCCACCGCACAGGAGTGCAAGCTGGGTCATCTTAAGGCCGAGCTTCCCCCACGAGACCTGGACATTGTCAAAATTATCTAAAAAGAGCCGGGAAACAGCGATCATCAGCAGGTCTTCCCGGCCTGTAGCCCCGGCTCTGGCGATGCCCGCGGTATACAGAGGCGTATTGGTGTGAATATAGGACATAGGGATAAACTCAGTAAACCCATGCGTTTCGTCCTGTATATCCCGGATAATCGCCATGTGATCCACCTGGTCACAGGCGGATTCATAGGAACCGTACATAATCGTGGCAGAAGACCGGATCCCCAATGCATGTGCCTCCCGGATGATTCGGGCCCATTCAGCGCTGGAAACTTTCCGGGGACAGATCACGTTCCGGACCGATTCAATAAGGATCTCAGCGGCCGTCCCCTGGAGAGAACCGAGACCTGCATCCTTAAGTGATACAAGAATCTCTTTCGTCGTGCATTTGCCCCGACGGGCTGCATGGTCCACCTCGTCCGGACTGAACGCATGAACATGAATCTCAGGCGAAATCTCATGGACAGCGTGAATCAGATCTACATATCTCTCAAGATCAAACGCCGGGTTAACCCCGGAAAGGAAACAGACTTCGGTCACGTTGCGTTTTGCCGCAAGTTTAACGCCAGCTTTTATCCCATCGCGGTCGAGACAGTAGGCTTCGGGATCGCTCGCTTTCTTCCCAAACCCGCAGAACCCGCAGAGGTTCTTGCAGATATTGGTCACATGCAGGTTCTGGTTCCGGACAAAGGTGACGATATCGCCGACTTTCCGCTCCCGCATTTCATCGGCAGCAGCAGTAATACGGAAAACATCGCGGCCGGTCGTCTTCATGAGGAATGCGCCCTCAGCCGGCGTAAGCCGGTGGCCATCTGACACATCGCGAAGGAGAGGAGTAAGAGAAAGTGCCATTTTCGTCACCGAAAAAGTAGGTTATTTTTTGGATTTTGCTGTTTTTTGCGAAGTTTTTGCTTTCTTGGTCTTTTTACCGGGACCTTCTTCCTTTGTCTTCGCGTACCAGTCCCAGATGATTATAGCGATAATAACAACGACTATCACCCAGAAGATATGGAGCGGCAAAAGGCCGACAAGGGGGATCGTAAAGAGGGCTTTTCCCACCACCCAGTTTTTCTCCACCGGCTCTATCGTCCGGTTGTCGTCTATCGTCAGATAGCCTTCGTCGCTGACCGGGTTATTGTCTCCTTTGGTGATGTAACCGCTGTTCACCGCTGGTGCTGCGTACTGGATATATCCCTGGTTCTGAACGACATATTGTTCGGGAAGGAAATACTTAGCGCCCGCGGTACCAAACGCTAAACCCTGGGCATTTTCGGAAACATTTTCCGGGGGCGTCGCGTTCTCCGGGTACAAGAGATAGTACCCGTAGGTCGTTGAATTACTGGTTGCCAGCGGAATATATTCAACAGGCGTCACTTTCCCGCCGTAGGGGTTGAGATAGGACGGCTGGGGACTTCCTTCATTTACCCAGGTCATGGCCCGGTGGATAATCGGATGCTCACTCGAAAGCGGCAACAGTCCAATCGAGGCCCAGAAATCAGTGACACCGTCAGGCCGGTAAATAATCACGTCCCCGTAATCACCGAACTTCTGGTAACCGGTCGCATGTGCTTCCTCCCAGGTCTGGATGGGGCCAAACCGGTCCTGCTGCACCACCACCACAAGGTCGCCGATATTCATGTGGGGCTCCATGCTCCCCGATTCCACGGTGACAATCGCCGGCCATGTCCCGCAAATCAGGTAGAGTGCAAGCGCAATACAACCAACAACCACAACAACCCACAGGAGGTCACGGGCAAACGAAACAGCCCAGTGATCGCTTGTCTTGAACGCCGTTATCATCGCGCGGATATCCCGCGGCTCTTCTTTTTCTGCCATTCCTTAGCGGACTCTATTGGCGTTTTTTGTTAATATAGCGCTCCCTTTTCACCTATACCAATGGAAAAGCGACACTCACGAGGTAATAGGCACCGAATACCACAAGAAAAAGCCCGCACGCGAGCATGATCCGCTGGTACATACTATCAGAGAGAATGGTCTTTCCTTTTGCAATACCGCTGGAAACCACCGTGTACCACCCGAGATCTGCACACCAGTGGCCGATCATGAACACACAGGCAAGGAGAATGCCCCCGGCAAGGCCGGCGATCACCATCGCACCGCCGACGGTCAGCCACCAGATCCAGAAATAGGGGTTTGCAACACTGGTCATAAAACCGGCAAAGTACGGGTTTTTGGTAATGGCAGACTCCGGGTTTATCCCGCGTGCCAACGAGACCTGCCGGCTTCCAAGAACCGTGAAAATACCAAAGAGGATTAGCGCCACCCCCCCGATCACCGCAACTGCTGTAGTGTATTGCAATGCTACCGTTGCAAGACCGGCAACGATCAAAACAACGATGATTAGCTCAGAGAGCATGTGGCCAAGGGTCACCCGGGGACCCATCGTCCAGCCACCGGCAATCGACGCGTTGACCGTTGCCACTAATGTGGGACCGGGCGCAAGGGCACCGGTCAGGCCGACCACAAATGCGAGGGCAAAGGTCTGGAGCATATCAAGCATGGTACCGGGGTCCCTCCATGAGGTGAAGAGGATATGATGAAGGATAATATCAAGGATTCCTTCGTGTGACAAATAGCATCACCTTTTTTTCCGGTACAGCTTTATACTATTCAATGCTCGATGCGCAACAGATCACGCTCCGGTTCCTCGACACCCGGCTCCAGGTGCACCCTGATGTGGTGCGCTACATCCAGGAGCAGGACAATCTGGACCTGATCGACCGCATCATTGCTTCTGTCCCAGATGACACCATAGTGGTCTCGCCAAAGCATATCCCCGGCATAAACGCGACCCGGGACGGGATGCGCTTCTTAACCGATCCCACAGTAGAGATCGTCTCGGGGTGCCCCGGTACTTCCGGAAGCATCAACGGCACCGCAGACTACCTCCACTATTTCCGGGACCGGTACACCCGGCTGGGTGCTATGATCCGGGGCCGGTGTTCAGGAATGCCGATAGAGGGGCTCCTCCGGTCGTCCCGGTACCGGCAGGAAGAGAGTACCGTAATCGGCATGGTTGTTGAAGTAAAAACCACCACGAACGGCCATCGGATTGCTGAGATCGAAGACACCACGGGAAACATTTCGGTACTCTTCCGTAAGGACCGGCCGATCTTTGCCGATGCCGAACGCCTTATCCCAGACGAAGTCATTGGTGTCAAAGGGAAGCTCTCAAACGACGGCCGGCTCTTTTTTGCCGAACTGATGTTCCGGCCCGATATCAGGATTGACAATAAACCGTTTATGTCCGAAACGCCGGGAAAGGCGGTTTTTATCTCTGATGTCCATGTGGGGAGCAATACCTTCCTTACCGACTGCTGGAACCATTTTATCGACTGGCTTAGTGAATCCGATGCATCCTACCTCCTGATTGCAGGAGATCTTGTTGACGGGATAGGCGTCTTCCCGGGACAGGAACAGGAACTGACGATTAAAAACATCTACGAACAGTACGACGCGTTTGGTGAGATGATTAGTGCCATACCCCGCCGGATCAAGATCATCGTGGCACCGGGTAACCACGATGTGGTCCGGGGTGCCGAGCCCCAGCCGGTGATCCCGGCGCAGTTCACGAAAAAATTCCCTGAGAACTGTATGCTCGTCGAGAACCCGGCGCTCGTGAACCTGCAGGGTGTGCGGGTGCTCATGTACCACGGCCGCTCTATCGATGACATGATAGGTCTCATCCCGGGGGCATCCTACGAACAGAGCGGAAAGATGATGGAAGAGATGCTCCAGCGCCGGCACCTTGCCCCGGCCTACGGCAGGCGCACGCCCATTGCCGCAGGAAAAGTCGACCGGTTGATCATTGACCCCCTGCCGGAGATCCTGCATACGGGACATGTGCACATCCGGGGCCTGACCCTGTACCGGGGCGTCCTAGGGATCAACGCCGGCACCTGGCAGTCCCAAACGGCGTTCCAGAAGCAGATGAACGTGAACCCGACACCCGCACAGGCTATCA
>Ga0326728_10007521_pt1 | contig 27881 bp, 19 predicted proteins | sample MB3enrmetagenome_FD_207602 | JGI IMG/M metagenome (GOLD analysis project Ga0326728, IMG submission 207602) | Lab enriched peat soil microbial communities from McLean, Ithaca, NY, United States - MB31MN | ecosystem: Environmental > Terrestrial > Soil > Wetlands > Peat | place: USA: New York...
AGCGGAGGTTCGGCCTGAGAGGATCATGAACGATCTGAAGTCCTACGCCAGCCGCTGTCTGAATCGGCGGGAAACCGACGAGTCTGCTCGCAAACGATGGGCACGGCATGGGAGTACGCGGTGGCTACGGAAGCCAGAACATATTTCCGCTGCCATTCGCTACGTTGTCGAGGAGCAGGGCGATCCGATGGCTGTTTTTAGGGCCGTCGAGCCTTGAACAGACCGCTTCCTTCGGTCGCGGCTCAGAACGTTCGCCTGCGGCTTCACTACTTTTCCTGTCGCGCGACCAGGGGCCTGCAAACTCACCACCTAATCGTGAGTTTGTGTTTCGAAAAAAGCTCGCGTAGTTCGGCATCGGTCAAGTCGCGCAATTTGTTGGCAGCGTCGGGATCTCCCGCGCTGTAAGGGCCGCCGATCATCAGCCCGATGGCTGTGATGCTCGGGTCCAAGACGATTCGCGCTATCCCGTTGGAATCCGTCTGACCTATTCTGTCCCCGCCGCCGCACAATGGTTGTAATCATAGAGACACACCGAAACCTGTACGTCGGCGCCCACCGCGGGTCGTCCATCTGGGTACAACATGGTGATCCGCCGTCTAGCTGGAGAAGGAAGAACCAGGCGGGTTTCCCCACTGGAAAGAGCATTGGCCCGGCCGAGTGAATTCAGAAGTCCCGGCAAGTCGTTCCAGACCACTTCCGGCGAGATGTTCGTTGGATGCGGATCCAGATCGTGCTTCAACTCCTGCGCGAAGGCAGGAACCGACAGCAGCGCAAGCAGGAGCAGTCGGGCCATACTTAATTGTTGCGCGGTCCGCCTTCGATAGGGAACAACATGTCCGGACCTGGGGAGTGTCAGCCCCCCTTACTTCCCCACCTCCCCAATCGCCGACTGTCTCGCCACCCTCCCTTCTTTCGCCTCCGCGAGTGACACATGATAAGCCCCCAAAATCCCCCCCGTCGTCTGCTCTAACGCGATCCGCGCCGTGACATAAGCCACGCGCGCCGCCACTTCCGACGATTCGGCCGTCATCAGGTCCCGCTGCGCCTGAGTCACATCGTAGGAAGTGGACGCGCCTAACTCGTAACGCTTCCGCTCGCTCGTGTACAGCTCCTCCTGCAGCCGGTGGCTCTCCACCGCCGCCTCGTAACGCGCGCGCGCCTGCCGCAAGGCCACCACGTAGTTCCGCACATCCACTTCGACTTGGTTGACCTCCCTCCGGTTGCTCAGTTGAGTCTGCCGCAGGCTCAACTGGTCGATGGCATAGTCGGCCTGCGCCTGCCGGTTCCGCAACAAGCCGTAATACGCGGCTCCCAGGCTTTCCGAGGGATAGTCGCGGCGGAACATCTGGCCGAGGGCCGTTCCTACTCCGCCCACCAGCGACGGATCGGCCGTTTCGGTGACACCATCGCTAACCACCGTCCGCCCGGTTCCGGCCAGGCCGGATGCGCTCGCACTGGCGAAGACAACTCCCGTGGGTAACACTCCGTTTTTCGTGCCCAGGTTGCTCACCGCCTGCGCGGCCTCGCTTTCCCTTGCGGACGCCAGGTCCGGCCGGTTGGCCAGCGCCTGCTTCACCATGTCCTCCACGGGAGGCAGTTCGTCGCGTTCCGGAATGCGGATAGGATCCACCGGCAGGATGCGCGCCGCGCGCAGCACCAGGTCCGCCGTCCCGTTCCGGCTAAGCAGGTTCTTCAATTGAATCTCCTGCTGCTTCACTGTTATCTCGGCGTCCACCAGGGCCGATTGCGTGGTCACTGCCTGAGTCTCGGCGGTAATCGTCTCCGTGGGCGCCGAAGTCCCGACGCGTACGTGCTCCTTCACGTTGCTGAGAAAGGTCGCGGCGGTCTCCGCGGCGATCCTTTTCGCTCGCAGATCCTCGAGCGATGCTTCGAGCGAATAGTAGGCATTCAACACTTGCGACATCACCCCGGTGACCGTGGTCTGGAAGCCGAAATCCGAGGCCTCCCGGTTCATTTTGGCCACCGTGATGGTGCGGGCGTTCACCGCGCGGCCGAAGCCTTGCAGCAGGTTTTGCTGCACGGAGATCCCGAGCGATGGGGCGGAAGAGGGGTTCAGTACATCGGTCGGTGAATTCTCGTTCAAATAGTGATCGGTGTAAGTCAGAGTGACGCTGCCGCCGGTGAGGAACCCTTGTTGAAAGCTGGCCGTGTGCGCGCGCGAATCGGAAATCAGCACCGGTGTGACGCTTTGCTGAGAATCCGGCTCCACGGTAGTGGTGTGGCTGAAAGTGCTCGATTCCTGAATGATCGGGTCGAGAGTCTGAGTCACTGGACCGATCTGCGAAATGCTGGCGTTGGTGGACTGGGTGCGGCCGGAGGACGAACCCGGTATGTTGACGCCCGCGGCCTGCTGGCTGCCTAACACTCCCTGTCCGGATGCCACCGAGCCGGCTTGCGATGCGTTACTCGTTACGCCCGGCAAAAGGCCGCCGGCCGCCGCCCGCGTCAGGTTCCATTCCAGAATCAGCGGATTGTAGCGGGCCACTTCGATATCGATATTGTTTTCGAGTGCCAGCGCCACCGCATCCTGCACGCTCAGATACAGCGTTCCGGCGCGCACCAGGTCGCCGAGGCGCGAGGTATTGCCCAGTTGCACCGGCGGAACCTCGGGCGCCATATACGGCCGCAATACGGACGACGCGGATGGAGCCGCCGGACTGATCGAAGCTTGTTGCCCCCACGCCAAAGGCAACGCGCCGGCCAAGCAGAACGAAACCGCCAGGTATTTGCGGAGCGTGTTCACGGCCGCGCCTCCTTCGGCAGCTCCGCCGGCAACACCGATGGCCGGGAGACCCTCCCCTCCATCGCCTCGCCGATCGAAACGTGGTTCACATCCAATATCGTCCCCAACGCCTGATCCAGGGCGATGCGCGCATGCGTGTAGTTCGCCATGCTCTCGGCCTCCGTGCTTTGCGCCGTGGCCAGATCGCGCTGGTCCTGCACCACCTGAAACACCACCGCCGCGCCCAGCTCGTAACGCCTGCGATCGCCGGCCAGGGTCTCTTCCTGGAGCACGCGCGACCGCGTGGCGGCTTCATAGCGGGCGCGCGCCTGCTCGATGCCCACCAGCGCGTTCTGCACATCTACCCGAATCTGGTTGGTGTTCTTCCGCAGGTTGAGCTCGTTTTGCCGCATTTCGAGGAGACTGGTCACATAATCCGCCTGCGCCGCGCGGTTGCGCAGCGGAATATTCAGGCTGATGCCGGCCGAATAATTGGGATAATCCCTGCGGGCGATCTGCGCCAGCAGGCTGCCGTATCCGCCGGCAACCTGGCCGATGCCTGGCTGCATGAGCCCCACCAGCGTGGGGTCGCCCGTTAAGCCGTTGTTCGTCAGCTCGGCAAAGGCTTGCAGAACGGGCCTCAGAGAACTCTTGATCCCAATCAGGTTCATGCGGTTGCTGTCCAGGTTCAATCGCGCCTGCTGCATTTCCGGACGCTTCTCGAGCGCTTCGGTAATCAAGTCCTCGAGCGGGCGGACTGCCTCCTCGCGCGGTATCTCGAACCGGTCGAGCGGCACAATGTGCAGGTTCGTCAACCCGGCATCGGCCACGCCGTTGCGGCTCAGGTAGTTCTTCAAAACCGTTTCCTGCTGCAGCAGGTTGGTATCGGCGATCACCAGATCTTGCTGGCTGGCGTATAACTGGGATTCCGCGCGCGTCACCTCGATCGGCGCCAGCGTCCCCAGTTCCACCTGTTTCTTGTTGTCCTCCAGAAGCTGCCGCGCGGTTTCGAGTTCCCGCCGGCGCGCATTCACCGCGGCTTCGAAGCTCACCAGGTCCCAGTAAAGATTCAGCGCGGCGGAAACCGTGGTGGTCACCTGTTGCTCGAATTGCAGCCCGCTCACCTTCACATTGTTCTTCTGCACGCGGATATTGCGGTCCGTCACCGCCCTGCCAAAGTTCTGCAACAGGTTTTGCGTCAACTGCAGATCCAGGAAACCCGAAGTGTACGGATTCAGGTTGAAAAACTGGCTGTTCAGGCCGATCCGCGTGCTGGAATAGGTCCATTGGGTGGAGAGGCCGAAATCGAAGTTCTGCACATACTGCACCTGAACCGAGCGAATGCTCTCGACTAGAGCCGTGGTTCCCGTGAGCACGGTGTTGCTCTGCACCGAAGTGGCGTGCGCGAAGTTGGTGTAAGCGAACAGCACCGGGTCGAAAGACGGGATGGAGGGCCCCAACTGAGTGACGATCCCGCCTCCGGAGCTGACGCCGTTGCCCGCGCTCAGGCCGGTGCCCGTGGCGTTGACCGTGACGCCTTGCAAGCTGACGCTTTGCGGTCCTGCGGCCACGCCCAAGCCCACGCTGCGCAACGCGCCGCCGGACTGCGCGCGAAGCAGAACCTGCCTCGCCAGCAGCGGCCCGTACCTCTGAATTTCCACGTCGATGTTGTTCTCAATAGCCAGGGCAACCACATCGCCCGCCGACAGATAAAGATTCCCCGCGCGAATCAGCGAAGCCAGGCGGGAAGAATTTTCCAGACGGATGCCGGGGACGGTTCCGGCGCGGTAGGGATTTGTCAGAAACCCCATTCCCCCGGCGGGCGCCTGGACGCCCAGCGCGGGTTGGGCCTTCGCCGCGAACGTGCACAGTGCGAAGATGGTCCCCAAAACTCGAATCGATACAGGAATTCGTTTCACTCCAATCAACCTTTCGTTAAATGAGGGCGAATGGACCGAACCGCCGGCGAGAGCCGCGAGTTCGCGCCATCCTTTTCTTTATACGTCCTCGCGCTCCTCCGTGGGAAGCCGGCGGAAGCTCGCCCGCTCCCGATCGTCACACCCGTGCCCGCCATATAACTTCTTAGACTCCATCGCTTCCTCTAAATTAATTTCAGACTCCAACCTCTTCCCATGCTATTTCTCAAACAAGACCCGCATGCCACCCCAGCCTGGGAACCGAATGGGTTCGTTTCGATGGGGATAAATTGCGCGTTTTCTGGCGATTGGCGGCTGAAAATGGGTTTGCTCGGTTTTTGGGACCCCCGCGTGCTAACCACTTTTCCCCCTTGCAGTCTAACCAACAGCCGGATGGACCTGAGCGACCGAGCGTTCGTGATCATGGCGCGGTCGGGCGATACCGACGCTTTTCGGGCGCTCGTCGATCGCCACAGCCGTTCCTTATTCCGGCTGGCGTTTCGTATGACTGGTAATCGACAAGACGCGGAAGACGTGGTCCAGGAATCGCTCCTGCGCGCCTACCGCCAGCTTTCCAAATTCGATGAACGGGCCAGCTTCGGCACCTGGCTTTACCGCATCGCCACCAACTGCTCGCTCGATGTCGTGCGCGCCCGCAAGCGCCGCCACGAACACCTCGAGCCCATGGAACAGGACGGCGCCGCCGATGCGGTCGCTTCCCTGCCCGCCTCGGACCCCACGCCCGAGCGCGCAACTTTGAGCGGCGAGGTCCGCCGGCGGGTCGCCGCGGCCATGCACGAATTGAGCGAGACCGAGCGCGCCGCTTTCGTCCTCCGCCATTACGAGGGCATGCACATAGAAGAAATCAGCCGCGTGCTGGAATGCCAGCCCGGCGCCGCCAAACACAGCGTCTTTCGCGCCGTACAGAAGTTGCGGCGGGCGCTCGAACCGATTGTGAGTCCCGCCAAATGACCCATCCGACCGAAGAGCAACTCATCCTTTACTACTACGGCGAAGCGGCCGATCCGGACGCTGCCCGGCACCTCGACGATTGCGCCGAATGCCGCGATCTCTATGGCTCGCTGCAACGCGTGCTCAATGTTCTCGATGGCGTACCGGTTCCCGAGCCGCCGCAGGATTATAGCGCCCAGGTGTGGCAGGCCATTGCCCATCGTCTGCCCGCGCGCCGCGGTTTCCGTCTCCCCGCGCACCCCTGGCGATGGGCGCTGGCGGGCGCGGCCATTGCCGCCCTGGTGATTGCCGCGTTTCTCGCGGGCCGGCTCTACCCGCGCTCGCCGAAACCCGTGCCTGCCCTCGCCAAAAGCGATCCGCAAGCCAATGAGCGCGTCCTGCTGGTGGCCGTGGGCGATTACCTCGATCGCTCCCAGATGGTGTTGATCGAACTGGCCAACGCCCGGCCCAGCGGTCCGCTCGATATCTCCACGGAACAGGAACGCGCTTCCGATCTGGTAAGCGAAAGCCGTCTCTACCGCCAGACCGCGGCGCACACCGGCGACACCGCCGTAGCCAACGCGCTCGATGAAGTGGACCGCGTGCTCCTCGATATTGCGCACGAGCCCTCCGAGCTTTCGCCCGCCGGTCTTGAGCGGCTGCGCAAGCGGTTCGATGCCGAAGGCATTCTCTTCAAAGTCCGGGTCCTGGGGTCCAATGTCCGCCAGGAAGAGTCCGGGCAAAAGTTATGAAAAGGAAATCACATGCTCTCTCGACGATTCACAGGTTTTCTTAGCTCGATTTCGATCCTGCTGGTTGCCGGCGCCGTCGCGCTGGCGCAACCTCCGGCGCCCGTTCCTCCCACGCCGCCGGCTCCTCCCGCCGCGCCCATTCCATTGGTGGTTCCCGATTCGGACATGCTCCTGTCCGCGCCCGATTGGCACGGTTTGGAAAACGTTCAGGAGAAGGTCGATCGCGCCATGGAGAAGGCCGAAAGAGAAATGGAGCGCGCGAAACTGCCGCCGCTCATCATGGACGACCAGATGGAAAACATGCGCGAACAGCTCGATATGGCGCGCGAAAACATGGCCGGCATGAAGTTCAATTTCGATTTCGACTTCAAAGGCCTCACCGCTCCCATGGCCTTCGCCCAGGATATGGTGACCTCCGGCATGAGGCACGGGCGGAACGGCTCGCTCTATGAAAGCGGGAAACGTTCGCTCGACGAACACCGCTGGGACCAGGCGCTCGACTGCTTCAACGAAGTGGCCGCCCGCGGAGGCGATCGCGCCGATGGCGCCCTCTACTGGAAGGCCTACACCCTCAACAAGCTCGGGCGGCGCGATGACGCCCTGGCCGCCATCGCCGAATTGCGCAAATCGTACGCCGGCAGTCACTGGCTCGACGATGCCAAGGCGCTTGAAGTCGAGGTGAAGCAGGCGTCCGGCACAGCCGTCGCGCCCGAGACCCAGAACGATGACGAAATCAAGCTGCTGGCTCTCAACGCCCTGATGCAATCCGATCCCGACCGCGGCTTCCCCATCCTCGAACGGCTGCTCCGCAGCGCGCAGTCGCCCTCGTTCAAGAAGCGCGCCCTGTTCGTGCTGGCCGAAAGCAACACCCCGCGCGGCCAGCAATTGCTGGAACAGATCGCCCGCGGCAACGGCAATCCCGATTTGCAGATTCAAGCCATCAATTACATGAGCGCCTCCGGCCGCAAGCAGGCCAATAACACGCAGGTACTGGCTGAGATCTATGCCGCATCGAATGACGTGGCCGTGAAACATGCCGTGCTCAACGCACTGTGCGGGAACCACGATAAGGCGCGGCTTCTCGAAATCGCCCGCACGGAAAAGAACCAGGAGCTGCGCGTGGACGCCATCCACATGCTGGCCGGCATGGCCGCGCAACCCGAGCTGTGGCAACTTTATCAAAACGAGACCTCGCCCGAAGTGAAGCAGCAGATCGTGATGGCCATGGCCGGCGCCGGATCGAGCGACAAATTGCTGGAAGTCGCACGCACCGAAAAAGACCCCAAACTGCGCCGCGACGCCATCCACGGATTGGCGGAGGCCAAGTCCGCCGCTATCAGCGGCCAGCTCGTTGCGATCTACGGCGCCGAACAGGACGGGCAGGTGAAACACGCCATCGTCGGCGTGCTTTTCGAACAGAAAAACGCCAAGGCGCTGGTGGAACTGGGCCGCAAGGAACAGGACCCGGAAATGAAGAAGCACATCATCCGCATGCTGGTGGAGATGAAATCGCCCGAAGCCACCAGCTTCATGGAGGAGATCCTGAAGTGAAACACGCCCTGCTGTGGGCCGTGGTGGCGCTGCCGCTCGCGGCCCAGCCGAAACTGCTGACCAACGCGCGGGTGGATACGCGTTCGGCCGCGGCCGGCCTCGAACAGCAGTTCCGCCCGCTCGTGGCCGCCCAGCCGCAGCCCGCGTGGATCGCCTATTCGGTCCCCGCCGTGCCCACGGATTCGCTCGGTTGCGCATTCGTGAGCCACGACGGCTGGTCCGCCCCCGGCGTGGTGCACCTGGAACCGCCGGACCGTGCCATCATCCTGTTCCGCGTGGAAGCGAACGCGGTCGAGCGGATTCGCGCCCTCTCTCCCGATTGCGAAATCGATGCCGGCGGTGTGCCGGTCCACTGGCTGGAAAACGTGAACCCCGCCCAGAGCGTGGCGCTGCTATCTTCGTTCGATACCGGCGGCGCGGTTTCCGCCATCGCCGTGCACGCCGATCCATCCGCCGATGCCGCCCTCGACCGTTTCGCCGCCGCCGATCGGCCGCAAAGCCTGCGCATCCGCGCCATCAATTGGCTGGGCGCGGCGCGTGGCCGCCACGGCTTCGAAGCGCTCAAAAACTTAATCGCGAGCGACCCCGATGAGCGCGTCCGCGAACGTGCCGTCAACGCCCTGGCGTACAGCAAGGAACCGGAGGCGGTTCAATTGCTGATCGCCACCGCGCGCACCGACGGCAACCCGCGCTTGCGCGCGCAAGCCGCCAGTACGCTCGGCCGCAAGCCGGCGGCACAAGTCTTGGACACTCTCACCGCCATCATCGCCGCCGATCCGGATTCCGAAGTGCAGCACCGCGCCGTCTCGGCATTGCGCGAATTGCCCGATGGACAGGGCGTGCCCGCGCTGATCGACCTGGTGAAGAATTCCAAAAGCCCCGACCTCCGCAAGCGCGCCATGTCGGCCTTGGAGCAGACCCGCGACCCGCGCGCCTTGGCCTTCTTCGAAGAAGTGCTGCGGTAGACGAATTGAGCTATCGCGGCGAATACTTCCAGGATTTATCCGGATACTCGGGAGCCTTCGGCGGCTCGATGGGTTTCTCTTTGATCCGGTTTTCGAGATATTGCAGCGCGGCTTCGAGCTGGGCGTCCTTTCCTTCGAAGGTGGCGTGCGGCAGGTTATCCACCACGATATCGGGGTCCACGCCATGGCCCTCGATCAGCCATTTGCCTTCCGGCCCGAAGACGCCGTTTTCGCCGGTGGTGGCGATGCCGCGGTCCGCCAGATAATTGCTCGCGGTCAGCCAGATTTCCCCGCCCCACGTGCGGGTGCCGATTACTTTTCCCAACCCGAGCCGGCGGAAGCCTTCGGCGAAAGCTTCGCCATCCGATGCGGTCCGCTGGTCGCAGAGCACCGCCATGTAGCCGCGGAAGGCCTGCTGCATGTTCCAGGTGGGGTGCCCCACGCGCGGCTGCCAGTACATCCAGGCTTTGCGCAGCAGCTTACCCAAAATCCAGCTATCGATATTTCCGCCGCTGTTATGCCGCACGTCGACGATCAATCCCTCGCGTATGAATATGGGCGAGTATTGCTCGACCCACTGATTGATATCGCCCGATCCCATGGCGCGCAGGTGCACGTAACCGATGGTGCCGTTCGAGGCCTTGTCCACTGCCAGGCGGCGCGTGTATTCCCACTCGTTGTAGCGCAGGTTGAAGTCTTCGTCCATGGAAGCGGCCTTGACGATGACGTCACGTGTTTCGGTTTTTCCCTTGGGCCGCACGCGCAGCAGCACCTGTTTGCCGGCTTTGTTGCGCAGGAGCTCGGCCGGATCGGGAACGGTAAGCAGGTCCTGGCCATCGATGGTCAGGAGCACGTCGCCTTCGGCCACATCGACTCCGGGCCGCGCCAGCGGCGGCCGCTGATCGGGGCGGTCGGGATCGGATCGATAGATGCGCGCCACGACGTAGCCGCCGGCCTCGCGATTGCGCTCGAGCCGCGCTCCCAGCGAAGCGAGCTGGATGTGGTCCGGCCCTTGACGGATATCGCCGCCGTGAACGAAGGTGTGTAACGTGGCGAGCTCGGACACCATTTCCGCGATCAGGTCGCTCAGCTCTTCGCGGTCGCGGATGCGGGGGACCAGCTCGAGGTATCGCTTGCGCATCGCCATCCAGTCCACGCCGTGCATTTTGCGGTCGTAGAAATAATCGCGGTGCAGGCGCCAGGCGTCCAGGAATTCCTCTTTGAACTCGTCGGTGGGAATGACGGAAAAGCTCCAGCTTTTCAAATCCACCTGGTTGTCGGCGAGCGTCTTGGAGTCTTTGAGGGCGGAGCCCTTAGTGGAAGCATCCACCACGTAGAGATCGTTCTGCTTGCCGATCAGGATTTTCTTGCCGTCCGCGGAAACCTCGAAGCCGCGGATCTCTTCCATGAGGGTATCGGGCTTGTCGCCCTTGTTGGCGATATCGAGGCATTCGAGCGATCGCCGGCGCTCCCCATTGTTATTGGTGTTCGCGGCCCAGCAGAGACGTTTGCCCGCTACCGCCAGATCGGAGTAGTCGCCGGGAGGGACGGGGACTTCCTCGAGGCGCGAGGCCAGGCCGTCGAGATCGATGGCCACCTTCACCGCGTCGGCCGGCTTTTTTTCGTCGGCGGGCTTCTTCTCCTCCGCGGCCGGCTTGGCCGGCTCTTCCTTCTTCTCGGGTTCCTTCTTATCGGGATGGAGTTCATCGGGCGGTTCGAAGGGCGAGCGCAGGCCCTTCTCGAGCCCGACGATGTAGATCTTGTCGGAGCGGTCGAAGTAGGGATCGGGCTGGCGCGATCCCCAGGGGGAAGGCACTTCGGTTCGCAGGTTGCGGTCGGAAACGAAGTAAATCCATTTGCCGTCGGAGCTCCACGCCGGATAGCGGTTGTCGTAGCGATCGGTGGTCAGCGGGGTGGTGGCAGCGGTATCCAGGCTGTAGAGCAGGATGCGGGAGAGCATATTCTCAGATTCGACGCTGAACGCCAGCCACTTGCTATCGGGCGACCAGGCGGGGCCGCCGAATTGCGGAAACGAATCGCCCGTGGTATCGGCGGTCGCGATCTTCTTTTGCTCGTGCGTCGAGGTGTTCAACAGCCACAACTGCGAATCTTTGTCCTGGTGAGCGATCCACTTGCCGTCGGGCGAGGGGAGAGCATCCCAGCGCAACACCGTGCCATCCTTTGTCAGTTGTTCCCGCGGGCCGACGCCGTTGGCGGGCGCTTTCCAAAGTTCCACCTCGCCGCTTTCGGTGGAGAGCACCACCAGGCCCTTGCCATCGGGCAGGAAGCGGGCATCGCGATAGCGGCCGGTGCCGTGCGGTACCAGGTCGATGAAGCGGCCTTGTTTCACCGGCGCCACGAAGACGCGACCGCGGGCGGTGAGCACGACACTCGAGCCATCGGGGGCAACATGCACCGAAGAAGTGTACTGCGCCGGATTCTGCACCCAGTGCTCGCGGAGGTTATCGAAATCGGAAGCCAGAGCGATGGGAACAACGCGATCGGCGCCGGAGGAGATTTCGTAGATGCGCACGTCGCCGGCCATCTGGTACACGATGCGGCCATCGGAAACGGCGGCGTTCGAAGCGTCCCATCCCTGGTGGCGGGTGAGCTGTTTGAGATTCCTGCCGTTTTCGTCCATGGACCAGAGGTTCACAGTGCCGTCGCGGTCGGAGAGGAAGTAGACGCGGCCGTTCCACCACATGGCGTTCTTGCTGGTGCCGGCGAAATCGGCGGTAAGCGGGATGGCTTCGGCGGCGCCGCTCGAATACTTCCAGAGGTTCTGCGCGGTGCCGCCCTGGTAGCGTTTGGAGGAACTCCCCTGGAAGGGAAGCCGGGTGAAGAACAGCGTCTTGCCGGCGCGGTCATAGCAGGCTTGCGAGGCTTGGCTCAAGGGAATCAAGGCCACGCGGTTTTCGGAATCGATGGTCGCGAGCTGAGTATCGGGGAGGGTGGAATAGCGGCGCGTGGCGTAGATGATTTTGCCATCGGGCGTCCAACCCACCACGGCGGCGCCGCCCTCGAAGGTGCGGCGGGTGGGCAGCCCTCCAGCGGCGGGCATGGTGTAGACTTCGTTGGGCCCTTCATAGTTAGCCGTGTAGGCGATAGTCTGGCCATCGGGAGAAAACGCCGCTTGCACTTCCTGGCCGGGATGGGAAGTGAGGCGGCGCGCCGTGCCTCCCTCGACCGATACCTGCCAGAGGTCGCCCTCGGCGGTGAACACGATGGTGTCGCCGTGGAGGGTTGGATATCGATAGTAGCCCTGGTTGGGTTGCTGCGGCCAGGCCGCAAACGCGCAAAGAGCCAAAGAAATCGAGAGCTTCACCATACGAGCTAGCGTAGCTGAAACTGGCCCGGCCCGGCGCACGCTACCCAGTCCGCGCCGCCAGAGGCTACACTCTTCTCCAGTGGAGCGATTATGCGAGTTTTGATTGCAGATGAATTCGAGCAGTCCGGACGCGACCGGCTGCGGGATCTCGGGTGTGAGGTTTCGTTTCAGCCCGCGTTAAAAGATGAGGCGCTGGCGGTCGCCATCGACGAGTTTCTGCCAGACGTGCTGGTGGTGCGATCCACCAAGGTCACAGAGGCGCACCTGAGCGCCGGCGCGTTGAAGCTGGTGGTTCGCGCGGGGGCGGGCTACAACACGATCGATGTAGGGGCGGCTTCCCGCCGCGGCATCTACGTCTCGAATTGTCCGGGGAAGAATTCGGTGGCGGTGGCGGAGTTGGCATTCGGGCTGATCCTTTCGCTCGACCGGCGGATAGCCGACAACGTCGCGGCGCTGCGGAAGGGGCAGTGGAATAAGAAAGAGTTTTCCAAGGCGCGGGGTTTGTACGGGCGTACGCTGGGGCTGATCGGGCTGGGACAGATCGGACGCGAAATGGTGCCGCGCGCGCAAGCATTCGGGCTTCCGGTCGTGGCGTGGAGCCGCAGCCTGACGCCCGAACGGGCCGAGGAACTGGGCGTGACGGGCGCGGATTCGCCGGCGGAAGTGGCGGCGGCGGCCGATATCGTCAGCGTGCACGTGGCGCTCAATGGCCAGACGCGCGGGCTGATCGGCGCGGCATTTTTCGATGCGATGCGTCCGGGAGCGTTCTTCATCAATACTTCGCGGGCCGAGGTGGTGGACCAGGAAGCGCTGGCGGCGGCGGTTCGGGAAAAGAAGATTCGGGCGGGGCTGGACGTGTTTGCCAAGGAGCCCGCAACGAGCACGGGAGAATTCGCCGACGAAATCGCCTGCCTGGACCTGGTCTACGGGACACACCACATCGGCGCCTCGACGGAACAGGCGCAAGAAGCGATCGCGGCGGAGACGGTGCGGATCATCCAGACGTTTGACGAAACCGGGAAAGTTCCGAACGTGGTGAACCTGGCAAAGAAGACGCCGGCCACTTATTCGCTGATGGTCCGCCACCTGGACCGGCCGGGCGTGCTGGCCGGAGTGCTGGACGCCATCAGCGCCACCCGCATCAACGTGCAGGAGATGGAGAACGTGGTTTTCGAGGGAGCGCAAGCCGCGGTGGCCCACATCAATCTCGAGAGCGAACTACCAGTGGACGTGATTGAGCGCATCCGCGAAGGGAACGAGAACATTTTGGAATTGAACTTGATCCGGCTGCGGGAATAGGGAGCGGTGCGGGGGCACGCAAAAGCCCGGCTCCAGAATTTATGGGAACCGACAGGAAAAGCAGCAGGGCGGCGGCGGTCGAACCTATGGAGTTTTTGGCCTTCATGGAGTGTCAGGCCCTGTTTCGCAAACGGCTGCGCGCGCCGGTGCTTGCACTGATTTCGCAACTGACCGGCGTGCGGCTCCGCCTGGTGTGGCATCGCCCGCTGGACTTCCGGGAACCCGTTGAAATGACGGCCCTGTGCCCGATGGCGCGCCCACCAACGGGCGTGAAAGAGCAGCGACCTCGGGGCTGCGAATCCTGCTTGCAGCGTCACTGGAAACCTGCCTTGTCCGCGGCCAACCAGGGCCGGCGGTTTAATGGGCCGTGCGGTCTCACCAATTTCTTTGCCTGCGTTCAGGTGGATAAGGTGTGTCCGCTCTCGCTGGTCTTGCAGGCGGTGGTAGAGTCTCGTTCCCGTTCACTCCACCGTGGCCGCCAATGGGGAAACACCCGGCTCCGGGCGAAGCGCGCAGGGCAAACCGTTTCCCCCGCCGCATTTGGTCGCGCAGTGGAGCTAGCGCGTCTGCTGTTCCACGACTTGCAATCCTCCGCCCAGGCTCGGATGGCCAGGGATGGATTGGAAAACGCCTCGCGAAGGTTGGGAAACGCTCGAGTCGAGACGGCGCGCTTGCGCGCGGAACTGCGGCGACGTCTGCCCGGCCTCCCGGATTCGGCGGTCCAGCCGGGTTCGGGAAGCCACGCGCAGAAGCTGGTTGAGGCGATGATCGACTACGTGCATGAGCATTATCTCGGCCCGATCAGCTTGGGCGAGCTGGCCGCGGCCATGAAGATGAACGCCTCCTACGTCTCCGCCCTGTTCAGTCAGACGACGGGCGTGACCTTCCACCACTTTCTGGAAGAACTTCGGCTCTCCAAGGCCAAGGAGTTGCTCCGCGATCCTCGAAACCGCGTTAGCGAGGTGGCCTGCGCGGCGTGCTACGCCAGCCCGGACGCCTTCCGTCATGCCTTCAAGGCCCACGAGGGCGTTTCGCCGGAGGCTTGGCGGGCGGGCGAATAACGCCGGCCGGTTATCGCTCGGGACCCAAAGAAACATCCGCTTTTCCAAAGTCTTATCCGTTGTGCAACCGCACCGCCGGTGCTCCAATTGACCACGTCGAGGTGGCGCGCTGCAAGTGGAAACAACTCTCGAGAAGGAGACGATCATGAAAGTCTTTTGGGAGGCCCGGAAATCCTGGACGTGCAGATCGATCTTTTGTTTGACGATAGGTATTTGCCTGTTTGGCGCACCAACCGCGAGCGGCGGTTTGCTTAGTATCAGCGCGGGCACCGTGACCGGCGTCAATGGAAGCGGAGCCGTTTATGAAAACAACGCCAGCGGAACCATTCAGTGGACGATCGCGAACATCTCCGGCAGCTTTCTCTATGTTGACTTCACCACCGTGTATGGCGACTTCCAGGGTAACCAGGGCTCCAGCTTGTGGTTCAATACATCGACCGGCCTAGGCGACCCCAAAGACATAATTTACGAGTTCTCGTCTCAGAACAATAAGCCCACCGTAGGGCCGCCGACGTTTTCAGCGCCAACCGGAGGGTACCTGATCAGTTTTGGCAACAACATTTACGGGTTGGGGGTCGGGGCGTCTATTAGCTCGATCATCATCACCATGCCATGGGTCACATCGGGGCCCGATTACGACAACAACCAGAACACCACGTGGGTGTGGCCGCTCTTCAATTACTCAACAAGCTTGAATGGCGCCGGCACGGCGCTTGTTAATCCCGTCCAATTCAACGGCCAGACATGGAATGGCTTAACGCTGACCTCGCCGAGCGTAACGGTGATTGACCCGCCTGCGCCTTCGCCCGAGCCCGGCACCATGGCCTTGATGCTGCTTTCGTTTGGGCTGGGCACGGTTCGGCAGTTCCGCGGATGGAAGTGTCGAAAGGGTGTTCGGGTGTAGAGCGGTTCTGCCGAGTAGTCCCAAATGGCGCTCTGGTCAGAAGCGTTCAACGCGGTCGAGTGTGAGCGTAAAAGGCCCGGAGTCTTTGCCGCACAGCATGAGAACAGGCTGATTCCGGATGACCTCAGAACCGGGGCCATGCCCGGCGGGAATGCCAGCTTCTAGTTGATACTGGAGCCCTTCAAGACACGGCAGTTCAGCAGTGCCCGCAGGGCCGGTTTTAGCGAATTCGGTGGAATAGCCATTTAGAAGTGCATTGACGAAAGCTCCGTTGACTGGACTTCCGTCCGAACGCAGAACCTTGACTGCGAACCGGAGGACTTTGGGCGGCGTCGGGAGCCGAAGAACAAGACCTGTCCGTTGCTCCCCAACGCGGAGCCTGAGCGTGTCAGCCGTGGACGGCGATGCAGAGTTCGGATAGTAAACCGGCGGATATCGAACGCTTTCGGAAGATGGGTGTTCGCTGCCGTAAGAAAGGCGAACGTCAGTTTCTGGAATACCCACGATTGCGAATCTCCCCTCAGCATCGGTCTCTGCACTGAGGGTCGCGGGATACTGACCCTGCGCACTTCTGAGGACTTCCACTTTAACGGGAACCCGAGCAGCGGGGCGGCCCTGTGGATCCAAGACAACGCCCGCGAGTTTCGAGGTGGTCCGCAGTGGGAAATCCTGGGAGCCGCAGCCGACGTCGGGAACGAACAGTGTTAACTGCGGCACCACGGGCACGAACGGTGGCAGCTCGGCACTGATCCTGTAGATACCCGCCGGCGCGTCAGAGAGAGTGAACGTGCCATCGGGATGGGTCGTGGTTCGAACCGTTGTCCCACCGCCGGTCAGGGTGACCTGCACACCATTCAGTTGCGGACCGTTCAACACGGGCCACCCTAAAAACGGATCGAGATAGACGCGCCCGAACACTCGCGGCAATGCCAGTCCGGCACGATAATCCCGCAGCATGGCGTAATCCATTTCGATGTGCGGGAAGCTGTCTGCCGGTCGCGATCCTGAACACTCCGGAGCCCGATAGACGATTGGCGGATGTGCGGGGTCGATGCCGGGGGGAAGCGGTTTAGGATCGGCCTTGCCAGCCAGGGTCATTGCCGCGGAATCACCCGGGAATTGGCCCATGCGTTGCGCCACGATGAGGTAGCGTTCGCCAAGATGGTACTCTTCGTAGCAACTGGTGAAGCTGCCGGGATCTATCCACATTTGTTTTGTGCCGGGAGCAATCCCCTTAAAGGTCTCTTCGACATCGAAACGCACCAAGGTAGCCTGCATAGTCCCCGAGCCATTGTCATTGGTGAATGACACTCGGCCCAGAAAGATCGCATCGGCTCCGATGTATGCACAGGCCGGCAATGGGCCGCGACAACTGCACGGCCAGGCGACCGTGGCCCCCGCCGCCCCGAGGAGAATGGCCATCAACGTTTGCTGCACGATGATTAGAAGTGTAATGCACGGGAAAAGTTCCCGCCGTGGGCGGCCGATCACTCGGCGCGCAGGGCCCGCATGGGATCGATGGCGGTGGCGCGGCGGGCGGGCAGAAAGCCGGCGAGGAGGAGCGCGGCGGCCAGGACCGCTAGCGCGAGCGCCAGCAGCATGGGGTCCCACGGGACGGTGCCGTAGAGCAGGGAGCGCGCCAAGCGGGTTGCGGCGAGGGCCATGGGGAGGCCGAAGGCGAGTCCCACGGTTCCGATGGCCGCGGTTTGGCGCAGGACCAGCGCGAGGGCCTGGCGCGGCGTCGCGCCCAGCGCCATGCGGATGCCGATTTCGCGGGTGCGGCGCGTGACGCTCCAGGCCACCACGCCATAGAGGCCGATGGCGGTGAGGGCCAGGGCGATGGCGCCGAGAATGCTCAGCAGCTCGGCGGTGAGCTCGTACTGCAAGGCGGAGTAGCGGATGAGCTCGGCTTCGGTGGCGATGGTGAAGGGGTCGAGACGGCGGTCGATGGCGATGAGGGTTTGGCGCGCTGCGGCGGCCAACGTGGCGGCGCGCTGGCGGGTGTGGATGACGAAGGTGACCTCTCCCGGATCGGCGCGCCACCAGGGCAGGTAGAGATACGGCAGGGGAGGGTCGCTGAGATTGTTGAACGGAACGTCGCGGACCACACCGACAATGCGATGCTCGGTGCCGGGAGGGTCGCCGATGCGTATGGTCTTGCCAACCGCATCCTGGCCCGGCCAATAGCGCGCGGCCATGGTTTCGCTGATGAGCGCCACGGGCGGGCCGGTGGTCTGGTCCGCCTCGGAGAAACCGCGGCCGCGGACAACGGCGATACCGGTGACATCCAGATAATTGGAGCTGATGGCGTTATAGAAAATCTCGAGGGGAGCGGCGCCGGGTTTTTCGGGGCGGCCGGGGAAGGCGACACGCTGGGCGGTGCCCTGCTCTTCGGGGCTGAGTGGGGCGCGAATGGCGAGCGCGACATCCTCGACGCCCGGCAAGGCGCGCAAGCGCTCGATGGCCTCGCGGACAGCAGGGCCGCTGCCGGAATCCGCGCACCATTCGAGCAGGAGTTCGCAGCGCGCCATGCCGAGATCCGCCGAGCGAGTACGGACAAAACTGGCCACCAGGACCGCCGCGAGGGAGACGAGCGTCAGGGCCATGGCCACCTGCGCGGCGATCAGCCATTGGCGGGCGCCGAGCCGCGCACGCGGGCCGCCGGAGGATCGCTCCGTGAGATGCGCGTTGAGAGCGGTGCGCGAGGCGCTGAAGGAAGGCACCAGGCCGAATAGAAGCGTGGTGGCCGCCGCCAGCAGCGCGCCGAACAGGAACACGCGCGAATCCAATTGGAAGCGCGCGGTCGAATGGTAGCCGGGAGGGCTGCCCAGAATGGAAGGCAAGAGAACCACAATGGCATAGCCGAGCAGGATGCCCGCGGCCAGGCCGGCGGCGCCCAGCAAAGCGCTTTCGGTGAGCATCTGACGCGCGATGCGGGCGCGGCCGGCGCCGATGGCGAGGCGTATGGAAAACTCGCGCACGCGCGCGGCGGCGCGGGCCAACAGCAGGTTGGCGACGTTGACGGCCGAAAGGATGGCGACCAACAACACCACGCCGGCCAACACCAGGGCGGTGGTGCCGGCTGCGCGCATGCGGTACTCCAGATCGGAAATCACGCTTACGCCGCGGCCGCGGTTGGTGTCCGGCCAGGCAGCGGCCCAACGAGCGGCGATGGTGGCGGCTTCGGCACCGGCGGAGCGAACCGGGATACCGGGCCGCATGCGCGCCAACAGGCGGAACCAGCGGAAACTGTGCGTATCGAAATCGGCCGCGCCGCCCAGAGCGGCATAGGTTTGAGGCGGCATCCAGAGATCGCGATCGCCATCGGCATCGATGGCGCGGAAATCGCCGGACAGAATGCCGGCGACGGTAACCAGATGATCGCCGGTGTGTTCGAGACGGATCTGGCGGCCGACGATGGAGGGGTCGCCGCCGAAACGGCGCTGCCAGAAACTCTGGCCGAGCACGACCACGGGCCGCGCCGCGAGCGCCGGTTCGTCGCCGGCGGAGAACAATCGGCCGAGGGCGGGGTGGATGCCGAGGGTGTCGAAGAAGTCGGTCGAGACCACGTTGATACTGGTCAGCTCGAGAGTGCCATCGGGCCGCGCCATACGCACACCGCGGCTACCGATGGCCACGGCGGTCGAGAAGGTGCGCGCCTGGGTTTGGATTTGGCGGTATTCGTCCCAAGAGAACAAGCCTTGGCGGTTTTCGGGCGAGGTGGTGAAGAGGCGGACGATTTCTCCGCCTCCGCCGGCCGCCATGGGGCGCAGCCAGAGGCCATCGATGAGGCTGAAAATGGCGGTGTTGACGCCGATTCCGATAGCGAGCGAGAATACGGCGACGAAAGTAAACGCGGGGGATTTGCGGAGAGCGCGAAGGCCGTAGCGCAGGTCGGCGCGGAGCTCATCGAGCGGGCGAAAGGGGCGCGTCTCGCGGCAGGCTTCCTTCCAGCGATCGAGTCCGCCGAACTCGAGGCGGGCGCGGCGGCGTGCGTCGAGTGCGGGGATGCCGGAGCGCGCCAGGTCTTCGGCGCGGGCTTCCAGGTGAAACGCGAGCTCATCGGCCAGGTCGCGCTCGAAGGCGGCGCGGCGTTTCCACCAGAGTTTCGGCCAGCGCATGTCACGCCTCCCCGGGGCGGGCGGAGAGAGCCGCGCCCATGGCCGAAACCAGGCGGTTCCAGCTTTCGGTTTCGGCGCGCAGGCGCTTGCGGCCGGACGGCGTCAGGCGGTAGTACTTGGCGCGGCGGTTGTTTTCGGAGACGCCCCATTCGGAGTGGAGAAGCGCCTGTTGCTCGAGGCGATAGAGCGCGGGATAGAGCGCTCCCTGTTCGATATTCAGGGCGCCGCCGGAGATCTGTCCGATGCGCAGCAGCACGCCGTAGCCGTGCAGAGGGCCGAGGGAGACGGCTTTGAGGATCAGCAGGTCGAGGGTCCCGGGGAGAAGATCGGCGTCCGGCGGCATGATTGACTCCTAAACTCCTTAGGAGTATGCCACGGGCTCTCCTAAGTTGTCAAGGAGAGAGGTGGGACGCGGCCGTCACGCAGGGCTTCGATCTAGCCGACGCAACAAGTAATGAGTGAACAGCACTGCAAAGATCAGGTTCCCGATGCCGAACAAAAGGAGCACCTGGAGCGAAAGGTTGGACGCTAGAAAACCGAAAAGGCTAATGGCAAACGCCCAATACTTGAGTACCGTTCCGCAGACGAGCAACGGACGATTCCGCCGGTAATCCCGCAAGACCGCAATGTAGGCAGCTCCGAACAGCACGGCCGTGCCGCCAACAAACATCCGAAACAGTCCTGGACCGAAGTCGTTGAAGTGAATCAGTGGAGCGATGAGCCGGGGAAGGAATAGAAGCGCCACGCCACCGGTGATGTTGTAGACGGCAGCGAAGATTAGCGTAGTTCGCATAGGAGAGCTTTCAGCTTTCAGCTAACGGTCCGGAGGGAAGGGGACGAACTTCGCGGGGCAGGTATTGGGCGCGGCCTCGCCGGGAATGGTTTGCAGGCTGACGTCGTCGCCGGCGGTGCGCAGATTGAATGTGTCGGCACACTTGACCTTGATTTCCGCGTGCCGCGCGGAGGTGCGGATCTTAGAGGGATCGGCAAAAACGACGTTGTCGAACAGTATGTTCAGGCGATGGCCCGCGTCGATGCCATGGAGGAGGACCGTGCCTTCCCCTTCGATGCGCACATTGCGCAGAGTGATATCGCGAAACTGGGGAATGAGGCTGCCCTCGGCATTGGCGGGCGGCGTGAAGGCCGTATAGCCGGTATCCATGGCGATAGGGAACTCGGTGTCACGAATGCAAACGTCCTCATAAGTCACGTCGTGGACCAGGCCGCCGCGAGTGACGGCGGACTTAATGCGCAGGCCGTTATCGGCGCCGTCGATGGAGAGATCGGAAACCAGGATTGCGCTGGCGCCGCCGGCGGTTTCACTGCCGATCGACATGCCGTGCCCGGTATAGAAATGGTTGTGGACGATGCTCATGCGGGTGGTGAGCGCGCCTGGGCCGGCTTTGATGGCTACGTGATCGTCGCCGGTGTGTATGTAACAGTGAGCGATGGTGACGTTGGTCGAGTTGCCGGGGTCGATGCCATCGGTGTTGCGGGCGCGCTCGGGGCACCAGATTTTGACTCCCCAGGCGGTGAAGCCGTTGCCATGGGTATAGCTGACGTGGAAATTGGGTGAGTTCATGAGAGTGATGCGGTAGAGCACGAAATTATCGCAATGGGTGAGAACGATGAGGCGCGGGTTATTCTGGAAGCCGCCCTGGCGCGCCTGGTCGGCCAGGTTCCACCAGGTGGGTTGGCCGCCGAGGAGGGTTTCGCCGCCGCGGCCATCGATCGCGCCGTCTCCCATGACGCCGGAATCGGAGACGTTCTCGCCGTTGATCAGGGCGCGGCAACCGCCTCCGGTGGGGCGGATGACGCCGCACGCGCCGGGCTGGCGATCGTAATCGCGCGGATTGCGGGAAGCGTAGAGATAGGCGCCGCGCTCGACGACCAAGACGACGCCGCGGCGCAGATCGAGCGGGCCGGAGAGAAAAGCGTCGGTGCGGGGGTTGGACCGTCGCAGCAGGACGGCATGACCGGGAGGGCATTGGTCGAGGGCCGTCTGAATGCGCCGGGTATCGGGCTTGGTTTCATCCTGGGGAGCGATGGAAGCGCCGGCGCGTCCGATGTTCGCCAGGAGCACAGCGCAAGAGGGCGGGATGGAAGGCTCGGTGACGGTGCGGGCATCCTGGGCCAGGGCGGTGAGAGAGAACAGGAGGAATGCAAGGGGAGCACGCATGATTAGACTATTATCGCTGCTGGCGGGGGCATTCCACTAACCGCGGGCATTCCACTAACCGCGGAGCCGCGAAGACGCGGAGGTTTCGCGGAGAACAACATAAGAATTTAGAAAGTCAAAACCTGAGCGCACGGAGCTAGCGGAGGTCTTGGAACGCGGCGCGCGAAGCGGTGCGCAAGGGTGCGCGGCATTTTCCATTTGATTCGTTTTCTCCGCGAAATCTCCGTGTCTTCGCGGCTCCGCGGTTAGTGGAACGTCCGCCGTTAGCGAAACGCCCCGCCTACAACGCCAAACTCGCTTGCGCCAGCGTCTCGAACGACGCGAAATCCCCCCGCCGGAATTTAGGAAAAGCCGCGGCCGCGATCATCGCCGCGTTATCGGTCGAGAGCCCCGGAGTCGGGAAGTACACCGGGTACGGCAAGTTGGCACTGCGGGCCGCCGCCCGCAGGCCCGAGTTGCAGGCCACCCCTCCTGAAACCATCACCGCCCGCGCCCCGATCTGTTCCGCCGCGGCGGCGGCGCGCGTCAGCAGTTCGACGATCACGGCATGCTGGAATGAAGCCAATAGGTCGCGTGTTTCCTTGGCCGTTACCGCCAGCCATTGCTCGGTGGTGGGCTGCGGATTGTCGCGTTGCAGTTGGCGGCGCACCGCGATTTGCCCCGTCAGGTCGCGTGCTTCCACCCACCGTAGCACGGCCGTTTTGAGCCCGCTGAAACTGAAATCCAGCGCATTGCCTTTCATTTTTGCGAAGGTGAACCGCACGGCCGCGGGATCGCCGAAAGGCGCAAGCCGGTCGATGATCGGACCGCCCGGATACCCGTAGCCGAGCAGCTTGGCGACCTTATCGAACGCTTCGCCGGCCGCATCGTCGCGCGTCTTTCCCAGCAACCGGTAGCGGAACCCTTCGAGCACCTCGAACAAATGCGTGTGCCCGCCGCTCACCACCAAAGCCAGCGCCGGAAACGCCACCGGCGTCCCCGCACGCTTGGCTTCCAAAACCACCGCATGGATGTGCCCCTCGATGTGATTCACGCCAATCAACGGCAAACCGCGCGCGAAACACAGCGACTTGGCATACGTTAGGCCCACCAGCAGCGATCCCACCAGGCCGGGGCCAACCGTGGCCGCGATGGCCGCCACGCCCTCGAGCGTGGTGCCGCCGCGCTCCAGCGCCTCGCGCACCACCGGCACAATGGCGCGCAGATGTTCCCGCGAGGCAAGCTCCGGCACCACCCCGCCGTACTTGCCGTGCGTCGTCATTTGCGACGCCACCACCGAAGACAGCACGGTTTCACCGTCTTCAACCACCGCGGCGGCCGTTTCGTCACAGGAGGATTCGATGCCGAGGATGAGCACTAATCTAAAGCTACCAGCTTTCGGAGGCCGGCTCTCCGCTACGAAATCGCCAGGTTCGCCAGCCGCGTCGCCGCCGGCCGCGTCCCCTGCCGCGTCGTGAAGTTCAGAATGGCCGTAGCTTTCCAGGCGCATCGCTGCGCGGCCGCCCGCACATCTTCGAGCAGCGGTACCAGCGGATCTTGCGGGCTCAGCGCGTCCAGCGAATTCGAGATGCTGCTGAGGATCACGGTCAGCTCGTCGTTGAGTTCGTGAGCGGCCGCGGCGGCAACGGCCGAAGCTCGATCGGGCTTAATGCAGTCTTCCACACCCCGATCATACATACCGCCTCTCTAGCCCTTGCGCTCCATTCCTCTGCGCCGCTGTTATGAATCAGCCACATAGAACTAATTGAACCCCTGTGACCGACTAGTACGAAAGCGCCCTGCAACGTAAGGCGGTTCAAAAGCGTCACATAGTACAATTAGTTAACTGGAGTCGTCAATCTACATGAAACTGCCAACCACCGCGATTCTTTTCGGCCTCGCGGTTGCTGCGCTTCCCCTTTACGCGGTGGAACCGGTCCTCTCTCGTCCCAAGGCGGGTAAGGTGGAAATCCTACCGTTAAACCAAGTCAAGCCCGGGATGAAAGGCGTCGCGTGGACGGTCTTCCAGGGAACTGAACCAGAACCTGTGCCCATCGAGATTATCGGCCGCTGGAAAGATATGTGGGGGCCGAAACAGGATGTCATCATCGCCAAGATGGGCGGTAAAGCTATCCGCACCAATGTTGCCGGCGGCATGAGTGGCAGCCCCGTCTATATCGATGGCAAGCTGGTGGGCGCGGTGGCGTTGCGGCTCAGCGTCTTTTCGCCGGACGCCATTTGCGGCATCACCCCCATCGAATCCATGCTTGAAATCCGGGACATGGACCAATCCAAACCGGACGATGCGCGCACGCCGGACAAGGTGGGGCCGCGCGACATCCGCCAGGCCTCGGTCCCCGGTGAGTTGCTGGGCCAATTAGTCGCCGCCGGCGCTTCCGAAGATCTGCCGCGGCAATTGCCCACCATGGTGCCCATCGAGGCGCCCCTCGCCCTTTCCGGCTTCACGGAGGACACCGTTCGCGAGTTCGGCCCCATGTTCCGCCAGATGGGAATCAACCTGGTGCAGGGCGGAGCGGGCGGCGATCTCTCGAGCAATCAGCCGGCCGCGGGGTGGGAACATTCGCTGAATCCCGGCGATCCCGTGGCGGGCGTGCTGGTGGATGGCGATTGGACCGTCACCGGTCTGGGCACCGTTACCTACAACGATGGCAAACGCGTGCTGGCCTTCGGACATCCCTTCTTCAACCTCGGGCCGATCAATATGCCCATGGCCAAGGGCGAAGTGTTGATGACGCTGGCCTCTTCCTATCAGCCCAACAAGATGGCCAACGCCACCGAAATCGTGGGCGCGCTGCGCCAGGACCGGCATAGCGGCATCGAGGGCGAACTGGGCGTCGCGAGCGACATGATTCCCGTCTCCATGCGCGTCCGCTCCATCGACGACAAGAACCGCGTGAGCAAAGAAAAGAATTTCCACTTCAACGTCTTTGTGCAGCAGAAGTGGACGCCTTACCTGATGATGCTTACGCTCTACAACTCGCTCTCGGAGCTGAACGAATTCACCGACGAGGCCACCTACCGCTTGAGCGGCAAGGTGGAAATGGGCGGCAATCAGCATATCTCGCTTTCCACCATGCAAGCCTCCGGCGAAATGCCCATGCCCGCGCCCATGCTGCTGGCGGGGTGGTTCGGCGACAAGTTCAACCGCTTGTATCTGAACAACGTGAAGACGCCCGATGTGAAGGCGGTCAACGTCACGGTGGACCTGCTGCCGGAGCGCCGCATCGCCACCATCGAAAACGCCTGGGTGGCTAATACCGAAGTCGAGGCCGGCACTACCGTTCCGGTGAAGGTTTTCCTGCGCCCCTACCGCGGCGAACCGATCGAGCGCGATTTCACGGTGAAAGTGCCGGAAGGCCTCGGCAAGGGCGAGCACCGCATTTTGTTGAGCGACGCCGAAACCGTCAACCGCATGCAGAACATCGCCGGCATGGTGAACCGCTTTATCGATCTGCCCGAAACCGTGTCGCTGCTGAACCAGGAGCGCGCCAATAACCGGTTGTACGTTTCCATCCTGGAATCGAGCCCCACGGCCTATTACGACGACAAAACCATGCCCAGTCTGCCGGGCTCAGTGCTCAACGTCATGCAGGCTGGAAGATCTTCCAATCGCACGCTGGTCACTTCACCCGAAACGGCTACCGAACAGATGAGCCTGCCGTTCGATTACGTGGTGACCGGAAGCTACACGCTCCGCGTGCGCGTGAAATAGGATTACTCCGCGTTTCGGTTTTTCCCCGCTCCCGACGGAGCGGACCTCGCTGACATCATTACAATGACTCGACTGACTGCTTTCTTCCGCCGCGCGGCGGTGCTTACTCTCGCCGCCGGCGCGCTCCTGGCCGGCGATACCAAGATATGGTCGCAGGGCGAGTACGCCGATTTTGACAAGGGTATCCTCAAGAGCCTGTCCCTCCGCAGCGATGGTCTTCTAACCGTCGCGCCTAAGCTGCGCGAGATGCTCGACACTTCGTTGCCCTATCTCTGGGCGGTCGCCGAAGATTCCAGAGGCGTGCTCTACGCCGGCGGCGGCACCAATGCCAAGCTCTATCGCATCCCGCCCGATGCCAAAGGGCAATTGCTCGCCGAGTTCGATGGCCTCGCCGTACAGGCCATCGCCATCGATAGCAAGGACCGCGTCTACGCCGCCACTTCCCCCGATGGCAAGGTATATCGCGTGGCGGACAACGGAAAGTCCGAAGTCTTCTTCGATCCCAAGGCCAAATACATCTGGGCGCTCCAGTTCGATTCCGCCGGCAACCTGTACGTCGCCACCGGCGACCAGGGCCAAATCTATCGTGTAGCGCCGGATGGCAAGGGCAAGCCCTTCTTCAAGACCGATGAAACCCACGTCCGCTCCATGACCGTCGATCGGGCCGGCAACCTGATCGTGGGGACCGATCCCGGCGGCCTCGTGCTGCGCGTCTCACCTTCCGGCGAGGGTTTCGTTCTGTACCAGATGTCGAAGCAAGAAGTCACCGCCGTGGCCGTGGCCGATGACGGCACGATCTATGCCGCCGCCGTGGGCAACAAGCAGGCCGGCGGCGCGCCCGCTCCCTCCGCGCCCGCGGCGGCAGCCAACGTCACCGCCATGACCATCACGCCCGGCGGTGCGCCAACCCCCGCGGGCCAGGTCCGCCCGGTTCCCGCGCCGCCGCCCTCCGCGGCCGTGCCTGGAGTAACGGGAGGCAGCGAGGTATACCGCATCGAGCCCGCCGGCAACCCCGAGCGTGCCTGGAACAGCCCGCAGGACGTCGTATATGCACTGGGATTCGACGGCGCCGGCCGCGTAATCATCGGCACCGGAAATCACGGCAACGTGTACCGCATCGAGACGCCCTATCTCTACACCCTGCTCATGACCGCGGCGGCCACGCAAGTCACCGGCTTTTGCGGGCACCAGGGCCGTCTTTATGCCGTGACGGGCAATGTAGGAAAGGTTTACGAGATCGGTCCCGCCCTTGCAACCGAAGGCACCGTCGAGAGCGACGTCTTCGACGCGGGACTCTACTCCCTGTGGGGCCGCCTGAGCTTCGAAGCCACTCTCAACGGCGGCCGCATTTCGCTCGAAACCCGCAGCGGCAACCTGGATCAACCGCAGAAGAACTGGAGCTCCTGGTCGGCCCCCATCGCCGATCCCAAAGGAGCGCGAGTGACTTCCCCGGCGGCGCGCTTCGTTCAATGGCGAGCTACCTTGACGGCCGCCGCGGGCCACTCACCCGAGTTGGAATCGGTGGACGTGGCCTATCTCCCCAAGAACGTCGCGCCACAGGTGGAAGATATCGATATCACCCCGCCCAACTATAAGTTCCCCCCTTCGGCCATGCCGCCAACCCTGGGCGGCCAACCGCAAACCCTCAACCTGCCGCCCCTCAGCCGCACCGCCGGCGGCGCCGCTCCCAATTTCGCGCTCGAGACTCCCACTACCAGCACGCCCCCCATGCAGTGGGCCAAGGGCTACATCGGCGCGCGTTGGCTCGCTACCGACGCCAATGGCGATTCGATGATTTACACCGTCGAGATCCGCGGCGTCCACGAGACCGAGTGGAAGCCGCTCAAAGACAAGCTCGCCGACAAGTACTTTTCGTGGGATTCCACCAGCTTTCCCGATGGCGATTACCGCTTGCGGATCACGGCCTCGGACGCGCCTTCGAACCCGCCCGCCGAAGCCCTCACCGGCCAACTGGTCAGCGCCCCCTTTACAATCGACAACACGCCGCCCCAGATCGCCGCTCTGACCGCCACGCGTCATGGCGCCACCCTGGAAATCCGCTGGCACGCCGCCGACGCGCTGAGCAACATCGACAAGGCCGAGTATTCCCTGGACGGCGGCGAGTGGACCGTGGTGGCGCCCGTGACCAAGCTTTCCGATTCTCCCGAACTGGACTATGCGTTGACGTTGAACGCCGCCCCCGGCGAGCACACTATAGCGGTGCGCGTCCAGGATGAATACGCCAACCAGGCGACGGATAAAGTCGTGGTGAGGTAGGGACGCGGGCTTCGAAACATTCCACTAACCGCGGAGCCTTCTGAGTTGGTGAGTCAAGAGTTTTTCTCCGAAAGTTTGCTGAATCCGGCGACTGTTTTCCACTCGATGCAGGTGGCAGCAGC
>Ga0326728_10007522_pt1 | contig 27878 bp, 19 predicted proteins | sample MB3enrmetagenome_FD_207602 | JGI IMG/M metagenome (GOLD analysis project Ga0326728, IMG submission 207602) | Lab enriched peat soil microbial communities from McLean, Ithaca, NY, United States - MB31MN | ecosystem: Environmental > Terrestrial > Soil > Wetlands > Peat | place: USA: New York...
CCGCCCAGCGGCTCGAGCAATACAAAGGGGCGCTGGCCTGCCCGAACTGCGACCGCGTTTGCCAGGAGATGGCGATGCTCTGGGCCTCGGGTCCGCTCCTGGGCGAACGCTCGGACATGGACGACATCGCCGACGCCATCCTCAAGGTCTATGAGAACCGGGACAAGCTGAGTTCGGCCTGAGGGCGGACGGGGGGCCTACCTGTTCCGCCGTTGGGCGCGGCGCTTGGCTTCGAGGAGGCGGCTGGCGGTGGTGGCGGGGGCGGGTTCCTGGATGGCGGGCGGTTCGGGTGGAGCGGCGGCCGGGGCGCTCTGGGCGGTGGGTTCGCCGGGCAGGGAAAGGGCGGGGATTTTTTGCGGACGGAACAATTCGGGGCTGGGTTCGGCGGCGGGGGCGGTTTGGCGGGAGCGGACCTGGTCGCGGCGGGCCAGGAGGGCGGCCAGGGATTCCTCGGCCTCAGGGGCGCGAGGCACGGGCTGCCAGAAGAAGAGCCAGGCGCGCAGCCGGCGCAGGGCGCGGTGAACTTCGTCCGGGTCGAGCTGAATGCGGCGCACGGCCACGTCCAGGAGGAAGAGCAGGATGGCAAAGCGGACCAGGGATTCCCAGAGGGCCTTGGGCTGAAAGGTCTTGCGGCGGTCATGGGAGAAGGGGTTGAGTTCGGGAGCGGAGGGGTCGAGGATTTTGCCTTTGCCCCCCTCGGCGATGCGGCGCAAGAGGTTGACATTCGGTTCGATGGCGCTGAACTCCGGGGAATAATTCACGCTGGCGCCCACGGGCTGGGAGGCGCGGACCTTGCCGTCCTTGACTTCGAGGATGTTCAAGGTGTAGGCGCCGACTTCCTTGGTTTGGAAGGGGGCCTCGTAATGGCCGGGGGCGGTCTGTTCGAGGCGGATGGTCTGGGTTTGGCCTTTGGGGCTGGCGACAATGGCCTGGAGGTTGAGGAAATTCCGATAATTGCCTTGGGCATCGGCGGCGTCGACATTGATGACGCCCTGGCCTTTGTCGACGGTGACCTCGGTATTGAAATCGGCGTTTTCGAGGCGGCGGAGGCTCCATTGGGCGATCTGGGACCAGAACTGGCGGTATTTGGGCCAGTTGAGCCAGAGTTTGGCCCATTTGGCCTTCGCATCGGAGGTGAAGGCGACGGCGCGGCCGAGGCCATATTGCCAGTGGGCGAGGAGGGGGTCGCCCTTATCGGTCCAGAGCGGGGTTTCGGCGCGGGGTTTGGGGGTGGTGGCGACGTAGCCGAGGAGCTTGGGATACTCGCTCTGGCCGATGCCGCGGACGACCTCGCTGGCGGAGCGAAGCTGGGGAGTGAAAGGGTCCTCGTAAATCGCCGACTTGAGGATGACGGCGGTTTCCTTGATGAACACCTGGGGAAGGTCCTCGGGGGATTTGACTTCATAGAAGCGGCCGCCGCCGCGCTCGGCCATCCATTCCATGGTCTCCGGGCCGGAATGGCCGGAGATGAGAATAGTGCTCACGGTGATGTGGTCCTGGACGACGGCACGCATGGTTTGCTCTTTGGGGGCCTGGGGATCGCCGTCGCTGAAGATGATGATGTGCTTGAGGTTGGCGGTGGATTTTTCCAGGGCCTCCTGGGCGCGTTCGATGAAGCCCTCGAAGCCGAGCATGTCGCCCTGGTTCATGCCGGCGATTTGAGCGGCCAAGTCCCGGCGATTGCCCACCTTTTGCAGCTCGAACAGCCAACGCTCGGTGCCGTCCCAAAGCAGGACGCCCATCTCATCGGCGGGCCCAAGGGCGGCCAGGACGCCCTCGGCGCAATCGCGGGCGACCTGGTTGCCGTTGTTGAACTCCATGCCGTGCATAATGAGCACGACCGCCCCGCTGGGCAGGACCTTCTTGCTGTCCAACTCCATGCTGACAGGCAGGGCGGCTTCGAGCGGGGTGCCGCGGTAGCTGCCGGCGGCGTAAGTCTGGTCGCCGCCGACGCAGACCAGGCCGACGCCGAAATCGCGGACGGCGCTCTCGAGCAATTTGAGACGTTCCTTGCCCAGGTGGGGGTCGCCGGCCTCGATGTTGCTCAGAAAGATGGCGTCGTAGTTTTGCATCTCGCCCAGCGTGGCGGGGAAGGCCTCGACGCCGACCAGACGGTTGGTGATGTGGGAGGACTGCAGCGCGGCGGCCAGGGGCTTGTCCTTTTCCGGGTCGGCGGAGACGATGAGGATTTGCGGGTCGCCGGTGACGATGGTGAAGCCGGCGGCGTGATTGTTCTGGGGCAAGGGGTCGCCCTTGACGTCCACCTGCACGTCATAGCCGTAGTAACCGGGCTCGGCCAGGGACTGGGGAAAGGCGAAGACGTTCTTGCCGGCGGTGAGTTTGACGGGGCTTGAGCCGAGAAACTGTGCGTTGCGGAAGAGCAGCACCGTGGCGGGGGTGGCCTGGTCGGCCTGGATGTGAATCTTGACCTCGAAGGGCTGGCCTTTTTTGAGCTTGGGAGGGAGCTGGAGTTTTTGGACCGAGACGTCATTGCCGCGGGAGACACCCATGGGCACGACGTCCACCGTCACCCCCAGTTGCTGATTGGCCCCCAGGACCGCGCCCATGACGTCGCCCAGGTTCTCGTTGCCGTCGGTGAGCAAGACCAGACGTTTCTGGCCCGTTTCGGGAAACGCCGCCGTGCCCAGGCGGACGGCCGCCGCGAGGTCGGTCCGCTCGGTGCCCACCACGGCCTGGACCTTCTGCAAATCCACGACGGGACTGGGAGACGACTCGATGCTGGCCTCGCTGCCGAAGACAATGACGCCCGCCTTATCGGTCTTCTTCATGAGCTTGGCGGCCTTGTTGACGTAGTCCCTGGCGGCCTCCTGCTGCGGGGATGGGATGCTGTCCGAGCGGTCGAGCAGGAAGAAAACATTCATGCCGTCGATGGGCCGAAGCATTTGCAGGCCGGCAACGGCGCAGACCAGGACGGTCAGGACCACGACACGAATGGCCACCGCCACCCACCGCCGCCATCGGCTGAGCTGCACGTCGCTCTTCCAGGCGAACCAAAACACCCATCCCAGCGTGGGCACCAGCAGCAGCAGATAATAGGGCTGGGTGAATTGGAGATTCATGACTGCCCGCGCCGAATGAGTTTTTGCACCCGGTGGTTCTGTGAATCGGCGACGTAGAGATCGCCTGCCGAATCCAGCGCCAGGCCGCAGGGATTGTTAAATTGGCCTGGGCCGGAGCCCGGGCCGCCGATGACCTCGAGGGGCTGGTCGTTGGCGTCGAAGACCTGGATGCGGCTGTTGCCGAATTCAGAGACGTACTGCCGTCCGGCGGCGTCGACGCAAATATCGTAAGGATAGCTGAGTTCACCGCGGCCAGTGCCGGCTTTGCCATAGACGCGGAGCAATTTGCCATGGGCGGAGAAGACCTGGATGCGGTGATTGCAGGAATCGGCCACGTAAATCCGGTCCTGGGCGTCGACGCACAAGCCTTCCGGCCGATTGAATTCGCCGGGCTCGGTGCCGGGGGCGCCGAAAGCGTCGAGGAACCGCGGGGCCGGGGCGAGGTTGGCGATGGACTGCCCGGGGGGAGGCGCGGGCTCAAAGCCGGTCTGGCCTCGCGCCGGGGCGAACCGCTGCACTCGCTCGGCCGGGCCGTATTCGCTGACCAGGATTTCGTCGCGGGAGTTCACGGCCACCGCGCGGGGCAACATGAACTGGCCAGCGTTGGTGCCGCGCCGGCCCCACTGGGCGAGCAAGCCGCCTGCCGGCGAGAAAAGGTTGATGCGCTGATAATGCGGTTCGATCACGAGGATATTGCCCTGGCGGTCTCGGCCCATGCCCTTGGGCTTGCCGAGGTCGGTCTGGGGCATTTGCCAGGAGAGCAAAAACAGTCCATTGGAGGAGAATTTCTGGACCCGGCCGGTCATATCCACGACGTAGAGATCATCCTGGAGGTCCACCGCCACGGAGCGGGGCTTGTTAAACTGGCCGACGCCCACGCCCCGGGTGCCGATGACTTGCGCGCGGCTGAAGAGGCGGCTTGCCAGCGGCGATTCATTGCCGGCAGGGCCCGGCGCGCAGCCGCTCAGCGCCAGCAGGACAAGGCAGGCGGCCTGGGTCCCGGCAGGCCCAATCCGCGGCGAAGAACGCATGGAACGCAAGCCGGCTCTCCCTTTGGGATGGACCGGGCCTTGGCAGTTGCTCGATGGGCTGGCCGGCGGTTCTCGGCGGCCAGGCCACAGACCGCGCGCGATGCGCCCCCCGAGCCAGAGCGCCAGGGGCGCCACCGCCAAGGCCAGGAGCGTCAAGCACAAGGCGTTGACCTGCGCGTTATGGCCATAGTGCAACAGGTTGAAGACGCGAAGCGCGACGGTTTCTCCGCCGGGCGGCACGACCAGAATCATCGACTCGACGTCCCAAAGGCAGAGCAGGAAGACCACGTACCAGGCGGCGGCGAGTTGGGGGGCGATTTGGGGCCACTGAACGCAGCGGAACAGTTGCCAGCCGCTGGCCCCTTCCAGCAGGGCGGCATCGGTCAAGTCCCGGTCCACGCCTTGAAGGGCGTGGGCGGCGGTGTTCCAGCCCAGGGCCAGATAGCGGACCACGAAGGCCAGGACCACGATGCCGGCGCTCTGGTAGAAGCGCCACGTCCAGGACCGATTGAACAAGGCGATGTAGCCAATGCCCAAGACCACGCCGGGCACCAAGAGAGGCAGCCAGAGAAACCAACCCACGAAGCGGGAAACCCCCGCCTCCCGCAGCCGGAACCGAAGGAGGCGAAAAGGAACCGCAGCATACGCCAGACAACCCGAAAGCGGTCCGCACCGTCCGGATTCCCGGAGTATCTCGCCTGTCCGGTGGTTCCCAAGATGCGACGCATCCGGGTTCGATTTCGGGAGGACGGCGCGAAGACCCAAGAGGCCCAGGCCCACGACCAGGGTGGCGGAAACCGCGGCGAACCAGAGGGAATTACCGATTGCGGCGCGGCCGGCCGCCAGAGCGCCGGGCAACTCGAGCCAGGTGCGTTTCTCGGAAACCAGTTGGAGTACCGGCAGACCCACCGACACCAGGCAAAGGAGCATAGTGAGGGCGGCGCAGGGCCAAAACCACGCGCGCCCGAGCTGCCGGCGGAACTGCGCCGAGGAAACGGGGCCCTGGGTCGCGGGCCAGGAAACCTCCTGCCGGATGAACCAGAGCAGCAAGAGCAACGGGCCGAGCACCAGCGGCCAGCTCAGCTTGAGGGCGCCCAGGGTGTCGAAGCTCGAGTTGAAGCGGACCCACAACTCGGCCGGGAAAACCCTCACTTGCAGAATGGCGGGGACGGCAAAACTGTTGAGGGCCAGCACGAAGGTGAGGACGGCGGCCTGGGCGAGGGCGTTTCCGGCCAAGGGGAGAAGCAGGCCGCGGAGCAGCGCGCCGCCCGTCACGGCCGGGTCGCTCTCGAGTTGGGCGGGCTCGAGCCGGTGCCAGGCCCCTCGAACCGCCAGGAGCGTGATCGGCCAAGTGAGGAGGCCCAAAATCCAAACCGTGCCCCCCGGCGAGACGATGTTCAGCGGCAGCCAGGGGCGCCAGACTCCGCTATGGCCCAGATAGTGGAGCCAGCAATTGGTGACGAGGAAGGGCGGCAAGGCCAAGGCCGTCACGGCGAGGGCCAGCAACCGGTTGCGCCAAGACCCCGGCAGGCCCGCCAGGCAGAGCGCCGCGGCCAGGCCAAGCGCCACCGCCAGCAGCGTGGCAAGGCCGGCCACTAAGAGGCTATTGAGCAGAAGCCTCATCGCAGAAAAACCTCGTTCAGGGTGGTCGTTGTGGCTTCCAGGTCGCGGAGGAGGCGGTCCCAGCTCACTTGCAAGGCGGGGGTGGAAAGGGGGGGGGGGGTACGCGCCCTCGTGGGGGTGGGCGGCGACCAGGTGTTCGACCACCTCGGGCCGCTGGAGGAAATCGAAGAGGCGCTGGGCGGCCCGGGGGTGAGGGGCGTTGCGGGTCAGGGCGACGGTGTTGGGGATGAAGAGGGTCTCCTCGGAGATGGGCATCGCGGCCAGGGGCAAGCCTTCGCGCTGGCCGGCAGCGATGTCGTCCGAATCGGTCAGGCCCAACCAGGCCTGGCCGCTGCCGACGAATTTGACGACGACTGAATTGCCGTCGACGAGGAGGGGCTTGTTGGCGGCCAAGGCCCGGCACCAAGCAAGCCATCGCGCCGGGCCCCAAAACTGGCGCAAGGCGTGGAAATGAGTGGAGGTGGTGCCGAACTGAGGCATGGCCATGGCGAGCTTGCCGCGCCAGGAGGCATTGGTCAGTTCGAGCAGCGAGCGGGGGGCGGCCCGCGGGGAAAGGCAGTTGGTATTGATGACGAGGCGGCGGGTGCGATAGCCGAAGGCAGCCCAGCCGTTGACCGGGCGAAAGACGTTTTGCGCGGCCAGCAGGCGGGTGCGCATCTCTTCGTTGCCCCAGAACACGTCGCACTGGGGGCGCCGCCGCTCGGCGAGCAAGCGGTTGGCCAGGCCAACCGTCTTGACCGCCTCGCTATCATAAACGGCGCGCACCTTGATGCCGGTCTCTTTTTCAAAGTCGGCTAAAATCGGCTGCGCGAAATCTTCATCCTGGGAGCAATAGGCGACCACCTGGCGCTCTTCCGCCGCCTTGGCAGAGTTCACTACGGCCAGGAAAGCCGGGCCCAGCAAAGCGAGGCAGGCGATCGCGAGCAAACCGCCCCACGTAAGATGGATGTGGCTGAGCATTGCATCCCGGCCAAACTCGTCTTTCGGCCAGGAGCGCCGTTTGCCAGGAGTTGGATGGGAGTCACTCATTTCGCTTCAGACGGTTCTCCGATGGTAGTACCACCATTCGCCAAGCAGGACCAGCAGGGCCAGGCCGGCGAAGCTGCGCCAGACTTCCATGTTGGTGCGTTGCACCGAGGTGGCTTGGACCTTGGTGTACTTGCCGAGTTGAATCTGGTCGCGGGGCTTGATGTTGCTCTCGGCGGCGTCCAGGAGGTTGACGCAGAAGGCCGTGTCATTGGTGCCAAAGCGGACATGATAGACCCCCTGCTTCAAGGTGTCGCCGAAGACCAATTCGCTCGCATTGGTGTCGGGGAAGAGGGTGCGGGTCTGGCCGCCAGGCAGGCTGACTTGGGCGGTAGCTTGCGGGTGCTCCAAAGTGAGGCGAAAGGGCTCGCCCGCCTTGACGAGCAACTGGCTGGTCCTGGCGTTGGCGGGGTTGAGCCACTGGACGGCATTGGCGATGAAAATAGGGAACGAGACCCGCAAGGGCCAATTGCTCTCCAGGATGTCGAACCCGATCCAGACCAGACGCTGGCGGCCAAGCTCGCCGGCGAGCATGAGCGAGGCCCGGGGAGCATCGGCGAGTGAAACCGCCCAGCTCGGGGTCGGGGTTTCGGCGGCATAACTTTCCTTGACCTGGACATTCTCGAAACTGGCATAGCGCAGGAGGGGGTGCGAGCCGGGCCAATCGACGATAGGCGGTCCTTCGAGGCGGGTGACGTGCTCGACCCAGTTGCTGTTCAGGACGTGGATGGCCAGGACATTGCCCTGGGGCCAGACGGCGGGCGTCACGTCGTCCAGCACCACGAAATCGAAAGCGGCGGCCGGGTCGCTCAGCGTGGCGCTGACGGCTAGTTGGACCTCGCCGGCGCCGCGCAGGGCCTTTTCCAGAAACCGGTTGCCGCGCGTGACCAGGAGCACTTTCACCGGTTTGGGCAACAGGCTGACGATCGAGGCCTGGTTATCGACCGCCAGGTCATCCGGGGCGGTCAAGCGGACGGTGAAAACGCCGTCGCGGGACTGGTCGGCCAGGAAGACCTGCGGGCGGGTCTCCCCGGCGGGAATGGCCACCGAACGCCGCTCGACCAGGCGATCCTCGAAGAGCAACTCGACCTCAGTTTGCAGGCTATTGGTGGAGAAGTTGCCGATGTTGACATACACCGCGCGCTGGCGGGCGTCCTCTGGATTGGCGCGCGCGTCCAGGGCGGTGATGCCCAGGTTGTTGGAGCTTTTGCCCACCCGATGAAAAATCAGGGGCAAGGGCCGGTCCTTGCTCTCGAATTCCGCGAGGTCCGGGGCGGCGCCGTCGCTGAACAAATGAACTTCGGCGTTGGTCTGGCTGGAGACCAGCGACTCGGCCATCCTGAGAGCGGCGAGCAGGCGGGTGGAAGAATCCGAGCAGGCGCAGGCCTGCAAGGCACGGCGAAGGAGGGCCTTTTCGCTGGTGGCCGATTGTTTGACTTCGGCGTTGGCGCCGGCCAGGAGGATGACCATCTGGTCGCTGCCGGCCAGGCTGTCCACCCATTTGAGGGCCTCGGCGCGGGCCCGCTCGAAGCGGGAGGGCGATTCATCGGTGGCCTGCATCGAGGCCGAGGCGTCGAGGATGACCACCCGCAACTCGGCCGGCCTAGCTTTGGCGGCAAAATAGGGCCGCGACAGGGCGAACACTGCCAGGGTCAGCAGGAGGACCTGAAGGATGAGCAGCCAGTTCTTGCGCAACCTCTGGAAGGGGGCGCTGGCCTGCGTCTCGGACAAGAACCGCTGCCAAAGCACGGTGCTGGAGACCAGCTTGACCACGCGCTTGCGTTTGAGCAGATAGAACAGCACCACCACCGGAATGGCGGCGGCCATCGCCAGACCCGCTGGAGCCAGAAAGTGCATCTCTCGATTGGGCGTTCTTACAGCGTCGTACCGATCGCCTTGCCAAGCGTCTTGAATAGCCGGTCGCAGGAAGGACATTGCTCCCGGACCCTTTCAGGTTTGACCGCAGCCAGCAGCTTGACCCCGTGGCGGATTTTTTCGTACTGCCCGTCCTTCGTGTCCTTTGTCGCCTTCCGCAGCGCCTCATTCACGCGCTCTTTGCTCATGGCTTCCAGCGCCGTTGGCAGCTTGGGCGGAGCAGGCGGCGGCGGAAGCACCGGCAAGGCATCGGCATCAAATCCCTTCTTCAGCTTGAAGAATTCCTTCACCGAGTCGGGATCGGCCAGAAACCAGGTTTCCATCATTACGATCATCAGGTGGCATTGATCGTCAGTGGCCCACTCTGGCTTGTCCCATTGATCGCCCACGCGCGATTTCAGGTGCCCCCACGGCGATTGGGTGACGACCTCCTCAGCGTCCACGAGTAACACATTGAACACCTCCGGCTCATTGGCCAAGGCGTCGCAGAAGGAGTCGAACGCCGCCCTGCGTCCACCGCAGGGAATCACGCGCCATCGGATTCTCCGCCGCCGCGCCTCATCCACCACCGGCTTCAAGAACGCCGACATGCCTCGACGGAACGGGGCCAGGGTCTCCGAGGTCTGTCCGCCTCCTTCGAGGTGAATGGCGATCTCGCTCACCATAGATTGCCTCCCAGCTTGCCGAGGCGCCAGATCTCGCCGAGGCGGTATTGCTCCAGCCAGTGTTTCAGCCTGGCCGGTTCCAGGCGGCGAAATTCCGTGCCGTTGCCCAGGTAATCGCAGACCAGCACCGAATCCGCCTCCTCGGTCAGGGCCGAAACCAGGACATCGGAATGGGTTGTCACAACTATCTGGGTCTTGGACTTCGCCTCCACGAGCAGCTCGGCGATGACCGCCAGGGCATCAGGGTGCAGGCCCAACTCCGGCTCTTCGATGCAGATCAGCGGGACCGATTCGGCATCCACCAGGATTGCCAGCAAAGCCAGGAATCGGAGAGTGCCGTCCGAAAGCCGGGTTGCTGGCACGGGCGTGCTCAGTCCCTCCTCGTGGAGGTAAATCTGAACCGCGTTGCCTTGAATCTTCGTGGAGACCCGTTTAAAGCGCGGCAGGAAGCGCCGCATCAACTCCTCAAGGTGCGACCAGCAGTCCTTGTGCTCAAGGCCGTTCAAGACCAGCCCCAGGTTGATGCTCGTGGGCAGGAGGGAATCACTTGGCAGGTCAGCGGGCTGCGCTCTTCTCAGCGGGGCTGTCCGTCCGAAGCTCCATTCCCTGAAGATGCGGACCAGCTTGAGTTGCTCTGCCAGGCGGGTCAGTTCCGGATAGGCATCAGGGTCTTTGCGCTGCGACAGCACGGACTGTTGGGGGTCCAGGCTTTCTCGCCTCAATCGGCGCTCGACGGGCCGCCTGATCGATCCGTCGGGACCGGCCTCTCTCACATACATTACGGGATGTCCGCCCCGGAACCGGTAGTAGAAAAAGACATCGTCATCGTCCGGCTTCCTGCGGCTCGTCTCCTCGAGCACCTCATCTACGATCTCCAGCCGGTTCCGGGTTTCCGCAAACGCGATGAGGTAACGCAACCTTCCTGGCGTCAGTCCTCCAGACGGCGATAGCTGCGCCTCAATCGAGGCCGGCTTGGGTGGCGTCGCGCCTTTCCACAGCCATTCGCCAGCCGATCCACCCAGGCGGATCTGCTCGGAAAAATCCGTGGGCGCCGCGCGCAGAAGCTCGATGGCCTCGATGAAGTTAGACTTCCCGACGGCGTTGGGGCCAATCAGGACGTTCAGGGGAGTGAGCTCTGCCGGCGCACTGTCGGGGCCAAAAGAAAGAAAACTCTTCAGATGAAGTTTTTGGAGGAATTGGTTGCTCATAGTCTGCGTTTCCGCACTCCGCACCCGGCGCGCAGCTTTCTCCCGACACCCCCGCTCGGTCCATTCTGCACTCTCCACTCTCGAGTCCGCACGCGCCCCCCACTGGACCTATTCCGCACTCCGCACTCCGCACTCCGCATTTCGCTCATCCCCACACCTCCGCCTTTCTGAGTTGTTTGAGCAGGAGTTCCTCGAGCGCGGTATTCGAGCTGGCGGTGAAGAAATTAATGCCGCGGGCCTGGGAGAACTCGCGGAGGCGTTGGATGAAGTTTTGGACGGTTTGCTGGTAGGCCTTGAGCCGGTAGCGGCCGAAGGTGACCTCCTGGGTGGCGCCGGATTCCGAATCCACGAGCCGAAGGTCGCCAAAGGTGACGGGAGACAGCTCCTCCGGAGCCAGGATTTGGACCAGGTCGACCTGGAAGCCGCGCCCGACCAGGGCGGAGAGGCCGGAGTCATAGCCGGCGGGGTCCAGGAAGTCGCTCAGCACGACGGCGACGCCCGGTTGGCGGGTCTCGAGGGCGCCGCGCCGCAGGGTCAGGCCCAGGTTGGCCGAGCCGCCGGCGGTCAGGGCACTTAGGCTGGCGAAGAGCTGGAGGGCCGAGCGTCTGCCGCGCACGGAGCGCAGGGCGCCACGGGCGGCGAGTTCGGCCAGGCGACCGGCGCGCTCCGAGGCGGAGTCCGGGGCAGGCTCGGGGAAGGGGATGACACTGACCCGATCAAAGCCGCAGAGGGCGACATAGCCGACCGCGGCGGCGACCTGGCGGGCGAAATCGAATTTGCGCGGCTCGCCGAAGGTCATGGATTCGCTGGCATCCAGGAAGATGCGCACGGGCAACTCGCGCTCCTCCTCGTAGAGCTTCAAGAACAGCCGTTCCAGCCGGCCATAGAGGTTCCAATCCAAGTAGCGGAAGTCATCCCCCGGGACGTAATCGCGATAATCGGCGAATTCGACGGATTGGCCGCGGGCGCGGCTGCGGCGCTCGCCCCTGGCCGAACTTTTGGCGCGGCGGGTGGCCAGGAGCTGGAACTGCTCGAGCCGGCGCAGGAGTTCGGGCGTGAGGAGCGGTGGGGGCATGGGCTCGGTCAGGCGTTGACCATCTGCGCGTCCCTGGGCACGTCCTTCAGAACTTGGGTGATGATGTGGTCGGTGGTGACGCCCTCGGCCTCGGCCTCGAAATTGAGGATGAGGCGGTGACGGAGCGCGGCGGGGGCGACGGCCTGGAGGTCGTCGAAGCTGACGTTGAAGCGGCCCTCGATGAGGGCGCGGACCTTGCCGGCCAGAATGAGGGTCTGGGCGCCGCGGGGGCTGCTGCCGAAACGGAGGTATTGCGAGGCGATGGGGGCGGCGGTTTCGGTCTTGGGATGCGTGGCCTGCACCAGGCGCACGGCGTAGTCAGTCACGTGCGAAGCGACCGGCACCTGGCGGACCAAGCCCATGAACTCGCACAAGGTCTCGCCGGTGAGGACTTTCTGGACGGAGCACTGTTCGGCCGTGGTCGTGCGAGCGAGGATCTCGGCGAGGTCCTGGCCCGAGGGGTAACCGACGAGGAGCTTGAAAAAGAAGCGGTCGAGTTGCGCCTCGGGCAGGGGATAGGTGCCTTCCTGGTCGATGGGGTTTTGGGTGGCCATGACGAAGAAGGGCTCGTCCAGCTTGCGCAGTTGGCCGCCCGCGGTGACCTGGTGCTCCTGCATCGCCTCGAGCAAGGCCGATTGGGTCTTGGGTGTGGCCCGGTTGATTTCGTCGGCCAGAATCAGGTGGGCGAAAACCGGGCCGCGCTGGAACTCGAAATGCCGTCTGCCGCCCGGGGCTTCCATGACCATGTTGGTTCCCAGAATATCGGCGGGCATGAGGTCGGGGGTAAATTGGATGCGATTGAAGGAAAGGTCGAGCGCCTGGCTGAGCGTGCGCACCAGGAGCGTCTTGCCCAGCCCGGGCACGCCTTCCAGCAGGATATGCCCGTGGGCAAACAGCGCGATGAGAGTGCCTTCGACGATGCTCTGGTGACCGACAATGACCTTGCCGATCTCAGCGCGGAGGGTCTCGTAAGCACTGTGGAACGATTCGATGGCTTCTTGGGTTTCCATGGGGGAGTGAACGGCGGGCGGTGAGTTTCACTGCTTGAGGTCGTCGAAGTAATCCTTCACGGCCCCCTGGTAGGCGCGGGGGACCTGCTCGTGGCTGAGGGCGCTTTCGGCGTCGGACTGGGCCGCGGCGGCAGCGGCCTGATATTCGAGTTTGCTTTGACCCTTGAGGCTGACGTTTCTCAAGGTCACGCTGGGCATGGGGCGGCCAGGCGAATATTTGCCGGGCGCTTTGGTGGGTCTGAGGGCCTCGCTCAACTCGCCTTCACCGCGGTCGGTGTGGCCGCGCGGGTCTTCGTCCGAGCGTTCGACGCCCGAGTTGTCCCAATGATCGCTCCACTGGCCGTTCCACTCGCCGTTTTCATCGGCCCAAGTGCCCACGCCGCCGCCGGTGCCGCCGCCTTTGCCCATCCGGGGACGGCCGGGCTGGCCGGGGCGCCAATCCCGGCCGGAGCAGATGGCGGCGGTGACCTCGTTGAGGGCCTTGAGTTCGGCGGCCAGGGATTGGGCATCGCCCATCCCCTGGGCCAGCCGTTCCAGTTCCTTGGCGGCTTCGGCCAGGGACTGAGAGGCCGCGGGCTTATCGCCGGCGGCCAACTGTTTGCCGGCCATTTTGAGATGTTCGGCCAATTTGCCGTAAGCGCCGGCCGGGCCGATCGCCTTGGCCACGTCGGCGGCGAGCTGCCGGAGTTGTTCGGCGGGGAGCTCGGCCATCCGCAACTGGGCGGCCATCTTTTCGAGCGTCATCTGGGCGGCCTCGGGCTGGCCGTTCTTAAGCTGCTCGGCCAAGTCCTTGCCGAGCTTCTCGACCTGCTGTTGGAGCTGCTGGAGGCTTTTGGCCATATCCTTGAGCTTATCGAGGTCGGTGACGGAGGCTTGGAGGTCCTTGAGGAAGAGCTCGGTCTGGTTGGCCTCGAGGGCCTTGATGGCCGCGTCCAATTGGGGCAGTTGCAGGCCCAGGTCCTGCGCCTGGCGGGAGAGGGCGGACAAGGACCTGGAGAGGTCGTCCCGCTGTGAGGCCGCGGCCTGGGAGTTGCTGTCGCTGAGCCCCTTGGCGGCCTGCTGCAATTTGTCGAGGTCTTTCTTGAGTTTCTCAAGGGCCTCGGGATTGCCCGTGGGAGCGCCAAGCTGTTTTTGGAGCGATTCGATTTGCTTTTGCAGGCCGGCGGCGCTCTGCGAGTCACTCGTGCCGGCGGCGCGGGCGGCTTGCTCGAGGCGCTTGAGGGCGGGGTCTTTGGCCAACTCGCGCAGTTCGTCTTTGAGCCTTTCGGAGACATTGGCAAGGTCGGTCAGCGCCTCGCTCCGGGTGAGGCTGACCTTGTTGAGCCGCTCGGCGAGTTCGGTGACCGATTCGAGGGCCTTCTCGGTCTTGGGCTCCATGGCTGGCTGGCGAGCCTGGAGGGTGCGGCGGGTCAACTCCGCCAGCCGGCGACCGGCTTGTTGGATAAGCTGCTGATCGCTCCGCCTTTGGAGGAAGCGCTTGCTGCGGTAGTCGGGCACAAAGCCGAGGCCGACCCCCAGGGCCAGGACCACCAGCGCCCAACGCGTGACTGTGGCGGGCAGACTCAAGGGCGCCATGCGGCGCGGGTCCAGTTGGCGGACATGGTCGGCGGCGTCGGCCACGACCAAGTCGCGCCAGGAGCCGGCCGTGGGTTGGGTGGCCAGCTCGAGCGCCGTGCTGAGCCGTTCCTTGAGCTGCTCGCGCCCATCGACCCAGCGAGCGGCTTCCGCCAGGCCCAGCCTTCGCCAACCGCCCAGAATCAAGCCGGCCAACAGACACGGAAACGGGGCGACTGCCACTGCCACCCGCGTCCAGAGCGGCAAGGGCAGGAGATGACAGGCGCCGTCCAACAGCAGGGAAATCACCGCCCCGACCAGCAGGCCGAGCCACAACCCCCGCAACGCCGCGGCCCAGCGGCGGCGTCGAGCGGCTCTCGAGAGGGCGGCTTCGATGATCAGGAGTTCGCTCATGGCCCGGGCCAAAGAGTGCGATAGTCGCCTCAGTTTGGCCACTCTTAAAATAGTTGGACCAGGCGGCCCGAAAGAAGTTCCGCCGGCTCCGGGCTGGAAAGGCTTGCATTGCGGCTGGAAAGTGGCAGGTTTGGGCAGCAATCAGCAACTGGAAGCTGGAATGAGCGCCGAAGAGCCAATCGAACTGGAGGGGACCATCTCCACGGTATTGCCCGGCACCATGTTCCGGGTCAAGCTGGACAATCAGCATGAAATCCTGGCCCATCTCTCCGGCAAGATGCGCAAGCATTTCGTTCGCCTCACTGTGGGCGACCGGGTCCGATTGGAAATGTCGCCCTACGACTTGAGCAAAGGCCGCATTACCTACCGGCTGCGCTAGTACCCTTGACAAGCGCAATCACTTGTGCTACTAGTAGTTACCTCTTCCAAAGGGAGAGCGGAATCCACCTCGGCGTCGGCCCCACAGCCGGCGGGGCGTTCTCGAATACGCCCTCGCCGGTCAACCAGCGACACCGGCGAGGGATTGAACCATGGCGATGAAAACGGACCTTAAGACCAAGACCGGGAGAAGCCGGGCCAGGAGATTGGCGAAGCCGGCTGCCGGCGCGGTGCGCCCGCGAGTTGGGCGTGCGCCGGGGCAGGGCCTGATTCCCAAGGCGCCCGCCGGCCGGGTCCACCCGCCCCTCGGGACGGAGGCGGGCCCGGAGGACAACGACCCCGCCCTGGGCGTAAGCTCACGGGAGCCGGCGCAAGGGGGGGCGCTGCAGCTTTACCTCCGGGAGATTGGGCAGGTCAAACTGCTGACGCGCCAGGAAGAGACGATGCTGGCGCGGCGGATCAAGCGAGGCGACGAGCAGGCGCGAGAGCAGATGATCAAGGCCAACCTGCGGTTGGTGGTGAAGATCGCGCACGATTACGACGGGCTCGGATTGCCGCTGCTGGACCTCATCAACGAGGGCAACATCGGTTTGATCAAGGGGGTCGAGCGATTCGACCCGGCCAAAGGGGCCAAGCTCTCGACTTACGCCGCCTGGTGGATCAAGCAGGCGATCAAGCGGGCGTTGGCGAACCAGTCCAAGACCATCCGGCTGCCCGTCCACGTGGTCGATAAAGTGGCCCACATTCGCCGGGCGGAATTGAAGCTGCGGGAGACGCTGGACCGGGAGCCGACCGATGAAGAGGTGGCGGCGGACGTTGGGCTCAAGCCCGGGCGGGTGCGGCAGTACCGCCAGGCCTCCAAGGCGCCGGTTTCGCTCGAGGCCCCTTTGGGCGCCCCGGACGACACCAACCACATCGCGGAAGTGGTGGCCGATACGAACGCGGCGGCGCCGTTCGATCACCTGATCCGAACCAGCGACGCGGAGTTGTTGAAGGAAGTCTTTGCGACCCTCACGCCGCGGGAGCGGGCCATTCTCTCGATGCGCTTCGGCCTGGAGGATGATACCCCCCGGACATTGGAGCGGATCGGCGCGCATTTCGGCGTCACGCGGGAGCGCATCCGCCAGATTCAGAACGAGGCGCTGGAGAAATTGCGGATCAAGGTGCAGAAGCGCGACCAAGCGCCGGCGGGCCGGATCGTGGCCTTGGCGGTATAGCGGGATTCACCACTGGAGGTTTTCGAGGAAGCCCTCAAGCTTGCTGCGGCGGGTGGGGTGGCGCAATTTGCGGAGGGCCTTGGCCTCGATCTGGCGGATGCGCTCGCGGGTGACGTTGTATTGGTGGCCCACCTCCTCGAGGGTGCGCGGGCAGCCGTCGGTCAGGCCGTAGCGCAGTTCGACGATCTTGCGCTCGCGCTCGTTCAAGCCGTTGAGGACATCGGAAAGATGGCCGCGGAGCAGATTAAAGCTGGTGACCTCGCTGGGGTTTTCGGCGCCCTTGTCCTCGATGAGGTCGCCGAAATGGGTCTCTTCGGCATCGCCCACCGGAGATTGCATGGAGATGGGCTGCTGGGCGATCTTCAACACGGTGCGGACTCGCTCGACGGAGATCTCCATGGCATCGGCCAGCTCGTCGGTGCTGGCCTCGCGGCCCAACTCCTGCATGAGGCGTTTTTGAGTGCGCCACAGCTTGTTGATGACCTCGATCATGTGCACGGGGATGCGCACGGTGCGGGCCTGGTCCGCGATGCAGCGGGTGATGGCCTGGCGTATCCACCAGGTGGCGTAAGTGGAGAATTTGTAGCCCCGGCGGTACTCGAATTTCTCGACGCCTTTCATCAGCCCCATGTTCCCCTCCTGAATGAGGTCCAGGAATGACTGGCCGCGGTTGGTGTAGCGCTTGGCGATGGAGATGACCAGCCGCAGGTTGGCCTCGACCATTTTCGCCTTGGCCTCGCGGGCGCGGGTGAGGGCGTCCTGCAGCGCCTCCCAGAGGCGCAGGAAATCCTTGGCCGGCAGGCGCACAAAACGTTCGAGGGTCTGGAGGCGCTCGCTCTCCGCCTGGACGAGGGCCTGCCGGCAAGCGGACTCGGGACAGGCCAGCGCCTTCTCGAGGGCGGCGCGGCTGGCGAGGATCCTGTCCCGGATGTTCTCCGCCACCAGGGCCATTTCTTCGATCACCTTTTGCTTGAAGCGAAAGCGGACGAAGGCGGCCTGGAGCCTCCGGCTGCGGCCCGTGCACTCCTTGTCCAGGCGGGCGCGCTCGGGTTCCGACTTCGCCTCCTGCCGGCGGCAGAACAGGTCATCGGCCTCGCCGTCCAGAACGCGAACCCGGTGGAGGAGCCGCCGCAAGCTGGCCGTATGGCGCTCCCGCTGCCCGGACAATTTGTCGACGATCACGCGGTCGAAGCGCTCCTTGGGCGGCACGGTCAGGAGTTTCTCCACCAAGGCGATGTGCTCCTTGGCCGCGAAACCCATCGCGTAGATCGCCCGCTGGATTTCCCCCTCGGCCTGCTCGATGCGCTGGCAGATCTCGATCTCCTGCGCCCGGGTGAGCAGGGACACCTTCCCCATTTCCTTGAGATACGTCCGCACCGGGTCGTCCAGCGCGTCAAGCCGGGCTGCTTCGGTCTCCTCCTCCGCCCCGGGTGAGGCAGGCCGTTCCATCTCGGCGGGGTCGACGATTTCGATTTCCAGGTTGCGGAGCTTGACCAACACCTGGTCCAGGTCCTCCGGCGTGGCCGTGTCGGCCGGCAGGGCCTCGCTGACGTCCTCATGGGTAAGGTAGCCCTGCTCCTGGGCGAGCCGCACGAGGTCCTTAAGCTTCTCGGCGAGGTTCACGCCGCCTTGGCCGTTGTTGCCCGAGGGCTGGCGCGGCTCGGGCGCCGGGGCGGAGGCGCCAGGACACGGCCCGGCGGTGGCGGTGGCAAGTCGCCGCGCTTGGCTCACTTGTTCCTCACATCTGGCTTTCGGCATAATCCCACCGGCAACTTCGTGCAAAGCATACAGATTCTCCCGCAAACTCAAAGAAGGAAACGCGCCCAAAAAGCATTCCCTTTCCTGCACGCAGAAGATTATCTTGGAGCGCGGTTATGTCAATCACGGAAGGGTCGTCCATCCCGGTTGAGCCGCCGCGCGCGGAGTCGGACCCGTATGCCGTGCTGCGGAACCGGGATTTTCTCTTTTACCTGGTAGGCCGCTTCGTCGCGGCGCTGGGCCAGCAGATGCTCACGGTGGCCGTGGGTTGGGAGTTGTACGCGCGGACAAGGTCCGCCCTGGCGCTGGGCATGGTGGGCCTGACGCAGATGATGCCGATGGTGCTCTTTGTTTTGGTGGCGGGGCACGTCGCCGACAATTTCAACCGCAAGCGGATCATCCTGGCCACGACGTTCGTCATGGCCTGCGCCAGCGCGGGGCTGAGCCTCATTTCGGCCTCGGGGGCGCCGGTGGTCTGGATTTACTTCTGCCTCTTTGCCGCCGGCACGGGGCGCACCTTCCTCTGGCCGGCGAGTTCGGCATTTCTCCCGCGCCTGGTCCCGCGCGAGCATTTTTCCAGGGCCGTCACCTGGAACAGCGGCAGTTTCCAGCTCTCGTCGGTGGCGGGGCCGGCGGCGGGCGGGGCGCTGCTGGCGCTCACCGGGCGGGCGTGGCCGGTTTACGCCCTGAACGCGGCGGCCGCCCTGATTTGCCTGGCCCTGATCGGCTTTGTCCGGCGCGAGCACATCGTCCTCTTCAAGGAGCGGATGACCGCCAAAAGCCTGGTGGCCGGTTTCAAGTTCGTCTTCGCCACCCCGATGATCCTGGGCACCATCACCCTGGATTTGTTCGCGGTGCTGTTGGGCGGCGCGACGGCATTGTTGCCGGTCTATGCCAAGGACATCCTGGGCGTCGGCCCCAGTGGGCTGGGGCTGCTCGAGGCGGCGATGCCGCTGGGTTCGTTGGGCTGCGCCCTCATCCTGGCCCACCGCCCGCCCCTGCAAAAAGCCGGGAGCGCCATGCTCCGGGCGGTCGCCGCCTTCGGCGTGGCCACCATCGTCTTTGGCTATTCGCGCTGGTTCTGGTTGTCCTTGCTGATGCTCTTTCTCTGCGGGGCGACGGACAACATCAGCATCGTGGTGCGCCATACCCTGGTCCAACTGCTGACTCCGGATGAAAAGCGCGGGCGCGTCTCGGCGGTAAACAGCCTGTTTATCGGCACCTCGAACGAACTGGGGGGCTTTGAATCAGGCCTGGTGGCCTACCTGACCAGCCCGGTCTTCGCGGTCGTTTCCGGCGGGGTGGGGACCATCCTGGTGATTATCGCCGTGGCGCTCATCTGGCCCGAGATTCGCAAGTTCGGCCGCCTGGACGCCCCATGACCGGCCCAGCGCGCGCAGCAGGTCACGGGTCTGGGGCCGGCCCTCGGCAGGTTTGAGGACTTCGGCGGAGTAGAGCAAGTAGGCGAGCGCCAGGTCGCGCTCGAGGCCGGCAATGCCCGCGTGCGCGGCGTAGCGCTGGAACGGGCCGGAGGCGAGCAAGTTGTCCACCCGCTCGACCAGGCGCTCAACGGGGCGGTGTTCGACCAGTATCGCCCATTGGATGACGTAGTGAAACCAGTCCCAGGCCGCAATCCCGGTCTGTTCGCCGCGTTCCCAGTCCAGCGCCGTCCAATGGCCTTCGGGAGCGACCTTGATGTTCCAAGGGGCCAGGTCCCCGTGCGCGAGCACCGGGTGGGCGGCGCGGGCGCCAAGCTGGCGGACCAGGGCCGGCCACGGCCCGCCGGCACGGTCGGCGACGGCCTCGAGCGGCCGCCACTGCGGCGCTTGGGACAGAGCCACGATTCGCTGCTCATCCACCCATGGCCAGAGCAGGGCGGGCAGCGCCCCCTCGTGCCGGGGGCGGGGCGTATCACCGGGGATGAAATCCAGCGCGAAGGCCTCGAGGCGCGAAGCGTGAACGGCGCCGCGCAGCCTCGGCACACCGGGCTTGCCCGCGGCCGCCTCGAGGAAGGACTGTTCTCGGCGAACGAGGGCCTTGGCCGGTGGGCTCAAGCCCGCCTTGGCCACCGCAACCGGCCTTTGCCGGGCGTCGAATACGACCACGACAAACCGGCGGCCTGGGCTTCCCGGATTGCCGGCCAGGATGCCAAACTCGGGCGGGGCGGGGCGCGCTGCGCCCGTGAGCGAGCAAAGAAACTGCGTGAAGGCGTCGCCGGGCGGGATGGTCAGGGTGACACTTTGGGTCCCCACTGGCGCGCCGGCCCGGAGCAGGCAGCGCAAGAGCGTCCTCGCGGCGCGAGCCCGGCCGGTTTGGGCGGGATACAAATCCACCGCCGCCGCCGCCGCGCGTGCGCGCGAAGGCAATGCCAGGAAGGGGCGCCCGTGCTTGCGCAGGACGCGGAGCCGAACGGTCGCGCCCTCCTCTGGGCTCGGGCCAAACAACTGCTCCCAAATGGTCGTCATGGGCCTCCATGGCGGAGCTGGCGGCTTTGCCACAGCACGTAACCCGCGGCGCCCAGCGCCAGGGCCAGGAAGGCAAAGGCCAGGAACGTGAGAATGGCCTTGAGGACTTTGCCGCGCTGCACTGTCTGGGCGGCTTGCCGCCTCTCGGATTCCACGAACCTGGCGAACTCGTGGTCCGCCGAAATGATGGCGCCGAGGTCGTCTCTGAGTTTGAGCGTGCGCCAGGCGGAGGGCAAACCTCGCCAGGGGGCCGGCAGGTGGTCGAGGGCTTCGGCATCGGCGGGGACCAAGCCGCAATGGCTCCAGAAAGGCGCCTGCTCCTGGGTCCAAAGCCGCAGCAAGCCCTGGTTCATGGCCACCGCTTGAACCCGCTCCCACAACAGCGGTCGCAGCGTGTCGGCCAGGGCGAAATCCGTGAAACCCTCGCTGTGAACCAACCCTTGTCGCTCGGCCACCTGCAAGCCCACCGCGCCGAGCAAGACCCCGTCGGCGCTCTCGGCCACTCGGAATTCCGTGACCCGCCGGGGCAACTCGTCGGCGGCGAAGTTCATCATCCTCCACAGGTCCCCCAACGGGCGGAGATCGTCCAGCGTCGCGCGCCGCACCCGATATTTGGGCGAACTCATCCCGCCCAGTGTAAAATCGCCGAGAGCGAATTCAAGCAGTTTGGATTCACAATTATCTGGCCAAGGCAGGCCGGCGCGATAATCTGCCCGGCGAGCTATGAACACCGAACCACTGTACCAGGAGCGTTTCAACCGCTACGTGACGGCGCTGCGCAATGAGAAGCCGGACATGGTCCCCGTGCGGCCTTTTGTGGCCGAATTCACCGCCAAGTATGCCGGCTACACCTGCCAGGAAGTGGCCCATGACTACACCAAGGCGTTCGAGGCGGCCATCATCACGGCCAAGGACTTCGGCTGGGAAGCGGTAGTGCCGAACATGGTATATGTGTGGACGGGCCTGGCCCAGGCCGTGGGCTTGCGCTATTACGGCATTCCCGGCATCGGCATCCCGCACACGAGCGGGTTCAACTACATCGAGCCGCCGGAGGAAGCCGCCTTCATGCGGGCCGACGAGTACGATGCCCTGATCGATGACCCGACGGCATTCCTCTACAACGTGTGGCTGCCCCGCGTCTCGAGCGAGGTCAGCCGCATCGGCCAGCCCGCGACCTACCGGAACAACCTCGCTTTGGTAAAGGGGGCCATGGCCATGCTCTCCTATTTCTACGCCTTCGGCCCCCAAGTGGCCCGGTTGCGCGCCGAGTGCGCCACCGCCTCAGCCATCGCCGGCATTTTCAAGGCCCCGTTCGACATCATCGCCGACAAACTGCGCGGCTACGTCGGCCTGACGATGGACATGCACACGCAGCCGGCCAAAGTGCTGGCCGCTTGCGAAGCCCTCATGCCCCACTTGTGCCACGTGGGATTGAGCACCTCCGACCCCGCCTGCCAGGTGCCAATCGGCTTCTGGATGCACCGGGGCTGCGTGCCGTTCATCAACCCCAATCAGTTCGCCTCTCACTATTGGCCCACGCTCAAGCCCATCATCCAGGAGTTCTGGAAACAGGGCCGCCAGACCATGTTCTATGCCGAAGGCAAATGGCACCATCACTTTGAGGCCTTTCGCGAACTGCCCGAGCGGAGCATCCTCTTTCACTGCGACCAGGACGACCTCTTCCTGGTCCACCGGAGGCTGCACGATAAATTCGCCCTGAGCGGCGGCATCCCCAATGTGCTGCTCAGCTACGGCAAGCCCGAGGAGGTCCGCGCCTTTTGCCGACGCGTGCTCGAGGAGGTCGCGCGCGACGGGGGCTACATCATGGACGCCGGGGCCATCATGCAGGATGACACCAGCATCGAGAACCTCCGCATCATGACCCAGACCGCCCGCGAATACGGCGTCTATCCCGCCGGCGCCTATCGGCTCCCGACCGCCACACCCCCCAGCCAAGTGCCCGCCTCCGTGGCCGCGCGCCAGGACCTGCCCGGCCTGGGCGCCCGCCCCCAGCCCCGCCCGCGCCCGGGGACCTGCTTGCCCTGGGAAGAGCGGGTCAAGGAGTTGCCCGAAATCACCGGCAGCCCCGAGCTGATCCGCAAGATTTGGGAGGACATTGACAGCTTCGGGAACATGTTCATCTGGCAGCTCCTGCTGAGCTTTTGAGGATTGTCGTGCCGCGACACGTGTGGGATGGTCTAAAGGGGTCAGCAAATGAGCGAGTTCAAGTTTGCGTGCCCGGTGTGCGGCCAGCATATCACGACCGACTCCGGGTCGAGCGGCAAGCAGATCGGCTGTCCGACTTGCTTCCGGCAGATCATCGTTCCCCAGGCCCCCGCGTCCGAGGAAACCAAACTGATCCTCTCGGCTGCGGAAGTGGCGGGTCCGCGTCCGACTCCCTCCGGGCTGGACGGGGCAGCGGAACCCAGGCCCCGGGCGTCCGCGCTCCAGACCCTGGCCAAGGCGGGTGTGCTGCTGGCGTTGCTCGGTTTGGCCGGGGTTGGACTCCGGGCGCTCGTGGACAAAACGCTCCTGGCGGAAAGCGTTTTCCGGCAGCCTTCGGCTTCCCGCCTGTCCCGGCCGGCGTATCGCATTCCGCGGAACATCAAATGGACGCTGGACCTGTCCAAGGCCGCTTTTCCCGAGGCGGTGGCGGCAGGCAGTCTTAATGGCATCGGCTTCAGGTGCGAGCGGGCGACCCTGCAAGAAGGCAAGCTGACCCTCCGCCAGGGTGGGCCGGGCGGGGCGCCCGTGATGGGCGTGGCGATTCATCTCTTTGCGCGGCGCGCCGAGGAACTCAGCGGCAAGACCATCGAGATCGCGGCCACCCGCCCCCCGCCGCTGCCGCGCGTGAGTGTGCGCTGGGAGGAGGGCCGGCAGCAGGCCGGCAGGGCTGACGTATGGGCGGGCTATGCCCTCAAGTTGGCGTTCCGCCAGCCGGCCAACGGGCGCCTGGCCGGCAAGCTATACCTGTGCCTCCCCGATTCAGCCAAGAGCTTCGTGGCCGGCACATTCGACGCCGAAATCAGGGACGCACCGCAGGGCAAGGATGGCGGGCCTGGGAGGCGGTAAGGAATCAAGGGTGGCAGCCTGACTGGCCCTCTCGGCGGCTGGCGGTGGTGCGAGGCGTTACAGCTTGGGGCTGGTCCAGCTCAGGCCGTGGGCCTCGGCGACGGCCTTGTTGGTGAGGTGGCCGTCCATGACGTTGATGCCGGTGAGCAGGGCGGGCTGGCGCTGGCAGGCCTCGGCCAGGCCGAAATCAGCCAGCCATTCGATGAAGCGGTAGGTGGCGTTGGTCAGGGCCTGGGTGGCGGTCCTGGCATAAGCGCCGGGCATGTTTGCCACGCAATAGTGGAGGACGCCTTCCTCGACGAAGACGGGGTGGTCGTGGGTGGTGGGGCGGGAGGTTTCGGCGCAGCCGCCCTGGTCGATGGCAATGTCCACCAGCACGCTGCCGGGGGGCATGCGGCGGAGCATATCGCGGCGGATGAGCCTTGGGGCCTTGGCGCCGGGGACGAGCACAGCGCCGACGAGCAAATCCACCGAGGGCAGGAGTTCGAGCAAGTGGGCTTCGTTGGAGTAAAGGGTGTGGGCGGTGTGGAGGGTGATGTCCAGAAAGCGCATTCGCTCCCAATCCACCTCGAGGACGGTTACGTCCGCCCCAAGGCCTTGGGCCATGCGGGCGGCGTTGATGCCCGAGGTGCCCCCGCCCAGCACGACGACGCGCCCGGGAAGCACGCCCGGCACGCCCCCGAGCAGCACGCCGCTGCCGCCCAAGTGCTTGGCCAGGAAGTAACCGCCCACCAGGATGGACATCCGGCCCGCGATCTCGCTCATGGGCTCGAGCAAGGGCAGCCGGCGGTTCATCTCGAGGGTTTCGTAAGCCAGGCAGGTTACCCGCGCCTTCAGGAGCGCCTCGGTCAGCGCGCGGTTGGCCGCCAAGTGGAGATAGGTGAACAGGAGCTGGCCCGGCCGCAGCAGGCCGTATTCGGAGGGCAGCGGTTCCTTGACCTTGACCACGAGTTCGGCCTTTTCAAAGGGAGTGGCGTGGTCGTCCACGAGCGTTGCCCCCGCCTGGGCGTAACCCTCGTCGGGATAGCCCGCGCCGGCGCCGGCCTGGCGCTCGACGAGGACTTGATGGCCGCGCTGGACCAATTGGTAAGCCGCCGAGGGCAGCAAGGCCACCCGAGGTTCCTGGTCCTTGATTTCTTTGGGCACTCCGATGATCATAGCGTCCCTTTCATAACCGCTCCAAGGCGGCATCCAATTCGGCGTCGGTATTGTAGAAATGGGGCGAGAGGCGGAGGTATTTCCGGCCGGCACGGTCGGCGCGGAGCGAGGTCACGATCTGGGCATCGAGCAGTTTTTTGTGCAACGCGGCCATGTCGGCGCCCGGACGGTGAAAGGAGAGGATGCCGCTGCTGTTTTCGGGCGGGGCCTCGGCGTGGAGGACGGCATAGCCCTTGGCCAGCAAGGCGGCGGCCAGGCGGGCGCGTTTGCGCAGCAACTCGCGCGCGATGTGCTCCACGCCCACTTCCAGGAGCAGTTCCATCCCGCGGATCAGGCCGAGGATGCCCAAGAGGTTGTAGGTCCCCGCCTCGTATTTGCGGGCGCCCTGGCGGAGCACCAATTGCTCTTGGGCGACGAAATCCGGGCAGCGGACGTTGTTCCAGCCGTAAATGGGCGGCGTCAGGCCCTCCTGGAGCGAGCGCCGCACGAACATCAGCCCCGCGCCGCAGGGGCCCAGCAGCCATTTGTGCGCGTCGGCCGCCAGCATGTCCACGTGCTCCATCGTGAACGGGAAGGCCCCGAGGCTCTGGATGGCATCCAGGCAGAAGAGAATCTCGCGCTGATGGAGAGCTTGGCCGATGGCCTGGAAATCGAGGCGGTAGCCGCTGATGAAGTGGCACGAAGCCAGGGCAACCAGACGGGTGTTCTCATCCACTTGGCCGATCACGTCCTGGGGCCGGATCAGGCCCAGGCCGCGGGTGTTCATGAGCCGGACTTCCACGCCCTGCTCCGCCAGTGCCATCCAGGGATAGACGTTGGCGGGGTAATCATCGAAATAGATCAGCACGTTATCGTGGCGCCGAAACTTCAGACCGCTGGCGATAAAACTCAGCGCCAGGGACGTCGGCCCGACAAAGGCCACCTCATCGGTCTGGCACTGAAGCAACTGCGACGCCACCCGGCGCCCGTGGTCCAGGATCTCCGGGTAGATGAACTTCTCCTGGTCGCCGCCGGCGGCCCGGAGGGCGTATTGCGACACGGCGTCCGAGACCCGGCGCGGCAACGGGCAGACGCCCGCGTGGGCCAGGAAAACGCCCTCCCGCGCCACCGGGAATTCGCTCCGGCGCAGCTCTTCATCGGCCAGCACTTCCGTCAACGTCACGCCGCGAACCTAAACAATGGCGTGGAAAGTTCAACTCTCTTCGGGGGTGTGATTGAACTGTCGAACGGGCACTCATCCGGCACCCCTGCCGAGGTCCGCTGGGCTCTTGGGCGAACCTCCCTGTCCACTCATCCACGAACACAGGTCTAATCCTGGACCGGGATGCCGTGTACGCGCGCGGGATTGGTGAAGAGGAGTTGCTTCATGAGCTGGGCGGCCGCATCGAAGTCGTGGTAGAGAGTCGAGTAGCGGTCGGCCACGAGTTCGGTCAGGGCATCGGCGAGGGCCAGCCGCACCGAAAGGTATTTGGCGGCGACCATTTCGACGAAGCGGGCGTCGGTAAAGCCGCAGGCGATGGATTTCAACGGCCCCATGCTGAACTGGTCGCGGAGCATCCGGGCGATCTTGTGGCGGCGGAAATAGTGCCACCAGGGGCCCGCCGAGACATTGCCGACCTGTTTGGCGGCGTTGGCCAGGTCGTTGTAAAGGGTCTCGTGGGCGGAGATGTACTCGAAATGAACGTGAGGGTAGCGGCGCCAGACCGGGTATTCATCCTGGGGCAGGTTGGGGATGTACTCGGGCAGAGACTGGATTTCGCGGGCCCAATCCATGAAGTGGCGCGCGCCGCCGCAGAGTTGGAGGCAGACGCCGAAGGGCGCGCCGGCGTCCTTACGTTCCTTGCCGATGTCGTTGAGAGTTTCGAGCATCGCCTCGGCCACGGCGGCCAGGACTTGCCGGCGGTTTTCGCCGTCCAGTTGGGCGCGATCATGGACCAGGGCGCAATCCACCGTGGCCCTCGAGTAAGGGCGGCTGAAGCGCCAGTCCTGCGCCTGGAAGCCGTCCACGTAGAGAATCCGGCTGCGGGGATTGGTTTTTGGGCTGCGCAAGATGCCCCAGAAGAACTGGCTGGTGGCCTCCTGGAGGCCCCGCACGTCCTTGAGTTCGCAGTCGAAGTATTCCTCGAGGTGGAGGAGGTATTTTTCGGCCTCGAATTTGTGGCCCTGGGTGAAGAGGCCAAAATCGGTGGCGCGCTCGGGCCAGAACAGGCCGTTGAAGTCGAACATGTTCCAGGCCTCGGGATGGGTCGCATAGCCGAGGTCGACGTCTTTGGGGCGGACGGGCGGGGTGGGGGGGATTTTATCGCGGTTCTCGATGCTGGTCACGTAGGCGCGGATGTGGTGCTGCTCGAGCACCCGGGCGGCAAACTCCGGGTCGTTGCGCTCGGCCGCGATGGCCTCGGCCACGGTGTCGAAGTGCGCGGGGTCCAGCGGATCGATGTCCTTGGGCACGCCCCGATAGAGCCGGAACATGTAGCGCAGCCACTCGGCGTATTCGCTGTAGCGGCTGTCCCGGAGTTGTTCGAGCAGGAACCGGCCGGCGGCGCGGCGCTCCTGCTCGCTGTTTGCGCCCACCATCGCGAGGGCTTCATCGAGGCGGTTGCCGGCGCCTTCGACGATTTGGGCAAACCAGGAATAGAACAGCCCGTGGGTGGGGTCGGTCATCGTGCGGCGGACCAGGCGGCCGCGGCGGAGGCCCTCGGCGACGACCGCGCGCGGCGGCTGGTTGACCGCCGCCTGGGTGCCGGCCAGGTTGCCCGCGGCCAGTTTCTCTGTGAAACCGGTGAGGTCATCCTGCACGTGGGTATGGGCGTCGATGGCCGGGGTGGCCAAGGCCAATTCCTGGAGCCGGGCGCGAATCTCGTCGATTTGCATAGGCCGTGTAACTTGCCGCACGAGGCCGCCAAAAGCGAGGGGTTTCTTCGATTGGCCGTGGACGGGTGCGCATCTCAGATTCTTCCCACAGGGCCTTTTTCGGAGGAATCTGATTGAGAATTGATTATTGAGAATTGGTTATTGGTAAATGAGGTCCTGGCGTGCGTGCTGGCTGTTGGCCTTGGCGGTCGAAACGGATTTGCCCAAAATCCGGCAAAGCGGCTCGCATTCCTCGAAGAGGGCTTTGACGCGCCGGGCCGGAAGCAGTCGCGCGATGATAATGAACTTCAGCCAGCCGCGGGTCTCCGCCAGTTCCTTCAGGGCCACATTAACCTTGTGAACGAAATCCGCGCGGCTTTCGCCAACGCGGCCCTCATCGTAGTTCGGCGCGGCCG
>Ga0326728_10007523_pt1 | contig 27873 bp, 20 predicted proteins | sample MB3enrmetagenome_FD_207602 | JGI IMG/M metagenome (GOLD analysis project Ga0326728, IMG submission 207602) | Lab enriched peat soil microbial communities from McLean, Ithaca, NY, United States - MB31MN | ecosystem: Environmental > Terrestrial > Soil > Wetlands > Peat | place: USA: New York...
CCTGTAATCGGCTCAAGACTATGTCGATTACTGTCCGGGGCCTTCCCAGTGGCGACCTGAATTCTCGGGGTTAAATTCACAAGGGTTCTCAATTACTCGACATAGTCAGGAAGGGCACATAGTGGCGCCTATGTCTCTGAAGACATAGTCGCCACTGTTTTGCCACGCATCTCCATGAAGCGGGTACGGACCTGCGCACCATCCAAGTGCTGCTTGGTCACCACGATTTGGAAGAAACCACCCTCTACATCCACCTTTCCCGTCGCCATCTCAGCGCCACCGCCAGTCCCCTGGACGCGTTGGCGCTGGCGGCCCCAGGAAAGAAAGAGGAGCCGCTGGGAGATGAATAAATGGGTCGGCCGCCGCTGGAGGTGGCCGATCTCATCCGGGTGGCGGGGCAGAGATTCATTGAAGCGAGTCGCCGATGGATCACCGGCCAACATCTGAAAGTGTTGGCGGCCATCGTGCGCTGCCGCACCGCCGCCCTGGGCGGGCATCGTGATCGCTGTGTCCGCTGCGGGTATCGTGCCCACTCCTTCAATTCCTGTCGCAATCGACACTGTCCCAAGTGTCAGGCCCACGCTCGCGACCAGTGGCTACGGGCGCGCCGCCGCGAACTTTTGCCCACCCCTTACGTCCATGTCATCTTCACCCTTCCTCGTCGGCTCGCCCCTCTGGCCCTGCAGAATAAGAAGCTCATTTACGATCTCTTATTCCGGACCTGTGCCGAAACGTTGCTGGAAGTGGCGCGCGATCCCCGCCATCTCGGCGCAGAAATCGGTTTCTTCAGCGTGCTTCATACCTGGAGTCAGAAACTCGAGCATCATCCCCATCTGCATTGTGTGGTTCCGGCCGGTGGTCTCTCGCCCGATCACCAACGCTGGATCCCCTCGCGCTATCGCTTCTTTCTTCCCGTCAAGGTGCTGAGGCGAGTCTTCCGTGGAAAGTTTGTCGCCGCTCTCCGGCAGGCCTTCGCGGATGGCCAACTGGGCTTCTACGGGGATCTCAAGCTTCTGGCGAAAGCCCGAGCATTCGCTTCATTCCTCCGCCCACTGTTCCGGAAGGACTGGGTGGTCTATTGCAAGCCGCCCTTTGGCGGTCCCGAACATGTTCTCCGTTATCTCGGCCGCTATACCCACCGCGTGGCGATCTCCCATCACCGCTTGGTCTCCCTGGAGGGCAACCAAGTCACCTTCCGCTGGAGAGACTCCGCGCACGGCAACCAGCCACGTCTGACGACCCTGGCGGTCGAGGAGTTCTTGCGCCGCTTCCTGCTCCATATGCTTCCCCCGGGGTTCGTGCGCATCCGCCACTTCGGCTTTCTGGCCCACCGACGCCGCGCGGCTCTCTTGCCACTTTGCTTCCAGTTCCTGGGACGACCGAGCAACTTGCCACCCACCCCAGGACTGCCGCCAGACGATGAAGAAGGCTCGTCGATCACCCTGCCTGCTATCTTTTCGTGGCCCTGTCCCCAGTGCGGCGGCCCCATGATTATTCTGGAGCGACTCACCGCAGCGGAAATGTGCCTGCGATCTCCACCGCCGCCCTCACGAGGCTCGCATGAAATACAGCCTTCCGATTCGACCACACGGCACCGGCTCCCCACGCCCGCGCTCTCGTGTGCCTGCTTACATGCCCGCCACCCATCCCTCCTTACCCGATCCCTTCACACGCCCTCCAAGGCAGCTCGGGTTGGCGGATAGCACACGCTTTTTCGCCCGCAGACAGCCAATCCACGTCCCTCACCACCCACCCACGGGGCAGCTGAACCTCATTCAAAACCCATAATTTGCCCGCGTCCGCCGCAAACACGGCCGGCTCCGTTCAAGTCGCTGTATCGAACGCGCGCCGGGCAAAGTTTCTGCTACTCCACAGACTGGTTCAGCCGGCGCGCATCCGATACAGCCCTAGGACTTTTCATTCCAAATCCGATCGCGGGGCTATCAACCACCTGAAAATCACGGTGGGAGGTGAGTTTATCAACGGGAATCGGCATTACTAAACACTACGCCGTCAATCGCGGGTTAGTGGTCACTGGGAAATGCCCTTGCCGCGATCCTACGCGAAGGATGGAAGTTGTACGGGTACGCCGTTTACCAGTCATATTCTCTGCGTGACAACCCGTTCCTGGGACTTTACAATCCAGGATCGAGAGAATCGCCAGCTTTTAAGCGTCAGGCTGTGGGGAGAATTATGAAGTGGTTATCGTTTGTGTTTCTCTGGTTGTCAGCGTGTTGTTACCCCGCTTGGCCCCGGAGCCCTTTCGACGGCACTTGGAAAATCGATTTGAGCAAGACCGAGCAGCCCGCAAAACCTGACGTGTTTTTGCTCCAAGAAGGAAAGTTTCAGTGTCAGACCTGTGATCCTGCCATCAGCGTCAAAGCCGATGGCACGGACCAACAAATTACCGGTAACCCGTGCTACGACACCGTAAACATCAAGGTCCTGAGTGACAGGGTGATTGAGGAGACGGACAGGCGCAATGGAAAGCCGGTGAGGACTTTGCGCATCGAGGTGTCGCAGAAAAACGACATGGCCAGCTTCGACTTGACCGACATGTGCAACAAGAACTCTGATCCCGTCAGCGTAAGGTGGTTAGCCAAAAGAGTTACTCAAGCTCCTGCCGGATCGCACCTCGTATCCGGCTCCTGGCGCACCGTCAAACAGGAGTCTGCCTCAGAGAATGCGCTCTTGGTGACGCTGAAGCTTGCGAACAATACCTTCAGCTTCATGGACCCAGCTGGGCAAGGCTACTCTGCAAAACTAGATGGAACCTATGCACCGTTCGTCGGCGGGGTAGATAACACGGTTGTTTCCCTAAAGCGGATTGGCACGAATGCAATCGAAGAGACTGACATCAAAAATGGCAAGGCATTCCGCAGAACGGTATTCACCGTTGCGGCGGATGGCAAGACAATGAAAGCCGCAATTACCGATCTGGCGCAGCGTAGTACGATTCAATTCGTTCTAAATAGACAGCAATAGTTTACTCCTGGTAAGTCGGCTAAGCTGAGATGTTCGTGTCGGGTCGCGAGACGGCCTTCGGCGAGATAGCTCCTGCCTTGTCGCCAAGGGGCGAGTAATCCTCGGTTGCGTCCAATGCCGGACATCACCCAGGTCATGGGTCTACCCTACGCCGTTACTCGTGGGTAATGACCGATGGCAGATTCTTCTGGTGCAATCCTCCGCGAGCGTCGGGAACTTCCGCGGCTAGGAGCCTGTCGCAGATAGAATTCGCTCAGCGTAGAATCAACAGTTACAAACTTCATATCGTTTGTAAGTAATTGATTCTTCATTCGAGATTGCTTATTTCCGACAGGGTCCTAGGCCGTAATACGGGCAGTGCATTAATTTCGAGCAGGGGACCGCGGTGCGTTGTGAGTGTGCCATGATCCAGGAGTGACCGAAGTGCGGGCAGACTTCGCTACAATCTCGTCAAGCCGCTCCGGGGCGAGGCAAGAGTGGAATACCGGGCCCCCATAAGTTGGAGGGTCGCTAGTACAGCTCCGCACTGCTTAAGTAACCGACGGGGTCGTCATAGCCTCCCGCCAGCAGCACCATGCCGTTGTACAGCAGCGTCGCCGTGTGACCCCAGCGCGCCGTGTTCAGGTTGCTGGCGGGTGTAAAGGTCCCGGTCGCTAGATTGTACAGTTCCGCACTGGCCAATGGGTAGAAGCCATTGCTCCCCATATTCCTGCCTCCCGCGATCAGCACCATGCCGTTGTTCAGCAGCGTCGCTGTCTGCAAGTAACGCGGCGTACTCAGGTTGCCGGTAGTCGTAAAGGTGCTGGTAGCGGGATTGTACAGCTCCGCGCTGGCTATGGCGGGGGCAGAGCTATTACCGCCGCCCGCGATCAGCACCATGCCGTTGTTCAGCAGCGTCGCCGTGTGCAAGTATCGCGCGGTGTTCAGGCTCCCGGTGGTGTACGAGAAGGTCCCGTAGGCGGGATTGTAGAGCTCGGCACTGGTTAACCAACCGCTGGAGTCATAGCCGCCTGCCACAAGCACCATGCCATTGTTCAGGAGCGTCGCTGTGTGCAAGTAACGCGCGGTGTTCAGGCTCCCGGTGGTATAAGAGAAGGTCCCGTTGGCAGGATTGTACAGCTCCGCACTGGCTAAGTAACCGCTGGAGTCATAGCCGCCTGCAATCAGCACCATACCGTTGTTCAGTAGCGTTGCCGTGTGCTGATTGCGCGCCGTGTTCAGGCTGCCGGTGGCGGTGAAGGTCCCGGTGGCAGGATTATAAAGCTCCGCGCTGGATAAGGGACCGCTGGAGTTTTCGCCGCCCGCTATCAGCACCATGCCGTTGCTTAGCAGCGTCGCCGTGTGCTCGTAGCGCCCCGTGTTCAGGCTGCCGGTAAGCGTGAAGGTCCCGGTGGCGGGATTGTACACCTCTGCTTCGGCTAAGTAGTTGGGAGAGTCTGGGTTAAATCCTCCCGCGATCAGGACCATGCCGTTGTATAGCAGCGTCGCGGTGTAAATGTAGCGTGCGGCGTTCAGGCTGCCGGTGTCAACAAAGCCGGTGGGGCGCACGGTCAGCATCGCCGAGCCGCTGACGCTCCCGGTCGCGGCCGTAATGGTAACGTTAGTGGGGCTGGTTGGCCCTGGGGGAAGGGCGAGGCTTGTTCCAGGATTGGTCACATCGTTGCTGATTTGTGCCAAAGCCGTGTCCGACGAACTCCAGGTCACCGAGGCAAGCTGCTCCGTGCTGCTGCTGCCGCTGAAGGTGCCCGTAGCGATTAACTGCTGGGTCGTCCCCGGGGAAAGCGTAGGGGTTGCGGGCGTGATGGCAATCGACTCGAGGTTCGGCGGTGTCAGCGTGGCTGGTTCGTACAGTTCCGCACTGGCTAGGACAGCATTGCTGGGGCCATAACCTCCCGCCGTCAGCACCATGCCGTTGTTCAGCAGTGTCGCCGTGTGGTCGTAACGTGCGGTGTTCAGGCTGCCGCTGGGGGAGAAGGTCCCGGTGGCGGGATTGTACAGCTCCGCGCTGGCTAAAATGTTGGTAGAGCCATAGCCGCCCGCCATCAGCACCATCCCGTTGTTCAGCAGCGTCGCCGTGTGAAGGGCGCGGTCAATATTCAGGCTGCCGGTGAGGCTGAAGGCGCCAGTCGTGGGATCATACAGCTCGGCACTGGGTAAGTAACCGCTGGAGTTCTCGCCGCCCGCCATCAGCACCATGGCGTTGTTCAACAGCGTCGCCGTGTAATAGTAGCGCGCGTTGTTCAGGCTACCGCTGAGGCTGAAGGTCCCGGTGGTGGGATTGTACAGCTCCGCACTTGATAAAGAACCGCTGGACCCAATGCCGCCCGCCATCAACACCATGCCGTTGTTCAGCAGTGTCGCCGTGCAATAGTAGCGCGCGGTGTTCAGACTGCCGGTGGGGGTGAAGGTCCCGGTGGTAGGACTGTACAACTCGGCACTGGCTAAGTAACCGCTGGAGTTATACCCGCCTGCCATCAGCACCATGCCGTTATTCAGCAGCGTCGCCGTATGCTCCCAGCGCGCGGTGTTCAGGCTGCCGGTGGGGGTGAAGGTCCCGGTGGCGGGATTGTACAGCTCCGCACTAGCTAAGCAACCTAAGTAACCGCAGGGACCAGTGCCGCCTGCCATCAGCACCATGCCGTTGTTTAGAAGCGTCGCCGTGTGGCCGTAGCGCGCGGTGTTCAGGCTGCCGGTGGGGGTGAAGGTCCCTGTCGTGGGATTGTACAGCTCGGCACTGGCTAAGGGTACCGCGGAGTCGTTCGAGAAAGTGGAGCCGCCCGCCATCAGCACCATGCCGTCGTTCAGCAGCGTCGCCGTGGGAGAGACGCGCGCGGTGTTCATGCTGCCGGTCGAAACGAAGGCCGCATTGACGGTCAGCGTGGTCGAGCCGCTAATCGGGCTCGTCGGCGGGCTGTTGATAATCGGGGTGCCGGGTGTCACCCCCGTCGCCAGATCTAACGGGGTCGCCGTCACCAGGGTGGCGGCGATCGTCGTGCTGCCCGGCGAGACGCTGCTCGCAAGCCCCGCCGCGTTGATCGTGGCCACACCCGGCGCCGATGAACCCCAAACGACCGAGGCCGTCAGATTTTGTGTGCTCCCACCTCTAAAATGACCTGTGGCGGTAAATTGCTGCGTTTGTCCCCAGAAGATCGAGGGATTCGCCGGGGTCACGACAAGGGAAATGAGTCCATCGGCGTTGCCGGCGCCGCTCAGGGGGATCACGCTGGGGCTGCCGGAGGCGCGGTAGGGAAGGGTGAGGGTGCCCGTGCGGACTCCCACCGCCGTGGGCGTAAACGTGACTCCGACGGTGCAACTCCGTCCTGGGCTCAGGCTGGAGCCACAGGTGTTGCTGACCACCGCGAAATCTCCCGTAGCCACCGCCGCCGAGACGGTCAGGGACGTATTCTGATGATTGGTTAGCGTCACCGTCTGCGCGGCGCTCCTCGTGCCCACGGGGCCGCTGGCAAACGTCAGGCGCGCGGGGGAAACGGTGACGGACGAGGAGAGTGTTCCCCCTGGGCTGGCCGTTTGGAGGCTCTTGGTCGAAGGAGTCAACCTGATCTGGGCAGATGCCGACGATACGAGGACGAGGAGAGAGAGCAAGACGACAGGCCCGCCCAAGAAACGTTTGGTTCCATACCCCGCGGGTCTTGAACTGGAACTATGGAAATAATTGGAAGGTCGAGAACAGCCGGGTGTATTCATCTTAGCGATCTCCTCGCAAGTCCATTCGGGTTCGGGCGCACGCTTTGGGGGTGTGCGATTTCCTTCGAAATCTACGCTCCCGTGCTGGCCAAACGGCATTGGCCGGGGCATTTGTCAGTCGTGTAATGAACCAGGGTCTTGGTCTCGCGCGGCAGGAGGCGCAGGGCTTCTCAGATGGTTCTCAAGATCAAGGGTGATGAATGTGAATATGCCTGGACAAACCCATTAAAACCGCATTTAATTAGGATGTCAACATACTTCTATCCTTTGTATCTTCTTATTTTAAATTAGTCACAATGTGATAAATGGATTGACGGAGCGCAGAAAATCGTCGGGCAACGGCCTTCCGAGGCCCCTTGCTGGCGGCAGGGAATCGCTGCTACGAGATCTTCGCAAGTGGCCGCCGAAATGATTCACGAATTTCAGGGCCTTTGCCTTGGCGTCTTTGTCAGCGACTCGCAAACCATGCTGATTGGGTGCTTCGCCGGATTGGGAACGAAGAACGCCCATCCCGCGCCGGAACCCAGCCAAACGCCAGGATTGTCGATGGGAAGCCGACTTTTCATTCCCAATCCATTTTGTGTGCGCCCGGCACCCATGATGCGCAAAGGAGCCCTCGGGGGAAACTTGGTCTGCTGCCGGGACCATTTCGCAGCCGACCCAACGCGGAGAGGTTTTGCGGCGGACTGTGCTTCTGCAACCCCCCCTGGGACTTCTCCCGTTAATCCTGTGGCACTGACTTGGCTGCAAACGCGGTCCCAGATGGCTACCAAAGGCGGGACCCTTGCCATGATTGGCAAGACCGTTTCCCGCTACGGCATTGTGGAGCGACTGGGTGGCGGCAGATGGGAGCCTCGCAGGGGACTATGAGGGCGACTAGGAACTTCCCAAGCGAGGGCCGACTAGCCGATTGAGCATGGGGTCTCGCGGGCGGCGCGGACACGCGCAGAGGGGTGACCTGTGCCTCGCTGGAAACAACAGATCGGTGGGCTGGTGATGGTGCTGATCGGAGCGGGATTTACCGCGTGGGGTTGGTGCACTGCGCTCTATCGCGGAGTCAGGAAGAAGGGCCAGAAGGCCGGACTTGGAGCAGAAGGCGGGCAAACCGTGATTCGTTGCGCAGAGAATCAAAAGCTGGATCGATAGGAACAAAGATCATCCAACCGTCTTTCTCCTGACAAGCGCGTTAGAGAAAATCCAGCGCGCGCGCCTTGTCGCCCGCAAAAACCATATACCGGCTGACATCCACGTCGCTCCCGGAGTAATCTACAGGGTTTGTGGTGGCAAAGCTCTCAAGCCCCGCCGAATAGCCCCCGTGCTCGTAAGCGGCCAGAATCTTCTTTTCATCTTCCGGGCTGCAAACCATGTGGACCATCTGCCGGCACTCGCTCCAGGCGTTCGCCTTGTCGCCGTTCACCGAGTAGGCTTCGCAGAGCTTGAAATGGGCGCTCAGGAAATCAGGTTGCTCGCGAACCACGTTCTCCATCTCCGCAATCGCCAGCGGATAATGCCGCTCAAAGTAATGCAGCCAGCCGAGGTTAGTCCTCAGGATAAGTGAGCGGGGATCGAGGTCGAGCGCCGAACGGATTTCGTGTTCCGCTTCGCTGAAGCGTCCGCTGGTCATCAGCACCTGGGAGTACCAGTGGTGCGCGTCCGCATTATTGGGATCAAGCTGGATGGCTCGCCGCAACTCTTGCTCGGCGGCCGGGGCGTTCCACTCATAAAACCACTCCGAGTAGCCCAGGGCGGCGTGAGCTTCCCCCAAGGCAGGATCGGCTGCGATCGCCTGCGCCGCGGCGGCTTTCGCCAAGCTGCGGGCGTGACTGTGGCTCATCCAGCCATATCCTCCGATCAGGTTATAGGTCACTGCCAGCCCGGAGTAAGCGAGCGCGTAGTTGGGGTCGCTGGCGGTGGCAGCGGAAAAACTTTCCAGCGCCTGCTCGAGGGACGCCTTGGAGCGGCGCGACAAGAAATAGAGCCCGTGCAGATAATTGTCGTGTGCGGCGTACGAGCTGGGGACATAATTGCGTGCCCGGACCGCCAGTAACTTGAGGGAGAGCACGCGCGCAACGGATTGCGACACGCTGTCCTCGAAGTGGAGAAGTTCCTTCACATCGCCGTCGTACGAGTCGGCCCACAAGCTGGTTCGGTCCGAGGCTCGGGTCAACTGCGCGGTGGCCCGAATGTGATCCCCTTCGGAGCACACCGTGCCCTGTACGAAGTATTGCACGCCCAATTCCGCCGCCAGTGCCGGCAAAGCCTTCCTTTTGGCCTCATAGGACATGAGCGAGTCGCCGGCAATCACCCGCAGGTCGCCGGCGTAATCGCGCGCGAAGCGCGTGGTCATCTCCTCCGTCAGGGAATCCGAAAGGTAGTCGTTCGCGGGCTTACCAGTGAGATTTTGGAATGGCAACACCGCCAAAGATACTCGCGGAGACGGGGCCGGTGCGGCCGTTTTCCGGAAATGAATTACAACTCCGGCTGCCAGGAAGACCAAGAGACCCACGGCGGCAAATCCTGCCAACGCCTGCCTCTTCCTGCTTCCTCGACCCGTGCTTACTGGAAGGCGCTCGGTTGGAGTCTCCTGAAGCGTGGCATCCTCCCGCGCAGCTTCGGGCGGGCTGAGACTGTCCGGAGCGGAGAGAATGGATGCCGCCCCCCCAGGGGGCGAGATACCGGCGCTATGGCTATCCACGGGCGGCGCAAGGGTAGTTGGGGCTTCTTCCGTTTCGACGGGTGCCGTAAACTCGTAACCCCGCGTGGGTATGGTCTCGATGGGTGAGACGCCGTTGAGCCCCTCGGCCAGGACTCTCCTCAGCGCGCAAACGTTGACACTCAGATTCCCGTCCTCCACGAAAACGTTGGGCCATGCACGACGCATCAACTCTTCGCGCTCGACCAGTTTTCCGTGGTTCTCAACCAGAGCCGCGAGGATGATCATGGCCTTGGGAGCGAGCGGCACCAGCTTTCCATCGCGCAGCAGCACACGCTGCTCCATGTCCAGCTGGAACGGTCCGAAAGTGAAAGACTTGGCCGGTTCGACCACGTCTGCACCAAGAATTCTTTAAGAATTATCTACCCTCGTTAGCACAGAATTAAACTATTTGCAAGCTTTTCCAAAGGACTTCGGCGCGATTTGCGGTTAATAAGTCAGGGTGTACTGTCGCAAGCTTAGCCGTGAATAGGGGCATTTTGTCGGCCCATTCCCCCCGAGCCTGCGGCGGCCTGAGGAAGCGCCCAAATCGCTTCGTTCGCGCTTCCAGAGCGTGAATCCGCTCTTCGAGTTCCTCCATGCGATCCCTTAGCGCGCTGTCCGACCAAGAGACCCGCCATTATCTCAAACGTACGGCCCCTTTCTTCCTCGGACAGCGTCGTCACCAACTCGACAACTTTACCGGGAGGTTGCACCATGCGCCGAAGGTATATTTTGGCTGGGGCGGTGGTAGTGTGTCTGCTTTGCGGTATGGGGTTACAGGCGCAGCAATCTGATTCGAGCGCCTCGGATAACACGAATCTGTCCGCTTCTTTGCAGCCGGCGGCGGGGACGGTCCCGCGGCTGATCAAGTTCACGGGGGCGGTGAAAGACCTTACCGGCAAAGTCCCCACGGGCGTGGTGGGCCTGACGTTCTCGTTCTACGAACTGCCCGAGGGCGGCAGCCCGCTCTGGGTGGAGACCCAGAGTTTGCCCCTGGACTCGCTGGGGCATTACACCGCGCTGTTGGGCGCGAGTTCTCCGGAGGGCTTGCCGCTGGATTTGTTCACCAGCAGCAAGGCGTTGTGGCTGGGGGTGCAGCCGCAGTTGCCGGGGCAAGCCGAGCAGCCGCGCGTGCTGCTGGTGGCGGTGCCCTATGCCTTGAAATCCTCCGATGCCGACACCCTGGGAGGGCTGCCCGCCTCGGCCTATATGCTCTCGGCGAACGCCAATACGGCACCGGGCAGCAGCGTGACGCCGCTGATTACGCTCCCTAGCCCGGTCTCGGGTGCGCCCCCCACCAGCACCCCCATCACCGGCGCGGGCACAGCCAACTTTGCCGCCATGTTCACGGGCACCTCGACGATTGGGAACTCGGTGATTTATAACAGCAGTCGCGGCTTTGTGGGCATTGGCACCACGCTTCCGGTGGCCACGCTGGACGTCCATGGGACGGGAAACTTCAGCGGGGCGCTGAATGGGAGCACCGGAACGTTCAGCGGCACGCTAACGGCAGCAGGTGCGGAGCTGCCGGCCACGGGCACGGCCACCGCCACGCGGGGCTTCGCCTCCAACCCCATGGACTGGCTAGCCTCTTCGTTCAACAGCGGGACGAGCGCGGCGGTGCCGCAACTGTTCCGCTGGCAAGCGGAGCCGAAGGGGAACGATACGGCCAGCCCCTCTGGGACGCTGAATTTACTGTACCTGTCCGGCAGCGGCACGCCGGCGGAGACGGGCCTGTCGATCGCCAGCAACGGCCAGATCAGCTTCGCTTCCGGGCAGACGTTCCCCGGCGCGGGCGGCGGCACTATTACCGGCGTCACGGCGGGTACTGATTTGACGGGGGGCGGCACGTCGGGCAACGTGACGCTGAATCTCGACATCACCAAAGTCCCGACGCTCGCGGCCAGCAGCAACACCTTCACGGGAAGCATCACCGCATCGGCGTTCACGGGCAACGGCGCGGGACTGACCAACCTGACGCCGGCGAACCTCAGCGCGGGGACAGCAGGCATCAACATTTCAGGCAACGCGGCCACCGCCACGACCGCCGCCACCGCCACCACGGCTGGAAATGCGACCAATTTGGGAGGGGTGGCGGCAGCGAATTACGCCCGCCTGGACATCGCCAACGCCTTCGCCGCCGATCAGAGCTTGAATGCTGCTCTGAACCTTGCCCAGACTGCGGGAGCGGACGTTGGGGTCATCAACCTGGGAGGCAATTCCCTGATTCATGCCTGTTGCCCAAAATCCACGGGGAACACGTTTGTTGGAACCACCGCCGGGAACTTCACCGCGGATGCCAGCGGGAGCAACAGCGGGTTTGGCCAAAACACTGCCACCGGCTTCCAAGCACTGCAAGCGCTGACTTCCGGCTGGTCTGACACTGCGAGTGGGCACCAAGCTCTGCGCAGCAACACCACAGGCTTCGGCAACACCGCCACCGGGGCCCAGGCGCTCGCCAACAACACCACAGGCATTTACAACACCGCCAACGGCGTCCTGGCCCTCTTTTCCAGCACCACAGGCGGCTACAACACCGCCAACGGGGTCAGCGCTCTCGGATCGAACTCGAGGGGCGGCTCGAACGTTGCTATAGGATACGACGCCGGCGTGAACCTACTGAGTGGAAACTCAAACATCATGGTGGGGATCGGCGCCGGCCAGAACTTCACCTCAGGTGAGAGCAGTAACATTGATATCGGCAACCAAGGCGTTGCGCTAGAGTCGGGCGTGATCCGCATCGGCACGGGCGGGAACCAGACCAAGACCTTTATCGCGGGGATCACAGGAGTGACCCCGGGAGGCGGCAGTCCGCTGCCCGTGATCATCGACAGCAACGGCCAACTTGGCACGAGGGCTTCCGCGGTGGGCACCATCACGGGCGTGACGGCGGGCACGGACCTCACCGGCGGAGGCATCGAGGGCGTCGTGACGCTGAATCTCGATACTACCAAGGTCCCGCAACTGGCTACGACGAACACCTTCGCCGCCGACCAGACCTTAAATGCTGCCCTGAACCTTGCTCAGACCACGGGAGCGGACGTGGGGGTCATCAACCTGGGAGGCAGTTCCCTGATTCACGCCTGTTGCCCAAACTCCACGTATAACACGTTTGTTGGAACCGGCGCCGGGAACTTCACCGCGGATGCCAGCGGCACCAACGGCGGGGATGGCTTTAACACTGCCACGGGCTTCCGAGCTCTGCAAGCGCTAACGTCGGGCTTCCTAAATACCGCCAGCAGCTCCTGGGCGCTCGTCTACAACACCACGGGCAGCTACAACACCGCCAGCGGCGCGGGGGCGCTCTACCGTAACACCACGGGCATCAATAACACCGCCAGCGGCGCCGAGGCGCTCGAATTCAACTGCATGAATATCTCCGGTAGCTGCGCGGGAAACAATAACACCGCAGTAGGCTATGACGCTGGTGTAACGGCGACCGCCGCAAATGCCAACGTTACGGGCGCCAACAACACCTTCATTGGGTTCAACAGCGGGCCCGGGACGTCAACCCAGCTCAACAACGCCACCGCCATCGGGGCTAATGCGGTGGTCTCCGCCAGCAACGCGCTGGTGCTAGGGAGTATTAATGGTGTCAACGGCGCGACTTCCAACGTCAATGTGGGCATCGGCACCGCCACGCCCGCCTACACTTTGGACGTGCATGGTAACGCCAACTTCACGGGAACGGTGGCGTTCGCTCAACCTGCGGACTTCACCAGCGGCGTATTCTCGGGCAGCAGCACCGGCACGATCATATCGGTGACGCAGAGCAACAGTTCTGGTGGTGCAGTGACGGGAACCAACTCGGCAAATGGCAGCTCCGGCCAAATGGGCACGAGCATCACCATTGCCGGCACTGCCAGCCCCACGGGGGTCTACGGCAATAGCCCCACCGGCACGAGCAGTTTTGGCGTCTACGGCAACGGCGCCACTGGCGTTTTCGGCAGCGGTGCCACTGGCGTCTACGGCTCCGGTGGCAACAGCGGCGTCTTTGGGTACAACTCGACAAATAGCAATCAGGGCGCGCTGGGCTTTAGTTTCACCCTTGGCTCGACCGCGTACAATACCGGGGCCTGGGGCGAGGCCATCGGCATCGGCGTCTACGGAGACGGCAGCGGCAGCAGCGGCATCGGCGTCTACGGGATCAACCCAACGAATGGCAGTTATGGCGAACTGGGCGCGAACTTCAGTGGCACCGCGACGGGCGTCTTCGGCACCAGCAGCGCCTACGGCGTTGTCGGCGAAGGCGGCACCAGCGCCGTCTACGGGTTACACTCGACAAATGGCAGTTGGGGTGTGCTAGGCACCAGCGACGGTGATTACGCGGTGGGCGTCTTAGCTTATGGCAGTGGCTTCGGCCTCGACAGCGGCGGCGGCACGTACGGCGTCCGCGGTTGGACCAATTCGACTACGGGGAGCGGCGTATACGGAATGGCGTATAGCGCGAGCGGGATCAGCGACTCGAGTGCGACGGGCGTGTGGGGCGATGCAGGCAGCAATAACGGATTCGGCGTGTTGGGGACCGTGAGCGGTACCACCAGCGACGGCGTGCGGGGGCGGGCCACCGACAGCTCCAGCATCGGGGTATTTGGATGGAATTCTTCCGCTACGAGCGGCACCGGCGTCTACGGGCTCGGCACCGGCTACGGTGTATACGCGGCGGGCAATCTGGGGGCGACCGGGACGAAGTCGGCCGTGGTGGCCTTGCCTGACAACCGGGTGGTCGAACTCTACGCCATGGAAAGCCCCGAGAACTGGTTCGAAGACTTTGGATCGGGAGAGTTGCGCGAGGGGGTCGCGCAAGTCACGCTCGACCCCACTTTGGCGCTCACCGTCAACACGGGAAACTCCTACCACGTCTTTCTTACCCCAAACGGCGACTGCGAAGGACTCTATGTGGCCCAGAAGACGGCTACGGGCTTTCAGGTGCGCGAGCTGCGGGGCGGGAGGTCGAACATTGCCTTTGACTACCGGATTGTGGCCAAGCGACGGGGTTATGAGAGTGTGCGCATGGACCAGCTCGAGGCCGACGCCGAGACGGTGCAGGCCATCCGCGAGCAGGTGCAAAACCGGCCCGCCCACCGCAGGCTGACCCTGCCCAAGCTGGCGGAAGCTCCCAAGGCGCCTCGGGAGCTGCCCAAGGTTGAAGCTCCGCCAAGCGCACCTGCGGCACTGATTCCTAAGCCGCCGCAGCCACCACGACTGCAAGCGCCCCCCGTGCCGCCCAAATTCGTAGCTCCGCCGGCGCCACCCGAGCCGATTTCTCCGAAGCCGCCGGAGCCAGCCCAGTCGGCGCTGCCCAAGCCGCCGCAGAAGTGAGGAAACAGCGCGGACCTGCGCGTTGTGATTCCGCGGCTTTTCGTTGTCAAGGGGGACAAACCGTAGACCTGCAAAACCGGTCTGCGCCCGGCCGCGGCCTGCGCTTCCCCTTACGCCCTCCGCAGGACGGTGCTCCTGGCCAAGGAGCACGCCGCAGACTAGAAGCAGATCGCTGAACTCAAGCAGGCTCGCGACAGCGATCGAGTGAGATCGCGGCCGTCAAGTCGCAGCTCGCGGAGCAGCGGAAAGAGCGCCGGGCGCAGCAGGCGGAGTTATGCCAACTGCTGGTGCAGGTCCGCGTGATTCAGGCGAGGCTCGCAGGCAAGAGCGCGACGCGCCCGCGGATTCGAGCCGCCAAGAACGCCGCGACCCCGGCCAAGACGCCAAAGGCTTAGCCGCCGAACACGCAAGACGCTGTCAACCATTTGGTGGCCAAGGTCAGGTTCTAGGCAGGACGAGCGCCCCTGCCAAAGAAGTTCCTGTCGATCGGTTGTTAACGGAAACCCACAGCCGCGCCCCTGCTCCGTAGATGCGGTGCCCTCGTTCGCCTGCTGATTCCTCCAGGATGGCGCACTCACTCGGAAACCATGCTATGTGGGTATTTCCACGGATTCGGCCCCAAAAACGCCCTTCCCACGCCGAAAATCTGCCACGTGCTGGGATAGTCGATGGGACTTTCAGGCCGAATCCCGTATGGTCAAAATATTCGACCGGACGATTCAGCGCCGGATCAAGTATGATGTACGGTCACCATGCAGAACAAAAAATGGGTGCGGTTGTTGGCCTACGTAACGGGTCTGGTAAACCAGCAGTTGCTGCTGCAAAACGAATACCTGGCGGCCGAGAACCGGATCTTGCGATCACACCTTCCCGCCCGTCTGAGGCTGTCCGATCCGGAGAGATACACCCTGGCTGAAACGGGCAAGAGACTCGGCCGTAAAGGGCTGGAGCAGGTGGCCGGTGTCGCCCAGCCCGACACGATTCTGGCCTGGTACCGTCGGCTGATCGCCCGCAAGTTCGACGGATCCAAACGCCGATCCCATCGGGGCCGACCGCCCATCGATGATAAAACCGAAGCCCTGGTCCTACGTATGGCCAGAGAGAACTCCGGCTGGGGATACGATCGGATCGTGGGCGCCTTGGCCAACCTCGGCCATCGGGTGTCGGATCAGTCGGTGGCGAACGTGCTCAGACGGTATGGCATCGCACCGGCACCGAAGCGTTGCCAGAAGACCACCTGGAAGGAATTCATTTCCGCACACCTGGCGGTATTGGCGGGGGCCGACTTCTTCACCGTCGAAGTGCTTACCTGGCGAGGTCTCGCTACCTACTACGTCCTGTTCTTCCTCCAGCTGGAGACCCGGCGCGTCAGCCTGGCGGGGATCACCCGACATCCCACCAAAGAGTGGATGACGCAAATGGGCCGCAACGCGACGGACGAGGCATGCGGGTGTCTACGCCAACATCGGTACGTCCTTCACGACCGCGACTCGAAATTCTGCGCGGAATTCCGGGAGACACTGGCCGCAGGAGGAGTGAAGTGCCTGCGACTCCCTCCGCGTAGCCCGAACTTGAATGCTTTTGCGGAACGCTGGGTGCGATCGGTCAAAGAGGAGTGCCTATCGAAGCTGATCCTGTTCGGGGAAGCTTTCTTGAGGAGAGCGCTAACCGAATTCCAAGAGCATTACCACGCCGAAAGAAATCACCAGGGCAGAGGCAACAAGCTGCTGTCTCCCCGACCCACTCCACTGGCATCTCCCCTTCATGGGACCGTTCGCTGCCAGGAGCGCTTAGGTGGGCTGCTGAAGTACTATGAGCGCGAGGCAGCATGAGTAGCCAAGTGGAGCATGGGACAGTGGCATTTTGGGTTACTCTCGGCGTCCCGAACCAGGTGCTGTACTGCTCTCGACTTGTCACCGGCCTGACCAACGAAGCCGCTCGAACTTGACTGCCAATCCGACGAAGCACCTGCCTGATTGGCCGGTTAAAATGTCAGTAAAATGCTGGTCGCCCTCTGTGGATCCTTCTGGCTCACGGACCAGTTTATTGACCTTACGCCCTTCTCCCGAAGGGCGACGCCACTGGAACGCGACGAGTTGGGCCGAGAAACGGACTGGATGGGTGTTCCTCACCAGTACTCCTCCCACCCGTGAAGCCCTCAAACCGCTCATTAGCCTGTGGCTTGATTTGATCATTCTCCGGCTCACCTCCCAGACCGACTATGACCAGCCACCTGCCTGGGTGATCGCGGATGAAGTTGCGAGCCTTGAGACTCTGCCCAATCTCCCCATGGCTTTGGCGGAATCCAGGAAATCGAATACCCGCATGGTGCTGGGCCTGCAGGGACGCAGTCAGCTGGAGGAGAACTACGGGAAGGGAGCCGAAGCCATGCTCTCCCAGCCGCGCACAAAATTCTACCTCCGCACCAGCGAACCCCGAGCCGCCGAGTGGATCAGCAAGTCCATTGGCGAGGTCGATATCGAGCATCTCCGGGAAGGGCGCACGAGCGGCGATTTGGGTCTCAACACATCGAAAAACGCGAGTGTTGACAGCCGCGTTGAGCCGGCCATCCTTCCGTCAGAGATCGAGAATCTTGAGAATCTACGGGGATTTTTCCAAACGCCCGGCTTCACGCTCTGGCTGGAGTTTGCCCTGGTTAAAGCCCGCAACCGGCATCCTCCTCTGATCGAACGGTCCGACTGGCAGTTCTTCCTGCCAACCCCCAGCCCGCAGACTCCTTCGTTCGCCGCCGACGGACCCGACGCGGAGGAGCCTTCCGGTGATGCCAGCGTAGTCCGCCACCGAGGAGGGGAGAGCGAGGAAGACTCTGACGAGGCTGGCGAAAGCCGTTCCCTGATGCAACCGGATTAGATCGATGCTAACCATTTCAAAACCGCTCACCACGGGCCAAGCCCACTCCTACCACGAGCAGGAGTTTGCCAATTCCGAGCAGGATTACTACTCCGAGGCGCGGCGCGTGAACGGGGAGTGGTACGGGAAGCTGGCCTCAGAGTGGGGGCTCACGGGAGACGTGTCGGGACAGCAGTTCTACCGCCTCGCCGAAGGGCAGCACCCGGTCTCGGGCGAGCAGTTTGTCCAGCACCACGTGGCAACCGAATACCAGGATGCACAGGGTAGGAATATCAAGTCTGCCGAACACCGGGCTGGCTGGGACGCCACGTTCAGTGCGCCGAAGAGTGTGTCGATCACTGCCCTCGTAGGGGCCGACGAGAAGGTTCGGGAAGCGCACCGGGAAAGTGTAAAAGTCGCCCTGGATGAGCTGGAAAGATACGTCCAGGCTCGAATCGGCGGAAACCATCCCGCTGAGACTACCGGCAAGATGGTCGCCGCCAAATTCGAACATGATAGCGCCCGCCCGGTGAGTGGATACTCAGCCCCGCAGCTTCACACCCACGTTGTCATTTTTAATGTGACGGAAACCGCCGACGGCAAGTCGCATGCCCTCCAACCGCGCGAGCTGTACCGCTCGCAGCAGTACGCCACGGCAATCTATCGGGCCGAACTGGCTTCGCGACTGAAGCAACTCGGATATGAAATTGAGCGCGGCAAAAACGGTCAGTTTGAAATACAGGGCTATACCAAGGAGTATCTCGAAGCCAGCAGCCCCCGTCGCAAACAGATCAAGGAGTACCTGGAGGCGAATAAGACTTCCGGAGCCGGCGCCGCGCAAATCGGCGCTCACCGGACCCGGGAGAGGAAAACACATCTCACTCCGCAAGAAATGCAGCGCTTTAACCTCACATTGGCTGCGCAGCATGGGAATGACCCGCGGGAGGTTGTCTCCGTCGCCAGGGCACGGCGACAACAGTCTCAGCAGCCCCAGAACGGAAATGAAGCGGCAGCTCGAGCCAGGGAGGCCGTGACGTATGCCCGCGACCGCAATATTGAGCGTGAGGCGGTGGTGGAAGAGCGCCCCCTCCTCCGGGATGCTCTGCGCCGGGCCATGGGGGAGGCGACGCTCAAGGACATTCGCGCGAGCCTTGCAAGCCGAATCACCCGCGGTGAGTTTATTCCGGTTGGCGGCAGACTTGAGAACACCGTGCAGCGCTCCTTTACGACCGCCCAAATGCGTACCTTCGAGCACGAAAACATCACTTCGATGCGGGAGGGCCAAGGCATGGACGCTCCCCTGGTTCACTCCGATGCCATCCGAAAATTCGACCCAGAGTTTCGCAGTCTCAGCGATGGTCAGCGCCAAGCTGTTCGGGAAGTCTTGGGAAGCCATGACCAGATCACAGGGCTCCAGGGTGTGGCGGGAAGCGGGAAGACGATGACTCTTCGGGCCATTCGCCGCGCCGCGGAAAGTGAAGGGTATAAGGTCGAGGGTTTTGCTCCCACTTCGCGCGCTGCCCATCGCCTCGATGAAGCTAGAATCCCGTCGGCAACGTTGCAGAGTTTTCTACTCAAAAAGCAAGCCCCTGACCCCGAGAAACGCCGCCTTTTCGTGCTGGACGAGTCGAGTTTGGCAAGTACAAGGCAGGTGAACGATTTCTTTAAGCGATTAGCTGCGAACGACCGTGTTCTGCTGGTGGGTGATACCAAACAACATCAAGCTGTGGATGCTGGCCGGCCCTTCCAGCAAATGCAGGACGGCGGCATGCGCACTGCCCACCTTGAGGAGATCATCCGGCAGCGAGATCCCGATCTTAAACGGGCCGTCGAGTCCCTCGCCAGGGGAGAGACGGCGGACGCCGTGAAACTCTTGGCGGAGCAGCAACGCATTCATGAAATTCCCGATACGGAACAGCGTCTCAATGCGGTGGCTCGCGAGTATCTCCAAGATCCCGAAAGAAGTCTCGTGGTCTCACCCGACAACCAGAGCCGCCTTCAGATTAACCGCCACATCCACGAACTTCTCCAAGCTCAGGGGAAAGTAAGCGGCGATAGTCATCAGGCCATGATTCTGGTAAACCGCCCCGAATTGACCGGCGCGGACCGGCAGTGGGCAGCCGCCTACGAACCGGGAGATGTGATCCGTTACACACGGGGCAGTCGCCACATCGGCGTAAAAGCCGGTGACTATGCGACGGTCGTTCGCGTACAGAAACGCGAGAATCTCGTTACGGTTCGCCGCAAGAACGGCGTGGAGTCTACCTACGATCCCAAAAGACTTCAAGGTGTGAACGTTTACCAGCGGGAGGAAAGGCAGTTTTCGAAAAACGACCGTGTCCAGTTCACCGCGCCTTTCAACCGAGCGCGGATCGCGAATCGGGAACTCGGGAGAATCGAGCAGATCGATTCTACCGGGAACATTCGCCTTCGCCTGGAATCTGGAAAGACCGCACAGTTCAACCTCCGGGACCACCCGCACCTCGACTATGGCTACGCCATGACGAGCTACACAAGCCAAGGGCAGACCGTCGACCGCGTCATCGTTCATGTCCCTGCAAAGGACCACAGCAACTCCGAGCTGGTGAACCAACGGTTCGCGTACGTGGCGGTCTCCCGGGCGCGGTACGATGCCCAGGTCTATACGAACGACGCGAGTACGCTCGCCGACCGCCTAAGCAGGGATGTTTCCAAAAAGGCAGCCATCGAGGCGCAAGACGTCCAGCAGACCGGTCGTCCAGCGTTAAAACACGAACCACAGAGCGCGCAGGAGCAGGCACAGGTATGAATGGCTTCGAGCTAATTCTTCCGTTCTTACGGCCCATCGAACCGCTGATTTTGGACGCGGACATCAGCGAAATCATGGTCAATGGGCACGACCGAGTTTTTATCGAGCGCCAGGGTTATTTGGAGGCCGTTCCGGGCCTTTCCCTCACGGAGAAATCTTTGATGATCGCGGTCAAAAACATTGCACGACGCCTCGGAGACGACATTTCGGAGGCCAAGCCCATCCTTGATTCCCGCCTACCCGATGGCAGCCGCGTGGCTGCCGTCATTCCACCCTGCAGTGTCAACGGGGTCACGCTCACGATTCGCAAATTCAACGCCCGGCATTTCACGATCGACGACCTCGTTCGAATCGGCACCCTGCCTCAACTCTTGGCCTCCGAACTCGAAAACGTGGTCATACATCACAGGAACATCCTGATCAGCGGGGGGACGGGCACTGGGAAAACCACCTTACTGAATATTCTCGCTGGCTATATTCCGGACGATCAGCGGGTCGTCATCATCGAAGACACGTCCGAGATCCAAATCCACAAAAGCGACCTCGTTCGGTTCGAGGCGCGGCGCGAGCAGAATGGCCTGCCCGCTGTCACCATTCGCGATCTCCTGAAAGCGACCCTTCGGCACCGTCCCGACCGCATCATTTTGGGCGAGATTCGCGGCGGGGAGGCCTTCGACCTTTTACAACTGCTCAACACGGGGCATTCCGGAACCCTTTCTACGGTCCACGCCACCTCCGCCCAACAGGGCTTGTCGCGCTTTGCCAGTTGCGTGCTGCAGAGTGGCATCGACCTGCCTTATCACGCGATCAAGAGCAATATTGCCGACTCCTTAAACGTCGTCGTCCAACTGGAGCGCCGGCCGGGACAGCGATTGGTCACGGAGGTCCTCGAGATCAAGGGCTACGACCCGGACGCGGACCGTTACGACTTCACTCCGCTTTACCTTCGTGAGGAGGAAATATGCCGGCATTAGGACAGAACCCTTCCGATGGCCATCGTCTGACCCCCGAGGAATACATCAAAGCGAATTACGAGCCTCAGGACCATCTCGCGGTGTTGATTCACCATCGCGCGAAAGGCGATACCGTCCAGCGCGTCAACACGGCCGAGGCCATCGCTTCTTCCAAATGGCAGGGCTGGCTTCGCCACGTCAATGCGAACGGCTACGATGTATATATCTCCCAGAATACTTTGAACGGCGATTCTGCCCATCGCCGCAAACAGGATGTGGAAGCCATTCGCCATGTGTACCTCGACTTGGATCAGGATGGCGACCGCGCACTGAAAACCATTAAAGCGAGTGATAAGCTCCCCCGGCCTAACTTCGTCATTGATACTTCGCCTGGTAAACATCAGGTGATCTGGAAAGTAGAGGGTATGTCCCAGGCTGAGGCGGAGAACCTGATGCGCGCCATGGCAAGAGAATTCGGAGGTGATCCCGCCGCGACCGACTCAACTCGGGTGCTGAGACTTCCGGGCTTTTACAACAAGAAATATCAGGCACCCTACCGAATCGAGGCGCGCCAGGAAAGCTCGCAGGTGTACCACTCGTCCGATTTCAGGATCTCGCTGGAGGCGGCGCAGGCGCAGGAGCCCGTTGCCCACCAACGCCCCGTTACCCTGAGCTCATCCCTCAAAAATACTCATTCCGAACGCGACTGGCGGTGGGTAATGCAGCAGCTCGGGCGCGGCGAATCGGTTGAGAGCCTGGTTCAGAAATTGGAGCAGTCCCGCCAGGACAAACCTGACCCAGGGTATTACGCGCGCCTGACCGTCACTCGCGCCTACGCGCGGTACGCGCTTTCGCACGGGACAGATCCGCAGGAGGTCATTCGCACAATCAGTGCCCATCCGCCGAGGCTCACCGAAGATGGCGAGCAATATGGCCGTAAGACGGTTAACGACACCCAGGGGCTCATTAATCGTCAGCATCCGCAAAGTCAAGCGACCGCGGAGCCATCGCAGGGAGCTTCACAACGCCTTGCACTGAGGATGACACCATGACTTTGGGAGTCCGACTAACTCGCTGGTTTTTGGCGAACGCGCTCCTCGCCGCCCTTGCCTTCCTTTTTGCGGGAAATGCGAACCTGCCGATGCTGAGAGTGTATCAGGTCGTCTTCGGGGTTATGGGCTTAATTAGTTTATTTGCGATCAATCCCGATTTGGCTCAGGAACGAAGCGAGCCGCGCGCCGAGGGAATCGACCCCGCCGTCCGGCCCGTCGCGAGTGTCTTATTCTTGGCGACGATTTCCGTCGCCGCACTCGATATAGGGAGGCTTCACTGGGCATGTCCGCTTTCCAAGTGGGCGCAGATCGCGGCATTCGTAGTGCTTATTGCGGCCAATGTTCTCCAGATTTGGGCGATGGCAGCGAATCCGTTCTTTTCAACGGCGCTCCGCCTCCAAACTGACCGAGGCCATCATCTGGTAAGCCATGGCCCGTATCGCTTCGTCCGGCATCCAGGCTACTTGGCCATGTTGTTCATCGTCCCATTGACGGCGCTGGCACTCGGCGCGACACTTGCTCTCATCCCCGCATCAATCTATGGGGCGATTATTTTATTTCGGGCCGCATGTGAGGACCGGTTCCTCATCTATAACCTCACCGGCTACGCGCACTACGCCGAAAAGGTTCGCTACCGGCTTATTCCGGGTGTTTGGTGAAGGAGGGAAAACGATTATGGAGTGCTCGGTTTGCCAGTCAACAAACTTAGTAAAGGTGTCGCTCGCCTACGAACAGGGTCTGTCGGAGTACAAGGGTCGATCGCGCTCGCATGGTCTGTCGCTCGGAACGGGTGGGCTGGGGCTCTGGGGTGGCAGCGCAAAAAAGACGGGCGCCTTTCAGACACGTCTTTCAGCGCGCCTTAGCCCTCCAGCCAAGAGATCGTATTGGAAGACATTCAAGTGGTGGCTGGCGGGGCTGCTCATCCTGTGGTTTGTGGGAATTGCAGTGCTGGAGAATGCTCACAATGCAAAGGAAATCAGCCGGGCATTCAACTACGGCCTGGACGCCTATGCTGCGGCTTTGGTCATTCTGTGGTCGCTCATTTGGCGATACAACCACCGTGTGTTTCCAACACAACGGAACCGCTGGGACAATTCCTTTATGTGCCGACGCTGCGGAGAGACTATGGAGATCCCGCCAAGGCGAACGTCGCCGAGCAGTGAAGCGGCTATGCAATTCCCCGTGACAGGGCAATGAAGAGCGTTCACCTGAGGAAAGGAAAACGGATAAACCATGACTGGACTAAAGCTGCCGAACGACTATGACGCTTTTCTCCTAAGCCTTAAAGAGCGAGTTCGAGCTGCCCAGCTCCGTGCCTCACTGTCAGTTAATCGAGAACTCGTCTTGTTGTACTGGGGTATTGGTCGCGACATTCTGGCCCGCCAGAAAGAACAGGGGTGGGGAGCCAAGGTCGTTGACCAGCTCGCCGCTGACCTTCGCAAGGAATTTCCGGACGTTACTGGCTTCTCGCCGCGCAACCTCAAGTATATGCGAGCCTTAGCCGAAGCATGGCCCGCCGAGCAAATTGTGCAACAGCTTGTTGCACAAATTCCTTGGGGCCACAACGTTCGAATCCTTGATCAAGTCAAGACCGCAACCGAACGGGAATGGTACGTTCGCGCGACCATCCAAAATGGCTGGAGCCGCAATGTCCTGGTGCATCAGATCGAGAGCGGCCTTTATCGTCGGCAAGGCAAGGCACCCACCAATTTCACTCACACTCTGCCCGCAGCCCAGTCGGAGCTTGCACAACAACTCGTTAAGGACCCGTACAACTTCGAGTTTTTAACCCTCGCCGAAGAGGCTCACGAGCGGGATTTGGAAGGCGCCCTCATTTTTCACCTTCGTGATTTTCTGCTGGAACTCGGCGTGGGATTCGCGTTTGTCGGGAGCCAATACCCGCTGGAGCTGGGCGGCCAGGAATTCCGGATTGATCTCCTCTTCTATCACCTCCACCTCCGAGCATACGTTGTCATTGATCTGAAAGTGGAAGACTTCAAGCCCGAATTCACCGGCAAGATGAATCTCTACCTGGCGGCCGTTGATGATTTGCTTCGCCACCCGGACGACCAGCCGAGCATCGGAATGATTCTCTGCAAGTCGAAGAACAAGGTCATCGCTGAATACGCCATACGGGACTTGCGAAAGCCAGTTGGTGTTTCTGAGTACCGCGTCACGGCTGAGCTGCCAAAACGGCTTCGCAAAGGCTTGCCTAGCATTGAAGACCTTGAACTGCGTTTGAAAGAGCAGGGCCAAACTTGAGCCCCTCCAATCTGTATGCGCGCTGCGGTAAAACAGCCTATGCCCAAGGTATAGGTCTTGCGTTATCCCCAGCCAAACATGACCCGGTAAGGAGTGTTAATCCTATGGCAGAAAAAGAAAAACTCGACGGAGGCACAAACCGTCATCGCTACAGGGGTCCCGCAGACGCAGGCGGGCAAGCGCAAGAAGCGCCTAACATCGCCAACCGAGAATGGTTAGGACTCCGCGAGCTGACCTATTATGCGAACATATCTGAGCGGACCCTGCGATCCTGGATTTACTCTCCTTCTGACCCCCTTCCGGCCACGAAGGTGGGTGGAAAGGTTCTCGTTCGCAAAATAGATTTTGATAGTTACCTGCAGCGGCACAGAGTCAAACCTTTTGCACCGACGGACATAGCTAACCTTGTTCGAACTGTCTTGAGTCAGACGTCCGAACGGCAGTGAACATAAATTGAGGAGTGGTTTATGGGAGTGAAAGTCCGCAAGAAAAATGGGAAGTGGTACGTGTTCATACACTGGGAAGGCAAGCGCAAGGCTCGGTGTATCGGAGCGAGTCGCGAAGCTGCCGAACGAGTTCGCACTGAGCTAGAACGTCGTTTGGCCCTCGGTATCTATCGCTTAGATCAAGAAGACGCGGCCCCCACTTTTTCGGAGTACGCAGAGAGCTGGATGGCCTCGCATGTTCGCCCCAACCTCAAGCCTTCCACCGTGGAGAGCTATCAAGGAATTCTCGATTTTTACCTTGTGCCGGATCTTGGCACCACTACGCTGGATGCCCTCACCAGAAGCAGAGTCAAGGCATTTCTCGCCAAACTCTCGACCCCTGACCGCCTAGCTCGAAACACCGTCCGGAACGTCATCGCGACCTTGAGGGCAGTGCTGTCTCATGCGGTTGAAGATGGAGTCGTTCCGGTGAATCCCGCGGTCAGACTTGGCCGATTCAACTTGTCAAAAGGCCGCGGGCGACGAGTCGATTTTCTTACTCGGGAGGAAGCCGACCAGTTTCTGGAAGCAGCAAGGAGCCGCCGCCCCAGAAGATATGTTCTTTTCTTAACCGCCCTCCGCGCGGGGCTGCGACTTGGCGAACTGCTAGCCTTGCAGTGGGATGACATCCAGTTTGGTGCCAGTAAAACCGACAAGTCCCGTCACATTCTCGTTCGCCACAACATCGTTCGGGGACAAGCGACAAGCCCCAAAAATCGGAAGCCGCGGCGGGTGGATCTCAGCCGCGAGCTTCGCCAGGGCCTTCTGGACCTGAGGGACCAACGCATAATGGAAGCAATCGAGCGGGGGGAGTTTGACGAGGAGAGGCAGCCCAGAATCTCAAAGTTCGTCTTCCCCGCACCAAACGGCGGGCCCCTGCACGGCAGCACTGTCTATCACCGTGACTTCTTGCCGTGCCTTGAAGCGGCAGGCCTCCGGCATGTCACCTTCCACGCCCTCCGCCACACATTTGCTTCCCTGCTACTCCAGGGTGGGGCCAGTTTGACTTACGTCAAGGAGCAGATGGGGCACAGTTCTATCCAGGTGACGGTTGATACCTACGGGCACTTGATCCCAGGAGGGAATATTAAGTGGATTGACAGGCTTGACTCCAAAACAAGTCCGCGTCAAAACGCAACCCCCGCGCAACCAGCGGTAGGGGGACAAACGGAAAAACCGCCGCAAGCTATTGAAAAGAATGGTAGGCCTGGAGGGATTCGAACCCCCGACCCACGGTTTAGGAAACCGTTGCTCTATCCGTCTGAGCTACAGGCCCATGCTTTGCTTTCAATTACTTGCAGCGAACCTCTTTTCCCCAGGCTACTATTCCGGGCTACTTTAAGCAGAAACAGGCTGCTGATTACGTTCTGATCCAGCCGCTTTCAGTTTCTGCCAAACCGGCGTCGAGTCATTTTCACTCCTCCTCGAGTCGCCGAGTCCAACTTAGGAACTTTACAGCTTTCCTGCGGTGCTAGCAAGTCAGGAACAATCTGCCCGTCAAACCTGATGTCGGCAAGCGTGAGGCATGTATGCGGAATGTACTGAGGGTGACTCAGGTTGAGTCTCCGGTAAATAAAACCAGGGCTGCACTTGAGGCGAGCCGCGCTGTCCAAGAGACCATTGGCAGACGCTGGAGTAATGCTGGAGATTCAGCCATCGAGCATACTGAGTGACCTCTGGGGAGCTTCGGTGGCCCTGTAACTCCGAAGGGGATAAAGTGCGGAGTGTTTCGGAATACGCGTCTAGGAATTCGAAACCGACGCCGCAACTTGGGCCGCCGATTTGACTACGCACCGCCCAAACCTCCGTAATGACGGGCCGAGCCGGTCGCCATCGTCCGCAAACCGCACTTGCGAGCTTTCTACCGGCACCTTCTGGCAGGCCGCAAAACCAAAATGCAGTCAGAACCGGGCATCCTCTTGTTCCATGCAATCGCGGCAATAATCGGTCCAAGGAACGGCTTTTAGGCGAGCTCTGCTGATAGGATCCCCGCATGCAGCACAGACCCCATAATTCCCCTTCTTGAGACGGACCAGAGCCCACTCGATCGATTGGCGCAGGCGGCTCTTGGCCTGACTCAGATGGGCGTCAATCATCGCTTCGCTCTCTGCAACTGCTTGGTCTATCATGTCGGCCCCCGCAAGCCCTCCCGCTGCTCCTAAAACCAGCCTGCCGCCGTTGGCGTTGAGCAACTCCCGCTGCTTGGCCAGTAACGACTCCCTGTACTGATTCAGATAGGTCGGATTATCCACGGCATTACCTCCTGCTCTCCCAGGAGCGCGCCAGCCTGCTCCATGTGCTGAGATTCTCTCTTGCCGGCCCTGAACGCTCAAGGGCACGGGGGTACTGGTACGGCAGTACGCAAGCTCAAAATGCGTTTCGGTGCTAGGGGGGCCAGCGGTTGGGGAGGGGTAGACAGTCCTCTGCTACCCGAATCACCGTTCGGAGGTCCGCTTCCTCCGATTCACTCTTGCCCCGAACGTCTGCGAGGGAAGGGGGAGGAGCAATAGTGATCTAGCGGCGTCCTTTGCAGGATCACGGTCCTGTTCGGCTGTGGTTTCGAGCCATGGTGATCGGCTATACTTCTCCGTATAATACGCTACGCGGCTAGGTGGTCGTTCACGGCAATAGCATGATTCCTGAACCTTCCTCGCCCGCGCCAGCAGAAAGTCAAGGAGTTACCTTCGCCACCACTTGCGAGGCGGTTGGAAACAGGCTACGCTTCTCACTTAGACCCGTCCTGGGGAGTAATGATGGATATGAATGAGCGTCGCGC
>Ga0326728_10007524_pt1 | contig 27870 bp, 28 predicted proteins | sample MB3enrmetagenome_FD_207602 | JGI IMG/M metagenome (GOLD analysis project Ga0326728, IMG submission 207602) | Lab enriched peat soil microbial communities from McLean, Ithaca, NY, United States - MB31MN | ecosystem: Environmental > Terrestrial > Soil > Wetlands > Peat | place: USA: New York...
ACCCCGGCCGCTACTTCGTCACCGTTCCTGAGGAGAACGTGACCGATGCGGAGTTCATTCTCTCGCGGACGCCCGGGGTGAACGGCTACGCGCGCGCGAGAAAAACCGAAAAAACGGTCGACGCTGTGCTCGCCGCCGCTATCGAGGTCGCCCGGGAGCGACTATCTCGAGGCCTCGTGCGATTCAAGGCGGAGTCTCGCCGCTCGGACAAGAGCTTTCCCCTGGGCTCCTTCGAGCTCTCGGCGAAGATAGGAGAGGTAGTCCTCAGCGCCTTTCCCCAGGCCAAAGTGGACCTGCATACGCCCCAGTTCACGATCAACGCGGAGATACGCGAGCGCGCCTACGTCTTCGCCGACCCGGAGCCGGGCATGCGCGGGCTCCCCGTAGGCTCCGGCGGCAAGGGCCTGCTCTTGCTCTCGGGCGGCATAGATAGCCCGGTAGCGGGCTACATGATGGCAAGGCGAGGCATGTCACTCGAGGCCATCTACTTCCACGCCTATCCCTACACTTCTCAGGAGGCCCAGGACAAAGTCGTTAGCCTCGCGAGAATACTCTCGACCTATGCGGGCAAGCTCGTGCTCTGGACCGTGCCCTTCACGGAAACTCAGCTGAAGATAAAGAAGGACGCGCGAATGGACCTGACCACGCTCATGATGCGCATGGGCATGATGCGCGTAGCCCATTTGCTCGTCCCTCGAATCGGGGCTAATTGTATCATCACGGGCGAGAGCGTCGGCCAGGTCGCGAGCCAGACGGCCGAGAACTTGCGCCTCACGGAAAGCCTTACGGACTATCCAGTGCTCCGACCCCTCTGCGGCATGGACAAGGAAGACACGGTCAACATGGCGAAGAAAATCGGGTCGTTCGATATCTCGATCCTGCCCTACGAGGATTGCTGCGTCCTCTTTTCGCCTAAGCACCCTATGTTAAAATCCAAGCTCGAGCGGGAAACGGAAGCGTACAAATCCTTGAACCTCGAGCCTCTTCTCATCGAGGCCCTCGATAAGGCCGAACGGCTCGAGATTAAATGAAACGCCCCTCCTCCGAATAGGGGTCAACTCACGCCGAGGACTTCGCTGATCGCTTTCTCGAGCTGGGCCTTGGGCAGGGCGCCTAAGGCCATCCGAGGTTGACCTTCTTTGGGGATAAAGAGAAGGCTCGGTACGCTTGAGACTCCAAAGGCGCCCGAGAGCTCGCTCTCCGCGTCGGTATCCACTTTATAGACCTTGATCTTGCCCTCGTACTTGGCAGAGAGTTCCTCGAGCACGGGGCCGAGCATCTTGCAGGGTCCGCACCATTGGGCGTAGAAATCCACGATCGCAGGCAGCAGGCCCTCGTATTTCCACTCTTTGCTCTTCTCCCAATCGAATACGTTTTTTTTAAATGCATCTGTAGTCAGGTGCTCGGTCATCGTGCTCTCCTTTCTGTGCTATATCCTATTCATAGAATATATAGATATTAGCATTTTAAAGAAAGAGCAAAACTACACAGCAGGGGGAAAAGGGCTGTCAAAAAAGTCTTGATGTCGATAACCACGAACCAACGTGAACACAAACAAAAAAATTCCGCCAGTTATTTCTTTGGGGTTGCATTACTTCGAGTGCCTTAACGTATGTTCGCGGTTTCAATCTTCTCTTGTTGCTATATTTTTTTGAGCATCCCTTGCGCACAAAAGCCCCGAAAAATCAGAACCAGAAGCGGAAACCGAAGCCCGTCTGCAGGCTCCAATCGGGAACTGATATGCCACCGGGAGCTATTAGAGTAACCGCCGGCGCGAATTCCACGAACAACTCGAGCGGTTTGAGTGGAAAAGCGTTGAGCCCAATGGGAACACGGACACCAAACTCGCTGTTATTACCGACTCCCGCGAAAACGCCAGGGCCGACGTAGTAGTTGACAAAGCTCACAAGGTTGCCTTGGGCTAGCCACCAATCAGCCAGCAGGGAAAAAGAACCGTTTCCCCCATTCTTGGGAATATTCGCACCGACGCCGAAAACAACCGGAAGTTTCGGAACGCGGAAAGATAACAGCGCTGATGAATCGGGAAGACTGCCGCCGACAGGCAGTCCGAACTCGCCACCGATAGCCGCTGTAAAGGCAGAAGCGTCAAAAGCCGTGAAAACACCGAGAATAAGAGCGAGCAAAATTGCTTGCTTTCTCATGATAGCCCCTTTGAAATCTGATTAACTATTATCCCCAAGCGATATATAAGGAGGATTTATAGCATCAACTGCGATTTTGCGCTACAGATATGATGCTGTTTTATTGATATTTACAAATACCAGCATCAACGGGAGTGGCCTTAGCACCCGTTTCGCGTAACATGTTGCGCGATTGATTTGCTTTTCCCTCTTGTTGGTATAGGGCCAATGGTCCTATACTGTCTTTGTTAAGCGAGAATCCAATAAAGCTCGGCTATGAGAACTCTATGGGCCAAGAGGTCCAGGAAGAGATTGTTATCACCGAGGCGATCGGGAGGGAAAACTATGTATGAAGTTCCAAAACCTGATGCTTTCCGCGAGTGGCTGAAGGTGCATGAACTTACAGGCGCAGAGGCGGCCAGAATCGTCGGTATCGACTCGAGGAGCATCCGCCGCTATACAGCGCCACCCGACCAGGAGGGTGCTCGACAGCTTCCATGGGCGATATGGATGCTCCTCCGACTCTACGTCGGTGAGATCTCGATCGAGGAGTATCGGGCGCTCGCGGACAAACGCAGAGCGTAAGTTAGGCATAAGTTGGACGCCCGCGGTTCCTCCCATGCCTGCTAGAAGCCACAGGACAGGCGGGGCAGCATTAACGGCTCGAGTCTATGCTCATCGCTATGGCCTTGGGCGGAAAATGGGGCATACGTAGGTATTTACTGACGCAGATCTCTGGGTAATCCCTAGCGCGAACGTATAAGGGCAACTGATGCGTAATGCTTGACGTACTCATCATAAATTGTTGTGCCCAATTATTAATATAGTCGTGTTGGTATACACGTAGCTCACTCGACACAAGATGTAGTGGGTGCCGAAATTTACATTTTATTTACAAATCAAACAATTAAAAACGTCCTTGCATTTTTGGTGTTTCTAGCGATAATTGAGTTAAGTGATGTTTTGTGTGCGAAAAAGGGAAAATGCCTGATTAATCCATCTGTTGATGGCTTTGTATAAATAATAGCCCTCCCCCCTCGTAATTCAAAATACTACCCAATATCAACACAGCAGCAAATGTCGCTGAAATGTTATGGAAAGGAGTTTGAAGATGAAAATTGGTGGGAAACTGATGGGCGCGGGTGCGGTTATCCTAATCATTCCATTCACTGTCATGGGCGTTATTGTATCGATACAGGCGACTAATGGTATTAAGGCGCTTGTCAGTGGGGACATAACGAACCTTACGGCGAGCATGGCGGACTATTCTGAGCGGACGCTTCAGGGAGACATCGGCGTCGCAGAGGCGTTGGCCTCAGCCCCGAGCACTGGGGACTATATCACTGCCTGGAATCACGGCGGGGCCGCAGCCGCAAAAGTACCGGCGATCGTAAAGAGGCAGTTTGGCGACCTCATAAAATCGCCGCGCTATGCCGGGTCGTTCAGCGAGATAATCCTGATAGGGTCCGATAGTAAGGTTATCAGCGCGGCAGTGAACAATACCACCGGACTTAGTCTTGCTGAGCGCGATTACACGAAGCAGGTATTGCGGGGTGAGACAGTCATCAGCCAGATGGTCATCGACAAGGTAACGAACACTGCTACTGTCGTCATAGCAGCCCCTGTTCGCGACTCAGACGACAAGGTGATCGGGGCGATATGCTTGCTGACCAAGACCTCCTCAATAACCGACGAAATGGCAAAGTTCAAGCTTGGCACGTCAGGCTACTTCTGGGTGGTCGACCGCGACGGCCTCATTGTCCTCCATCCCGACAAAGAAGTAGCGCTCAAGGTCAATATCGCTCAGATGGACGGTATGCAGGAAATCGCGAAGGCCACCCTCGCCGACCAGACCGGCGTAAAAGCCTATACTTATAAAGGCGAACGCAAGATGGCGGGCTATGCCCCAATCCCCGCCATCGGCTGGAAGGTTATCGCGACTATGCCTCAGTCCGAGTTCCTCGCTACAGCGAACTCGGTTCGCAATATTATAATCATCATCGCACTTATCGCCATGATCTGCGCCATCGGAGCTTTTTATTTTCTTTCGCGCTCGATTGCTTCCCCTTTAAATGTAGCCGTGGCCTTCGTTGGTGTCATTGCGGGAGGTGATATCTCCCAAGATATACCCCCAATTTACATGGGCAGAAAAGACGAGATTGGTGATTTAGCCCACGGAGTAACAAAAATGCAAGACAGCCTCCGTAAGATAGTCGGCTCAGTCCAGACATCAGCGTCACAGGTAGCCTCGGGCAGCGAGCAGGTAAGTACAACAGCTCAACAGATGAGCCAGGGCGCAACCGAGCAGGCCTCGAGCGCCGAGGAAGTCTCCAGTTCTGTCGAAGAGTTGGCAGCTACCATCAAGCAGAACACCGACAACTCTCTTGCCACCGTGCAGATATCCAAGAAAGCCGCAGTCGACGCGGAGGAAGGCGGAAAAGCCGTAGAGGCGGCGGTCGCCGCGATGAAAGTGATAGCGAGCAAGATCGATATCATCGACGAGATTGCCCGGCAGACAAACCTCCTCGCTCTTAACGCAGCGATAGAAGCCGCGCGAGCGGGCGAGGCCGGAAAGGGATTCGCTGTCGTCGCGAGCGAAGTGCGCAAGCTCGCCGAACGTTCTCAGACCGCCGCAAGCGAAATCACAGCACTGTCTACATCGACAGTCGCGACCGCCACAAAGGCGGGTGAGATTATCAGTCGCATTGTCCCGGATATCAAGAAAACCGCCGATTTAGTTCAGGAAATATCCTCAGCCTCGCGGGAGCAAGCATCCGGCTCCGATCAGATCGGTAAAGCCATTGTCCAGCTCGACACGGTAATCCAGCAAAACGCCTCGGCGAGTGAGGAGATGGCATCCATGGCTGAAGAGCTCTCGGGACAAGCAGAACAGCTCACGGAGACAATTTCCTTCTTCAAGCTCGCAGCGAAGGCAGCCGTAAACGAAGAGCCTACACAAGGCCCAAAGCACGAAGTCCAGGTAGCTCATATCGGTACTGAAGTAGGGCTCGGCAAGACTGCGACTACTCGAACACCAAATCGGACGGCCATTGTCCTTCCTAAATATAGCTCTGCTTCGGACAACGACTTCGAATCTTTCTGAAGGAGTCGGCCTAGGCAGAATTACTTGCACATAAGTAGCGTACCTCTCATCCTGAAGGGTGAGAGGTACGCTATTCCTATATGTCGCGTAAGTAAACGACCAGTTCTCCACGATCCACCAGACGACGCCCCCGCTCCTCTCGTTGCGGTGCTGGCTCGAGGCTACAAGGCCAAAAAGACAGCGTCAACGGCTGGCCGGAAAAACGTGGATCATGGTCCATGTACGTGCATGGGGCGGCCGGGCGATTAAAAAATAACACTTCAAAATGCAGTTAGACCAGGTTTATTTCAAGGCGCTTTCCGAAGGCCTTGGCAACACGTTGCAAGGTCTTCACGGTCGGGTTTCCCTTTGCGGGATTCTCGAGACGTTGGTAGGCCTGATATGAGAGCCCAAGTTTCGCAGCGACCTCAGATTGCGGGTGTTCTCCTCGAAGTTTCCGGAGCTCCCAGGCGATAAGTATATGGGGCTCAACCTCTACGGGATGAAACCCTTCGCCTGGGCCGGTAGCGGCCTCGGGGAGCGGGAACCCATGAGAAACATCGCTCTCGAGGACGCCGTTTAGGGCCTCGGCGGCGTTAAAAAGGGCTTCGTCTTCAGAATGGCCCGAAGTAAGAGCGTTGGGCACATCAGGAAACTCAACGAGAAAAACACCCTCCTCCTCGACTAAACGGCAGTAGTAGACCATAACCCCTCCCTTCTTATTCAATCCCAGCCTCGCGAAAGATACGCTTCGCGAGGGGGCCGAGATCCTCGGAACCATGGACGGGAACCGGAACCGCGCGATGACCAGTCTTGACCATGATATGATGCGAGCCATTGATCCGATCAAGGGTCCAGCCTTCTTGCTCCATGATCTTGATCACTTGCTTTCCCGTCATGGCAACATGCTACAACTTATATATTGTATTGTCAAGATTAGTAAGCTCCAATTTGGAAGGGCTATACTTCAGTCGTGATCATCCACTACCACTTCGGGCCCGTCTCCGGGGCCTCGTCTACTTGAACGGCCAGTTTTCGATAAGCCACCAGGCCAAGCCCGCGATCGCTCCTGCGCCTCCTCCGTAGAGAGCGCCCGTAGGCGTAGAGCGATCCACGGCGAGTCCGGCACATCCACCGACGGCCCCGAGCCCTACCCCACGCCATAGCCCCGCTTTTAGCGCCTGGCGCCCCTTTTCGGCCTCAGCATCCTGAAGAAGGGCCTTCTCGGCGGCGAGCTCACCCTCCTTCTGGGCAACGGCCGCCTGGACCGCGAGGGGGACGGCCTTATCGACCGCCGCCTGCGCCGCCGCCTTGATCGCCGCTTGAACCTGCGCCTCCGTGTAGAGCGGCAACGCCTGCGGCGATTCCGGCGTCGACTCCGGCTTGCTTTGCTGCGTCGATGCCGGCGCGAGCGCGATCATCAAGGCCAGACACGACAGTACTAGGATCTTGAGAGAGTACCTTTTCACGAGCATCCTCCTCGATTTTCTTCACGTCGGGGACCTGTTTCCTTTTCGCCAGGCGTGCGGCTCCCCAGACCGCGAGGGCAGATAGCCCTACCCCCGCGACATTCAATAGCTGTGCGAACGGCTGAACGCCAAGGGCGCCCGCGACAATGCAAGCGCCCAGGGCGACGGCCGCCACGATCACAGCGATACGGCGGCCTCTCTTCATGCGACGCTCGCGGCCGCAGCCGACTCGGGCTTGGGCTCCTCGGCTATCTTCCCGTCGATCGCCGTAGCCACGGCGGGAGCCTGTGCGACAGGCGAGGCATCCTCAAGCGCCGAAGGCTCGGCCGGCGAGACGAGTCCGATCACGAACTTCACCAGAGCGAGCACGAGCTGGACGAGGAGCTGATAGCAAAGCTCAACGGCCGCGAGGGCGACGAGGCCAATCACCAGGCCGGCGCCGAGGGCGAGGAGTGGCGACGCCGGCGTGAAGTAGTCGGCGAAGAATCCGCCATAGACGGCCGCAATGCCAACAACGAGGCAGAAGACGCCCGAAAGGGCCGAAACGACCCAGGTGGGAACCTTGGCGTCCTTTGTAAGCGCCTTAAACCATTCGAGAGCGCCCGTCGCGGCGAGCGCTACGATCGCGAGAAGTACGAAAAGCTTGGAGAACATAAACCCTTCCTTTCGCCCCTTAGGGCCTTTCGAAATGAGGAGAATCCTTTTTGCCCTTGAAGTCGGCTCCGCAACGGAGCCCGAGCTTAAGACCGATTTGATGCAGTGCTTCCCATGCTTCAGCCGGCGCGTTCCAATCGACGGACTTCCCATCCTTCGAAGGGCCCGCGTCGAAAGCGAGGCGTTCGATGTGCTTTGAGTCGAGCGTCCAGGTTACGGGTGTCTTCGTCTCGGCGTCGCCAAGCTGCCAGAGGCCAGCCTTGATGAAGGCCTTCTCGATCCATTGCGCCGAGGAAAAATCGTCCTCAGGGCGCGCAGCGAGACGGCCGCGCATCGCGTAGGCGAATTGCGTGACGAGTTCTCGCCACGTCTCGTTAAGCGCGGCGCCTACATAGCCTAGGCGCTTGAGCGTCGGATCAGATACAGCCGCGGCGAGAAATGCGCGGCACGTCGGTTGAAACGATGGGTCGAGGGATTCGATATCGTGGTGTAATGACATTATTCCGCTCCTACTTCTTTTCTTTCGCCTTCTGGGCGAGAGACTGCCGGTCCATCTCATCAAGGATCTGCCCCCGGACGAAGGGTGGTGACTGATCGAAAGTCTTGACCACGTTCTCGACGATCTTGTAGTCCGCCGGGTCGAGGTCAATCTCTCCCTTACGAATCTTCCGGGCGAGGTTTGAGAGCTTCTGCGGATCGTCCGGCTGCTTCGTTGACCCGACATAGTCTGAAACGACGACGTTCATCTGTCCGATCGGAGCGTCGTCAAGGTTTGTGACGTTGATGCCTAAAAAGTTGAGCCTTATTTTGCTGTTCTCCTTTAGCTCGAAGCCGCGGCCGTAGCGGTTACGTCTGTCTCAAGGCAAACCGTGAGCTTCCGTGTGTCGACGACCTTTGTCGTTCCGTTGACAAGCTCGCTCACGGAGCCGTCGGCTTCATCGATTACATGGAATCCTGCGGCCACGATTGCCGCTTTGAGAGACGTTGCGTTAGCCGAAGTCATTGCCATAAATACCTCCTATTAAGAACTAAAAGCATGCGTACCACTGAGATTTATATTGCTAGCAGAATTATTTCCCATTTTTTATCCTGCCTTAATAATAAGAATATCTACATAATATCCCGCGTATGTTATTACCCAGGGAGCTGAAGTTGATGACCGGGTCACATTGACAAGAATAGTTGTTGTCCCCGCAACTTGAGTTGCAAGAGTAAGCCCATTATCAAGATATAATACACGTCCTGTTCCTGTCCCTCCCCCGCCACTTGTAGTCACCAATAAAATATATGTTCCATATGCTTGTAAAGAATATGATGGATAGTTAGGGCAAATTTGAAAACAGGTTATCTGCCCACCAGCCGCATCGCATGTATGCTCAAATGATATTCCCCCACAGACATAACTTTGGCTTACTATGCTTAGGTAGTCACCTTCAATAGCAACATCACCTGATATTGTTAGTCCAACTATACTCGGAGATCCACCGATGCCAACTCGAGAATTTGCTCCACCAAATTGATAATAAGTACCACTCGTAGCATACAAACTACCACCAACGTTCAAGTCACCTGTAACACCGAGAGTTCCAGAAACAGTGAGATTGCCTACATTGCTAACTGATACTAAAGCAGTTCCATTTCGTGCTATTGCGAGTTTATCTGTTCCAACTCCGCCTTTACCAACACCGATATCCCAATAATACGATGCAGAGGTATCGCTCGCTAATCTTATTCCTGCACCTGTCATTCCGCTTGTAATGGTATATGGAATATGGGGATTTATAAACATGACCCACATATCAGCAGTAGAAGGATTAAATATAGTTGGGTATCCTGTACCTCCTCCCCAAGAATATGAAGTAGAGCCTATTGTGACATTATACGACCCAGCTTTAGTAGTTAGATTACCTACCGCATCTATTTTAATAACGTCGTTGCCCTCCATCCGTATCTTAAACAAGTCTGCATTGCTCGTAGACGCCGTAAGATTGCTGTCGAGGTATCCAACTATCGAGATACGTTCGCCGTAGCTTCCCGAGCCATTCCACCTGTCCCATTGGAGGCCGTGCTGCGTCGTTCCCGAGACTGTGTAGCCATGTTGGAAACGGCCGCTTGTATCGAAGTACGATTCGAGCGCGCTCGTCGTAAGGCGAAGATTAACTGCCTGGAAATAAATGTCCGAGCCGTCGAAATAGATGTACTTCGTCGTCGTGCCTATGCGGAACCGTCCCGAGCTGAGGTCGAAGTAGTTGAGGGCGTACTTGCCGGCGTAGGCACCGATGCTTGGGCAGGCGAGTGCGCCGACGGTGCCCGAATACGCGCCGGCGGTTGCCCCTGAGTAAAGCAAATTGGCATTGACGTTAAGGATATTTGCCGATCCATCAACGTCGAGGTTGGTTACGCCGAGCTTACCAGCTGTTATTGAGTTAGCGATTATATTGTCAGCGGTTAATTTTCCACCACCATTGAGCAGAACCTGTGGTTGAAGGAAATACCACCAGTCAGCATCATATCCATTATTATAGCCTTGGCGTATATAGGTGCTTGTGTCCGAGCCTGTCAATTGAAGTGCGTATATATTTGCAAATACCCCTACAGTGTATGATGGAGCTGGGACATCAGAAATATCGACAGTTGTACCAAGAATATATGTCTTTAAATATGCCAGATTAGTTGTATATTCAAAATCGTCAACAAAGTAACTGTTTGTAGACGTATATACATATAACCATTTCTGTGTGCTAGCACTCCAGATATAAACTTTAAAGGATTGTCCATATTGAAGACCAAGATATAAACCTGAGCCATTTCCGCCTGCATTACCTGCCTGCAAATAGCAGGAGAAGGAGAGTATCTCATCCGGTAGCACCTGAAAACCATCGGAAATTACATATGCACAGGTAGAGCGCGCCAATTTTAGTCCGCGCATCCCGGATACTGTTACAAGAAGCTGGGATATATCATATCCAGCCGACCAGCCAGATACGCCATCTGACGATGATACGAACGAGTTTATTCGGTTACGCGCTGTCACATAGAGCTTATCAGCAGTGATGCCACTAGCTGCTATTTTGCCTGCGGTTATAGTTAGGGCTGCTATTTGATCTGCGGTTACCGCACCGGCAGCCAATTTTGCAGTAGTTACCGCATTGGCGTATAACTTGTCGGTTGTGATCGCTCCGGCAGCTATATTGTTTGATGTTATCGTAAGCGATGCAATTTCGTTTGCCGTAACGGCACCGGCTGCTAATTTTGCAGTAGTGACTGCGTTGGCGTAGAGTTTGTCAGTCGTCACGGCACCTGAAGCAATCTCTGACGCCGTTACATTAAGGGCGGCTATTTTAGCCGTCGTCACGGCATCGTCAGCAAGTTTTCCTGTCGCTATAGCAGCATCAGCAAGCTTAGCCGTCGATATGGCCAAGTCAGCTATCAAGGCAGTTCCAATTGTCCCTGATAAATCCGTTGTCGGGACTTCCGATGTCCATCCGCTCGTACCTGCCGCGGTGAGGCTCGTGAGCCGATATAATTTTCCATCAGTAGTGAGCGATACGCAATCTCCAAGAATAAATGCTTGCGGTGAAGTATATGGATAAACGGGAAGAGTAGAAACTACGAGAATTGGGCGAAGGCCGGAAGCGAATTTAGTAAGCGTTATCGAACTAGCCGCAATACTGGCTTCTTGTATTTGACCCGCTACGATATCGGTGTAGAGCGTCGCTGTTGCGGTGAGGGCGCCCGAGGTCGTCCAGTCGCTTGTTGTCACGGGGTCGGAGCACCTCGCGCGGACGCGGAAGTAGTATGCCTGGCCTGCGGCAACGGGGAGACCAGAGGAGAGCGGAATCGGAAGGTAGCCTAACGTGAGAATATTGTCGCGCACGGTGAGCATATCGCCCGCGTTGCCTGTGTACCATCCTGAGGCATCGCTCACGGCGAGGAGGTTCGGCGCGTACCAGGTAGTTTTGTCCCGTGATATCTGCACGTCCCAGCCGTCGGCATTGTTGAGGTTGGCCTGCTTGGTGATCGCGATCGTAGCAGTGCGTTTCGCAACGGCGAAGGAGACGGTCGGCGCTGCGGGAACGTAGGTCCCATAGTTCGTCGTTGTCGGGGTGACAACAGCAGAATATTCAGAATAGAGGCCGTACTCAGAAATGCCGCGAACTCTATATTGATACGCCCCAACGACAGAGGACTCTGTGCCGGAGTCTATCTTGTCGCTCCACGAGCTTCCCTTGACTGCGCTCGCGATTACTTCCCACGTATTTCCAGCATCTGTCGATTTCTCTATGAAACCACTGACGTCGTCGGACGCAAGGGTGAAGTTTACTTCGACGAAAGCTGAAATATTTCCGAAAGCGGCAAACGCTACAGCAGAAACACCCGTTGGAGTGCCTGGGACAATGGCCTGAGTAACCGTGACGGCATCGGTCCAATCGGATGGTTTTGACTCGTTCCCTCGATAATCAATAGCGGAAATCTGATATTGATATATGCATTTTGTTGCATCAGAGTTCCAGCAATTGGAATCCACGAATTCATAGCTAGCAATCCCTGAGTCTGCTACCTCCGCGACGATGCTCACCTTCTGCGCGATTCCGCCTAGTATCTGGCGACGATATACGGAGTACTTCTTTACACCGGTCTGGTCATCGGTGGATTTGCCCCAGGTGACTGAAATTGTCGAATCGGCGTTATCGGTCGCGACCACCGATGAAGGGACGGTAGGAGGCGTTTTATCGGTGACAACTTGAATGCTTCGAGCGGTGTGCGAGTACGAGGAGGTCGGTACCGTCTGCTTCGCCGTTGAGCTCGGGCTCGTGTCGAGTATAAGAACGGTTATCTCGTTTGTCCCCAGGTCGGAATCTGGATTGATCGAGAGCACAAGGCAATAGCGCTCGCCGAAATAAGCCCGGCTGCTCGTCGATAGGTCGTCGGGCTGAAGGTGCGCGGTGATGGCCTCGAAGATCTTAAGATCGAGGTTTCTGGCCAGATTTAGTGTCGCGATTCTCTGCACATTTGCGAACAGTTTTGCATAGAAAGAAGCGGCAGATTGGGCATCGCTTTTTGAGACTAGATTTGTCTCTTTTGAAAGCTCGGAAATGACTCGAAATTTTGACACTACAGACTCTTCGTAAGTCGTGTCGTTTATGCTCAGATACGTGTTCTCTACATAGCTCTTGTAATATTCGAGCAGTATCGATGAATAGATGCTCGAGGAATCGGTCGCAACGGGCAACTCGTCACAGTTCAATACCTCGCATGAGTCCAGTACGCGAGAAACAGCTCGTGTAGCGTCAAGGACTCTGGCCGTTATTCGCCCATCGGGTCCAAACTCATAACGGAACGGCTGGAGTCCCGATTTTGAGACGTCATAGATGTACTTATAAAGCTCTGCCTGTTCAGTGATTAAGAGGCCAATATCGCCAGCAACGAGCGTCGATGAAAGCTCGCTCTCATACTCGCTCGTGTTGTAATTCGATTTCGTATAGGCGATACCGAGGAACCGGCCATTGAGGTCGGCGATTATGTCGCGCGGATAGGAGTGCCCATCCCATTGAAGTCCAGTCGGTCCAACGAGCTTGCAGGCATAGGAAGATCCCGAGTCGTCACGCCCATTAGATAGTTCAAGTAGTTCGTGCTCGTAATCAACCGAGACGACGGTAGCGGCAACCCAGGAGTCATCTACTTTTACATAGGCGGCTCCAATGTTGCTCGTGCCATCGGGGAGCCTGTATTTCGCATGCGTGCTCGAGCTTTCACTGTTTTCGTTCGGATTAATTGCGGTGAGCTTGCACTCCGCGATTTTCCCATACAGCAACGGGATGGGGTTCCCGACATCGCTGTCGTCGATGTTAGGGTAATCCGTGGCGTTGAAAGTCGCCGTCGGTATTTTTATGTCCTGGCTCTTGCGCTTGTCTTGCAGTTTAAACGTAGTTTCTTTGAGCGAGAACTCGTAATCCTCGACGTAGAGGCACTGAGTATGCGTGAGAGTTCCAGTTTTCGGGTCATAGTAGTAGATGAAAAAGTCGTTGCCGTAGACCGGCTCATCGATGAGAAAATCGAGCTCTCCTTTGTACCGCCCTGAGTTGTTCGCCACCGCGTCGCCGGAGACGAGCTTTATTCCCCCTGAGTCAGTGATATCTTCCGACTGCGTAGCATCCGGAATCGACTCGATGATAGGCAGATATTCATAATCGTCTATATAGGTCACGTCGCCCTTACACATGCCGAATGCAAAACCGTACTCCATGGTCGCGTTCGAGGGTGTGAAGTCATGATCCATGTGGACGAACAATTCTTGCGACGAGCCATCCCAATAAAATGACTTTTCCTGGGCCTCGCAGTCGGCAACAGATGAAGCCGAGAAATATTTATTGAGGTAGTCCTGCGTGACCTGCTTTAGATTCGTTCTCACATTTTGCGAATCATTCGGCACTCCAAAGGTGGTTGTCCAGAAACTCGCATAGGAATACTGCGAGATTTTCGTCTTCCATACGAAAGGGGCGTATGGAGAAGCCTCAAGAGGAAGTGCTTTGTTTCGGACAAGCTCGGCGACTATCATTTTCTACCACTCAATAATAATGATTCCAGCGCCACCGGCGCCGCCAGCGCCTCCGGCCCCTCCTGGCCCGCCACCGGAGCCACCACCACCACCACTGCCATATCCCGATCCAGCAGATCCCGCGATTCCTACAACACTTACAGAAGTCGCTGCCCCATCGCCTCCAGAATGGCTACCAAAGAGAGACATTGCGCCGCCACCTCCGGCATTATAACCATTCCCCCCATTTCCACCGTATAGCCCATAACCGGATGACGCTATACCTACTACTCCGCCTGCATTTCCTGCCCCACCTCCTCTCGCGCCAGCAGTCCCAGCTATTCCTGGGGTAGTCCCAGATCCATTTCCGCCATTTCCGCCAACTCCTCCGGCTGAAAGTAAAATCAAGCTACCAACACTTGAATTCCCAGTTCCAACAATTATCGCCAGCGTGTCTCCTGGAGTGACCGCGAATGAAGATTTGTATATTGATTTTCCTGCACCACCTCCGCCTGCGCCTCCAGCATTACTGTTTGTTCCACCAATACCACCAGCCCCTCCTGCTCCACCAGCACCGCATCCGCTTATAAGAAGCTGTGTAACTCCGGCGGGGACAATAAAGGTGTCATTGGCTAAAAATATTTTAAATCCATGCGTCAGAAGCCTATCAGACATATACAGATTTCCGCTCGCGTCGTAGTAGCCTTTATACGCTGAATTCCATGATACCCCCGTTAGATTGGCAACGAACGATGCAGTAGCCGATGATCCCGAAACCATGAGCTTCACATAGTCGCTTGCCGTCCCCGAAATAGCTGTGTCCGCATCGGCAACGAACATCGAGCCGCCGATATTAAATAGCGATCCTTTGAGCACATTGCTTCCGGATATGCGGATAGGATTTTCTTTGTCGAGGACGAGGGCCGCGAGCTGCGCGACGACCGCAGACCAATCGCCTATACCTGAAGGCGTAGAACCGGGCGCAGATATCTTAGTTATAGCCATTATCGAGCCTCCTGGAATGTGATGCTTCCCGAGTACTTATTTTGCTCTTCTCGCTGAAAACTAGGCGCTTCCGTAATGATGCAGTACATCGGTTTTCGAGGAGAATGCGAGAGCTCGTAGAAATCGGCCCAAAGGTGAGCTCCGATGCCAATGCTTTCGTATGCAGAATTGAAGACCGAATATTCGTCACCGGTTATCGAGGTAAAGTTGAACGTCTCAAGGCGCAACGGGGCAAAATAATTCGCCACTATTTGGCCGTTTGGCGACGACGACGAAGATGAATTATCCGTATGCGTATAGGTAGGATCTGGGTCGGGGTAAGGAAGCGTCAATTCCGATCCGCAGGCAACGCCTCCGATGCGTACAACCGCTCCTGCGGCGCAGGTCGCTACGATGCGAATGGACGAGACGGAATACAGAGAATCTAAGTGAAGCGTAACTATGTCTTCAGGATTAGATATGGTCCTCGTATAAATAACTGTTCCGCTTGCATTGAAAAGCGTAATCGTTATAGATGCTAGATTATGATATCCGATATACATGCAATTGACCTGGGTAGGCGCCGAGAAGACCATGCTGATAGTCGTCGAAGCAGCAGATGCCTTGAATACTTTGTAGAGAAACTGATGAACGAGATTCGACGCCGGATAATTCGTGTTGACGCTCGACGCGGTGATCGTTGCATCTTCGGCGGCATTGAAGAATAGGATCTTCATCCCTTTATCCTCACATTTCCGTTTCGGATGCGCCGTGCAGTAGATTCGGCGACTACCTGGCCGTCGAGAACGGACTGCACGGTGATGATCGTGTCTCCCCCGCCAATTTTTCCACTCGATATCGCGTTGAATAGAGCGGCCTGCTGCGCTCGGGTGAGAATCATTTCGCCTGAGTTTACGTTTGCCTGTATGTTGTCGCCTGAATAGCTCGAGCCGAGGACGATGCCGCCAGTTTCGTAGGACGGGGCGACGGGCTTCGCGGCTGCCGCCGCTGCATACTCAGCAATACCCGCTGCACTCACTAGACCGCCGACGATTAAATTATAGGGCCACGAGTAATCGTAGAGCGCTCGAGCAATTCCTTCTGCAGTACTGATTGTGATATTTACTAGGCTAGCTTCCCATGAAGCCATGTTGGACTGGTATTCAAGTTCGGCCTTTTTCTTATTGTATTCGACCTCGAGGTTATACTCATCAAGCTCTTTCTGAGTTGCCGCGGCTTTGGTTGTTTGCCCGGCTGCAAGTTCGGCCGCTACCTCATCCTCGAGATACTGTTTTTTTGTTTTCCCGTCATACTCAATTAATTCTTCCTGCTTGTTATACTGATCCTCGAGGGCAGAGAGCTGCTTGGATATCGACGACTGATATGCGGCGGTAATAGAGCTAAATACCTTTTTAGCGGTGCTGCCGATTTGACTCCACAGCTCATTCTGAGCCTTCTTGGCCGCTTCGATAGCGGACTTGTCCTTGAGAATCGCGTAGAGTTCTTTTATCTTCGCTATAGCCTTTTCTTTTTCATCCACGCTCGCTTCGCTTGATTCTACGTCTGCGATTTTGTGTTGTTCTTCAAGGAGTATTGAGTCTTTGACTAGGCCATTTTGCTCGGTAAGCGCTTTAATCTGAAGGTCGTACTTAGAAATCTGGTCTTCGGTTGCACTATTCGCTTTCTTTGTTGCTGCATCTTTGTCCTCGATTTCCTTACGAGCGTCTGCGATTATTTTTTCTACAGCCTCCAGGTGCTTTTGCTCGTCTTCCTCGGCGGCGGCCTCAGCTTCGATTGCCGCCGTGAGTGCTTTCTCTGCGTCGGTCTGGCTAGCAAGAGTCTTTACGGTGGCCGACGAATCAGAAAGCTTGTATTGAATCTTAAGCTTCTCGAGGGCATCAATCTCGGTGTCCATAACCTTCTTGAGTTCTTCGCGCCCCTCGGTCTCAGTGAGTAATCCGCGCGATACCTTGTCATCAATGAGGGCGACGGAATCTGCATAGTCCTTCTCTATTTTCCCTCGTGCCTCGGTAATCTCGGCGGCCTGCTTCTCTGCCGCAAGTGCGGCGGCGGCGGCCTTTGCCTTCTTCGCGTCGGCGGCAGCCGCCGCTTCGGTGGCCGCAATGGCAGGTCCGTATGCAGACTTTATCTTGTCGAGCTCACGGTAATAGGCCTGGTTAGTCTTGAGTGCCTCCAGCCTCTGATCGTTGCCAAGTTTCCCTGTGTCGATGAGCTCCTGGTTGTATTTTATAACGTCCACGAGGGCGTCGTGATAGGCTACGATAGTTGCGGTATCGTTTTTTTCGGCAGTAGTTTTATCTTGCCATGCCTTTATGGTTTTATTTAAATTATCGAGCTCTGTGTCGCCCATCAGTATTTTTAAGCCCCGCTCGTTAGCGTTCGCTAATTCAATAAAGGCTTTCCGAAGCGCGGTTAATGGCCTCGATATGAACTTCCCTATCTGGGCGTTCATATTGTCAAGGGCGTTTCCGAGTTGCTCCTTCGTTCCCTTGGCAGTCTGCGCAACAGCCTCTGACGTCCCACCATAGGCGGAACTGAGGGCCTCGAGAATTACTTTCTGTGCTTTTTCTTGGTCTCCCGATTTTACGAGGGCCGCGAGGAGTTCTTTCTCTTGTGCCGTGAACTTGAACCCCTGGCGCGAAAGGGAATCCATGCCGTTTATCGGGTCATCGAGGGCCTTGCCGACAGCCTGTGCCGCCGAGGTTAGGTCCATCTTCATGACCGTAGCCATGTCGAGGACCGCCTTCGAGGCTGCGGTGAAATTGTCGCCCTTTATGTTCTTAAACCCGAGCAGGACGCCCTGCATGGTCTCGATCGTGTCGTCCCCGTAGGTCGTCGTCTTCTCCAGCGATTCGGCCATGCTCGCGATCTTGGCCGAGGAAGTCCACGCGCTCGCGCCTGTGTCCTTGATGATCTGGTCGAGTTTTGCCCGAGCGTCTTGCTTCGCAAAATATGCGTTTTCGGCCTCGCCGATGTAGTCAATAGTCTTTCTGATAACCTCAATGACGGCAGTCAGACTCACGAGCGAGGTCAGGGCTCCGGCCGCCTCTTCCTTCATGCCCTCGAATACGCCCTTTTTGCCCATCGTATCGAGTTTCCCGGTGAGCCCGATGATCTCCGTGTTGATCTGCTTGTACTGCGCAAGCTCGTCGGTCGTGTATTTCCCGCGCGCAATCGCGTTTTGCGTAATCACGGCAAGAAGCTTCTGCCGCTCGGCGATCTGTGTCTCGATCGCGGCCTTCTCGGAGATCGCGCCCGACTCGACGAGTTGCGTCGTGAGATTGAGCTCTTCGGCGACGCCCGAGATCGCCTTGCGCCACGAGTTGACCATGCCCTCGGTGATTCTATTCGTTGCGGTTTGGTTCTCGATCGCGAATTGATCGAAAAGGTTCGACACACCCTGCATGTCGATCTTAAGCTTCGCGAGGTCTACCCTAACCGCGGAGTAGACCGAGCCCGCATCGATACCGCTACCCACGGTGATGCTTCCTCTCCTCGTGGAGGACATACCAGGCGCGCAGGTTGATCTCGTCGCGGTTGAAGTCGGTAAAGTTCCCAGCTACATGGTCGGCCGGGTTGTCGTGGCCCTTCTCCGCGAGGACTGCGGCATCGAGGAGCATCTTCTCGGACACCTTCTTAATGTCCGATTTTGCAAGGCCCACAGCGTAGGAAAAGACATAGGCGGTGAAGTCAGAGGGCAAGAGGTACTCGCTCATCATCTCGAGACGCTGGGCCTCGAGCATGAACTCTTTCTTTTCAGGCCCCTCGGGCAGTGGGAAGAGTTCGCGCTCGATTTCTAGCACTCTGTCGTGTGCAGCGAGCACGCTCTTATCCGCGCCGACGACGCGCATGAGATCGGCATAGGAAGGCCGAATGAGCGCGGCCTGGGTGATCTTGTACTGCAGGCGCGAGTACTCGAGGATTTCCTCGAAGGTCGGCGTCTTTTTCGGCTCGGTCACCGTTTCTATGAGGCTGAAGTCGCCGCAAGCGCGGATCTGAACCTCGGAAAGTTCGCGCAGGAGGACGGGGACCATTACCTTGTGGAAGGGCGCGAAGATGACGGGGAATTCCGCCATCTCGATCTGCTCGAGAGCCGACGGCATGAAGATGACACGGGGCGCCGGGATGAGGTGGAGTTTTTCGAGCAGATTCGTTTTCATCCTGGCGTCCCTCTTGCCTTACACGTTCTCGAGGTCGAGGGCCTGGAAGGCTGTGATCGAGAGGTTCTCGTCGCGGGCGTCGCCGAGGATGACTCCCGACTCGTTCTTGTAGGCCGTCGAAGTGATTGCGTAGGTCCACTCGGCGAGGTCGAGCTGCCTCGTTGCGGGCTTCGCGCTCGTGCACTTGGCCGATCGGATGAGGCGCTTCACGTAGCCGACGAGGTCCTTCTGCTTGTTCGTGCCCTCGCGATAGGCCGCGTAGTAGGCTTCAAAGAAGAACGTCGGTTTGGCCGAGTCTATGGTCGGTTCCTCGAAGGTTTCAGCGCCTGCGGTCGTGTCATCATAGACACCGCCCGTCATCGCGGCCCGGAGATTGTTGTCATGGGCCAGGTCGATGAGCGTATAGGCTGCGCCCTTGCGGTAGCCGTCGACGATGACCTCGATATCCTTGCCGTTGGCGTCGGTCTTCGTCTTGGTCTCGTCGGCCTTGAGCGTGGGCTCCTCGGCAAGGCTCTGCGCGGTGTCGAGCTTGATCCACTTTGCACCATAGCCTTGGCCGATGCCCGCATATTTCGCGACCTCGCCGTAGACCTGGAGCCACTTCGCAGTCCCGGGCGTGGTGAGCGCGAGCATGAGGCGGTTTGTAGTCGCATCTTTCGAGGCCGTGAGGCCCGTGAGCGTGGTCGCGACGAGCGCAGCGACCAGTTCGGTCAGAGTGACCGCGGAGATGCTGCCCACCGCTGATAGGTCGATCGTGTCCGCCTGCTCGACTCCGGCGTCGACCTTCCACTTGATCGTTACAGCGGCAGGGGTAACGGCCTTAGAGAAGTCGAACGGACCGACGCCGCCCAGGACACGAGAGACGGTGGGAATCGTGCCATCGGGATTGTGCGGCATGAGTCGGAGGAACACGAGCCCGAAGTCGTATCGGGCACCAGAAAGTAAACTCATTTTATCCTTCCTTTCGGGCTATGCCCGTATCAGTCAAACGAGGGCATCCAGTACACCCTCTCCATAGAAATCGTTGAATCGCTTGAGACCGGGAGCACGCCGGTCTGGGTGCCCTCGAGATAGCGGAGCTGGTTCGTGTTGCCGTGACGGTCCGCGACGATGAGGTAGTCGAGCGCGCTTTCGACGTTCCCGCGCATGTAGTCCTCGAGATCGAGCTCCTGGCCTGCAGAGAAATGTCCGATGACGCGAAACGTAGTCTTTCCAGCCATTGACTCCATCTTCACGACGACGTAAGGCGCCTTCGGCATAGAGGCCTCGCCGAAGGCGATCGGCGTAACCTTGGGCTGCGCGGCCTTGAGAACCGCGATGATCTTCGTCGTCATACGGCCAGTCCTCCCCAGAGTTCCGAGAGGTCCTTGCGGAAGAGGCTTTCGAACTTGAGGACCGTGGGCCAAATTGCCGCGTACTTACGATCGTTTGCGAGCTCGAGGTACACGCCGTATTCCGCACCATGCGCCAAAAACCACCCGACGGCCTGGTCGCCGACCTCGCGGAAGGCCTCGGCAAACATCTCGCGCGCCGCCGTATGGGTACGATTCGTCCAGAAATAGTTAGCGTCCTGATTCGAGCGGAAGTCGGCCAGAGCGCGCGCCGCGTACTCCTCGCAGAGGGCATAGATCGCGGCCGTCTTGCGGTCGTATATCTCGTAGAGGTTTCGGACGACGCCGCTCACGTCGGGTTTATCCACGGCTTCCCCTCCTCTCGAGGATCGCCGCGAGCACGCCGATAGCCTCAAGCGCCTCGACCTCGGACAGGTCGAGCTTCTGGCCGCCGATCGTGACGCGGATAGGGAGCGGACGCTCGAGGGCGAGCGAGGTCGGTAAGGGTTCGAGCTGGCCAGAGGTCAGATGCTCAGGGGCTTTAGACATTAGGCGCGCTCCGCAGGTAGTCTATTTAGAGCGGCGCGAACGTCGGCCGAAAGAGTCTTGATCGACTCGCCCAAGTTTTTTACCTCTACTTCTAGCCCTGTCACCGCGCGCGCGGTCGCGTAGAATTCAGCGTGTTGATCGCTATTCCTTTCTCGATCCTCTTTCATGCGATCCTCCAGATTGTCGAGACGAGCATCACGACGCCCGAGCGCGACAAGGAATCCAGCGATAGTAAGCAAGAGGGCAAGAGCGGCGATGACTATCGTGATGATTTCGGCGGTGCTCATGATGCCCTCTTCGTAAGCGCTGCCTCTGTGGCGTAGACGTAGCCGAGATAGCGCAGGGTATTCAGTGGACCGACGGTCCAGGAGGAGCCCAGGGCGGCGAAGGTATCCCCCTCGAGAAGCGGCGCCGTGTGATCGGTGAGCACATACATCGAGAGATTCGTCCCGAGCCCCACCGGCGTCTCTTTGTTCTCAGGCACGCTCGAGGACTCGTGCGAGAGGAGCACGCGGGCCTTGAAGGTCGTAGGCGTGCCATAAGGATCTTCAACCTGTCCGCCCATACCGTTGTCCTTCATGGGTTTGCGCGAGATCCCGATGATCGAAGGATCCTCGGCGATGAGCATGGCGATGCCCTCGCGGAGCTGCCTAAGGCGCGCGTCCATCACATGCCCCCACCGACGAGCGGCCGACGCGTGAAAATATAGCGGCCGGTCGAAGTCCCCTCGTCCTTAGCCGCCTCTTCGTCCATGCTCTCGGCAAGGGCCTTATAGAAGGCGTAGGTATCCGAGAGAGTCTGGTATTGCATCGACTCGGCACCATGGCCTGCTCGCGCGAGGCCCATCCGCTTACCGATCGCGGCGAGGATGAGGCGGATCGCCCGCGGCGCTGCTCGGTCGATGCCGTAGAGGTCGATGAAGTTATCAAGCCGATCGTCGGCGAGCTCGAGATCCGCGTGCGCCCAGACCGGAGTATCCGAAGTGGAGAGGTCGGCGTCATAGATGACGTATTCCCCGGAGTCTTCCTTGCGGTACGCGGTCTGAAGAGCGCCGGTCGCAGGGAGCGCAGCGGCAGTGGCGACCGTCTCGAGCGCGACGACGCCCGAGGGGTCATTGATGCGGAGGCGAAGTTCCTTTAAGTCTGCCCAGGTCGCCAAGGTTGCCCTCCCCTTCAAAGCCGGCCCTCAGGTAGCCCCGAGGGCTGGCCGGATTACTTCACGCCGCCGCTATCACGGAAGCGTGATCTTGACGACGTAGCCGGACCCCGAGACCAGGCCGGCCGCCTCGCCGAAGAACTCGTCGCTGTACTGAGCCTGCCCGAAATAGGCGATCTGGCCATCGCGAGCCGCGGAGAAGAGGTCGCCACGGCCGGTCTCATAGGTGAGAGGCCGCTTCGTGACGACATAGTTCGGCGCGCCGTAGCTGCCGGGGACAAAGAGGAACGCGGTTCCCTTCGTGACACCGGCATAGCTGTACTTCCGATCGCCGACGGTGATCGTGTCTCCCTTGTAGGGCCAAATCTCGGTGACCTCGGTGAGGGGCTGGAGGTTGATCGCCTTGCCCTTCGAATTGTCGAGCTGGCCGTTAATGACGCGGTTGATCTTGCGCTCGTCCGCGTAGGCGCACATGAGCGTCATGCGCGAGGCGTCGATCGGAAGCAGGGTCGTCGGATCGATGAGACCGCGAAGGAGCTCGATCGCGTTGTTGATCGTGAGGTACAGTTTCTCGTCGTAGGTCGCACCCGTGGTATCGGCGACCTGGGACTGGTTCGCGGGGTAGGTATACCCGACGATCTTGCCGATGGTGAGGTCGTTGCGGAGGGCGACGAAGGCGCGCACGAAGGCGTCCGCGACCTTGGAGAGGCTATAGATGTCCGAATCGAAGAGCTCGTCCTCGAGAGTTCGCACGTCGCCGAGGCCGTAAAGCTTGACGAGCGCCGAGCCCTCCTTCCCGGTTTTGTGCTGCATCATCGGGACCTTGTCGCCGCGGCCCTTAAACTCCTCGAAGGCGCCCACGAAGGGGAGGAATTCGTCGAAGAGTATGGACTTCGAGGCGTCTAGGCGCGTGGTCTCCTGAGCGACCAGGTTGGTCATGTCGGCGGCCTCGATGCGACGGCGAGTGATGTCCAGGCGCAGGAGGTTCACGAAGGAGTAGTAGTCCGAGGGGAACTGCGCAGCGTTGAAGTTTGCGCCCTTGCCCTGAGCCGTGAGCGCGTTCTTGACCGCGTTCCGTTTCTTGGCGAGGTCGGACATGAACTCGTCGAACTTGGGCGACTGCTCCCACTTGGGGGAGCCGGCCTTCACGATGACCGAGGAGTTATAGCGAGGGTCTATCGCCTCGCCGAGGCTATCCTTCTTCACGTCGTCCGCGAAGAGGCCCGAGGAAAACCGCCCGCCGCGCGCGAGGTTGCGCTCGACGACATCGGCGGGGTAGAAGGACTTGATCGAGTTGATGGTGGGGTTCATTGCTTCTCTTCTCCTTACGCCACGGCCGCGTAGCGGACCTTCTCGAACCGGAACACGTTGTCCGCATTCTTGGCCTTGGTCGTGTAGCCGACGAGGGCGTTGCCCGCGGCGGATGCAGCTGCGAAAACCTTGGTCGTGGGGTTGTAATAGATGGCCGCTCCGACCGATGCGCCCACGGCGACGGTCGAGAGCGCATCGATCTCGACGCCCTGGCGGATGTCGAGGGTCAGGTCGTCCCCGATCGCGGCCGTGTTCAGCGCAATGCCGAGCCAAGGCCCGAAGATGACGAGATCGCCCTGCGTGACCGCAGCGGCAGCGACAACGGTGATAGTGTCTGCGACTTCTTTGATCTGGTTCATGGCCTAGCCCTCCCTTAGAGCTCGACCGCAGCGCCGGACTCGAAGCCCGAAGCCTGGTCCGCGCCGTTCTGCTTGGGCGCGACACGATTGACCTCCGAGTTCATGTCGGCGGCCTCAGCGTTGAGGCGCTTCATGATCGGATCGTCCTTGAGACCCTCAAGCGCCGCGTTGAGCTTCTCGCTCACGAGGCCCCGGGTCTCTTTCTCGACGTAGGTATAGCGATCGTTCGCCACGCCCTCGGCGTTCTTCTTCGGTCCAACGAGCGCGACGATCGCGTTCTCGCGGGCGGTCTCGGCGCCGGCATTGATCTGGGCCTTCATGGCCTTGATCTGCGCAATTGGATCGCCCTCGCCGAGCTCGGCCTGGATGGCGTTCAGCTTGGCCGCCGCCTCGGCATCGGCGTTCGTCTTGATCTGTCCCTCGAGGCCCATCGCCTTGGCGATCTCGGGGAGCGTGATCTCGGCGTTCTGCTTGAGGGTCGCTATATCGCCGAGGACTTCTTCTTTCTTGCCCATGGTTCTTCCTCCGATGCTCGACGCCTTCGCGTCGATATTCTTGATGAGCTCGTTTGCGATGTCCGTAAGCTCGGGGCGGCCATCCTGCGCGGCGCGGGCCGAACTATGTCGGAGCGCGGAACGGAAGACGATGCCGGCCTTCCCATAGGGATAGCCAGGAGCTAGTTCAAGGTCGCCCGAACCGGGCGCCCAGGATGACAACTTGTCGACCTTGCCTTCTGCGATAAGTTTCTTCGCCGCGCTGAATGCTTCGGGCTCGGCCGCGTTGGTCTTCATGTCCATAGCGCCGGACCCGAGGTCGACGGCATCGTTCCGCTCGCCGTAGAGAGACTCAACGCACTGGCGCACGGGCTCGCCGTCGGGCGTGCTTTGAACGACGTCGCGGGTATAGGACACGATCGAGTAGTCGACCATGCCCGCCTTGTTCATGGCGATGAAGACGCCGTTATCGCCAGACTCGCCCTTCGGCGGGATATAGTTCTTCAGGTAGACCGTTCCGGAGCCGTTGCCCTTCGATTCCACACGGCCACCGACGAGGAGTAGGTCAGTCGGCCCTCGGGCGCCCCACTGCGTTGTGTGGCCTCGCGCACTGCCCGGTATCGGCGCGCTGTTGAGCTTCGCGATGTAGGAGTTCCAGAAGTCCTCGGTGTAGGTCCAGCCGTTCGCCTGCGTCGGGTAGTCGATTGCCTCGATCTTGTAGTAGGGCGCAGTATCGCCGGTCTGGAAGAGCGCGAGCGAATCGGCGCTTACGAGAGTAGGAATCGACTCAGGCGAGATATTGAGTTTCGAGTCCGGCGCGCTTCGGAAGTTGTATTTCTTCGGTTCCATCTCGATCTCCTTACGCCACGGCTTTGTACTGCGTGTAGTACCACGAGTCGATATAGTCGACGTCTCCGCCCTGAGCCCATGCGGTGAGGTCGGAGAGGAACGCTTTAGAATCCCGAAGGTGCGGGCGAACGGAACACCCACACTGTGGATGGGGATAGGTCGGGATATTGCCCTCCATGTAGGGGCCGCCCGCGGCAAGATCCTCGCACTCGCAGCCCCAATGCTGGCGCCCTGCCTGGAGTACCCAGTCGTAGAGGCCGTCATTTGCCGGGTTGGCCTCGCCAGAGAGCACGGCCGCGTCCTGCAGCGAAGCGCCGAGCTCCGAGCGCACGAGGCGCGCGGCTCGCCAATCGATGCTCTTCGGGATACGCTTCGCGAATTCCGCCGTTCCACGCTCGAGGTTGCCCCAACGATTAAGAAGCGCGACCTTGCCATCGGCGGGATAGACCTGAATGTCGCGCGCGATCTTGACCGGGTCGCGCCCCTGGGCGATCCCGGAGGCAACGGTCATCTTGATAGACTCGAGCCAGTCGCCGCGCACACCATCGCCGCCCCATATTCGCTGGGAGAACGTATAGCCGTCCGACCATAGGCGCGAAGAGAGCGAGGAGACGACTTTCGAGGAAACAGAGGCCACGAGGCGCCCGAGGCCGTCCTCGGTGATACGCTTCGTCGCCCTCGCGAGCTTGGCCGCGGTCCAGATGTAGTCGGCGTCGATCTCAGGGAAGAGCGATGCGGTCCGGGTGATGACCGTTCGCGTCGTGGCCTCGGTCCCGCGCGCGACCTCGTCGGCAGCCTGGGCGAGCTTCGAGGCGAGGACTTGCCAGCGCCCGACCGTGAGTTCGGAGAGCCCGCGATCGAGGGCATCCTGCACGACCGCGGCCGCCTCTTCGGCGGCTTTCTGGTAGACATCGACAAGCTGTCGGCGCGCAGCGATATCCATGCGCGCGGCCATGGCTCGAGCGGTCGCATACCTCGTCGCGTAGTCCGCGGCCGACGGGCCGCTCTGGCTGTAACGGGCCCGGACCATGAGGGCGAAGTCGGCGCTCATTCCTTGCCGTCCTTCGCTGCCCGCTCTTCGCCGTCTCCGGGCTCGGTCGTATCGAGCGGCGCTGGTTCGTTGCCCTGCTTGCCGTCTGCGCCCCGACCCTGAAAATCCTCGAGGCCCGAGCCGTACTGCTCGCCGACAAACTGATGAAAGAGCGCCATGTCCTGGATGCCCGCGAGGAACTCGTCGAGGTCGCCGCTCTCGGCCTCGGGGAAGTTGACCTGCCAGAGGTTGTAGACCATCTTCTTCGTGAGCGTGCAACTCTGGGCGAGCTGCCCTAGGCCCGCGGCGAAGCGCTGGAAGATCTGGCTCTTCACGTCCGCAGAGATCGACTCGAGGCGGTTCCACCCCATCTCGAACTCGGCGTACTTCTCCATGCGGACGATCGAGAGGATGCGCAAGGAAGCGGCATAAATCTGGTAATAAGGCACGTCCTCTTCGCGGCGAATGGCCTCGACGTAGGAGACGGCTTCCTGCATTTGCGTGTCGGCCGTGGCATGGTTGCCCGTCGCGAGTCCGCCCCAGAACATCTCGGGGATGCCCGAGCCCTCGAAGATTTTCCAGTATTTGCGCTCAATCGCCTTCTCGTGTGCGGCCGTAGCGTCGCCAGGAAGAAAGACGTAATCAGTATCCTCGTCCTCGCCGTTGATGATGAGGTCGGTTCCTGAAACGTCGTACTCGGCGAGGAGGTCCGGGTCGTTTGCCCCGAGGTTATTGAGGAGCCAGCGTCCGACGTCCCTGACGCCCTGCTTCTGTTTCGGCCTGAACTGCGTGAGGATCTGCGACACCATGTAGTCGATATCGTGGTAATCCTTGAGGTCGCGGATGATGCGGGAAAAAACCGAATAGCCGCGAAGCTCGTCCTCGTCGGCATCGTGGGCGAAGTTGATCGGCAGTATCCCGGCGACGTTGCGCGAGGTCGAGTCGGTGACGCCAAGAATTCCCGCCCCGATCCAGTTGACCGAGACACGGTCGCTCTGGAAGCGGCGCTTGCGGCGCGCGTGCTGTGTCTGGTTTTCACCGATCGAGAGCAAGTAGTCCTCGTCGGTGAGAATCGCGTTCGGCTTCCCGGTAATGATGTCGAGGAGAATGTCGGAGATAGAGGAATCGGGAATCGCTTCCCAGACGAGGGCCTGGGTCGCAGCATCAAAACGAGGGAAGCGCCAGGCCGTCCCGGCGAGGAGGCGCGTGCGCTCGAGCTTGACGATGCGATCGGCCATCATGGCCGTGATCTCGTCGAGGACCTCTTGCGTGCGCTCATCGTCGGAGTGCGGCGTCGGCAGGCCCATCATGTTGATCGGGATGTTGATCGGCGTGAACATGAGAGGCGACGCAAATTGCAGCCCCTGGAAGGTGCCGTGATAGGCTCCCTTGAGCATCTCCTCATTGGCGACAAATCCGCCCGTAAGGTCGCGCTGATTAGGCCGGCGAGCGCGCGTCCTCGTCGGCGTATCCTTCTCCTTCCCGAAGAGCCACGAGAAGGGGCCGGGCTTTCTGTCTTCGATCGTCATCGCCTGGCCCTCCTCTCTGCGAGGGCGGCGCCGATGCGGGGATCGCCGGGAGCATTCCCCACCTGGAGCGTGTAGCCGTCTGAAAGGTTGTCGACCTGGTCGTCGTGTCCCTTCCCCGTTCCATCGAAGCGCAACAGCTCGTCGATCCAGTCGTTGTTCCAGTCGCCTTTCTTGACGTGGACGTGGTAGGGCGCGGCGAAGATCGGCTCAAGCG
>Ga0326728_10007525_pt1 | contig 27869 bp, 28 predicted proteins | sample MB3enrmetagenome_FD_207602 | JGI IMG/M metagenome (GOLD analysis project Ga0326728, IMG submission 207602) | Lab enriched peat soil microbial communities from McLean, Ithaca, NY, United States - MB31MN | ecosystem: Environmental > Terrestrial > Soil > Wetlands > Peat | place: USA: New York...
CGGATATGTTCCAGCGCCTTGTGATCCAGTGTACGACCGTCAATTTTCGCCATGCCCACCTTATAGACCGACCGGCTATGCCTTGTCTACTTAAATGTCATCTATCCTAAAGACCAGTCAGTAAAACTCAGTCTCTAACTTTTGCCTGAAGAAAGCCGGCTTGCGCAGCAACTCCAGTTTGACGAGTTGAGCCGTGCAAAACTCACGGCTCCCGTCTTCCATCACCGCCAACGCCTGCTCACAACATTCCTTGCCGCGCCAGGCCGTTAGCAGCACGCCTGAATCCAGGAAGGTCTTGGTCACGCCAGTCCCCCACGCCTTTGCTTCAGTTCATTAGCAATGCCTTCGCTGTCCAGCAGCTCGCCGCCAGATCGGATGAACTTCTCACGCAGCGCCAGAAGCTTCCGCCCCGTTGCCGTCTTAGGCTTCCATTCGGAAGGCGGCCGGCGTGCCAGCTTCTCGGAAACCGCTGAACGGATGAACTCACTCCGATTGGCCTCCGGGATGGGTCTCAGATCGGACAACGGTATTTTCACAGTCACAGCCTGTAGTGCGCTTGTCATACCCAAAATGTATTACCCTTCACATTATTCGCAAGCATGTTCTGACCCTTGACTGGCCATCATCTATCCCGACTCGGAGACCGACTGGCTCGTGGCCGAATGCCCCGAAATCGGCACTGCCAGCCAAAACCACACGGAGGAAGAGGCCCTTGCAAATCTGCGGGAAGCCACTGAGGGGACCCCTCTAAGATACCGGAGTGCTTGCCTATCACTACCGGATCAACACGCTAGCAACAGGCTTGTCGCGCGCTTGGGCCAAGCCAGCCCGCCGGATAGTGGAAATTGCGGGCTTCTTAGGCCGCGATTTGCTGGGGAAAGGCAGAAGGAAGAAGGATGAACGAAGAAAACACGGGTCGCCAGAGGGAGAAGGGCAAAGCTCACGCACCCCTCGCGGAGGCCAAGAGGAAGTCCGGCGCAGGAATTAAGAACTCGGCGGTCAGCCGCTTGGGGCTGGCGCGCTGACCGCGAACTGGCGCGCGGCGTTGTCCCAACCGCCAATGAGCTGGTTGGCGCGCAGAAACAGCGTGGGGCCGACGGGCAGTTGATCGAACCTCCCGGTGTAGTTGAGGCTTAAAACGATCCGCTGGGCCGTCTCGCAATGCTCCGGCGGCAGGTCAACCTGAGCCAAACCCCGGTAGGCCAGGGCCACGTTGATCTTCACAAAGTAAAGGAAACCGGTCAGGGGACCGCATTGACGCAGCCGCGGCCGGGACTTCTTGCGCCTGGCCACGGCGCACCAAATAACGCGCTGCTCCTCGGCAAGCGTGCGCCAACGGGCGGAGACGGCGCCGAAAACCCCGCGGACCGCCACCTGGGCGGGCGTGCGAGGATTAAACGGGACAAAGGCGGCATACGAGTATTGGCAATAGCGATTGCGCTGCCAAACTCGGTTCCCGCACTTGCCCGATTTCGGAATCTCCGAAACTCTCATAAGCGATTTACGCGTGACTCATACCACATCCAGCAGAGGTTGTCAATAACATTTTCGAGGCCCAGTCGGCGCGTCGGCGCGGCAGGGCGAAGGAATCGCCATCCGCGCCTAAAGTCTCAATAGTGAGCACCCCACCCGCGGGGCGGCTGGAAGGACACAAGCTAGTGATTGTTTGCAGTGACAAGCGATATGAAAGCGGCAGAAGACAGCCGCACTCCAAGACCTTGCGGAAGAAATAAGGCCCCGAAAAACGCGCCAGCGTCTTGGAGTGCGTAACCGGCCACTGCCCTTCGCCCTCCGTCCTCCGTTCCCCGACCTCTTTCCTCTGCCCTCCGATTTCTGCTTTCAGCTTTCAGCTTTTCTTCGTATAAGGCATCGTTTCGCTGCCCGGTTACTGCAGGTCGAGATTTAACCGCTGCCGATATCCCAGATTGATCATGCGGCGTTTCGCCGCCTGGAAATTCACATCGTACTCCCCGGCCAGCGCGGACACCAGTTGATCCACCCGGATGTGCCCCTCGGGATCTGTCAGTTCGCCAGCGAGCGATTCGACCAGCGGTTCAACGGTGACTTTGGGCATGAGGATTGCGGAGGCCAGGGCTTTTGCGTTGCTTTCCATGTAGGCGCGTGTCCGCTCGTCCAGCATTTCTTCGATTCTCAAGCGCCCCTCGACAGTGCGGCAGTTGGCGAACAGGTGCCGGTGGATGAGGAAATGCCCCAGTTCCTCCGCCAGAGTGAACCGGTACTTCTTCTCCAGTCGAGCCTCGTTCATGAGATCAGCGTCTATGAAGATCACTGCGCCGGTCGTGTCAATGAAGGCATAGGTGTCCCAGCGCCGCCGGAGGTCGGCAAAGGTTTCAATCTTGAGTTGGAACTTTTCCAGAACCAGCCGCTCGATGTCCACGCGCCGGCCTTTGAGGCGACGCTCTGCCCCCTGGAGGGCGGCCGCCGCAATCCGTTCCAATTCGTAGAGCCGATAGTCCCTGACCTTAACGGCTGGCCTTCTTGTATCGCCCACTTCTGAGGTCCTCCATGATGCCGCGCAATTGCTCCTTGGTCACTTTCTCATCCTCGACGGTACGCAGCATCGCGGGGATGAGTTCGTTTTCCTTCACGATCCGCTCCACGTCCGCCGGAATCTCGTCCCGGCGCTCCGCGGCTAGGTCGTAGAATCTGGCATAATCGGGCGTTCCCTTCTTCAAACCCAGGGCGGCGGCGATCCGTGCCAGGCCCTCCGGAGGCGGGGGCCGGAGCACGTCGCTCTCGACGTTGCAGTAGTTCGAGGGCTGCATGCCCACCTTCCCCGCAAACTCGCGAAGGCTGACATCAACCCCCAGGCGCTTCCGCTTCAAAAACTCTCCGAATGTCTCGCTCATGTTGTCCTTTCTTGCCATCCGCAGTGGCTGGCTCAATGTTCTATTTGAATATAACGCCCCCGCCGACCACTCAGCAAGCCAATTCAGACTCCAGCCTTCAGCCTTCGGCCTTCGGACTCTCGCCGTGCCGTGCGGCATCTTGCACCTGCCTCAACGTCGCCTGCGAGTCATGCGCGCTCATAAATTGGGACCGCTTCCCGGCGGACGGACGCCTCAATGTACTGATTGAGACGCGAGCAAAAATCCACCTTGCGACCAAGTATCGCCGCCAACTCCTCACCGTAGCCAAAGTACCGAAAGCCGACGCCTTTCAGCGCCCCCGGCTCAAACTCCGCCAGCACATCCACATCACTGCGCTCGGGATCGAAGTCCGCCCGCAGCACCGATCCGCAGGCCCCGCCGCCCCAGTTCTTCGGAGATGATACGCTCGGCTTTGGCTTCCGCACTCTCCAGGTGCAACGCCCCGGAGTGCCAGTCGGTCTTCTGACACGCCTCGGCCAGCGTCTTCAGGAAATCCTGCCCGTCAACGTCGTCCAGGAAGATATCCTCACGCCGGTCACCCCGGCTCATGACGTGGTAAAGAGCCCCAGGATATTCGATGCGCAATTGCCGTGGCATCGGCCAGAGCTATGCGCCTGCCGGCTCCCCAGATCAAGCCCGGAACCACCAACGACCCGACCCACATGAACCATGCTATGGCTGACCCCTCTCACATCAAAATCCGGTAACCAACTTCCGCACCCGAACGCCCAAAGCCCTCGCGACTTTCACCAGATTATCCACCGTGGGGGATTCCTTCCCTCTTTCAATCCGGCTAATAAATACCGTGGACAAGTCGGCTTTCTCTGCCAACTTCTCCTGACTGAATCCGGCCTCTTTGCGTGCGGCACGAATTGCCTCACCCAAAAGGCGGCGGTGCTTCTGAATAGCCAGCATCGCCGCCCAAAGAGCAAAACCCACGAAAAGCCGCCATGTCGGTAACGACTAGTTTGTTTTCTTGATTCTGCTTGCAATCATTGGGCAGAAGGTTCAACGATGGAAGCGTGGTAGAAGTTTGTATGGTTGCCGGGGACAAGTGCCCAATGCTGGTCAGGCTCGTTGCTTGGCGGGATGGGAAAGGACATGTTGGCTTCCCCACGAAATGAATGCGACTATGAAAACAACAAAAGCATTACTCGGAATTCTCAGCATCACAATGGCTCTGGCAGTTCAGGTCCAAGCCCAATCGTTTCTCACCAACGGCCTCGTGGCGTATTACCCATTCAACGGGAATGCGAATGATGCGAGCGGGAACGGAAATAATGGAATCTTCGTCCCGGCAACATCGATATCCGGCGGGCCTACTTTGACATCCAACCATCTTGGAGTTGCGAACTCCGCGTATTCGTTTAATTCAGGCAGCTACGTTTACGCCATAGTAACAAATTTTCCACTGGCCAACTCCGCGAGAACAATTTCCGGCTGGATAAAGCTGAACGCTTCTTCCACAACGAGCGAGGAATCCGTTGCATCCTGGGTGTATGGAGATAACAACGCCGGGGATTGCACCGGGGCGGCGTTTGGGTTGTGGGCGAACTTTTACGCGGTGAACAATGGGCAGAACCTTTACTCGTGGGGATCATTCAATGACGTAAGCGCTCCTTATGATTTTGATTTTAGCACGTTTTACTTTGTCGCCGATACCTATGACGGGAAGGGAAATGTGACTTTGTTCGTCAATGGCGCGGCAATCGCTCAAGAGAATATCGGTGGTTACAACACCTTCACAAACAACTATTTGCTGCGAATGGGAGTATCTACTCACGCACCCGACTGGAACAACGACTATCTAGACGGTTCGCTTGACGACATTCGTATTTACAATCGAGCCCTCGCCACAAACGAGATTGCCTAGCTATATGCCATCGAGTCCGCGCCCAACCGGACGATTTTGCTCCAGGACAACTTCAATCTTACCGCGCTTAACACGAACACCCTCGACGTTGACTTCCAACTTGCCCAAAGACAGACGGGAATTTTGGCTCCCGTGACTTACACGAAGGGACTTGAGCCAACGTTTTCACAAGTCGGGAACCCTACTTCTCCGGTCGAGTTGCTGTTGGCGGGACGAGCCGCAGGGATGGGCGGGGCCGTTTCATTGGATCACGAGTTTATCGAATCGCCGGGCCTCGGGTCGAGCAGCGTCATCGAGTTCGACGTGAATCCAGTTCAGATATACCCCGGCTTCAATGAGACCGAAACATCCTGGGTAGCGGTGACGTTCGGATCGTCCTCCGCCTCGCGAAACTCGTTTCCTCAGTTTGTTGACGGAATGGGGATTCTGTTCCGAGGCAACAGACAATATCAAGCGTTCAACGCTGGTCAGGATGTGGGCACCAATACTTTCGCTCCAAACGCGGATAACCTTTTCCATCATATTCGCATCACGCTCACCGAGACCACCTACGGCAATCCTTTCTCAGGAACCTCCCCAGTCATCGTCAACGCGTTTGTTGACGGAAATCCGGCTCCGTTTTTCTCGTTTGTCAGAACAAATGGGTTCACGCAAAACTACATCTCGCTCGTTGGGGAAGGCGAAGGCAGCGGAGGCGACGGTGTGGTAAGACACCTCGTGGACAACTTGGCTATCAGCCTCGAACCCGTCTCGCGGCCCGAGATGTCCTTGGTTCTGTCTGGCGGAAACGCATTGCTCTCATGGCCTGCTTTTGCCACCGGCTACCGTGTTTATAGCAGCTCCAACTTGGCCCCTCCCGTGGTGTGGTCGCCGCTGACCAACACCATTTCGAATCAAGGTGCCTTTTTCAGTGTGACTCTGCCGATCAACGGCGCACACGCCTTCTTTCGCCTCCAGCAATAAAGCCCTTGGCCCGACGGGCCTGAGCCGGAACCTTCGGGAAAAGGGGAAAAGAGTCAAACCGGGGAAAACCGTAGATTGGAATTCCAGTTGTGCGCAAGGCTCGACGGCCCGCGTGGGTTTGTGTTGGTGTTGTCCACGGCCCGAGCGATGGAGCACGGACTTAGCCCCTTTGGCCGTGCCAATTTGCACTCGCGCCGCAATCCACTTGACCGGCAAAGTGGTTTGGTTCCTTAGCCGGACAGCGATGGCCAGCTTGCCCAGGTCGCTGCGTCGGCGAACTGCCAAATCGGACTCCGTCCAGCCCCGGCGGGAAAGCTCCTCGGAGAGGACGCGCTTGGCTCTTTGCTCGGCGGTCTAGCGGTGGAGTTCTCCCGAGTGGTTCTCGCCGTGCTCACCCAATAAGCGGTCAACGCGCATCCAGCCGGGCCGATGCTCCGGCGCCGACAGATACCAGCCAAAGCTGCTCCACGTCTCCGAGATTGCCTTTCTGCTTCCCGGAGCAGATCGCCGTTCTTCAATCCGCCCCAGCCCATCTCCTGTGCCGTGCCGACAGAGTGGCCCGGCAGGAGCTTGCGCAACGGACGGGGTGCGCACGCGTCGAGCAGAATCTTCACGCTGCGGGCAGGAGCGTCAGTTTCTGGGCGTATTCGAGCACGGCCACCGCCTGCTCCCGCGTGACGTCTGGAAAACAATCCAGGTACTCGTCCAGGCTGAGGCCGCTTTCAAGATTGGTGAACAAGCTGTCCACCGGCACACGTGTGCCCTTAAAGCAAGGCGCCCCGCTGAGGCGCTCCGGATCAACCCAGATCGGCACTTCCGGCGGATAGCTCAATGGCAGGCCCGATTTCATCTTGTGGTTAATTTAGCAGAGTGACACCCGTTGTCAGCGGCGAATTTCGGCCACCTGCCGGCCACCTGCCGGAGATCGTTGAAGCCTGTTGGGAGGCGGGCGGGGATCCGCACCGTCTTGGACATCTTCAACCGAAGGGTTATTAGAGATTCCCGAAGACGCCTCTGCGCTGCTTCGGTCGCCGGGAAGCAGCGGCGGATTGGCATTAGAGGCGTTGATGCTGCTGGAGGAGCAAATAACGCGCACGGAGACCCAGTTGCACGCGCAAATCCGCCTTAGCGGGTCTTCGCCGGGTCGAACTGATACTGAATCACGTACACGAAAGGCTTGGTCCGGTCGTCAGCCGTCGGCAAACCCATGGCAAGCACAAGGCGCGGTCGGCCCAAATCCAGGGGCTCATTGTGCTCGAAGGCAATCATAGGGAAAGACCTGGCCGTCTGGCCCAACCCAAGCTCGGTGTTGCTGGGTGCATCGGCGGAGACGTTGAAGGAGACCGTGACGTCGGGGCCTTCTCGTTTTGCATCCTTGGGCGGTACCTGGGCGGATAACCGAACGCGGATGCCCATGTTATGGCCCACATAGGAATTCAATGGGCTTCCATCGCGCCCCATTCTCGTGGATGTCATGACCTGCTTGTTTGTGCCAATCATAACTTCGTCGGAAAAGACATTGACCGGCTGGTCAATGCGGTAGAGCACCCTGGACTTCCCGGCATCGCTCAGGGCGTTAAGCAGCAGTTCAGGCGTGGTGGCGCGCGCCAAGGCCCCGGCATCCAGAGTCGGCAAACGGTTCGTGGCAGCTTCCAGTTCGCAGACGGTCGCCTGAAACTGCGCAGTCAGGGCGTTGGTGGAGCGGTCGGTCTCGGACGGGGCTGTCGCTGTGCCCGCCGGCGCGGTCTGAAGGGCCGAGCTTCCCGCGGAACTCGCGACCACCTCGACCCCGCTGCCTTGATTGGGGGATCCAAATTGATACCGAATGACATACGCGACAGGTGTGACCGGTGTTTGGCCTCCTCGACCCCCCTCGCCCGAAGTTCGGAAGCTGCTGAAGGCATTCGAGCTGATAGTCAGCAGCACGCGCGGCTGATTCAGTTCCAACGCCTCGCTGCGGTCCAGCGAAACAGTCCGGGCCACCAACTCTCTTTCGTCCGGCGCGATTTCCTTCTCCCCCGGGCTGAGAACCGAAAGCTTGATGGCGGTCGTGACCATCGGTGCCGTGCCGTGCTCGTCCTTGGCCGGCGACTCAGCGGACAGTCGGACAATGACACCCACAGTCTGGTAGCTGATCGAGTTAAGTGTCTCACCAGTGACGCTCTTCCGGGTCCCGGTAATGACAGGTTCACTGGCGCCGACGATGATGCTGGCGGAGAACACGTTGACCGGTTGCTCGACGCGGTAGAGGAGTCGAGCTTTTCCCGTCTGGGCCAACGCGGAGAGCAGGGCCTCAGGTGTGGCGGCCTGGCTGGTCAAGGCTTTCTCGTCGAGGCGGCCAAGCTGTTCCGCCGGGGCCTGGACTTCATACACCGCCGCCTGGAACTGGGCCGAGAGAATGTCCGCCGAGTGCTCCAGGCCAGGCGGGAACGGTGTTCCCCGCGCCCGTTGGCTTGGACCGGCCTCGCTTCCCGCGCCGGTCGCGGCGCTCAAAGCCCGGCGCTCCTGGGCCTCGGAACGAAGCCAAACAAGCATAGCCGTTACTGAAAGCAACAGTCCTGCCTTGCGAAGATGAGCGGTTCTCATAGGACGGACGATTCGACGCCTTGTGGAGTGTTATTATTCGAGCAAGGCGCCTCGGTCTTGTAGGTTTCTTACGGAGATCCCAAGAACTCAAGCTGACACTGGCCGGTTCAGCGCCTGCATCTCTCCCGCCCTCTCACAGTCTTTCCGTCGTCACCCTTCTCACCTCCCCGTTCACCCGCATATTCACCTGCTTTGGCTCCGGTGAGGCAAGGCGGTAGGAAGTCAGCTTCCCATCCTTCCAGGCGAGGTCCACGGTGATGTTGTCGCGGGCGCGCAGGCCTTTCACCGAGCCGGTGGGCCAGGCCTGCGGCAGCGCCGGAAGTAGTTCCATCTCGCCGGCATGGCTTTGGAGGAGCATCTCAGCGATGCCGGCGGCGCCGCCAAAGTTGCCGTCAATCTGGAAAGGCGGGTGGGCATCGAACAGGTTCGGGTAGGTGCGGTCGGGGCGGAGGAGGAGCGTGAGGATCTTGTAGGTGTGTTCGGCGTCCTCCAGGCGTGCCCACAGGCAAAGCCGCCACGCAATCGCCCAGCCAGTGGCGTCGTCGCCGCGAATCTCCAGCGACCGTTTCACCGCCGCCGCCAGTTTCGGCGTGCCGCGCAGGGAAATCTGTGCGCTGGGGAAAAAGCCGTAGAGGTGCGAGACGTGGCGATGATGGCGGTCGGGCGCCTCCATGTCCCAATCGTCGAGCCATTCCTGGAGCTGGCCTTCTTTGCCGATCTGGCTCGGCGCGAGGCGGGCGCGCGCGGCCGTGATCTGCTCGCGAAAACCCGCGTCCACCCCCAGAATCTCCGACGCCCGAATGCAATTGCCGAAAAGGTCGCGGATGATTTGCTCGTCCATCGTCGGCCCGGCGCAGATGCTGCCGCCGGAAGGAATGCTGTGCTCCGGCGACGCCGACGGGCACGTCACCAGCCAATGGTGCTGCGGCTCTTCGACGAGGGAATCGAGGAAGAACTGCGCCGCCCCTTTCATCGCCGGGTAGAGGCGTTCCAGGAAAGCCCGGTCCTCGGTGAAGAGGTAGTGTTCCCAGAGATTCTGGCAGAGCCACGCGCCACCGGTGGGCCAGTGCCCCCACGGGCCGTCAATGGGTGCTGCCGCGCGCCAGAGGTCAGTGTTATGGTGCGTGACCCATCCGCCCGCGCCCCAGTGCATCTTCGCGGTGCGCGCGCCCGTTTCGGTGAGGTCCAGCACCATCCGCAGCAGCGGCTCGACGCATTCGCCAAGGTTGCACGTCTCGGCCGGCCAGTAGTTCATTTCGGTGTTGATGTTAATCGTGTACTTGCCGCCCCACGGCGGATTGATGCTATCAGCCCAAAGACCCTGCAAGTTTGCCGGCTGTCCACCGGGCCGCGAGCAGGACAGGAGCAGGTAGCGGCCAAACTGAAAGTAAAGCGCCGCGAGCTGCGGATCGTTGCCGCTCCCGAAATTCCTGATGCGCTCGTTGGTGGGCAGCTTCATCGCGTCAGTGGCGCCGAGGTCCAGCTCAACCCGGCGGAATAACCGCTGGTGCTCGGCAATGTGAGCTTGGCGCAAAGCCTCGAAGGATTTCCGGCTCGCCGCGGCGAGGTAATTCCTCGCCCGGGCCTCGGCGTCGCCGCTTACATCCTTGAAGCTCTGGTAGCTCGTCGCCGCCGCAATGAGCAGCACAGCGGAATTGGCGTCGGTGACGCAAATCTGGTCCCCGTCCGCGCTGGTTTCGCCGCCGGAGGCGATCACTTTGACGCGCGCCTGGAACTTCAGCGCGCCGGCAATGCCGTCGGCCGTGCCATTGACGCCGCTCAACACGAGCGTGTCCGGCCCGTCATTGGTGGCGGAGGCTTGCTGTGGCGTCCGGAAACCCGCGGAGAACGCAATCCGGCCCGGCTTATCTGCGCTCAGGCGCACGACGATTACCTGGTCCACAGGGCTGGCGAACAGTTCGCGGGTGAACTGCACCCCGCCGGCGGAGTAACTGACGCGGCTGATGGCCGTGTCGAGGTTCAGGTCGCGGCGATAATCGGCCACGGAGTTCACTTCGGGGAAGCTCAGCAGCAAATCACCCACGGTCTGGTAAGGCATCTGGCCGCGCGGCTTGGCGATCATCTTCTGGTTCACGAGCTGGTCGGCCTCCCGATACTTGCCTTCGAAGACGAGCCGCCGCGCCTCGGGCAAGGCCGTCAGCGCCTCCGCGTTGTTCGGGTCGTAGGGGCCGCCGCCCCAAAGCGTGTCCTCGTTGAGCTGGAGCTGCTCGTGGTTGATCCCGCCGAAAACCATCGCGCCGAGCCGGCCGCTCCCGATGGCAAGCGCTTCGGTCCAAACCTTCGCGGGCCGGCGATACCAGAGACTCAGCGGCTCCTCGGGCGCTTGCGCCTCGCCGGTGAACTCGCCGGTGAATTTCGGCGGCGTCGGCACGCTGGAACTGCCACCACCCCGGACAACTTGCAGGGCGAGCCGGCCGGCGACCGGCGCGATCCTCCGGCCAGGCTTCTCAGTGAAAAGCCATTCGCCCAGCACGCCTTCGAGCGGCTTCGCTTCCGCCCCGCCAGCGCGCTGGGAGATTTCTTCCGCCGTGAGGGCGCGACCATACACGGCAGCGCGCAGGATGCGGCCTTTGAAGCGATTGCCGCCGCTGGGATCGCCGCCTACGCACAGCGGCACGGTGCTGAGAGTCGTCTTTGGCCAATTGTCGCCCCCCAGATTCGCGACCTCGTGCCCGTCCAGGTAGAGCTTCATAGTCTGCTTTGAGGCGCTGTACACGCCGACGACGTGGCTCCACTTGTCGGCGGGCAATTTCGCGTCGAACCGGCACATGCCCTTCACGTTGAGGAAGCGAAGTGAGTTGCCCGGCCAGGTGTCGAGCATGTAACCGAGCTGCGTGCCCGGAGCGGATTTGTCCAGGATGCGCCCCCCGGCCTCGTCCATCGGGTCCGCCTTCACCCAGGCTTCGAGCGTGACCTCGTCCGTGAGATCGAGCGCCTTGCCGGGCGCTGCTTCGTACATGGCAGTCGCCGGGTTGAGCGGATAACCGCCGCCTGACGCCGCCGCGGCTTCCGTCGAGGTCGCCGGCCCGAAAGCCAGAGCGACGCTGGCCGCGGCAGCATGAAGAAAACCTCGCCATGTTCTCCGCGATTGAGGTTTCGACGCAGGACAGTCCCGGCTCGTAGCGCCTGAAACCACGGGAACAACGCCCGGTTCGTCGTTCGCAAATGGGCAAGTCATCATCACGGCTGGAGCGTAGCAAAGCGGACGGGAGGCGAGAACATTTTGTTTGCGGCCTGCGGGAATCCGCCGTAGAGCGGCGTCAACGTGACTCGAGAACATCCGTTTGAATTGACACCGCTCCTTTTTCGTCGTCATCTGGCGTCATGAATTCGACCGAACCATCCGCAGCTCTCTCGCAAACCCATCTCACGCTCACGGGCGGCAGCCCGGACATCACGCGCCGCAAGTTCCTGGCGGGCGCCGGCGCGGCGGCCCTCGGGTTCACGGTGCTCAAGCCAGACCTGGTCCGGGGCGCCGAGGCCAACTCGAAGGTCAACATCGGTGTCATCGGCTGCGGCGGGCGCGGAGCCTGGATCGCCGAACTGTTCGCCAAGAACGGCAACTACAACGTGGTGGCGCTCGCCGATTACTTCCAGGACCGCGTGGATGAGGCCGGCCAAAAGCTTAACATCCCGGCGGAAAACCGCTTCACCGGGCTCTCTGGCTACAAGCGCCTGCTCGAGCAGAAGCTCGACGCCGTGGCCATCATAAGCCCGCCATATTTCCATCCGGAGCAGGCAGCCGCCGCGGTCGCTGCGGGGAAACACGTCTATTGCGCCAAGCCGATAGCGGTGGATGTGCCCGGCTGCGCGTCCATTGCCGAAAGCGCGCGGACGGCCACCGGCAAGAAGCAGGTGTTCTTCGTTGATTTTCAGACCCGCGCCATGCCCGCCTACCAGGAGGTCGTCTCCCGCATCCACAATGGCGAACTCGGTAAGCTGGTGACCGTCTATGCCGAGTACCAGACCAGCTTGATGTTTGAGGACCGGGACAGCCAACTGCGTAAAGCCCCGCAGGACCCTGAGGTGCGTCTGCGGTCCTGGGGCATTGATCGCGTCCTCTCGGGCGATGCCATCACCGAACAGAACATCCACGCTCTGGATGTCGCCACGTGGATCGCCGACGCCCACCCCATCAAAGCCTACGGCCGCGGCGGACGCTCCCGCCCGTTCCTCGGCGACTGCTGGGACCATTACTCCGTCCTGTTCTTCTTCCCGAACGACCTCGTCGTGACCTTCAGTTCCAAACAGGTCGGTTTTGGGTTCGATGATATCATGGTCCGCGCTCACGGCGAGACCGGCACCGCCGAGACCAACTACGGCGGCCCTTGCTGGCTCCACGCCCGCGAAGAGCGGTTCGACGGCAAGACCGACAACATCTACCTGGTGGGCGTCGAGCGCAACATGGTCACCTTCTACGACAATATCACCAAAGGCGACACCTCGAACCCGACCGTGGCACAGAGCGTCCGCAGCAACCTCACCACCATCCTCGGCCGCACCGCCGCCTACAAAGGCGTCGAAGTCACCTGGGACGAAATGATGCGGACGAACGAGAAATGGGCTTTCGATGCGGCTGGCCTTAAAGCCTGAGCTTGGCCGCTGACTGTCATATGACTATGACGGGACGTTACAACAGGCCGTTTCACCGCAGTTCTGGACATCGGCAATTCTTCCTGAGAAGCTCCCGTTGCAGAGCGCGTCGGAAACGTCTTCGTCCACAACGCTCGGAAGCAGCTTATGAAGTCCTCAGATTCAGCGACCGCACGAATCCTGGTGGCTGACGACCAGGAAGACGTGCTTTCGGCGCTGCGGCTGCTGCTCAAATCAGAAGGGTACCGGGCCGAGACAGTGAATTCTCCGGCCAAAGCACTGGCTGCAGTCGAGCGCAGCGAGTTCGATGCCGTGCTGATTGACCTGAACTACGCCTGCGACACCACTTCCGGGCAGGAAGGACTGGCGCTGCTGGCTCGCCTGCAGGCGCTCGATGCGACGCTCCCGGTGGTGGTGATGACCGCCTGGGCCAATGTTGAGCTGGCGGTGGACGCCATGCGTGCGGGGGCGCGAGATTTCATTCAAAAACCGTGGGATAACGCACGGCTCATTGCCATTCTGCGAACACAGGTGGAGCTGGCGCGCGCCTTGCGCCGGGGCAAACGCCTCGAAGCCGAAAACGAGATTCTCAGGCAAGGTCCGGCGCCGGCCTTCATTGCCGATTCACCCGCGATGCGGCCGGTAGTGGAGTTGATTCGCTGCGTCGGGCCATCCGAGGCAAATGTGCTCATTACCGGGGAAAATGGGACAGGCAAAGGGCTCGTGGCGCGGGCCTTGCACGCCGCCTCGCCGCGGTCTGGCAAAAGCCTCGTCGCAGTGAACATGGGCGGGCTCTCGGAAGGCGTTTTCGAGAGCGAACTCTTCGGGCACGTCCGAGGCGCGTTCACGGACGCCAAGATGGATCGTGTCGGGCGGTTCGAACTCGCCCAGGGCGGCACACTGTTCCTGGACGAGATCGCCAATATTCCGCTGAAGCTGCAGACCACGCTGCTGCGGGTCCTCGAGACCGGGGAATTCGAGCGCGTCGGGTCGTCCAAGACGCTGCGAGCCGATGCCCGCCTCATCTGTGCCACCAATGCGAGACTCGGCGAAGAGGTAACGGCCGGCCGATTCAGGCAAGACCTGCTGTTCCGACTGAATACGGTTGAGATTCAGGTCCCGTCTTTGCGCGACCGGCGGGAGGACATCCCGGCACTGGCAGCGCATTTTCTCGCCCAACACGCGAGGCGATATGAGAAAGTCCTGGCGGGATTCGAACCTGCGGCGCTTCAGCTCTTGCAGCAGCATCCCTGGCCGGGCAATGTCCGGGAACTGGATCACGTCATCGAACGAGCCGCGCTCATGAGCCAGGGCAGCCTCATCAAACCCGCCGACTTCGGCTTGCGGAACCCGTCCGAGCACACGCAAGGCCTGGAGGAGATGAGCCTCGAAGATGTGGAGAAATTCCTGATCCGCAAAACCATGGCGCGCTGTGGCGGCAACGCCCGGAAAGCGGCCGAATCGCTGGGCCTGAGCCGGAGCGCGTTTTATCGACGGCTCGAGAGATATGGCCTGTGAGTTGAAATCGCGCAGTTGGCCAGGTCTCGCGCTCGCAAAATGAGCGACTCGCAGCCAGAGACGTTGATAGCCGCGGGCCGGCTCACTCATGGCGGCAAGATTGTTCTTCTCAGCCTCGGCGGCGGCCTGGCGGGAATGGTCATCGCGCTCTTCTTTGTGTGGACGTCCGATTTGGCCCGTGGGGCGGCTTTGGCTGTGACCGTGTTGCTGGTGGGGAGCTGGATCGGCTGCGCCTGGGCCGTCCGCGCTCGAGTCGTGCGCCCGCTGCAAACGATTTCTAACCTGCTGCTGGCCTTGCGGGAAGAGGATTTCTCGATCCGCGCGAACATTCTGAACCGGGACGATGCTCTGGGGGAGGTGCTCCATGAAGTCAACGCCCTGAGCGACACCCTCCGGGACCAACGCCTGGGGGCGTTGGAGGCCAGCGCCCTGTTGCGCGCGGTGATGGAGGAGATCAGTGTGGCGGTATTCGCTTTTGACCAGGAGCAGCGGCTCAAGTTGGCCAACCGCGCCGGCGAGCAATTGCTGGGCAGCGCCGCGGAGCGAATGCTCGAGCGCACCGCGGCCGATCTCGGGCTGGCCCAGTGCCTCGAAGGACCGCCGGTGCGGACGCTGGAAGGTGCTTTTGCGGGCGGCATGGGCCGTTGGGCCTTGCGGCGAAGCACCTTTCGACAACGCGGACAAACCCACCAACTCGTCGTCCTCGCCGACCTCAGCCAGGCCTTGCGTGAAGAAGAACGGCAAGCCTGGCAGCGCCTCCTGCGGGTGCTGGGCCATGAACTGAACAACTCGCTGGCGCCCATCCGCTCGATTTCCGGCAGCCTGGGCCAAATGATGGCGCGCGAACCGCTGCCCTCCGACTGGCGCCAGGACATGAAAGAAGGCCTGGCGGTCATCAGCGCCCGAGCGGAGGCCTTGAGCCGTTTCATGGGAGACTATTCGCGCTTGGCGCGCTTGCCGCAACCCAAGCTCCAGCCCGTCGCCGTTGGCCCGCTCTTAAACCGCGTGCTGGGACTGGAACACCGGCTCAGGGTAGCTCTGACGGCCGGGCCTGAAGCGATAGTCTCAGGAGACCCCGATCAGCTCGAACAGCTCCTGATCAATCTCGTGCGCAATGCCGTGGACGCGTCCAGCGAAACCAAAGGCGGGGGCACAAGTCGAGGTGCGCGTCGAAGACGAGGGTCCCGGCCTATCCAACACCGCGAATCTCTTCGTGCCGTTCTTCACGACGAAGCCCAGCGGTTCAGGCATCGGCCTGGCCCTGAGCCGGCAGATCGCCGAAGCCCACGGTGGCAGCCTGACGCTCGAGAACCGGAGCGGCCACGCCGGTTGTGTCGCGCGCCTGCTCCTGCCGCTGGCGGCGGCGCCAGCCTAAATCGGCCTCTGATTCCGTTTCCCGGTTCTTCTCAGTTTTCGGTGGAATGGGGCGAACAGCGCCCCCTACCGCCCGCTCATCCCTCCGTAGCCTCGCCGTAGCCTCCCCGGACCCTCACCGTAGTACCCTCGATCCGGATCGAGGGTACTACGGTGAGGGTCCGGGGAGGCCCGCGGGAGGGTCTGGTGCAGGTTTGGAGGAATCGGGCGCCAAAGAACCCTTTTCCCATTTGTGGGACGGCATAATCCCACCGGTGGGAAAGCAAGCGAAGGCGGCGACTGGAACCCACTTTCGGAAGGCGCTGGCACACCGGCACTTCCGCATTTTCCTTCTCCTGGCACGGCCCCTGCAAGAGCGTTGAAACCGAATGGATATTGCGCTGCCAAACGCGGGCAGAGACCGGAAACGGCGGCGGGTCATTTATGCCGCCGCAATCCTGCTGGTCCTCGCTGGAACCACGTTGGGGCTTTCAAACCTCAAGCCCGCGGCGCCCACTGTCGAACGCGCGCAAGTCTGGCTCGATACGGTCAAGCGCGGCGACATGGTGCGGCAAGTCCGCGGCGCCGGCCTGCTCGTGCCGGAGCAGGCGCTTTGGATCCCAGCGGTTTGCTCGGGCCGCGTGCAGAACATCCTCGTGCTGCCCGGCTCCGCGGTTAAAGCCGACTCGATCCTGGCCGAGCTGAGTAATCCCGAAGTGGAACAAGCGGTGTTCAACGCGGAATGGCAGCTCAAAGCCGCCGAAGCCGAACTGGCCAATTTGAAAGTGCAACTCAAGTCGCAACACTTGACCCAGGAAGCCACAGTCGCGACTGCGCACTCGCTCGCCAACAGCACTCGGTTGGACGCCGACGTAAACGACGCGCTCGCAACCAATGGGCTGGTCGCCGCTATCACGGTCCGCCAAAGCCGGTCCAAAGCCGAAGATGCGCTTTGGCTGCTTGAAATCGAAACCGAACGCCTGAAGATCAGCGCCGATTCGGCCAGCGCGCAACAGGCCGTCCAGGAGGCGAAGGTCGAACAACTGCAGGCCGAACTGCAGTTGAAACGGCGGCAGGCCGAATCATTGAAGGTCCGCGCTGGCATTGATGGCGTCCTGCAGAAACTGGGGGACACCGTGCCGTTGCAGGTGGGACAACAGCTCACCGCAGGTGCGAACGTGGCACGGGTGGCCGACCCGACCCGTCTGAAGGCCGAGGTGAAAATCCACGAGACGCAGGCCCAGGATATTCAACTCGGCCAGGTCGCGGTCGTTGACACCCGCAACGGCACGGTCGCAGGCTGGGTGTCGAGGGTTGATTCCGCCGTCCAGAACGGGACCGTGACTGTGGACATCAAACTCGAGCAGCCCCTCCCCAAGGGCGCGCGGCCGGATCTGAGCGTCGAGGGCACGATCGAACTCGAGCGGCTCGACAACGTGATTTACGTCGGCAAGCCCGTGATGGCGGACGCTAACGCCGAGGTGATGCTCTTCAAACTCACCTCACCCAGGGAGGCGGTGCGCGCCCGCGTAAAGCTGGGTCGCAGCTCCGTAACCACCGTCGAGGTCCTGCAGGGGCTGCAGCCCGGCGACCAGATCATCCTCTCCGATATGTCCCAGTGGCAGCGACACGACCGGATCAAACTCAATTGAATCATCTAACTTATGAACACAACCAATGGAACCTTGATCAAAATGGAAGACATCACGAAGGTCTTCCCCGCGGATGAAGTCGAAACCCATGCTTTATCCGGCATCTACCTCGACATCAAGCCCGGTGAGTACCTCTCGATCGCCGGCCCTTCCGGCTGTGGCAAGTCCACATTGCTCTCTATCCTGGGGCTGCTGGATACGCCGACGGGAGGAAGCTATTCCCTGAACGGCCACTCGGTCGCGAACCTGGGCTTCGCCCAGCGGGCCCGCATCCGCAACCGTGAGGTCGGCTTCATCTTTCAGAGCTTCAATCTCATCGGCGACCTCACGGTCCAGGAGAATGTGGAACTGCCGTTGACCTATCGTGGCCTGAGCGGGACCGAGCGCAAGCAGCGCGTGGAGGAAGCGCTCGAGAAGGTCGGCATGACGCACCGCATGGGCCATTATCCCTCGCAGCTTTCCGGCGGCCAGCAGCAGCGCGTGGCCGTGGCGCGCGCCCTGGCGGGGAAACCCTCCATCCTGCTGGCGGACGAGCCGACCGGCAATCTCGACTCTAGGAATGGCGAGGCGGTGATGGAACTGCTGCGCGACCTCCACCGGGAAGGCGCCACGATCTGCATGGTCACGCACGATCCCCGGTTTTCGCGCTTTGCCGACCGCACGATCCACTTGTTTGACGGGCGCATTGTGGATGAAAACGCCGACTTGCCTGAAACCCCTCCAGCGCGCCTCACCTCCGCTGCGCTCACCTGAAGCTCCAAATCAACCTGGAAACACCAAACCGCCTCAAGGAGACCGTTATGGACCTTTTACAGGACTTGAAATTTGGCTTGCGCATGATGCGTCGCTCGCCCGGGTTCACCGCCGTGGCCGTGCTGGTGCTGATGCTGGGCATCGGCGGCACCGCCGCGATGTTCGGTATCATCAATACGCTCGTTTGGCGGCCCATTGCCGCAAGAGAGCCGGCCCGACTGGTGCGGGTTTACAGCAAGGACAAAAAGCCCACGGGAGAATATCGGACCTTCTCTTACCCGAATTTTGCCGAGGTGCGCGAGAAGAACAGCGCCTTCACCGACGTCGCGGCCTTCGGTGTGTCCATGGTCGGCGTCAATGAAGGCGATTTGATCCGCAAGACCTTCACCTTCCTAATATCCGCTAATTACTTCGATACCTTCGGCGTGCGCTTGCCGAAGGGCCGCGCCTTTCTGCCGCAAGAGGAAAAGCCCGGCAGCGCGATCCCTGTGGTCATCGTGAGCCATAATTACTGGCGCAAGGCGGGCTCCGATCCGGACCTGGTGGGCAAGACGATCAGGCTCAATTCGCGCGCTTTCACCGTGGTCGGCATCGCGCCGGAAACATTCACCGGCACCTCCGCCATGTTCTCGCCTGAATTCTGGCTGCCACTCGGAATGTACGAGGCCGTGGCGAACGATTTCATCAACGACAAAAAGCAAACCTTGGCGGATCGACAAAACCAGGCCTTGATGCTCGTCGCGCGACTCAAACCCGGCCTCAGCCCGGCGGCGGCTCAGACACAGCTCCAGCCCCTGGCAGCGCGCCTCGAAGAAGAATTTCCAGATGTGAACAAGGATCAGACCTTTGAGGTGGGGAAGCTCTCACGGCTTTCGATCTCCTCCAATCCCGTGAAGGACTCGAATGAAGTCAGCTCGCTCTTGCTGATGGGCGTTTCCGGCGCCGTGCTGCTGATCGCCTGCTTCAATTTAGCCAACATGCTGCTGGCGCGCAGTGCCTCGCGCCGCCGGGAGATCGCCATCCGCCTCGCTCTCGGCGCGGGACGGCTCCGCTTGGTGCGGCAGCTTTTGACGGAGGGCTTTTTGCTTGCGCTTGTGGGCGGGGCCGGTGGCTTACTGTTGGCAAGCTGGACCAATCGGCTCCTGGTGAATTCCTTTATTCCCAAACTCCCGTTCGTGGATATCGTTTTCAACACTCGGCCGGATTGGCGCATCCTGGCCTCCACCTTCGGCGCCTGCTTGTTCAGCGTGCTGATCTTCGGCCTCGGCCCGGCGTGGAAACTGTCACGCATCAATGTGACCGCTCATTTGAAGGAGCAGGTGGGGGACGAAATGCAGGGCCGGGCCGGGCGACTTCTTTCGTTGCGCAGTTTTCTAGTGGTGGGCCAACTGGCTTTGTCCATCGCTCTGCTTACAAGCGCCGGGCTTTTCGCCAAAGGCGCGCTCGTTGCCGCCCGCGCGAATCCCGGATTCAGTTTCGACCACCTCGTTCTCGTGGAAACCGATGCCGCCCTCGGCGGCTATGACGAAACCAAAGGCCAGCAGGCTTGCCTCCAATTGGTTGAGCGCCTCCGCGCCCTGCCGGGCGTCGAGGACGCGGCGCTGGGTTACCTGGTCCCCTTTGGCCTCTTCAGCGACGGCTGTAGCGTGGAGAAGCTCGCCACCGGCCCAGGATCAGGCTCGGCCACCAATTCCACGGGCGCGAACAAAGCCCTGAATGCCGCCTTCAATATTGTCGGCACCGATTATTTCAAAACGCTCGGCCTGGGCGTGCTGCGCGGCCGGGAGTTTGACGCGATCGAGGTCGCCGCTAACTCCAGCTCTCATGTCGCGATCATTGATGAGCCGCTGGCGCATGAGCTCTGGCCGGGTGAGGACCCTCTCGGCAGGAACATCAAGCTCTCTGGCAAATCCGGCACAGTGCAGATCGTCGGCGTCGTGCCCGGCATCCGGAATGATCTCACCGAAAAAGCCCCTTCGTCGCACGTGTACGTCCCGTTTGGACAAGACTACCGGTCCAGCGTCAACATGCATCTGCGCCTCAAACCTCTGGCCCCCGAAGGGGAATCCGCTGTGCTCAAATCCGTGCGCGATACGATCCGCGCGACCCAGCCCGACCTGCCGCTGGTGTCCGTTCAGACCATGCGCCGCTTCCACGAAGAAGGGCTGCTGGTCTGGTTCATCAGCACGGCGGCCCGGCTCTTCGGCGCCTTTGGCGCCCTGGCGCTCATCCTCGCGGTTGTCGGAGTCTATGGCGTCAATGCCTACATTGTGGCCCGCCGTACTCGCGAGATCGGAATCCGCATCGCGCTCGGCGCGACGGCCCGCGACGTTGTGTCTAAAGTGCTCAAGCAGGCCTTGGTGCTGACTGCCGTGGGTGTGGGGCTCGGGTTGGTATTGGCCTTGGGGCTCGGATTTGTGCTCCGCAGTGTGGTTTACGGCAGCCAGGCCATAGATCCCTTAGCGTTTACCATTGGACCTCTATGCCTAACGGTTGCCGCCCTCTTCGCCTGCTACATCCCCGCCCGCCGCGCCGCCACCGTCGAGCCTATGGCCGCGCTGCGGTACGAATGAGAGCGGATGCGCCGCATGCCCGCGTGGGTCCCGAGGCCTCACCGCCGAGGAATAGATACGAATTGGTCTTTTACTCGTCCTCATCTGCTCGACGCTCCGCGGGTGCAAAAGCCCGACGGCTCCGGGCGGCCAGGCGATAGCCGCATTCGGTGATGCGGGCGAAGACAGGCGAGTATTCCTGCCAATCGAGCAGCCAACCTGATCGCGGGGGCGTCGTCGCCCGTCAGGGGGGCCAGGCTCGACCCAATTATTGAGCAGGCCCGGAGATCTTCCAATCATTGCCAATCTGCTTCATGAGCAGCTTCGACGTGTGGGTATCCGTCCCATCCTCGAACGCGGCGGTAAGCACGACCGTACCATCGGCTTGGACTTCGCGGTTGAGCAGGCGGACCGACTGGAGACGAGCAACCTCGTCCATGGCCCTGACCGCGGCTTCGCCCTCGGATTTGCCTGCGAAGTCCTTCTCCACCATTTTCTGCAAATCGCCGGTGGTGCTGTCCAGCAGGGCTTTCAACTCGCCATTGTTGGCGGCCCAGAGGGACGTTTGCAGAGCGGCGTCGGGGCTGGCGTACCCGGCAAAAGCCCATGAGCCCCGCGGCCAATAGTCCGCGCCGGCACTTTGGTTCGTGAGGCTGCTTTCCAGCGCAGCGCGAGCCTGGCGGTTCTCCTGGCGCGCGGCGTTGAGTCCATTGGTTTGCTGTCGAAGCACGCCGGCTTCGCCGCGCAGGCGGAGCAATTCCCGTGACTGCTCGTCCGGCAGCGATCCCGAACGGCCTGCTTGGGCAACGAGGTTCGACAGCCGCTCGTTGTCCGCCGCAAGGCCGGCCGTTTGGTCCAGTTGCTGTTCCAGAGCCTTATGTTCGTCACCGAGTCTGAGCCGGGCTTGATGTTCGACGGCGAGCCAAATTGCCCAAGCGACGACCGCTGCGACACAGAAGACGCTGGCTATTACCCTGTTCGCTTTCATAGTTTTGTTTCGCTCCGCCCAAGGCGGGCCTGGTTTGTTCGCCGTCCCTTCTACTCTCTCGGTAAGACGACGAAGTCACCCTCCCGGAATTCGTTGGTCATGGTAACGCCGGCGAACCGGTATTCAACCGTCAGATGCTTCACCTGCCCGAACTCGGGATCGCCCTTAAGGTTGTTGCTCGCAATCGCTTTGAGGCTGTCCCCCCGAACTCTGCCACTGAGCTCGTCCGTCACGTCTAATCTTGCGTTTTCTGTCCAATACTCCGCTCTGAGAATCTGTAAGCGTGGTTCTGTCGAGGCCGATCCGTCTTGAATCTTCGCCCCCTGGCCGGCGCTCTGCGTCCTGAGCCTGTTTTCCCGTGCCGCGCGGGCCTGGCGGGTAACCTCGCGCAGGGTTTCGATCTCCTTGCCTTGCTGACGCAGCACATCCACCTCGGCGCGCAAGCGAAGCAACTCGTTCAACCTCTCGTCCGGCTGGGACACCGAAGCGTTCGCCTGAGCAACAAGGTTCGACAGCCGCTCGTGCTCCGCGGCGAGGTTGGCCATCTGGTCGAGCTTCTGCCGCAGAGCCGTGTTTTCCTCAGCCAGTCTGAGCCTGCCTTGGTATTCGGCGCCCAGCCAAATCGTCGCCCCGACGCCCGCTGTGCCGCAGAGCACGCTCAGTATTACGCTGTTGGCTTTCATAGCTTTGCCCCGGCCCATCGTGCCGGATCATATCTTCTCAGACAGTCCTGTTGGCAAGCCCTCACGGTGAATGGGTCCCCGCGGGTGGCGTCGCTCACCTTCCGCGGACTTTTGGACTTTGAATGCCGAGGGTGCAGTCCTACACTCAGCCGCGTGAGCTCATCGCCTTACCGCGTGCGGCGCGCGACCCTCGATGACATCCGCCAGTTGACGACCCTCTGGCAAACCATGCAATTCCCGGCCGAAGACCTCGCCAGGCGGGTGACGGAGTTCCAGGTGGCCGTGGGCGCGGACGGCAATGTCCTCGGCGCCGTTGGCCTGCAAATCGCCGAGCGGCAGGGCCTGGTCCATAGCGAGGCCTTCTACGACTTCGCACTCGCCGAACATCTGCGGCCGCTCCTGTGGGACCGCTTGCACGCCGTCGCCACCAATCACGGCCTGCTGCGGGTATGGACCCGCGAGCAGGCGCCTTTCTGGAACCACTGCGGCCTAGTCAAGGCCGACGCCGAGACCTTGCACAAACTGCCCGCCCTGTGGCGCGGAGCGTCGTCCTCCTGGCTGACCTTGAAGCTAAAGGACGATGTGGAGACCGTCATGTCGCTCGACAAGGAGTTCGCCCTGTTCATGCAGTCGGAAAAGCAGCGCACCGAGCGAGTCATTCAGCACGCCCGGATGATCAAGATCATCATGACGCTCGTCGCCTTTGCGCTGCTGATCGCCGTGGGGGTATGGGCCGTGCGTATGTTTATACGCAACCCGCAGCTCTTACACCGCTGAAGCGGGCAGAGTAAACTCGTCCGCATGGTAGGAGCTGCGGACCATCGGCGCGCTGGCGACATGGACAAAGCCCAGCTCCCGCGCGCGCGCACCGTAGGCGGCGAACTTCTCCGGCGTCACGAACTCCACCACCGGCAAATGCCGGAGCGTCGGCTGAAGATACTGCCCTAATGTCAGCAGGTCGCAGCCAACCCTGCGCAGGTCCGCGAGGGCGGTGTTAAGTTCCTCTTCGGTCTCGCCCAGGCCCAGCATCAGACCGGACTTCGTGAACACGTTCCGCGCGCCCTTTGCCTTCACCTTGCTCAACACGGCCAGCGAACGATCATAGGTCGCCCGCGAACGCACCGCGGGCGTAAGCCGGCGCACGGTCTCCAGGTTGTGGTTGAAAATATGTGGTCGGGCGGCCAGCACGGCGTCAATAGCCGCGTCGCGCGCATTGAAGTCCGGGGTCAGCACCTCGATCACCGTCTGCGTGCTTGACGCGCGCACCGCCTCGATTGTGCGCCGGAAATGTTCCGCTCCCCCGTCCGCCAGGTCGTCGCGCGCCACCGCCGTAATCACGACGTGCCGCAGCCGCAGCCGCCGCGTTGCTTCCGCCACCCGGGCCGGTTCATCAGCCTCCAGCGGGAAGGGTTTGGCGGTCGTCACGGCGCAAAACCGGCAGGCCCGTGTGCAGCGGTCGCCGCCGATCATGAACGTGGCCGTGCCCTTGCTCCAGCATTCCCAATGGTTCGGGCACTGGGCGCTTTGGCAGACGGTGTGGAGCCTCAGTTCATCCAGCAGCGCCCGCGTGTGTGCGAAACTGTCCGTGGTCGGCAGCCGCGTGCGCAGCCAGGCCGGCAGGCGCGGCCGAGGCGCGGTGACCGCAGGGATTGGCCCGGCCATGCTACTGCTCCAGTCTCCTCCAGAAGTCAGCCAGTTGCTCGGGACCGAAATCAGCCAGGATCTTGCCGTCCACGTCCAACACCGGCGCGAGGTCCTGCCCCGAAAGCCGGATCATCTCGTCATGGGCGGCCTCGTCGGAGATCACATCCACCTTCTCATACTCGACTCCCCGTCCATCCAGCCACCGCTCTGCTTTGTCACACCACCCGCAGTAGGGCTTGATGAAGAGTCGAATCCGTTTTGGTTTCACGACCATACAGTGGTCGAGGTTGGCGTGTTTTTCAAATGGTGGATGGCGAAGCGCGGTTGGCGCCTGGCCATCCGCAGCCGGTCACCAGTCGCCAAACACGGCCCGCGAGCGGCTCTCAATCAAGCTCCACCTGTTTGCGCCTGATACTCCTCCGGCCCCAGCAGGCCACTCAACTCGGCCGGTTGCGAGAGCTTGATCTTGTAAAACCAGCCTCCTGCGTATGGTTCCGTATTCACTAAAGCCGGGTCCGCAACGATCGCCGCGTTGACCTCGGTAATCTGGCCGCTCACCGGCGAGTAAATATCGTTGGCCGTCTTGACCGACTCCACCACCGCGCAAGAATCGCCCGCCTTGATTTGCCGGCCGACGTCGGGCAATTCGACGAATACCACATCGGTCAATTCATGCTGCGCGTGGTCGGTGATGCCCACCGTCGCTACATCGCCGGTCACTCGGACCCATTCGTGCGTCTTCGCGTATTTCAAATCCGAAGGAACGTTAGCCATAAGCCAATTGAGTCAGGGAGCAGGCGGGCGGTCAATCAGGTTTTCGATAGATCGGCTTCGGCACGAGGACCGCCGGGGCGCGCTTGCCACGAATCTCGATCTCCACCGCCGTGTTGACTTTGGCAAATGCGGCGGGCAGATACCCCATCCCGATCCCAATCCCGAGCGACGGGCTCTGCGTGCCGCTCACGACCTCCCCGAGCTTCGCGGCTCCCGGACCTGTGCCCCAGATGGCGTAATGCGGGCGCGGCGGGGCCGAATGGCCGGTCATCTTGAACGCCACGAGCTTCTTGGCCGTCCCTTTCGCCTTCTGTTCCGCAAGCACGGAGCGGCCATTGAACTCCCCTTTATCCAATGCTACAAAGAACCCCACACCCGCCTCAATCGGCGTAGTGTTCTCGTCCAGTTCGTGCCCGTAAAGCGGGTAGCACACCTCCGTCCGCAAGGTGTCCCGCGCGCCCAGCCCGGCCGGCTTCAAGCCGTGCGCCTGGCCGGCAGAAAGCAGTTCATTCCAAATCGCCTCGATGATCCCGGCCGGCGCGACAACCTCAAAGCCATCCTCGCCCGTATATCCGGTGCGGGAAATCCAGATCGTCTCCCCGGCATAGCCGAAACGCGCCACTTGGTTCTTCTTCAACTCCGTCACCCGGGCCACCATCGTGCCGCCCGTGGATGCGCCCGGAAAACAGCGCTCGATGAATTCCACCACGCGCGGGCCCTGCACCGCCAGCGCGCCGGTCGCGTCCGAAGCATTTTGCAACGTCACCTCGCTGCGCCCCGGGAATGCAGCTAACTGCGCCTCCAGCCACGCCACATCCGCCTCGATGCGCGAGGCATTGATGATCACCAGATACTCCTGGGCCGCGAGCCGGTAGGCGTAAAGATCGTCAATGACCCCGCCCCGCTCGTTGCACATCAGCGTGTATTGTCCCTGCCCGGCCCCAAGCTTCCGCACGTCGTTGGTCAGCGTCCGATTAAGAAAGCCCTCCGCGCCTGACCCGCTCACCAGCACCTCGCCCATGTGCGAAATATCGAACAGCCCGGTCGCCTGCCGAACGGCCAGATGCTCGTCTGTAATGCTCGTGTACTGCACCGGCATTTCCCAGCCGCCAAATTCGATGAGTTTGCCGCCTAACCTCTGGTGCGCCGCGTAAAGCGGAGTCCGTTTCATTATCCGAGCATTCTCCCATTGACGCCGCCCGATCAAGCCAAAAAGCCTTGCAAACCGCCGCCGGCCTGCTTTCGTTGCCCCCGTGCGGAACAATTCCTCCTCGCTAAGCCGGCACCAGTTCCCGTGCCCTGGCAGGGCTGCACCCTGATTCGGCCTATGGGACCTATCCGCCGCGCTGTTATTGATGTCGGCACCAACTCCGTCAAGTTGTTGGTCGCCGATGTTGCCGGCCACGAGCTTCGGCCCCTTTGCGAGCAGAGCAAGCAGACCCGCCTCGGGCATGGCTTCTACGAAACTCACCGCCTCGCGCCCGAAGCCATTGCCGCCACCGCCAGAGCCGTCGCTGATTTCGCAGCCACGGCCCGCCACGCCCAGACCGTCTCCATCCGCGTCTTCGCCACCAGCGCCGCGCGCGAGGCCCTCAATCGCGAGGAACTCACTGCCGCCATTGAGCAGGCCTCCGCCTTGAAAGTCGAGGTCATCTCGGGCGAGCAGGAGGCGGAATGGGGCTTTCTGGGCGTGACCACTGACCCGCAACTCGCCCGAGCGCCCCTCCTGCTCATGGACGTCGGCGGCGGCACCACTCAATTCGTCTTCGGGGCCAACGGTCAGGTCCTTTTCCGCCATAGCTTTCCCCTCGGGACCGTCCGCCTGATGGAGACCATCCCTTGCAGCGACCCGCCCAAGCCGGCCGAACTGGCCGCCTGCCTCCATTGGCTAAAGGACTTCCTCCACAACGAGGTTCGCCCAAATCTGGTACAAGAGGTCGGCGACCGAGGAGGGAGTTCCCTCAACGCATTCCCGTTTCCGCACCCTGCGCCTGGTAGGGACGCGTTCCACCGCGTCCCTGTTTCCGGCCATTGGGAACCCGCCGGCACGCGTCCCCACCATCCCGGATCGGAAGCTCCCCGAGAGGACACAGGATCAGACCCCACCCCGCCTGCGTCGGCTGCCACAGGGCCACGAGGAAGCGCACAACTGGTCGGGGTAGGCGGCACTGCCACCATCCTAGGCTGCATGGAGGCTGGCCTCGACACGTTCGACCGCGCCCGTATCGAGGCGACCCGTCTGAGTGCGGCGCGCCTCTCCTGGCACTTTGAACGCCTTTGGAGTCTGCCTCTTGAACAGCGCAAAGCCATCCTCGGCCTCCCGAAAAACCGCGCCGACGTAATCCTGATGGGCGTGGCCGTTTACCACACTGTCATGGAGGAATTCCGCTTCCCCGAACTCCGCCTCAGCACCCGCGGCCTCCGCTTCGCCGCCCTGATGCAACCCACCGCCGAGTAGAGGCGGGCCGTCGCCGGCCCGCCCCCCTCTAAGAACCGTACGTGAAAGTTTCCCTTCATACGGCTCAAGCCCTCATAAGGCGAAGCCTGATTTGGCTTACCCGCGGGTGTAACTCCGCTTGGCAATACTTAGATGCGGTCGCGCTAACAAAACTGCCTTGGACAGCCGCTCCGGGGCGCATCAGCCAACGAGCGTCGGCCGTCATTTGCTTTCCTCGGTGCGTGCGATTCCTCCCCCGTTCTTGCCAGTTCGGACCAGACCGACGTGGGCGTATCCAGCGCATTACCGCTGGCCTTGGCTTCTTCGGTCTTCCCAATGCTGCGCCCCCTGACCCGCCTTGCGGTGAGATCCGCCCGGTCGCGAGGCCGGGCGGGGCTGGCAGCGTTTCCATGTTCTGCAAACTTCACAGGATGATTTAGGTTCGCTCTGTACACCGGCAGCGCATTAGTCCGCGTCGGGCCATTCAGGAGGACCCGAGCCTGGCTGCTTGCCTTTTGGCTCAAGCCTTTCAGTCTCTTTGGCTTGTTGGGTGTAACGATGCTTACGAGCGTTCATTTAGTTTTAACC
>Ga0326728_10007529_pt1 | contig 27864 bp, 25 predicted proteins | sample MB3enrmetagenome_FD_207602 | JGI IMG/M metagenome (GOLD analysis project Ga0326728, IMG submission 207602) | Lab enriched peat soil microbial communities from McLean, Ithaca, NY, United States - MB31MN | ecosystem: Environmental > Terrestrial > Soil > Wetlands > Peat | place: USA: New York...
CGAAAACGTTGGCCCGATGGACGCCGAGATTTCTGTGGCCCTCAAGCCCCGGCACCACCCCACGTTGGGGTACATGCACGAAATTCGCCGCGTCCTCCAGCACGATTTTCCCGGCTCGAACATCTGGTTCCAGCCCGCCGACATTGTCACCCAAGTTTTGAATTTTGGCCTGGCCGCTCCTATCGATGTTCAGGTGCAGGGTCTGGATTTCAACCGGACCTATCCTATCGCCAGGGATTTGCGTTCCGACCTCGAGAGGATTCCCGGCCTGGCCGATGTCCACATCGCCCAGGTGCTGAACTATCCTACGATCAAGGTTGATGTCGACCGCGTGCGGGCGGCGCAAATCGGCTTGAGCCAACAGCAAGTGGCCAACACCGTGCTCATTTCGCTCTCATCAAGTTCCTTGATTGCGCCTTCGTATTTCTTGAATCCCATCAATAATGTGAACTACTTCGTGGCGGTAAAAGTGCCCTTGCCGGAGATGGCATCGATTCAGAGTTTGACCTCGACCCCCCTCACCCCTCCGGGCGCCGTCACCCTTCTCCAGTCGGGGGGGCTGCCGGGTCCCACGGACCTTCCCGGCCTCGGCTCTGACACCATCGGCAGCATCTCCAGCGTGTATCGCGAGGTCACACCCGCTTCCATCAATCACTATACCGTGCAGCGCGTGCTGGACGTGGAAGCGGGCGTGGAGGGCCGCGACCTCGGCGCGGTGATTCGCGATATTCGCGCCAAGGTTGCGGCGCTGGGCAATCTTCCCGCCAGCATCCAAATTAAAATCCGTGGCCAGAATCAGGTGATGGAGGATTCCTTCCGCAGCCTGCTGCTGGGTTTGTTGGTAGCCATTGTCCTGGTGTATTTCCTCATGGTTATCCTCTTTCAATCCTGGATTGATCCCTTCATCATCATGTTCGCCGTGCCAGGCGCGATGGTGGGAATTCTTTGGATGCTGGCCCTGACCGGCACCACCCTCAACGTGGAATCGCTGATGGGTTCCATCATGGCGGTGGGCATCGCGGTATCAAACTCCATTCTGCTGGTCAGCTTTGCCAACGACATTCGCGTGGAGCGAGGCATTTCCGCTGTGGAAGCAGCGCTCGAAGCCGGCAAAACGCGGCTCCGCCCCGTACTGATGACCGCGCTCGCCATGATTATCGGCATGGTTCCGATGGCACTTGCCCTGGGGGAGGCGGGAGAGCAAAATGCCCCCTTGGGACGCGCCGTCATCGGGGGACTGGTGGTGGCAACCCTCGTAACCTTGCTCGTCGTCCCCGTGATCTATTCCCTGCTCCGTAAAGGAGCAGTAACCAAACATTTGCTGGAAGAACGCTTCCTGGCGGAGGAACGCGGAGAAGAACCGGTGGATTAATGACCGACCTAAAACCCAAAAGTTGGCTGGCCGCGATCGCCCTCTATTTGTTCGGAGGCCTGCTTTTCATAGCTTGCCTCGGCTTGGCCTATCACCTCTGGACCAGCAAGAAGGCCAGCCTGGCGGAGGAACAGCATTCCCGCGCCCAGGCGGTGGACGCCGGGCCGCGCGTGGCCGTGGTCACCGTTGATGAAGCGCCTCGCGACCGGACGCTTTCCCTGCTGGGCGAAGCCCGGCCCTTCGTAAGCGCCACCCTGTATGCGAAGGTGAGCGGATACCTGAAGGAAATCAACGTTGACAAGGGCGATCGCGTGACCGCCGACGAATTGCTGGCCGTTATCGAGTCGCCGGAACTCGACCATCAATATCAGGCCGCAGTGGCCGACGCCAAAAACAAGCGCCTTAACTCCGACCGCGCCAAGACCCTGGCGGGGCGCGACATGATTTCGAAACAGGATGCCGATACCGCCGCCGCCGATGCCGACGTGGCGGAAGCCAACGTGCGTTCCCTCGCCGCCCAAGTTGATTACGAAACCATCCGCGCGCCTTTTGCGGGCATGGTGGTGGCGCGCTATGCCGACCCGGGGGCACTGATGCAGAGCGCCGCTACCTCCCAGACTTCCACTTTGCCCCTCGTCACCGTGGCGCAAACCGATTTGTTGCGCGTGTACGTTTATCCGGACCAGCAGGACGCGCACTCCATTCGCGTTGACGACCCTGTGGAAATCGTTCCCCCGGAGCGCCCGGAATTGCACCTGCACGCCTCGGTGACCCGGATCAGCGGCCAATTGGACAATCGCACCCGCACCATGCTGACGGAGATCGACTTCAAAAACTCTTCCGACGTGATTCTGCCCGGCAGCTTTGTGCAGGTTAATCTGCAAATCCACCAAGCAGGGTCGGGCCAACTGGAGATCCCCTCCGAGGCGCTCATCCTGCGGGGCGACAAACCCTTTGTGGCCCTGGTCAGGCCCGATAACACCATCGCTTACCAGCCGGTGGTGATCGGTGTGGATGAGGGGCCCGTCGTTAGAATTGTTTCCGGTTTGAAAAAAGGCGACCAGATCGCCGTCAACCTCGGCGATAACGTGACGGAGGGGAGTCACATCCAACCGGTGGCAGCGGGCGGACACTAACCGCAGAGGCGCGGAGGCGCAGAGCAAGGCAGGTGTCAGGTATCAGGGGTCAGGTGTTAGCAAGACCCTTACACCTGCCACCTAGCAGGAGGATTTATGAAGGCCATACTGCTCGTGGTGCTAGGAGCCGTGCTTGCGCCTTTCGTTTTCGCCGCTGACCCGCCGCGGCCACTGAGCCTGGCGGAGTGCCTGCAAATTGCCGAGCAGAATCATCCGGACCTTGCCGCGGCGCGTGGGCTGATTGCCTCGGCCCAGGCGCAAGTGCGCATTGCCCGTGCGGGCTACCGGCCCCACTTGGATGCCGGCGCTGACTACACCCGCGCCACGTACAACTATGCCGCCACTCCGGGGACTTCCCCCAACCAGTTCAATGCCAGCTACAGTGGTGAGAGCATGTCGCCGGCGCCCTATTATTACGGCGGACTGAATTTCTCCCAGCTCATTTACGATTTCGGCCAGACGCGCGGCACGGTGGAGCGCAGCCAGGTGGAACTGGAAGCCGCGAACCAAAACCTGAAGCGCGTCCACGACCTGGTTTATCTAAATGTCCGCGAGGCCTTTTACAGCGTCCTGGCCACGAAGGAACTCCTGCAAGCTCGCAAGGATGCCGTGGACAATCAGACCAAACACCTGGAGCAGGTTCGTTCCTTCCATGAGGTGGGCACCCGGCCGAAGATTGATGTGACCAATCAGGAGGTTGCGCTGGCCAATTCCCAGGTGGAATACCGGCAGGCGCAGGAAAATCTGGAGGTGGCCCGAGCCGCACTGGCCACGGCGATGGGAATCCCCCTTGACCAGGCCCCTGAACCCCTCAACAGCGGGGCGGAACTCCCGGAAGCCGGTAAGCTGGATGACCTCATGCTTTTGGCCGAGAAACAACGTCCCGATCTGTCGTCGTTGCGCGATCAGATTTTCGCCGCGCAGGCGGATATCATCGTCGCGCGCAGCTACTTTCGCCCCAACATTCGGTTGGGCGCCATCTTCAACTATCAGAACCTGAAATTCCCCTTGATCTACAACTGGGACCTGGCGGGTCTGGTGGCTCAGAATTTCCTGGACGGCGGCACCAAGCAGGCACGCTTGGCGGCGGCGCAGGCGGAAGACACCGTGGCCCGTGCCAACCTCACTTCGCTGTTGGAAAAGATTCGTCAGGAAGTTTTTACGGATTACTCTGATTTGAAGGTGGCGAAGGACAAAATCCAGTTGAACCAGCAGGCCGTGGCGGAGGCGAAGGAAAATCTGGCCCTGGCGGAAGGCCGTTACTCGGCAGGGTACGGAAACATCATCGAATTGACGGACGCACAAACGCTCCTGACCGATTCCCAGGTTCAGGAAATCGTCTCGCGCTTCGATTACCAAACCGCCGCCGCCCAACTTGACGTCGCGGTCGGGCGCACGCCCATGCCATAAGGCCGAACGGCGCTGGGGCCACTGGCACCGCGGTTCACCTCTCGGGGTAGCGCCCCAAGCTCTGAAGAAGCCGACGCTCGGAGGTTCGCTCCGGAGAATTAAGTTGAAGCAGCCCAGCCGTTACCCACCCGATACTCGAAATAGGCTCAATCAGGGCGCCGTCAAGCCGGAAATGGTCCGCCCAGCGGTCGCGACGGGGATCAAAGAGTCGAATGATCTCTCTAGTGAGCGGTTCGATCGATGCAACATCGCTCCCCTTGTGCCGATTGCAAATCACACAGGCGTACGCTAAGTTGTCGGAATGGGAGGGCCCACCGTGCTTGCGACTGATGATGTGGTCGACTTCATGCGGAAAACCGGCATCATCCTCATGGATAAGGCAATACTCGCAGCGCTTCCCCGCGCGCTGGGATACTTCTGTTCGCAATTCCTCGCTGATATCACTCGCCACGAGAAAGAATTTGACGGGCCCGTGCCTTTGCCATTCTTAAGATGTGTTCCAGATCCATGAAGTGGTCGACTTCCGCCTTCTCTTCCGGCGAAAGACCATCTGCTTTCTCCCGTTCGATCAAGGCGGCTAGTCTCTGTTGAGCCTCAAGCGAAGGTCGGAAATCGGCCACCGCCTCCGGGGTTGTACCGGCAGCGATGAAGTCGATGATCTCAAGATAGACCGGACTCGTTACGCTCATTCTATTTTCATTATACACCGAATGTATCTTGGCGAATTCCTCGATCCTGAATCCTGACTCCTGTTCTCACGCATTCACCGCCGCAATCCGGCGCCGCAAGTCGTCCTGTTCGGCGGCATTTTCCGCACCGATGGTGAACGCATCCAGAATTCCCAATGACAGGGCAAACTTCAGCGCCTCATCCTGGCGGTGGCGCATGTCGCCCTCGCCTAAAATCTTCATGCCGATGATTCCCTTCCCGTTGGCGCGTCCCATGGCCAAGGTGGCCTTGACGGTGTCGGGGTCGGCATCCATATGCGAGCCGATGGGATTGATGCGCGAGAGGATAACTTCCACCCAGGGCGATTGGGCGGCTTCGCGCAATGCCTCAATCTTGTGGCAGGAGCAGCCATGGGCACGGATGATTCCCTTATCTTTCATCTCGGAAAGAACATCCATGGTGGGGCGAAATCGTTCTGTCCAATTCTCTTCCACCATGCAGTGCATCATCAGCAGATCGATGTAATCCGTGTTCAGTTCCTTGCGGAAGCGGTCGATGTCCGCGCGCATCTGTTGGGGATCGCGGGCCCGTGACTTGGTCATGATGGTGACTTTCTCGCGCGGGACATGCTTCAGCGTCTCCGCCACGTGGGGATGCGAGCCATAACCATCCGCTGTGTCATAAAACCGCAGCCCATGGTCGTAGCCGCGCCACAGCAGGTCACTGAGTCCCTGGATTCCCAACGCGGATTGGTGGGACGTGTGGTTGTCCCCCCAGGTGCCCGTGCCGCATGCCAGGCGGCTGGTATGAATTCCCGTCTTCCCCAATACAATCGTATCGGCCGCACTAAAGCGCGTGCCGGGCGCCATCGCCAAACCCGCGAGCGGCGTCGTTCCCATGTATGCGGCGCCTACACCCAAGGCCGTCGTCTTAAGGAAGTCCCTGCGTTTCATACTGCCTCCTTTGATGTTTTATTTTGCCTTCCGTTGGCTCGCCCGAACCCCGCCCCAAGGAAGGGTTAGACTACCATGCTTTAGTCGCTCTTCCAAGCGGTTGCCCGACGATAAGATCAGTGAGAACTCGTCACTCATCACTTGCCGCTACGCCAGCAGCGCGCGCACCATCCGAGTGGTTTCGGTGACTTGGTCGGAGTATCGCGGATAGAGGCCGATGATGGTCGCGTCGATCGGCTTAATGTTTTTATAAGCCCATTCGATGGCCTGGCGCTTCTGCTCTTCCGATTGGCATTTGCGGCCTGCTGCCAGCACCTTATAAACCAGCGCGGGTTTATCAACTTTGCGCACGGCCGCGGCCATCTTGGGCGGGTCCAAGGTCACAAAGCCGTCGCCCAGGGGGAGCGTGCCGATGTCTCGCATCCAGTCCTCGGGGTGCCGGGTGAGGTAGTGCAATCCCGTCATGTAGAAGTCGTTGCCGAAACCCTTTTCATGGAGGGTTTCCAGGATTTGGGGATTGTGTGTGGAGATGCCCGCCAGGAATCCCAGATCGTGAACCGCGTTGACATAAGTCTTAAGCAGATCGATCTTACCCGCCCGGTAGAGGATGTCGGTGGCCCCGCCGTGGAAGGCGATGCCGATGGGTTTGAACTCCGCCGCGGCCTGCGCGCACTTGATGGTCCCATCCAAAACGATTTCCGGCGTGCGGCCCATCTTTTCGTCGTAGTGCCAAGAGGCCGCCAGGCAGATGAATTGCATCTTGCACCCGGCGTCGCGGACCTTGGGGATTTGCCGCCGCTGGTCGTAATGGAAACTGTACTGCCAGGTGTTGATCCCCGCCTTCTCACAGTCGACCAGCAACTTAACGATGCGCTCATCCGTGAACCATTCGCGCATGTGCTGGTCGTACAACCTGTTGAAATGCGAATAGCCGTAAATGGGGTTGCTGCCGACGATCATCCGGGTCACACGATGCGGACCCAGCATGATGGTGGGGAGCAAATCGGCGGGTTCCGCCGCGAGCGCCTTGGGCGCCACCAAGCCGGCCGCCACCGTCGTGGCGCTTTTCAAAAAGTCCCTCCGACTGCTCTCACCTTCAGAGGAATTCGGACTCCTGCGCATCTTGCGTGCCATGTGTTTTCTCCTTTATGAGTGCGTTTATGCTTGCGGATGCAGACAATACCGTTCCGCCGCCGTAGTGTCAATGACCGAAGATCGAAGATCAGATTTTAAGCGTAAAAACCACGTCAATCTCCGTCTCCACCTCCATCGGCTTGCCATTCAGCAACGTAGGTTGATAACGCCATTTGGAAACCGCATCCAGTGCCGCCTTGGCCAGCAAAGGGTGGCCACTCACGACCTTCAAATCTTCAATCGTGCCGTCTTTCGCAATGAGGGCCTGCAAGCGAACCCTGCCCTGGATGCGCGCCGCCTTGGCGACGGGAGGATATGCGGGTGGGGGCTGGAATAAGAGTCTTGCCGACTCCACCTCGCCTGACACGCGGATCCGCTTCGGGCGAATTCGCCCCGCCGCCGGCAGTTCTCCTTCAGTTTGGGAGGGAACGGTGGGGGCGGCCACCTCAGGCTGCGCCGGGGCCGCCTGCCGCAGAACACTCAGCAGGCTTTCCTGTGCTCCGGCAAGCGCGTAAACGCCCAGGTATTCATCGAAAGGCTCAAAATTAATCCCACGCTTGGCCACCAAATTGGCCAGGACGTCGCTGCCCACGCCGGTTTGCAGAAGGTCCAGAAGCTGGTCTCGCTTCAGCGGCCCGCCTCCGGAAGACACGCTCTTCGCCTGGTGATGGGCCGGCGGGTGTGTGGCGACGCGCACCGCCGTGATGACTCCTTCATCTGCCTTGGCCTTTTGGAGGAGTTGAATGTATCCGTCAGTTGGGGTAAAGGTTATGCCGCGTTCCACCACCAGACTGGCCACGCGCGCATTGGGAACCCCGCCCGCCAATAACGCCAGCACCTGCACTTTGTCGAGTGATTCGCCCTTCGTGGACACCGTTTGCGCCATGCCCACACTGCTCAGAAATAGAACCGCGATGATGAGTCCAGTTTTCATGTGCTTTCTCCTCAACGCTAAACGCCACCATCATACTCCCAAGCAGCAAATGTCGCGCTGACGGCTGCTACCTGCTATCCCGATGATCCTTGCTTAATCGCGCCGTAGCCGCCATCAGGATGTCTTTGAAGATCCAGATGACTTTGCACCCAGAACCACAGCCTGCGCAGCCACGAAGGTTCAGGCAAGCGCAAGGGTTGTGGATCCCATCTGAGGCCTACGGCCTGATAGCTTAAGTTCAGCCCCCCTGTTTCCCACTCGCGCAGAACCAAAGCAAGGTCGAATTCGGGAACCTGCCCTTCTTGAACGACCACGACGTTTCGCATGCCGCGGCCCTTCAGGAATTCGGCGGACGGGAAGTCGCTGGGAAAGGTCACGGATCGGTTGTCAAACATGCCCACCGGAATCACATTCCCCGCCCCTCTCCGTCGCGAATCCAGAAGGAATACAGGCGGTGCATCCAAGGGAATCCGGAGGGTTCTGAGCTCTTCGGTAGCCCGGCGCAATGCATAAATCAATGGCAGGACATCAACCACCGGTTGAATTTGGCGGGTTGAAGAGTCGCCCGAGAATAGCGTTTGAAGAAGCCCCGATGAAGCCGGCAAACTCGGCTGCGGCAGGGCATTGTACAAGGGAATGGGGCGATACCCCCTGCCTGCCAAGCGCAAACCCAGGGAAATACCCCGAGGTCCGGGGAGGTCTGCCACCAGGAACGTATCGGAGTCGGCGGGTGGAAACGAACTCGCAAACTCCGGGTTCTCCGCGTCAGCCTCCGCCCGCTGGTCATCTAGCAAGAATGCGAAAAGCACGGGCTTGACCCACGGAGACCACTCGCAACCATCGGGCGCCCACACAGAATAGACCTCTTCTTTGTTCATTGCTGTCCCTCATGTATGTTCTCAATCAAGAGTGCGGCCTCGCTGGCGCGATAGTCGACCACCGGCCCCCGCGCCAGCCGGACGTATGCCCCTTCGGCCTTGCCGTTGATTGTGTAAACACCAATGCACGGGCTGAACTCGCCTGAATCGGCTCGGACGGGAATTGTTCGGAATCTTCGCTGGGCCACCCAGCGGTGGGAATGGCGAAGAATCGTTGCCCGCAGACTCTTCCAGACCGCCTGATCAAGCAGGGAGGATAAAATGACGTCGTCGCCCGTATTCGAAAAAGCCGGCTTGAAGACCCATTCCTCTGGCTGCGAATCCACTTCGCTCGTCTCCCGGCATTCGGGAAACATTGCTTTGAGGGTGTCCGTCGAGCTGGAAAGATTCCTCCAGACCAGGGGGAGCCGTTTGCTTTCGGCAAGTACGGCGAACCCTGGATTGGTGACCATCGTGCGCGATTTTGAATACAGGTGATGCCAACCCACGCGCCTGGGCAAATTGCCCAGCCACTCTCCCTGATAGAAACGCACAATCGCGTCGAGCGGGACCGTTGACCGTTTTTCGTCAAGGAACGCTTTCCGGTCTTGCCAGCGGATTTCCCCCGGGTGCTGGATGAAATGCACAGCGCACCCTTCCTGCTGAAGTGTCGCTCCGAGTAGCGAGGCAACCTGTTGGTCCTCCATATAGCCGGGGGCGTAAAGAATCGCGACTTCCGCCGCACCTATCGACGACGTCATCGCGCGGCACCACGCCTGCAAGGGATTTCCGGCTGGGCGCATCCATGGGTAATGCTCTGCCATCATCGCGGTGAAGTGCGATGATTCCGTGAAGCCGCCGGGCACATCGCTGTTCACCTCGGAGACCTTCCACCCCTCCGAAGTCGGGTGAAAGTCAAAGCGCAAGGTTCGAACTTGAGACGCCAAATCAGCCGCACTCAGAGATCTAAGAACGCGCCTGAGTGAACCCGGCATTCCGAGGGAGGGGATCAAATGAGGGCGTTTTAGCAGCTCCGCTTCCACTTCGGCAATCTCTGCGGCCATGCCTTCGGCAGCAGTGCACAGCTTCGCCCACGTTTCAGCGCCCAGGATCATCGGCTGGTTCAAAAGTACGCTCTCATCACCGATTTGAGGATCCCACTTGCAATATTCGAGGATCATGCGACGGCGGACCGGGGAGAACAAGTCGGGGCGCAGCGCCTGACCGAGGTATAAGCTGTTTTCTCCAACTGATATCGTCGAATTCACAAGCAACCCCAGGGTCGCGCGTGTGTGGCAAAGATCCTTGACATGAGCACGGTCCGCAGCGCGATGGGGGTCAATCTCGGTCACAGCGGCAAGCCCTCAGTGTGGCGATTGTTGCCGGGATCGGCGACAGCCCGTTCGAGGGGAGCGCCGGAATGTGTTGTGGCATGGCCATCTTGGCCATGACGGGACACGGGCGGGACGCCCGTGCCACGTACGAGCCCTCGGTGGGGGACCAGCACCTCGGTCTTCCGTAGGGGCGGCCCTTGTGGCCGCCCGGTGTCGGCAGTGCCGACAGGTAGGGCGCCCACGAGGGGCGCCCCTACCAGGCGGCGCGCCGTTGCACGGACAAGAATCCATGTCATCGGGATGAGTTCTCGGGAATGGGGGCAGGCGCTCATCGGGTTCCTTGGCAAATCGCACTAGCTGCCCGGGGATGTGGATAATATTACAACGGAAAATCGCGGCGCGGGAATTCCGTGCCCGGCTCATGCGGCGGGCAGGAACCCTCTCAGACAAAGAGTCGCCCCATATTTTACCTTTCGGCCACGTATCCTATTGGTTATGGACGCCAACGTGCTAGGCTATTATTTGGAGAACCGTGCCCGCGTGAAATCGCGCAGTTAGGAGACGTGTCAGGTGCCAGGTGTCGGGTGTCAGGAGATAGGAGTCAGAAGACAGGAGTCGGGATCGAGGATGGACGATGGGCGAGTGCAGAATGCCGAAAGCTGATGGCCTATGGCTGTTGGATCCAAAACCCCGACTCGCCACGCTGCCCTGTCCGCTGCCCCTTGCAGACGCCAGCCTGCGTCGGATGTGGCGCCTTATCAATGCTTTCGGGAAGGTCCGACGGGAATACTGCAAAAAAAGATGTTAGCAAACGACGTTCGAAGCGGGAATGTATATGAAAACAAAGGAGAAGCTGACAAAATGCCCGTGAAAAACTCGGACATTTATGTCTAAGATTCGGACATTTTCGGCTAACCGACACGAGGTTTGCAGAAATTCGATGTGAGTTGAGTGTGAAGCGGCGGCATTTCCGTCCCTGCTCGCGAATTCGCTGGCTTGTGGATTCGATGGGGGTGAAAGCCCCATCCTGGGGGAAGCGGAGGAACGAGATCCGCAGCCGCCTGGGAGGGAGTCGACCGCTTTGAGGAATTGAACAAGGCGCTGGACCGGGACCTGGCCCGACACACTCGGGAGATCGGAACATGCTGAACTTAAAGGTCCGCAAAATGCCTCGGCTTCTGGCGATGTGCTAGAAACAAAAGGTGGTTAGCGGTGAATGGTGATAATATCGCAAAACCCTATCTCATTGAAAGTAAGATAGTTATCCGTCTTTTGGGGCTTGGGTCGCAAAAAACGCGGGGGGAAAATATGAAGGATAGTCTGGCGATGTTATTGAAAACAAATGTAGAAAAAATGCCCGAAAACCGCTCTCTCGCGATGTTGCTGAAATAAAAAGAGTTAAAATCGCTCTCTGGCGATGTTTATGAAAATACAGTCGGTTATCGATGATGGACGTAGTGACTGACAAATGGTAAATGACCAAAAACAGGCAGGAGATGAATCAATCGGCTGAATTCGGAAATCGCCTATCGGGAATTTCAAAGGGCGCGCAAAGCCGACAGAGAAACCCGAGGGTGACACACCTCCCCGTATCGGCTATCGGCGATTTCAGGTGAAATGATGAGTCGATTTACAGAGTCAAAAGGTTTTCAATGGCTCGATGACCCGATGAACCGATGGCCCGATTACCCCGGGCTACTTCGGTTTTGCTGTGGCGGCGGCAGGGAGCGGTTGCAGCATTTGTTCCTTGCGGTAAACGAGCGTGTTGGTGTCGTAGGCGGCGATTTCAAAATCGTGGCCGTGGGTGATGGCGTCGCAGGGGCAAGCTTCCACGCAATAGCCGCAGAAGATGCAGCGGTTGTAATCGATGTTATAAACCTGGGCGTAGCGCTCCGCGGCGCTGATGCGGTGGTCGCCGGTATTCTCCGCGGCCTCGATGTAAATGCAATTGGCCGGGCAGGCGGCGGCGCAAAGGAAGCAGGCGACGCACTTCTCCAGGCCATTTTCGTCCCGGCGCAACACATGGACGCCGCGGTAGCGATCTTCAAAGTGCACGGGTTCGGCGGGATAGTTCTCCGTCACCGTGGGCCCGAGCATCATCTTAAAGGTGGTGGCAAATCCCTTCACCAACGCCACCGCCGAATCGGCGATTTCCTGGACAATGTTTGGCATAGCCCCTCAAAGCAGGGCCGAAGCGCGTTCGGCCTGGGGCGAGAGTCGCTCAACCCCAATCTCAGTATAGCGAATGGTCTGACGCCGGTCAAATTAACCGATAACCCGGCGCCCATCCTGCTTAGTGCTGCTACAAAATCCTCCGCCGCGGCAACTGGGCGGACAACCCGCCGCCTTCGAGAGGAATCGAATGGGCAAGGTCGCGCGGTGCTTGTAAGGGGGCCGCGAGAGGTGTAAAATGCTCCAGTGGGTTCCCCGGGCAGAAAGAAAGCATAACCCGATCAGGCTCGCCATGAGACCTCACGTCGAGGAGAAAATTATGAAGAAGTGGTCAATCAGCTTCGTCACCGGGCTATTGGCAGGAGCACTGTTCCTCCCCGCCGCGCTGGCCAGTGATACCAAAGTGCCACCTCCGGCAAGTCAATTGATCCCCGCCGGGAGCCTCTTGCACGTGCGACTGACGTGTACTCTCACGTCAAAGACCAGCAAACCCGGCGACCCCTTCACCGGGATTGTCACGACCCCGATCACCGTCGACGGCAAAGAGGTCATTTCCGCAGGTAGCACGGTGGAAGGGCACGTAGCGTTTGTGAAGCAATCGGGCCGCGTCTCGGGCGTGGCGCAAATGCGCGTGGTTCTGGATGACATCATTACCACTGACGACATCAAGCTGGCCCTCCCCGCGGGCCTTGACGACATGAATGGCGGGCCCTGCGCCAAGACCGGCAGCGACGATGAAGGAACCATCAAGGGGTGCGGCAAAAACAAAAAGGACGCCCTCAAGGATGCGGGCATCGCGGGCGCCATGGGAGCGGGCGCCGGCGCCATGGTGGGCATGGGCTCGGAAATTGACTGCGAGTATTACGGCAACTGCGGCGGGCCGGGATTTGGCGAGTCCATTGGAGTCGGCGCGGGAATCGGGGCCGGCACGGTGCTGATTTACGACCTTCTGAAGCACGAAAAGCACATCATCCTCGTGCAAGGCACCACCATGACGTTCGTCATCAACCGGTCCGTCGATGCCAGCACCGGCAAGCCGCTGGAGCCGACTCCGCCGACTCCCCCGACTCCTAATGAAGCCACCAAGCAGTGACCTGGCAGGCGGCGAATCTGCGGAGGCCAAGTGTCCGGTCCGGCAAAATCCTTGCGATGCTCTTCCCTCCCCTGCGCGGAGGAATTTGAAATGAAACGCGCCTGTTTGCTCACCATTTTTACCATTGGAATAAGTTTGGCCGTGGGCCTTGTCGCTAGGGCCATCGATGGTGACGACATTGCCCTGCCCAGCGGAACCCAGTTGGTGGTGAAGCTGACCAATACTCTGAGCAACAAGGGCAGCGAGGAAGGCGATCCGTGGGCGGGGAAAGTGGTGGAACCCATTTTTGCCAAGGGCGAGGAAGTGGTTCCCGCCGATAGTACGGTGCGCGGGCGCGTGACCTTTCTGAAGCCCGCGGGCCGCGCCACGGGACGGGGCGAAATGCGCCTGGTGGCGGAAACGATCTCGACTCCCGAACACGGTACCTTCACCATCGTCGCGCAACTCGAAAACGCCGATGACAACAAAGGCTCCAAAGTCAAGGACGCGGAAGGGACCATTGAGGGGCCGGGCAAAAGCGATAAGAGCGTGGCCAAGGAGGCCGGCATCGGAGCCGCCGCCGGGGCCGCCGTAGGTTCCATGGCGCATGGAGGATCCGGAGCCCTTTACGGCATGGCCATCGGCGCCATGGCCGGCGTGATTCATAGCGTGGCCAAGAAACATCAGGGAGTGCTCCTCCCTCCCGGGACGGAACTGACGTTTGTCCTGGATCGGACTTTTCTGTCCAAACACATCACCCCGCCGCCGCGCTCCAACGCATCTTCAGAATAGTCCCGGCACCAGGCCGGACTCGCGGCGCTGTGTGATACGGCCAAGCCTTCCATCGCCTTTGGGTATCGAAAATCTCCCCTTGATTATTGACAGGAGCACGAGTATGATGGCCTGTCGATAACTGAGGGGAGAGCAAATGAGCAAACCAACCGATTTGGTTCAGGGCACGCTGGACCTTCTGATCCTCAAGACCCTTGCACTGGAACCCATGCACGGCTGGGGCATCGCCCAGCGCATCCGGCAGGTGTCCAAGGAAGTACTCCAGGTGAATCAAGGCGCGCTGTATCCCGCTTTGCATCGCCTTGAGCAAAGCGGATGGATCAAGGCGAAGTGGGGCGAGTCCGACAACAATCGCCGGGCCAAGTTCTATGCGCTGACACCGGCCGGACGCAAGTACTTGCACCAGGAGCAGGCCAACTGGCTGCGCCTCTCCGTCGCCATCGGCTTGGTGCTGGAAACACCTTGAGGTGGGAGTGGCGTGATGCGTTGGATGTACAAGTTGCCGCTGCGATTGCGGTCGTTGTTCCGCAGGAGCCGCCTCGAACAGGAACTCTCCGAGGAACTTCGCTTTCACCTTGAGAGGCTGATTGAGGAGAAGGTCGCAACGGGGATGCGCCCCGAGGAAGCCCGCTACGCGGCCTTGCGCGAGCTGGGCGGTGTCGAACAGATCAAGGAGGAGTGCCGCGACATGCGACGAGTGAATCACGTTGAGAACCTCGTTCAGGACGTTCGTTTCGGGCTGCGAATGCTCGCCAAGAACCCTGGTTTTACGATCGTTGCGGCGCTGGTCCTGGCGCTGGGAATCGGCGCCAACACCGCCATCTTCTCCTTGTTGGACCAGGCAATCCTCCGTTCGCTACCAGTGAAAGACCCTGGGCGCCTGGTGGTGCTTAGCGATGCCGAATACAGACAAGGGTGGTCCACTTCCGACGCCAGCGAGATGGTCTACTCCTACCCTCATTACAAGGACGTTCGAGACCAGATCCCACTGTTTGACGGAGTCATCGCGCGCGCCCACGTACCCTTGAGTGTCGCTTTCGAGGGCACGGCAGAGAGGGCCGGCGGCGACGTCGTCAGCGGGAACTTCTTCTCGGTATTGGGTGTCGGTCCAGCGATCGGACGCGTTTTGGATTCCGAGGACGACCGCGTCCCCGGCGCCAGCCCCGTGGCCGTCCTGAGCTACGGATATTGGCAAAGGCGTTTTGGCGGTAATCCAGGAGTCGTGGGGCGAAAGATAACCCTTAACGCCTTTCCGTTCACGATTGTCGGTGTTGCGGCTCCGGGCTTTGCCGGTCTCTTGAGGGGCAATAATGTGGATGTCTTCGTTCCGATTGCCATGAAGAGGGAGCTGACTCCCGCATGGAATGGCCTTGTCGAGCGCGACATCATGTGGTTGAACATTTTCGCGCGCTTGAAGCCCGGCATTTCTCGGGCACAAACTGAAGCCGCTCTCCAAGCGCCCTACCGGCCTATTCTCGAGGCGGAGATCCAATCAATCAAAAACCCTCGCGCCACGTTCCGCGAGAAGTACAGGCGGCAGCACATTTCTCTCCACCCTGCGGCGGAAGGAATCAACCTGCTCAGGCAGACTTGGGCCAAGCCGCTCCTGGTTCTCGCGGGCCTCGTGGGCATGGTGCTCCTGATCACCTGCGCCAATGTTTCCGGCCTGATGATTGCGAAAGGAGCGGGACGCTGGAAAGAGATTGCCATCCGCTTGGCTCTGGGAGCGAGGCGCGGGAGCATTGTTCGTCAACTTGTGGTGGAAAGCTTACTCCTCAGTCTGGCCGGCGGAGTGGGCGGCCTCGCGGTTGGAAACGTGTGTTGCCGGCTTCTGGTTCATCTCTTGCCTCAAGATACGGCGGCGACCTTCTCTTCCGCGCTGGATGGCCGGGTCCTGGCCTTCAATCTGGGCATCGCCGTGCTGGCCGGCCTGATCTGCGGACTGCTTCCCGCCAGCCAGACGAGCCGCGTGGATCCCGCTTCCACGATGAAGGATGCCTCGTCAGGCCTCGCCGGCCGCCGCGTCCTAGTGCGCTGGAGAAGTGCTCTGGTGGTCGGTCAATTGGCGCTCTCCATCGTGCTGGTGGTGACGGCCGGATTATTTGCGGTGAGCCTGAAAAATCTCATACAGAAGAATCCCGGCTTTCAACCCGAGAACGTGCTTTCCTTTTCCGTCGACCCGGGACTCAGCGGCTACAGTGGCGCCAGGGAGCAAGCGTTTCTTCAGGAGCTCGAACGACGGCTGGCGGAGTTGCCCGGCGCGGTGGCCGTGGGCGCGGCCAGCAGCGGGCCCTTCACCAACTCTGACCGCGGGGCCAACATCACCGTAGAGGGCTACCGCGCGCGCCAGGACGAAGACATGGAATGCGCTGTAGACGGGGTCAGCCCGGGCTTCTTCCCAACGCTGAAGATCCCCTTGCTGGCAGGGCGCTATTTCACAACCGCGGACGGTAGTGATGCGCCGAGGGTAGCGATCGTCAATGAACAGTTCGCCCGCTTTTTCTTCCCCGGAGGAAACCCGGTGGGCCGCCACATGGCTTTTGGCGCGGGCGACGTAAAGCTGAATATCGAGATTGTCGGCGTGGTGCGCAACAGTAACCACCTGGACCTGCGCGAAAAGGTGGCCAGGTTTGTCTACGTTCCCTTTCCTCAGGATAACCTGAAAGGTGGCATGCATTACTATGTCAGGACCACCGGCAACCCTGCGATCTTCACCGCGTCTATTCGACGGGCAGTTGCCGGCCTGGATTCCAACGTGCCTTTGAACGAGGTGGGCACGCTCACCACGCAGATTGCCGAATCCGTGTACGGCGACCGCATGGTGGCGTGGCTGGCCTCAGCATTCGGAGCGGTCGCTGCCTGCCTCGCGGCCATCGGTCTGTACGGATTGATCTCCTACACGGTGGCGCGCCGCACCAATGAGATCGGATTGCGCATGGCGCTGGGAGCTTCACCCTCCGAAGTGCTCTGGCTCATCCTGCGCAAGAGTTTGACGCTGGTCCTCCTGGGTGTCGCGCTGGGGACCGCGCTGGCGCTTGCCTCGACGCGTCTGGTATCCAGTCTGCTCTACGGCCTCAACGCCACCAGCCCGCTCGTCTTTGCGGCAGCCACGGCGTTGCTCGGCGCCGTCGCGATGCTGGCAAGTTACATTCCGGCGCGGCGCGCGACGAAAGTGGACCCCATGGTGGCGCTGCGATACGAATGAGGATAATACTAATAACATTAATGAGATGTCTTTCGGTCTACCCGAGCTAGTGAATAAAGATGCACCGGAGTTCTTCCCAGCCCATAAACAGTCTGCGCACTCATACCATAGACGGTGTTCCCTGTTCCGGAGGTCAGAGCCGTTAAATAAACGGATCCGGCAACCGGATTCCCCAGGTTAATCGGAACAAAACCACCCGGCCCATAAATCCAGAGGGCGGTTTGTTTGGGATTGTCGATTCCGCTACGGGCCACAACGAGGTCTTCTGTCTGGGTGAGAACCAACAGAATGCCCCGGAAACGATAGCGGGTGTACTCGGAACCCTCCCCGAGGGGAATGGGTGCGTAATGGCTCACTTCCACCAACTCGTCCGTATCGGGTTCCCAGCGGAACAATCGGCCATCGAGAAACAAAGTGTAGAGCTTGCCCTGCGGCCCCGGCAAAAGCCAACCATTGAGTTCAACGTCCGATATGCGCACCGCATCACTCCCGGGCGAGTAGTGAAATAAGCGGCCGCCAGCCATTCCCAGGAGGTTTCCGCTGGAGTCCGATGCGATTTTGACAGGGAGATAGCGCTTTCCATTGAGGAAGAAACTTCCCTTGTCCACGATACGACCGGTAACCGAATCGGCGAAGAACAGATGACCTCGCTGCGTTCCATAGGCTCTACCATCGGCCCAGGTCATCACTCTGCACTCCCCGGAGAAGGTGCCGGGGACAGGGACTCCCCAGTCGACGAAAGTCCGGGTCTTCAGATCGTAGGAAAAAATTCTACCCCGCGGTCGATAAAGGTCACCGTACAGCCGGTCATCGGGTGAGGCAACCAAATCATAGAGATGATTGGCCGGTGGACTGGGTGATCCAAGGTCTTCCAGAACGCCCGTGGCGGGGCTGAAGCTGAACAATCGGCCTCCGGGATAGGTGCCGCCATAGAGTGTCCCATTTCGACCTTCGAGGAGGGCCATGGGATAGGATTCGCTCATCAGCATGGGTCCATAATCGCGAATCGCCCACTCGCCGGGACTAACCGAGTCGGCTTTCCACAAGCCCTTCTCGTCCTCGACCCTGGAAAGATGAAACAAGGTGACACGTTTCGGTGGAGAAACCACCGGCACGCAAATAAAGCGCGTACGAAACAGCGCGTGCCGGGCATCGCTGCTGGAAACCTCGATTTCCAAATCGAGGGCCCGTGACTGGATTGATTCAGGGAGCTTAAGGTCGATCCTTTGACCGTTCAACGGCCGCTCCGGCAGCAGTGAACCTTGCGAGGTGATAACCTTCCTGTCCTCGTAGTCAGAAGCTACCAACCTTAACCGCAAAGGGGGCTGATTTGCTTGCCAGAGTTTCTGATAAATGAAGAAGGTATTCATGCCCCGAACAAGCTGGCCGGGTGCAACGATATCTCCCCACAAGGTCTCTTCCTCGGGCCGCAGGGGGCGGGTCTGATCACCGGGAAGTGAATCCAAGTCAAAGGGAAAGTTGTACAGGTTGTCCGGGGCAGGGCGAAAGCCGAACACCGGAGCGTCTTCGGCAAAATACAAATTGCCCAAGCGGGGCGAACCCGGAGAATCACGGTCGAAGTAAGTCCAACTGCTGATCTCGGCCCCCCACCCGGTGGATTGATGGGATTCCGTCCTTACCACATTTGCCTCCCAGATTTCCCCGATTGGCACATCGTGCCGGCCAAAAACCTGAAAGGGAACCTGCAAGTGGGCCTTCCAGGCATGGGAGTTGCGCTCGACAGAAGCATAGGCATTTAATTCCGTCGCATTTTCATGGCCGTCTGAGGTTTCGACGGCTTGACGGACCAACCCTCGCCCTGCCGCTACCTCGAACTTGTAGAGTTTCGATTGCCCTTGCGGTCTTAAATAGAAAGCGAGCTTGTCCTTACCCTCGTCAGCAGGCCGCTCGTCTTGACATTCGGTTTCAAACTCGAGAATGCCACCCGTCCACCATACTTGAAGCACCGTCTGAAACTGAGCCGGAATTCCACCGAGGTACGAGAAGTCTCCTTGCCTTTCGAAGAAGGCGGTGCGAAGGAAGGGGCCTGCTTGCTGAGCCTCGCTGCCGTCGCGAGCCTTCCTGATGGTCAGGAGAGGTGGACGGCCCCACACGACGTCATCGAGGTTGATGAAATCTCCATTCTTTCCGGTCAAACGCTCAAGGGCCTGCGCCGCTCGAAAACGAACGCGCTCGACGGGATCACGCATTAACTCTTGCAGGTCAGCAATCGAGGATTTGCATCGCAGCCAACCGCTCGTTTCTGCCGCCGGAGCGCGGACCAGAGGACTGCGCTCCTTGAGCAAAGGTTGCAGAGCAGAACAGAGTTGACCCACATTCGGGGGCAACGATTCGGGAGGAGGAAGCACGGCCCCGTCCCCGTTTGGATCCAGTTCGAGAGCCCCGGGATTCACTATCTTCTGGAGGGCGGTGATCGCTGAACGGCGAAATTGCTCGGAGGGGTCCTTTAAGCTGTCCGCCAAAACTTGCGCTAACTCTGGCTTCCCATATTCTCCCAGGACGTAGGCGGCTGCCTCTTTAAGCCGCGCATCAGAACTATTCCGTAAGGTTTCCACCGCGACCGCAACACCCTTCGGGCCACAACCAAGCATCTGCACAACTTGGTCTTGTTGAGAAGGTGAACTGGATTCCCCTCCACAGCGATCACTGCCATTCGCCGTTCCCATCCCCGGGTTATCTCCCTTCTGCACGCTTGGGGGGCACATGAACAGGAGACCCACCGTCAACGCAACGGCAAGCGAGAGGGGTGTCGTCTTCATACCTTATGGTCCGGCTTTTGCCCAACCATCACAGGAGCAAGATCCTCTCCTCAAAAATTACCGGCAAGATCAAGCTGCTGGATAATTACGTCCGACCCCTGCGAGTTCGCGCTTCTAGAGTTTTTTTTCAAGGTCGGCGATGATTTGCTTTCCGTGGAAGCGGCCGTTCTCAATGAAGATTTCGTTGGTGTCCATGCCCGCGATGATGACGCCGGCGAGATAGATTCCGGGTACATTGCTTTCCAGGGTTTCGGAGTTGCACCGGGGACGATGAGTTTCGGAGTCAATTTCCACGCCAATATCGCGGAGAAAACGAAAATCCGGATGGTAACCGGTGAGCGCGAAAACAAAGTCGTTATCAAGGTGCAGGACTTCCCCGTTGCTTCGATGGACAGAGATGCTGCCGGGAACAATCTCCTTCACCTCGGATTGCGGCAAGGCGCGGATGGAGCCTTCCTTGATGCGATTTTCGATGTCGGGCCGAATCCAATACTTAAGGTGCGAGCTGAGCGCCGCCTCGCGGTAAATGAGCGTGACCTCCGCTCCATGGCGGCACAGGTCGAGGGCGGCGACGGCGGCGGAGTTGGCTCCTCCGATCACGGCCACTTTGCGGCGGTAATAGGGATGCGGATCGGTGTAATAGTGGGAGACCTTGGGAAGCTCCTCACCGGGAATACCCAGCAGATTGGGCAGATCATAGTAACCCGTGGCGATGATGGCCTTCTTGGTGATGTATTCGTCGCGATGGCCCTCGCAAGTTTCCGTCTCCACGCGAAACTCGCCGTCCCTCCCGCCGATGCCCATCACCCTCTCCTGAAAGTGAATCGGCAAGCGGTAGAAATCTGCGACCCGGCGGTAATACTCCAGCGCTTCGGCGCGATGGGGCTTGGTGTTTAAACTGGGAAGGGGCAAATCGCCAATTTCCAATCGTTCGCGTGACGTGAAGAAAGTCATCGTGGTGGGATAGTTGTAAATCGAGTTCACCAGAACGCCTTTTTCCATCACCAGGACCTTCAGATTACGGCCCACCGCTTCGATGGCGCAAGCCAAGCCCGTGGGCCCCGCACCGACAATCAAAACATCCAGAGGTTCGTGCATCCGACTTCTCACTTCCGCGAGCAGGTCTTGCGAGTCAGGTTTCAGGATTGAGTTCCTGAATTCCCCGCCGCATCGCGATGCTGCGCATTCACTGCTTCACACTGTCGGTCAACAACTCAGCAACTTCTTTCTTCACACTTTCGTATGCGGCCAAAAGCTCCGGCGTCGCTTCCACCGACGCATTCTTCCAAACGAAGGCCTTCCCACCTGCGCGGTCAATCAGGACGCCGATCCCGTTGCCGATGTGGTATCCCACGCTCCCAAACTGCCGCACCTTATCACCGGAAACATCCAATAGCGCAACGAAGCCCGCCTTCTCCACGGCTGGGTATCGCGCGAACTGTTCGAAGGTGACGAATTGGAATCCCGCCTTCAGCAGGCTTTCCAGGCGGGCAACCTGTGCCGGCGTCAAAGGGGGCGGCGAGATTTCAGGCACGCTCCTCCTCTTCCCTCTGCCGGGAGTTGAACAGTTCGCGCTCGATGGCGTAGATCACCACGCGGATTCCTTTGTGCATCGCCTCCCTTTCGAAGCGCATGCCGATTCGCTCCATGACGCGGAGAGAATCCCGGTTGGCAGGGTGGGCGATGGCCACAATCCGCTCGAGATTGCTCACCTCGAAACCATACGCCATGGCGTGCCGGGCAGCTTCCGTGGCCAGACCCTGTCCCCAGTGCGTAGGCGCGAGCCACCAGCCAATTTCCACGTCCGGCCCTTCCGGCAGGCGCTGAAGGCCGCAGATTCCGATCAGAGTATCGCTGTCTTTCGGCATGAGCTTCCAGAGGCAGATCCGGTGCTTCTCCCAGTTCTCGCATTGCCGAGTCACAAATTCCTGGACGCGCTCGTCACTCCACGGCTCGCCCGTCCCGATATATCGCACCACTTGGGGGTCCGAAGTGAGCTGCCGAAACTCCTTCCAGTCTTCCCACTTCCAGGTGGCAAAGCGCAAGCGGTCAGTTTCCAGAATCACGTTTTGCGTGCCTTCTTCCAGACTATCCATGTGAATCTCCCGTGGACCTGCCCGCCCCCCGCCAGTAAATCCAAGCGCTCCGCCGCGAGCCATTGTTCAGGATAACCTCTGCCAAGGCACGCACAAACTCGCTCCGCTCCGGAGCCCCGGCAATACATCCCTCAACTTTATCCAAGATCCTCAAATCATGTGTCGGCCGCCGCAGCTCGAAGAGTTCGCCGCGCACCCAGTTCCCTTTTCGGCTCGACGGCCGCGCCCCCGGATAACGTCCCCGGTCGATCAGCCTTGCGGCGACTTTTGCTTTCGACTGAAACCTCGCACCGAGGCGCGCCAAGTGATGGTGGAGCTCAAAACCTCGCCGCAGCATGCCATAAACAAACAACCGGTGGCACTCGGCCGCCCCATTCGGTCCCGCAATCATGCCGCATAACTCCTGGCCGGCCCTGGTGATTGCTGGCGCAAGAGCATCTGCCGGTCCGCCCCCAACCGATCACTCTATGTCATGGGCAAGCTAAACCTGGGAATTAACTCGTGATTTCCAGCGTCTCGATGATCCGGCGCAGCGCGGCAATGATCTCCTCCCGCTCCACATTGCCCTTGCGAAATTTCAGCACCAGATTGAATTCCTTGGCGGGAGGAACAAAGCGGAAAATTGCATGGCGAGGCTTCTTGTCGGGGTTCCGTTCCGCGCGCGCTTGTTCGCGATTGACCAGACCCAAAGCAAACCGCCGAACGAGGTCGCGCATTTTGCCTTCGTTCGGTTGCCGCGCCACTTGCAGCAATTGGGATTTGGAAAGGACGCCCGCCTCGATGCACTGCGCCTTCACCGCATCGGGAATGTTGCGCAAACTCAGGGTTTCCGTAATCGAGGGACGCGATTTGGCAATGCGCTGGGCGATTTCCTCGTGGGTCAGGGCAAAGCGGTCCGCCAGGGCCTGCACGCCGTCGGCTTCTTCAAAAGGCGTCAAGTCCTTGCGTTGCAGGTTCTCGATGAGAGCGATTTCCAATGTCTCGCCCTCGTCCACGTCCTTTTCGATGCAGGGCACCTCGCGCAGGCCGGCGGCGCGCGCGGCGTGGTAGCGGCGCTCGCCGGAGATAACCATAAACCGGTCGGAATCCGCCAGGTACCGCACCAGCAGCGGTTCCAGCACGCCTTTTTCACGCACGGATTCGGTAAGGCCCTGCATGTCGCCCAGTGCCTTGCGGGGCTGGTCAGCGTTGGGCTGAATCTGCTCGATGGGAATCATGCGGCCAATGGCGGCGCCGCTGCGCGAGATGATGTCCTCGACGTAGTGCGAGTTGTGCCGCATCTTGACGGTGATGGGTAAGCCGGCGCGTCTAACTGACACGTTGCATAACCTCCCGGGCGAGCTGCGCATACTCGGTGGCCCCGCTGGAATCCGGAGCGAAGCTGAAGATGGTTTCCTTGTAGGCGGGGCTCTCCTCCAGGCGCACGTTTTTGCCGATCACGGTTTTGAAAACCTTGTCGCCAAATACTTCCCGAACCTGCTTGTAGATATCGCGCGCCAGATTGGTGCGCTTGTCGTAGAGCGTCACGATGACGCCCAGTAACTGCAACTCGGGATTGGGGCGCGCACGGATGCGCTCCAGCGTTTCCAGCAGGTCATCCGTACCCTCCAAGGAATAATACGAGGCCTGGATGGGCACCAGCAGATAGTTCGCCGCCACCAGGGCGTTGACGGTGATGATGCCGAGCGCCGGCGGCGTGTCAATCACGATCAGGTCAAAATCGTTGCGCGCTCCCGCCAGCGCATCTTTCAGACGGAAGGGCGCGTCAAACTGGCCCACCAGGTTGCCCTCCAGCTTGGCCAGCGCAATCCTGGCGGGCACCAGGCAAAGGTTGGCCACTTTGGTGGGCTGCACTACATCCGTCACCATCACGTGATGGTCGGCGAGCACATCATAGATCGAACCCTTGATTTCCTCGGGGGTGAAAAAGGTCAGCGTGGTGTTGGCCTGGGGGTCAAGATCGATCAGCAGCGTGCGCCGCTGCTTCAGGGCAAAGGCAGCAGCCAGATTCACCGCCGTCGTGGTCTTTCCGACGCCGCCCTTCTGGTTCGCGATGGCAATTACGGTTGCGGCCATATTAGGGATTGGGGATTAGGGGTTAGGGATTAGGGGTGGGGAATCAATCGTTGCGTTGGGGGCTAGAGTGCCAGTTGACCCTAACTCCTAATCCCTAACCCCTAGTCCCTACATTTTGTACCTTCCCATATCTTCGTCGTTCAAATTCTCCAGCCACTTGCGCAATTCTTCGTTGCTGACTTTATCCGTGGAGGTCCCGGAATTCTTGGAAGTCTTCAAGACCTCATCCTCAACGAAAATCGGGCAATCCACGCGCAAGGCCAGCGCCAGGGCGTCGCTGGGCCGCGAGTCGATGGACATCGTCTGCCCGTCCCGTTCCAGCCAAATCAGGGCATAAAACGTGTCTTCGCGAAGCTCGCTCACCACCACTTTTTGCACGTGCGTCTCCAGCCCCAGCAGCAGGTTCCTCAGCAGGTCGTGGGTCATGGGGCGCGGCGTGGTCACTTTTTCGATCTCCAGGGCGATGGCGTTCGCCTCATAGATTCCCACCCAAATGGGCAGCACCGCCGTTCCCCCCACATCCTTGAGGATCACGATGGGCATGTTGGTGACCGGATCCATGACCAGTCCGCGGATCTTCATTTCCACTTCCATGCGCCGCCCTCCTAATATTGGGTCATTGAGTCATTTGGTCATCGGGTCATTGAAAAACTGTCCGTGGTCCGTGGTCCGTTGTCAGTGGCATCAACCTTTTGATCCCCGCGCATTAATTGCGATGGACTACGGACCACGGACAACTGACGGTCTTTCAATGACCCGAGGACTCAATGAGCCAATGACTCAATCCAATTCTCCCACCAGGCTGTTCGGTCCCGCGGAGGTTACGGTGACCTGCCGGTAACAACCTATATCGGCGGGTTCACCGGGAAAGTTGAGGACCCGATTGCTGGTGGTTCGTCCTACCGCCTGTCCTAAGCGAGGCTGGTAGCCTTCCACGAGCACTTCAAACGTCTGCCCCACCAGCGCCTGGTTGCGCCGCAATTGAATCTGGCGCTGCGCTTCCTGCAGCACCGCCAGGCGTCGGCCTTTTTCTTCTTCCGCCACGGTATCGGCAAATTCCAGCGCCGCGGTGTTCGGCCGCGGCGAAAACTTGAACGAAAAAACCTGGTCGTACTCAACCTCCGCGAGCAGGGAAAGCGTCTGCTCGAAATCCTTTTCGCTCTCGCCGCAGAAACCGACGATGATGTCCGTGGAGAGGCTAATAGCACGCCGCGCCTTGCGGATGCAATCAATTTTTTCCAGGTATTCTTCGCGCGAGTAGCCGCGTAGCATGCGCGCCAGGACTTCTGTGGAGCCCGACTGCACCGGCAAATGAATCTGGTCGCAGATGGCGGGGTGGGAATCAATGGCCGCCACGATGTCCGGAGTGAAGAAGCGCGGATGCGAAGTGGTGAAGCGCACGCGCCGCACGCCCGGCACCTCCGCGACGCGCCCCAGCAATTCCGCAAAGCTCCAGCGCGCGGGCGTGGGGTCGCGCCAGGCATTCACAATCTGGCCCAGAATCTGAATCTCCGTGTAACCGGCATCCACCAGGCGGCGGCATTCGGCAATGATTTTGGCGCCGGAGCGGCTGCGTTCCGGCCCGCGCGTCATGGGCACTACGCAAAAGGCGCAACGCTGGTCGCACCCTTCGATGATGGTCAGATAAGCGCGGAAGCGGTTGTCGCGGCGGGTGAACTCGGTCTCAAAACAATCCTCGGTGTCGAGATCCAATCCCTTCACGCGGCGATTTCCGGACTCGATCTGCGTCAGGAGATCCGGCAATCGCGGGTAGCTGGCGGAACCGCACACCAGGCTGACTTGCGGTGCGCGCTCGAAAAAACGCTCGCCTTCCTGCTGCGCCACGCAACCCAGCACCCCGATGATTTTCCGCTCCGCCGACTTGGCCTTGCGGAAGGCGCCCAAGCGCGAGAAGACTTTTTGCGCCGCCTTTTCCCGGATGCTGCACGTGTTGTAGAGAATGACGTCGGCATCCTCGTGCGAATCCACCGGGCGGTATCCCCGCGCCATCAGCACGCCCGCAACCTTCTCCGAATCGTGGACGTTCATCTGGCAGCCGAAGGTCTCCAGGTAAAAGGTTTTGCCCTCACCCGCCAAAGCGGGCGCCACCGCGAATTCCGCCGCGGACGAAGCCTCGAAACCTCCCGGCGGTAGGGCGTTGCCGATTTGAATTAGGTCGTTTCCCATGGAGCAGCGCTGAGCCGACGAAACCAGTATAGCTTGAAACCTCGACTTTGAGTAGCAAGAGGAAGCCGATTGAATCATCGGTTCATCGGGCCATCGATTCATTGAGGGATTGGCGATGGGTGATTTGCAATTTTCGTACGCGGCCCCGCCCGCCTTTCCGCCAATGAACTTTGCTTTTTTCGTGTCACTCCCCATTCGTCATAGGTCACTGCTCTTGCCATCGCGTGATCCGGTGATTTGCGATTTTCAAGGGCGGCAAATTGATTCATCTTCTCAGCAGATACTGCCGATAGACGATGCAGGGTAGTGTGGGCCAGCGGGTCGATTGTGAACGTGCATGCTTTGCCGTATCTCCGCCCTCGGACCACAAATCTCGGATTCTCCACCTCGTGATTCGTCACTTGTCACTCTTCACTGTTCTTCCCATTGGTGATTTTCACCGTCGGCAAAGCTCTTCATGTTTTCACCTGCCACCACCGATAATCGAAGCGGGATAGTGTGGGCCACCGGGTTGATCGTGAAAGTGCAGGCTTGCCCGCCTTCCTCAGCGGCTGGGCAGAGGTGAGCCGAGAGGCCAGGTTTGGGCGGACCAGACTTCAGACTTCTGGATTCATAATTCATAATTTCCTTTCCGCCTTTCTCCTTTATTTTCTATAACATTCAAGCTTCTCGAAAATAAGTTGCTTATTTTTCTATAACATTCAAGCTTCGGAGTTAAGTTGATCTAAATCAATTTTTTATCTATCTTATTTTCATCAATATACATAAATTTTCCGGCAAATGTAAAATCCCCTTTTTTCGACCCTCGCTCCGCGGCACTTTCGTAACCTCTTCATTTTAAAGTGTTTGGATGGGTACCGAAATCGCCACCAATCTCCCGATTTTCCGCTAAGTTGCTTTATTTTCATTAACATTCAAGCTTCGCGAATAACTCTCCATTTTTTCCATCCAATCGAAAGACGGTTTTTTAACTTCCTTATTTTCATATACTTGACTCGCGGCTCACAACCTCTCCAACTCCTCCAATTTTTCGCTAACATACCTTGTTTTCATAAACATTCAAGCTTCGCGGCGAACTTTTCCAAGCTCATTCCTCGCCAGCTTGGCGTTTCCTCTGGCGTCGCCGACCCGCACCCCAGCCACCTCCGGCTTTTCTCGATCGTTCACCATGGCAACCAACACCTGAGACCTTCCTCCTGCCCGCGCGGTGATGAGCCGTTACGGGCGATAAACTATCGCCCGCCGGCCGCGCTCCGCCCGCCGCAACAAAGTGTCCTCTCGGTATTTTGCCCTCTCGTGGTGGGAGAATCCGAGAGGCGCAGGGCCTAGCAGGATGCCAGACCTCATGTTGACAGTAACCTATTCTTAACTGGATGTCAAGCACTATTTCGAGCCTATAGCAATAAATCGTAGCCGATGCCCCGGGCACAATGTCATAGCCCAGAGCGCGAGAGCCTTTAGAACACACCCCCTGAAATCGATCACTCCGCAGATTCCCCTGCCCCTTCGGCTCGGTGCAGCCACGAGATTGCCGATCGCCCCGGTAAATGTGCGGAGCACCTTGGACTGCGGCGGCTCGACGCCGCTTTTGCATTGGCGGATTGCAAGGGTATTGATGGATTCGCAGAGCGCCGGAGCCGCAACCAACGCGTTTCGTACGGGCGGGGCTTGCCCTGCCCCTTGTA
>Ga0326728_10007531_pt1 | contig 27847 bp, 20 predicted proteins | sample MB3enrmetagenome_FD_207602 | JGI IMG/M metagenome (GOLD analysis project Ga0326728, IMG submission 207602) | Lab enriched peat soil microbial communities from McLean, Ithaca, NY, United States - MB31MN | ecosystem: Environmental > Terrestrial > Soil > Wetlands > Peat | place: USA: New York...
ACGTTTCTGCGACCCAGTGCGCCGCGAATAGCGGAAGCGGCGCGATCGGAGGTGCCGCAGCGACGTGCTCCATCGCGGGGAGCACCCTGGTGGCGGGAGACACCTACGCCTTCAAATTGCAGGTGACGGACAGCGCGACGACGGCTGAAACGATGACGTCGGCGGCTTCATCGACGGTGACGGTGGCGTCAAAGCTGACCGTCCCGGCCAAACCGACGGTGGCGACAGTGACGACGACGCAGACGGTGACGGGAGTGATTCCGTCGTCGGGGACGTCGACCTATTCATGGCAGTGGTGGGTCAACATTGGCGGCGCGGGCTTCGTCAAGTCGACTATTTGTTCGGCGACTGCCCCTAGCGCGAACAGCGGTACGGGGGCAGTCGGAGGCGCCACGGAGACGTGCAAGGCGACCGGACTCTCGACAACAACCACATACGCCTGGGAGCTGCAGGTAACGGACAGCGCGACGGCGCCCGAGTCGACGACCTCACCGGCCACTACCGCGACTGATGGGAGGCCAATGGCCGCACCGGCCCTGACGGAGTGTCCATCGAGTGCACCGGTTTCGGGGATAGGCTTTACCGGGAGCCCGCCTGCCACTCAGATCGTCTCGGACGGAATGGCTGTCCCGGTCTCCCGATCCGCGTTCTTTGTCACTGCCGACGGGGCGCGCGACGGTGCGAGTTTTGCACCGGCGTCGGACCGTTCGCTCGGGGGTTGACGAACCCACCCATCCGGGTCTCCCAGAAGGTCGTCGTAGGTTGCCCTCGGGGCATGGATGCCGTCTCTGGGACCGTTGCGCACTAGCCCGGCGAGAAGTGCACCAGCCTCCGGCGCGCGCTAGACACGCCGCAACTCCCCCGAATTTGATCGAGACCCGGACCGGACCGACTGCCCGTGGACTGAGCCCGACGCGTGCCCCAGTTGGGCTCGAGGGCGGTCCATTGGCCCCGGCTGATGGAGGAGACCGGAACCATTCTCCGAAGGAGGAAGGCCGCGGTCGATGGAGAATCGGTCCGAGGCGCGAGGTCAGCTACGTTGACGGGTCTATGGGCCCGGAGCGGAGGAAAGGTCCGCCCCACACTTCCAGCACGACTTCTCCCCCGCATAGACGACCGCGTTACACTTTGGACAGTTGAGCTCCTGAGCGGAAGTAGTTGAGGACGGAGGCGGCGCGGCCGCTGGACTCGGTAGGGTCTTGGACGAAGGAAGCGGCGTCCCCTTCGCGGGGGGAGCCGGCGTGGTTCCACCCGCGGGGGTCACTGGGGGTACCGGACCCGGGGCACGCTGCTGGGCTTCTTTCTTGCGACGCTCCCGGTTCTTGAACAGCATGTAGACGAGGAGGACGAAGTAGAACGGCGCGCCGAGGAAGAGGAGGTCCTGGAAGTAAATCGTGAGCAGAAGGTCCGAGTAGATCACGCCGAAGCCGCCGATCACGGGTCCCTCGATCCCGTTGTAGGTGGGGTCGCCGGCCAGGGTCTGGAAGTACGGGACACCGGTGGTGTTGTTCCGCGAGTAGATGCCCATCTGCCACGCCCATATCCCGTTCGACCCGACTTGGTAGTGAAACGTCACCGTGTACGGTGCGGTGCCGATGACCGGGGTTTCGTTCGCGTCGGGGAGGGGCGTCGGGTTGGAGAGAATGGTGAGCGGGTAGGGTTGGGAACAGTACGGCGAGTTGTTCCCGGTGGCTCCTGGACAGGTGCTAATGTAGAGATAGAGCACGTACGGCGTCCGGTTGTTCTGGGGAACGTTCGCCGGAAAGACCGTCACCGTCCAGGTGAAGTTGGTATTCGCGGTCCCCGTGTACGGCGATACGGTCGCGTTCTGCATTACCTCCTTTCCGTCGGAGAGGGGAACGTTGTTCGGGGAGCTCGAGGGGCCCACCGGGCTGAGGATCTCCTGGGTGAACACGACCGTGGCGATCGGAGCCACGGTGAGAACGATCACGAGGCCGATGATGGCCAGGACACGGGGTCGCTTGATGCCCGCCCAAATTGGGAGCGCGAGGCCGAAGAGCAGGACCGCCGGGATGGCGATGATCACCGAGACGTAGGCGTAGGTCCCGAAGACGGCGCCGACCGCGAGGAGGATGAGCAGGATCCGGCCGAGCGGGGTCGAAAGGAAATGCCTAAAGCGGCCCTGAGGTTGCTGCGCCACGGGACGGGAGGGCAGGCCGACCTCCCTTTATTAGGTGATGGCAGAGTCGACCGGACCCGTGTCGGAACCCCGCGTATCTCTCGCACTAATCGTGCTGGATGGCCTGGGCGACCGCCCGCACCCCGCGACCGAGAACCGTAGCCCGGTCGAATCGGCCGCCACGCCCAACCTCGACCGATTGACCGCGTCCGGAATGATCGGTGAGGTCGTGGTGGTAGGTCCGGGGGTTGCGCCCGAATCGGACGCGGGCGTGTTCGCGCTGCTGGGGTACGACCCGATCCGTGACTCGCCGGGCCGAGGTGTGCTCGAAGCACTGGGTGCGGAGATCCCCCTCGCCCCGGGAGACGTCGCCCTCCGATTGAACTTCGCTACGGTGGACGGGGACGGAACGGTCCTCGACTCCCGCGTCGGGCGTTCCCTCGGGACGACCGAGGCCCGGGACCTCGCCCGGGGGATCACCGAGGCCAACGTCCTCGGTCCCGAAGGGATCCGAGCGGAGGTACGTGCCACCGTAGGGCACCGGGGGGTTCTCTGGCTGCACCCCGTCGAAGGGGGGTCGCTCTCGTCCGAGATCTCGAACGCGGACCCGTTCTACGAGAGGGTCGGCGGGATGGGACAGGCGCGGCGACCCGAGGCTCCTAAGGTCCTCGAGGTGACCCCGACGGATGCGTCGCCCGAGGCAGCTCGGACGGCGCGGGCGGTGAACCTGTTCCTCTCCCGGTCCCGGGACGTACTCGCCGGTCACCGGGTCAACGCGCGGCGGGCGCTAGGGGGCAAGAAGGTCGCGAGCGGCCTGCTCGTCCGCAACGCCGGTGCCCTACCCCGTACCCCGCCCCCCTCGTTCGAGGAGAAGTACGGCGTCCGCGGTGCCGCGGTGACGGAGATGCCCGTCGAGCGGGGGATCGCGCGCGTGCTCGGCCTGGAGGACCGTTACGTAGGTCCTATGGGACCGGACCGAGACGGTGGTTATCGGGAGCGAGCTCGGGTGACGAGAGAGGTCCTCGCCGGGAGCCCCTTCGTCTATGTGCATCTGAAGGGCCCGGACGAACCCGGCCACGACGGCAACGCTCCTCTCAAGCGGGAGATCGTGGAAGCGATCGACCGGTCGTTCTTCGGCCCGTTCCTGGAGGGCCTGGACGCCTCGCGGGTCCGGTTCGCCGTCACGGCCGACCACGCGACGCCCTGCATCCTCAAGGGGCATTCCGACGACCCCGTCCCGTTCCTGCTTTCGGGAGCCGGCGTACCCGCACCGGAAAGGGTGGGACCCACGAAGTTCGGGGAATCGGCAGCGTCCCACGGTTCGCTCGGAAGCCGAACCGGCGCGGACGTGCTGCGGCTCTTGTTCCACCCCCCTACCTCGGCGAAATGATCGCCCTCGGGCTGGTCGTCCCCCGGGACCGCGGGGAGGAGGTGCGAAGGGACCTCGTCGCCGCTGGCCTACTGCGTTCGGACCTCGAGATCCGGCACGAAGGGGAGTTCCTCGTCCTGCCGCTTGCCGCGAGCCCGGATGGGGTCCCTCCCTCGTGGGGAGAGGTTGTAGAGCGAGAGTTCCAGGAGAGCGCCCGCAAGGGGCCGGCTCGGTACCGGGACCTCCTCCCGTGGCCGGATGACGAGAAGGAGACGCTTCCCCGGTCGTTCGACATCGTCGGGGACGTGGTCCTCATCCGGCTCCCCGACGAGCTCGAGCGTCGAAAACAGGAGATCGGGGAGGCGCTCCTGCAGTTCGTACCCGGGGCGCGACTCGTCGGGCTTGACCACGGCGTTCACGGACCCGAGCGGCGCCGGACGGTCGAGCGGATCGCCGGCTCCGGTCCTTGGCGCACGCGTCACCGGGAGAACGGGGTCGAGCTCGAGGTCGATGTCGAGCGGGCGTACTTCTCTCCTCGTCTCGCACGTGAGCATGCGCGGGTCGCCGAGGAGGTGCGCGGTGGGGACCGGGTCTACGACCTCTGCTGTGGCGTTGGTCCGTTCGCGGTAACGATCGCCCACCTCGGTCGCGTCTCGAAGGTGACGGCCGTCGACGCGAACTCGGACGCGATCGCGCTCCTTCGCGAAACATTGGTCCGGTACCCCTTCCGGGGCGAGATCGACCCGGTCCGAGCCCGGCTCGAAGAGTTCCTGCCCGCCGCGCCGCCCGTCGAGCGAGTCGTGCTCAATCTCCCTCACGAAGGGATTAAGTACCTCGCCTCGGTGGCGCGGACCGTCGCGCCGGGGGGCCGACTGTACTATTACGAGGTCGTTCCCCGGAGCGAGTTTGCAATCAGAGGGGTCGGACTCATGAATTCGCTCGCCTCCGTAGGAGAGTTCGCAGTGGTCGCCGAGCACGTAGTTCATCCCTACTCCCCCACTTCCGACCTGACCGCCTTCGTTATCGAGAAATCGGGGTGACCGGGATACCATGGCGCGTGTCGTAACCCTCTCCGAGGTCTCCGAATCCGACCTTCCCCTCGTGGGCGGGAAGGCGAGCAAGCTCGGCGAGCTGGTCCGCCAGGGACTTCCGATCCCGCCCGGGTTCGTCCTGACGACCGAAGCGTATGACGCGTTCGTGGGCGAGACGGTCCTCAAGACCGAGCTCCCGGCCGCGCTCGAATCGATCCAGACCGACCAGCCCGAAACGATCGACACGGCCTCCCAGCGGATCCGGCACGCGTTCGAGACCGCGCCGTTCCCTCCCGCGCTCCAGCATGAGATCGAGACCGCCTACGAGACGTTCGCGCGCCAGTTCGGCGTCCGGTTCTGCGCGGTCCGCTCGAGCGCCACCACCGAGGACCTCGAGGGGGCCTCGTTCGCGGGGCTCCAGGATACGTACCTCAATGTCACGGGAACCGACCAGGTCATTGCGGCGGTGCGCAAGTGTTGGGGCTCGCTCTTCACACCGCGAGTCCTGATCTACCGCCACCGAAAGGGATTCGACCAACGGACCGTGCGGCTCGCGGTCCTCATCCAGAAGATGGTCGATGCGACGGTCAGCGGGATCCTCTTCACCCGAGACCCTAACACCGGCGAGAACCACATGATCGTGGAAGCGGGGTGGGGCCTTGGCGAGGCGATCGTCGGGGGCGAGGTCACGCCCGACCACTACGTCATCGACGGGGCCACGCAGAAAGTCATCCACAAGCAGCTATCCGAGCAGCGGATACGGCTCGTCCGCGCCGAGGGAGGAGGGAACCGCCGCGAGGATGTCCCCGCGGACCAGCGAAGCGCCCAGAAGCTTCCCGACCAGCGCCTCCAGCGGCTCGTGTCGCTCGCCCGGCTCATCGAGTCCCATTACCGACGCCCGATGGACGTCGAGTGGTGCGGCGACGACGACACTCTCTACATCGTCCAAGCGAGGCCCGTGACGACGATCCCGAAGTCCACCGCTCCGGGGGCGGATGAGGCGGGCGCGGCGTCTGCGGCCGCGAAACCGCCGGAGGGCAAGGAGGTCCCGTTCCTCCGCGGTTTCGGGGCAAGCCCCGGGGTGGCCGCCGGAGTGGCCCGGATCCTCCACGGCGCGGCCGAGATGGAGAAGCTCAAACCGGGCGAGATCCTGGTCACTTCGATGACGACGCCCGACATGGTCCCGGCGATGTCCCGGGCGGCCGGGATCGTTACCGATGAGGGGGGGATGACCTGCCACGCGGCGATCGTGTCGCGCGAGCTTGGGGTCCCGTGCATCGTCGGCACGCGCGAGGCGACGAAGCTCGTGCCCGACGGCAGCGAGGTCACGGTCGACGGGAAGACCGGGTCCGTGTACCGAGGTATCGTTCATTTGGGGAAGGTTTCCGGCGCGGCCAGCGCTTCTAGCTCAGCCCCGACGTCCGGGCACCCGCACGAGGGCACGCCGATCACGGCGACGAAGATCTACGTCAACGTTGGAGTGCCCGAGAAGGCCGAGGAGTATGCCCGCCTTCCCGTCTCGGGGGTCGGGCTGCTCCGGATCGAGTTCATCTTCACGGCGCACATCCGAGAGCATCCGCTCGCGCTACTCAAGAAGGGGAAGAAGGACGAGCTCGTCCGACGCCTCGCCGATGGGATCGGAAAGGTGTGCCAGGCGTTCCACCCGCGCCCAGTGATCATCCGCACGTCCGACTTCAAGACGAACGAGTACCGCGGGATGCCCGGGGGCCAGGAGTTCGAGCCCGTCGAGGAGAACCCGATGATCGGGTGGCGGGGCTGCTCCCGCTACATCTCGCCCGTCTACCGCCCCGCGTTCCTCTGCGAGCTCGAGGCGATCCACCGGGTCCGCACCGAGATGGGCCTGAAGAACGCCATGGTCATGCTGCCGTTCGTCCGGAACACGTGGGAGCTCGAGGAGATCGCGGAGATGATGCGCGCCCAGGGGCTGCGCCGCTCCCGCGACTTCCAGCTCTACCTCATGGCCGAGGTCCCTTCCGTGGCCCTGCTGGCTCGCGAGTTCTCGAAGCATTGCGACGGGTTCTCGATCGGGTCGAATGACCTGACCCAGCTCGTCCTCGGCGCAGACCGCGACTCCGAGACGCTCGGCCGGATGGGGTACTTCGACGAGCGCGACCCGGCTGTGATGCGCGCGATCGAGATCTTGATCGAAGGCGCTCATGCCGAGGGGCGGACGGTCGGGATCTGCGGACAGGGGCCGAGCGTCTACCCGGAGTTCGCGGAGTTCCTGGTCCGGCAGGGGATCGACTCGATCTCCCTCAACGCGGACACGGTGGTCTCCACGATTCGCACGATCGCATCGCTCGAGCAACGCCTCAAGCTCCAGGGCCTGCGCTCTCGGGCCTAGAGGCCGCCGAGACAACCGCCGGGGTCAGTTCCCGGGCCGGGGACGACTGGCTGCGAAGGGGTCCCTTCCGGGAGGGGAGCCCTCCCGGGCTCAACGGTCCGTAACCGGTCCGCTCACGTACCCGAGGCGACGAATGCGCGGTACTGCTCCGCGGACATGAGCTCCGCGGGGTCGATCGGGGCCGAAAGCTTGAGCCGGTAGATCCACCCCTTGCCGTACGGGTCGTGGTTGATGTACTCGGGGTGCGGCTTCAACTCGCCATTGGTCTCCACGACGGAGCCGTTCCCCGGCGCGTTCACGTCGGCGACCGTCTTCACCGACTCGAGGACGAGCACGCCGGTCCCCTTCACCGCGGGTTTTCCCGCCGCGGGCAGGTCGACGAACACGATGTCGGTCAACTGCGCCTGAGCGTGGTCGGTGATCCCGACCGTCGCGACGTCCCCCTCGACCTTCACCCACTCGTGGCTCTTCGTGTACCGAAGCTCGTTCGGGACCTTCTCTTCGCTCATGTCGTCCCTCCCTCCCATGCCGCGGCGTACTTGACCTGTTCCTTCGTTTGTTCCTCGAGCCGCACGCCGAGCGGACCGAGGGCCGCGCGCGCCACCTCTCGGTCGAGCGCGACGGGCACGGGGTGGACACGCACGTCCATCTCCCGACCGTGCTTCGCCAGGTGCTCCGTGCTAAGCGCCTGGAGGGCGAACGAGAGGTCCATGATCTCGGCCGGGTGCCCCTGGCCGGCCGCAAGGTTCACGAGCCGCCCTTCCGCGAGGAGGTAGGCCTTCCGACCGTCGGCGAACCGGTACTCCTCGACGTTGGGCCGGGCCGTCCGATGGCTCACGGCCATCCCGTCGAGGTCCCGCTTCGAGACCTCGACGTCGAAGTGCCCGGCGTTCGCGAGGAGGCATCCGTCCTTGAGGACGCGGAAGTGCTCCGCACGGACGACGTCGATGCTTCCCGTGACGGTGAGGATGAGGTCGGCCTCCCGGGCGGCGTCCAGCATCGGCATCACCCGGAAACCGTCCAGACGGGCCTCGATGGCACGCACGGGGTCGATCTCGGTCACGACCACATCCCCTCCTAGGCCGCGAAGGCGCGCCGCGACGCCCTTGCCGCACCAGCCGTAGCCGGCGACCACGCAGACCTTGCTCGCGATGAGGAGGTTGGTGGCCGTCATGATCCCGTCCATCGTGGACTGGCCCGTGCCGTAGCGGTTGTCGAAGAGGTGCTTCATCTCGGCGTCGTTGACGTCGATCGCGGGGAAGAGGAGCTTACCCGACTTCTCGAGCGCCCGGAGCCGCGTCACGCCCGTTGTCGTCTCCTCGGTCGAGCCTCGGATCTTGCCGCGCTTTCCGCGTCCGGTGTGCACGAGCGCGACCAGGTCCGCGCCGTCGTCGACGATCACGTCCGGGTCGGCGTCCAGGACCGCCTGAAGGCCGGCGCGGTATTGGGCGACGGTCTCCCCCTTCTCGGCCCAGGTGGGGACCCCCTCCTCGCGCACGGCGGCGACCACGTCATCGTCGGTCGAAAGAGGATTACCCGCGGCCAGGCGGACCTCCGCGCCCGCGGCCCTGAGCGTGAGGGCAAGCACGCACGTCTTTGCCTCGACGTGGAGAACGGCCGCGACCGTGAGTCCTGCGAGAGGGCGCTCCGATTCGAACCGACGGCGGATCCCCTCGAGCACCGGCATATGCGCGCGCGCCCATCCGATCTTGAGACGTCCTCGAGCGAGGTCTCCCGTCATGCGTATCGCTTCGCGGATGAACCGGACGGGATAAAGGGTAGTGGAAGGGGTTGGCTCGAGACCGCGGGTCCGTTCCCGTCTACGAGGTCACGGCGTTGCAGAACGGACAGACGAGGTATTCGGACGGGATCTCCTTGCCGCAGCTCGGACACGCCTTGAGCCCGGCTCCGGCCGGAGCGGCCGGGGGCGTGGAGGTCGGAGCCGCCGGTGGCGGCGCGGTCGCTCCGGCGGGCGGGCCCTCGGCCCAGCCGGAACCACCCTTGGGGGGTTTCGACCCGGCAGCGGCCTCGCCCTCGGGCGTCGTCTCCGTACCGGTGGGCGGCGCGGTCATTCCCGCGCGCGCCGTCCCCTGGCCCTGCTGGAGGCTCCACTGGCTGAACGGCGTGTATGTCGGCTGGCGCTTCCACCAGTCCCAGAAGGCGCCCTCGCTGTAGTTGTCGCCGAGCTCGCGCTTCGCTTCGGCCCGGTACTTCTCGGTAAAGTCTGCGAACGCCTGCTTCTCAGGGTCGGACTCGGCCTCCCCCGGCGTCCCGAGGAGCTGGGCCGCGCACTCGGGGCAGGACTTCGAGTTGGCTGGGATCGTGGACGCACACCGGCTGCAGCGGATGAGGTCGCTTTCGAACTCCGCGCCGCACTTCGGGCAGATGGTCGCGTCCTCGGGGATCAGGTTGCCGCACTCGCCGCACTCGACGAGCTTGCCGGCCGCCTGGCGCCGAACGACGAACAGGAAGAGGACGATGGCGATCGCCGCCGCGGCCGCGATCGCGAGCCAGACCCAGAGCGGCAACCCGAGGAACTTCTGAAGGAAGAAGTTCGTGGACGTGCTGGGGGTCGGGGGCACCGTGTACGTCCCCGCCAACGTGTCGTTCGTCGAGCGGCCGTTGTAGGTGGCGGTCGCGGTGAGCGTATAGGTCGTACCGGGGACCAGCAGCGACTGAAGAGCGAACCAGGGCATCGAGAACTCGGTCCCTGGCAGCGTGGCGGCCGTCGCGATCTGCACGGGCTGGCCGCCACCGACCGGCGTGGCGGTCAGGTACATCACGGCCGTCTGAGAGCCGTTGTACTCGAGCATGCCCGCGGAGAAGTACTGTTGGCTCAGGTCCAGGGTCGAGGGAGGCAGAGCGAACGAAACGAAGCGGATCTGGGACGGAGCAAACCGTACGGAGACGTTCTGGGCGAGGTTGGCGCTGCCGAGCCACGTGTCGTTCGAGACGGCGGTGACGTTGTTCCAGGCGAGCTCGATGCTGAGGTTGTGGAGGAACCACCCGTGGAGACCCGTGACGTTCTCCGTCGCCTTCCAGGAGAGGGTCAAGGTGAGGGGGTGCCCGGAACCCACGAGGTCGAGGTTCGTGTTCTCGAACGATGCGATCACTCCCGTATCGTTGTAGTAGAGCTTGGCGGAAAGAGAACCGATGGTTGAGTTGGCGACCGGGGTGACTACCAGCTGGACGCCGAGAACCTGACCCAGCTCAACGGTACCGTTCGCGACGCCGTTGGCGAGCAACGTGGCGGACGTGAGGGATAGCAACGTCGGCGCGAACGTCACAGAAACGTTCTGGCTGAGGTTGCCCCCGGCAAGGGTGGAATTGTCGTGGTTCCAGTCGACCACGGCCGTGAGGTTGTGCTCGACCTCGACGTTCGGGCCGGTTAGGTTCGCGGTCGCCTTCCAGGCGAGCGTGAAGGTCACGGTTTGACCGGCCGCCGACAGGTCGAGGGTCGAATTCGTGTACGAGTCAAGGAGCACACCCGGCAGGCCCGTTTCGTCGTAGAGGAGCTCGCTGCTGACCTGGATGATGGGCGCCGTTCCGATGTCCTCAAGGACCAGACGAACGCCCAGGGTCTGACCGAGATTGACGGTCGTGGCAGCGACCCCGTTCGCGAGCAGCGTGGCGGAGGCGATAGCAACCCCTCCGAAGTACTGCGGGAACCTCTGGGAAGGACCAAAGTCAGGTCCCGCGACGGCGGGCGGCGCCTGCCCAACCCCGTCGGGGTATGGGCTGACGGTCCAGTTGAACCAGTGGCTGCCGACCCCGGCCGCGGGGACGACGACTCCCACATGGTAGCCCCCGAGGAAGTATCCGTCCGGCAGGGTCGCGGCGGTCAGGTTGGTGGACGCGAGGAGAAGGGAGGCCACGCCGGTTACGTTCGACTCTCCATACGCGGCGACCCCGTGCTGGGCGTCCCAGTATTGGATGTACCCCCAGATCGTGGGATTCGAAACGGCAAGGTCGTTGAGAGCGTTCGTGGTCAGGTTATCCGTCTGGCTCCCCGTGTAGGCGAAGTACGCAGAGACCTTCGCGTCCGGGATCGGGAGGAGCCCGCCGCGGCCGGTGAGGTTGAACTGCGCCCAGCGATAGAAGAACGCCTCGCTCGAGGCATCCGGGAGCACGGCGGAGTGCACGAAGACCCCTGGGAGGGCGCCCTGCACGGTCGCGTTGGCCAGGTACGCTACGGCGCCGTCCGTGAGGAGAAGCTTGTTCGAGTCCCACGGGAGGGGAGCCGCCAGAGAGGTAGAGTCGGGGTTCGGAGTGGCCCAGTTCAGGTCGAACGAGGTGTCGACGCTGTTCAGTGTGGACCCCGCGCCCGAGACCACGACGTTGTAGGCTAGCGAGGGGAGAAGGATGAGGTCGACGGATACGTTCACGGCCGGTCCCGAGGTCACATCAAACTCGACCGCGATCCGTGACGGCGTCACGCCGAAATCTCCGGTCCAATTGAGGTAGTTCAAGACTCCGTCCTGCGTGATCGTCGACAAGAGACCCGGCGCGTTCCGCAGGTCGAGAGTGAACACCCCCGACGATCCATTCTGGAAGTCCAGGCCTGTCGCGACCGTGTACTTGGTTTCGTTGTACCAGACGTAGGCGTTCACGCTCGAGGCGGAGACACTGGGATTGTTCCAGGCCACAGCCAAGTACCCGGCCGCGAAGTCTGCGTTCGGGTAGAGCCAGTCCTGGGTGAGGTTTGCGGAGTCGTTCGGGGTATAGAGCGAAGAGAAGTTGTTCCCGGGGGGAGCGCCCGGAGAAATGGAAGCGAAACTGGTCGGATAGCCGGGGAAGCCAAGGGGCACGGGCTGCGGCTCATTGTAGGACAAGAGGTTGTCCGCGTACGTCCCGTTGAGGTAGGATTTGAACGCGTTGAACTCCGCCCCGCCCGTGACCGTGATGGAGGGCGCCCACATGGTATCCCCGATGATGGTGGTCGGTTCGGCGAGGAGCGCGACGGCGGGGTTCGCGGTGACCCGCGAGTCGTTCAAGGTGAGTCGGGCGGAGGCCCCCTCCACATTGACCCAGCCGGGGAAGGCGAAGGTGGAATTCCAGGCCGTCATCGAATTCAGGATGGTGACGTTCAGTTTCGCGTAGGCGTTGATGATCTGTACATCCGTCGTCAGAGTGGAGTTGTAGACGTTGACCGTCCCGTTATCGATGAAGCGGTAGATGTGCGAAAGGCGCTGGATCGGCGTACCGGAGTCTGATACGAACTGGACGAACGAGAGCGTGACGTTCCGAACGATCAGCGTTCCGCCTCCTTCGACCGTGATGTTCCCGCCTTCATAGTACGTGTGGGTTCCGGGCGTCGGCTGGATCACGAACGTCTCACCGGAAGTAACGACGAGGTCGCCGTGAGTGAACGGAGGAACGGCGGCCGTGAGGTGGGAAGAACCCGCCGGGGCCGTTGGGACTGGGACCGTCGTGAGAGCGCTCAGCCCTCCCACGATCACCAGTGCCACGACGAGGACGGAGACCGCGACCGAAATCAATCCACGAGCGCTGCGCCCGTAACTCCCGGCTCGCGCGGGAGCTCGCAATATAGGGCTCACGACCGAAGAAAGGCCGAGTTCTGGTATTTAACAGTGCCTTCGCTCGCCGGGGACCGCGCCCTTCTTTTACCTCGAGCCGGGCCGTCCGAACGGTCAGGGTTCCGGGCCTAGGACCACGAGTTTCCCGAAAAGGTCGCCCGCGTCGAACCGCCGGAAAGCGTCGGCCGCCTGTTCGAACGGAACCGCTGAGTCCACAACCGCATGCAGCCTCCCGGAGGCGAGGTGCTCCAGGACCTCCGCGAACTCTCCCCGAGACGACATCGTGCTGCCACGGACCGAGGCCTGTCGCCAGAACAGGGTTCGAATGTCCAGCTCCACCTTCGGGCCCGCGCTCGCGCCGATCACGACCACCCGACCGGCCCGTGCGAGCGACCGGACCGCCCGCGGGAGCGTTGGGGCGCCGACCGAATCCAAGACCACGTCCACGCCATTCTTCCCACTCCATTCCCATAGGGCCCGGTCGAGCGGCCGGTCGTCCGAGAACGGAAGGAACGCGTCTGCGCCGAGCGAAAGGACCTTCGCCTCTTTGGCCGGGGAGCGCGACACGACCGCCACCTGGGCTCCCAGGAGCTTCGCGACCTGCACGGCCGCGGTGGGAACGCCCCCGCCGGCGCCGACCACAGCCACACGGTCGCCCGGGTGCACTTCGCCGACGGTCTTCAGCGCCCGCCACGCCGTGAGGAACACGAGGGGGGCGGCAGCGCCTTCCGTGAACGACATCCGCTCGGGAAGTCGGTGGACGTTGCGTCGGGGCATGACCGCGTACGTCGTGACGGTCCCCTGGACGTGCTCTCCCAGGATCCGGTAATTCCGGCAGAGGGCCTCCTGACCCGCGCGGCAGGCGGAGCAGGTACCGTCCCACATCCCGGGGTTGAGCAGGACCTTCTCCCCGATCGGGAGGTCGCCGACGCCTTCGCCTACGCGGTCCACCGTGCCCGCGCCATCCGACCCCAGCACGTGCGGGATTTCTACGGTCACACCGGGGATTCCCTCGAGCGTGAACCGGTCCAGCCGGTTGAACGCAGCCGCCCGGATCCGGACTCGAACTTCGCCCGGTCCCGGGGTCGGCTCGGGAACGTCGACGTACGCGAGCCGGTCGAACCCGCCGTGGACCGCGAACCCGAACCCTCGCATGGTGGCGCTACCGAGGCGGGACGACCCGCCCGCGGGTTCCCGAGGAGTCGTCCTCGAGCTCGACCCCGGCGGCCCGCAGCTCCTCGCGGATCCGGTCGGCCTCCGCGTAGTCCCCGCGCGCGCGCGCCCGGGCGCGTGCCGCGATCGCGACCGGGACCACGGAGGCCCATGCCCCGGCCGGCCCCGTGGATGCGCGAACGAAGAGACCGAGGACCTCCTGTCCCCAACGGTACGGCCCGGAGAGTTCCTCGAGCGCGCTTCCGGAGTACCCGTCGAGACGAGGAAGCTCCTCGGCCAGTCGGCGTGTCCAGCCGAAGAGGAGCGCGATCGCCTCGCGTGTGTTGAAATCGTCGGCGAGGGTCGCGTCGAGGCGTTCGACCATCTGCTCCGCCGCCTCTCCGAGCGCGTCCGGCAGGTCCGCGCCCGACCGGTCCGGACCGTCCCGCTCCAGAATCTCCGAGATCCGATCGGAAACGACTGTCAGGCGCGCATAGGCCTCGCGGGCCTCCTCGAGGCTCTTCCCTTGCTGGAACACGAGGGGGCTACGGTACTGCGCGTTCAGGTAGTAGAGGCGAAGCGGACCGGGGCCGGCACGCTGGATCGCCTCGTCGAGCGAAACGACGTTCCCGAGCGACTTCGACATCTTCTCCTCCTCCATGAGTAGGAGCCCGCCGTGCATCCAGTAGTTCGCGAACGGCGCCATCCCGCTCGCCGCTTCGGCGAGGGCGACCTCCGCCTCATGGTGGGGGAAGATGAGGTCGACCGCCGCGCCGTGGAGGTCGCAGCGCTCCCCGAGGAGACGGAAGATCATGGCCGTGTCCTCGATGTGCCAGCCGGGACGACCCGGCCCCCACGGACTCTCCCAGCTCGGCTCGCCCGGGGTCGTGGCCTTCCAAATAACGAAATCCTCCGGAGAGCGCTTCCGTGTATCGAGCTCGAGCCGCGCCCCGGGTTTCAGTGCCTCGAGCTTCTGACCCGAGAGCTTCCCGTACTCGGGGAACTTGGCGACGGAGAAGTAGACCGAGCCATCGTCCGTCGCGTAGGCGAACCCTCTCTCGACCAGTTGATGGATCTGCGAGAGGATCTCGGGAACGTAATCGGTGGCGAACGGGTAGTAGTTCACCGAGCGGTTCCCGAGGGTATCCATCGAGCGCCGGAAGTCCTGGAAGTGGCCGTCGGCGAGCGCCAGGGGGTCGACTCCCTCCTCGGCCGCCCGCGCGATGAGATGGTCATCGAGGTTGGTGACGTTCTGTACGTAGAAGACGCGGTAGCCCCAATGGCGGAGGGCACGCGCGACGACGTCGAAGAACGTCATCGTGCGCCCGTGCCCGACGTGGGCCGGGGCGTACGGCGTCAGGCCGCAAACGTAGAGGCCGACTCGCGGCGGCGAGAGCGGCGCGAAGACCCGGGTCTCGCGGGTCCGGGAATCGTAGACCGTGAACCGCCGCACAGTTAGAGCCCCCTCAGCGCGCGCGTCACGTCCTCGGCGAGGTCCGCGGGGTCCTCGATCCCGCACGAGAGCCGGACGAGGCCGTCGGTCACGCCGTGGGCCTCCCGCTCTCGACGCGGCACGCTCGCGTGGGTCATCGTGGCCGGGTGGTCGACGAGCGACTCTACGCCGCCCAGGCTCTCGGCGAGCGTGAACACCGAAAGACCTTTCAAGAACCGGAGCGCGGCCTTCCGTCCCCCGTCAAGCTCCACGCTCACCATGCCGCCGAACCCGCTCATCTGCCGACGGGCGAGGGCGTGCTGGGGATGGCTCGGGAGACCGGGGTAAAGGACCTTGAGGACGCGTCGGTGGTCCGATAGCGCAGCCGCGACCGCACGAGCGCTCTCCCCGTGGGCTCGCATGCGGACCCCGAGGGTGTGGATGCCGCGAAGCACGAGGAAGCAGTCGAACGGGCTCGGGACAGCCCCGACGGAATTCTGGAGCCAGGTGAACCGCTCCCCGACTTTCGGGTCCTTCACGACGAGCGCGCCGCCGATGATGTCGGAGTGCCCGCCCAGGTACTTCGTTGTGGAGTGGAGAACGATGTCGGCCCCCATCTCGAGGGGCTGCTGCAGGGCCGGCGTGGCGAACGTGTTGTCCACCACGACGAGCGCATGCGACCGCCGGGCCAGCCGCACCGCCCCGGCGATGTCAACGAGCTTGAGGAGCGGGTTGGTCGGCGTCTCGAGGTACACGAGGTCGGCGGGTTCCACGAGCGCCGAGCGAAGTCGCGAAAGGTCCGTCATGTCGACGTAGTCCACTCGGAGGCCGAACTGACGGCGGTGATGTTCCAACAGCCGCCAGGTGCCCCCGTAGACGTCGTCCACGGAGACGACCCGGGACCCGCTCGGGAATGACTCGAGAAGCGTGGTGAGCGCGCCGAGCCCGGAGGAGAACGCGAGGCCGGTGGCGCCGCCTTCGAGCTTGGCGAGCGAGGCCTCGAGGACCGCTCGCGTAGGGTTCCCCGACCGTCCGTACACGTACCCTTGGTTGCGGTTCGGGGCCGACTGGCGGAACGTGCTCGAAAGGTAGATCGGGGTGTTCACGGCGCCGGTGAGCGGGTCGGGGGGCTGTCCGTCGTGTAGGACTCGTGTGTTAAACCGCATGCTGGTCTCCTTCGTCCGAAAGGAACCCGACAAGGTCGTGCCGGGTCAGGACACCGATTACCGCTCCGGTCACCACATCTCTCACGACCACCGTGCGCTCTTCACGGAGCTGTCGAAGGAGATCCGCGACAGGGGCGTCCAGGGACACCTCGGGTAGCGGCTTCGACGGGATCTGGCGGACCGAACGGTCGAGAACGGTCTCGTCGGTGAGCCCACGTCGCAGAAGGTCATCCTCCTCGACCCGACCGACGTTCTTCGTCCCCGCGAGCACCGGTGCCTGCGATATCCCGTGCTTGCGGAGAAGCTCCAGGGCATCGCGGACCCCGGTGGTCGGCTCGACCGCAACGAGCGCGGGGGCGCCGGTCTTCCGGGCGAGGAGGTCTCGGGCGGTCGCGGCCATGTCGAGGAACCCTTGCTCTCTCATCCAGTCGTCCGCGTAAAACTTCGAGAGGTATCGGTCTCCAGAATCGGGCAGAAGGACGACCACCGTGCTTCCCTCTGCGATCGGCCGCCCCGCGAGCCATCGGAGGGCGCCGACAACGGCCGAGCCGGACGACCCCCCGACGAACATCCCCTCTTCCTGCGTCAGCCGACGGGCCATGAGGAAGGACTCACGGTCCCCGACCTCGACGAAGTCATCGAAGTATTGGAACAGGATCGACTTCGGGATCATATCCTCGCCGATCCCCTCGACCTGGTACGGGACCGCTTTTCCGAGCTCATGGGTCCGGAAGTACGTGCCGAGTATCGACCCGGCGGGGTCCACCGCAACGACACGGACGGACGGTCGGTGTTCCTTGAAGTACCGGCCGATTCCGCTCATCGTTCCCCCGGTTCCGACCGTCCCGATGACGGCTCCCAGCCCTTCGGGGACGTCCTCGTCGATCTCGGGCCCCGTGGTGCGGTAGTGCGCGTCCGGGTTCTCCGAGTTCTCGTACTGATTCGGGTAGTAGGAGCCCGGGATCTCATCCGCCAACCGACGCGCGACCGAATAGAGACTCATCGGATGGTCGGGAGGCACCCCCGCGGGGGTCACGACGACGCGGGCGCCGTAGGCGCGGAGCATTCGGATCTTCTCCGAGCTCATCTTGTCGGGAATGACGATCACGATCCGGTAGCCGCGGACCGCCGCGACGAGGGCGAGGCCGACCCCGGTGTTGCCGCTCGTTGCCTCCACGATCGTGCCGCCGGGTTTCAGCCGCCCATCCTTCTCGGCGGCGTCGATCATCGCCGCCCCGATCCGGTCCTTCACCGACCCCCCGGGGTTCAGGTACTCCAGCTTCGCGAGAACCCGGTACGGGATGCCTTGGGTCACCCTACGGAGCGGGATCAGCGGAGTGCCTCCCACGAGGTCGAGAACGGTCTCCGGCCGAGCCTTCCGGGCGGGCACGGAGGCGAGGAGCGAGCCTCTCCCATTAACCCTTGCCCGCCCACCGAGGGCCTGCGGCGGAGACCGGTCACGATGCGCCGTCGGGGGGGCGTGCAGCAGGTGCACTGCCCTCGGAAGGGCGAGCACAAATACCTCGTCAACGTCCTACGCCGAGTGGCGAACATGCTCGGTCAACTGGGGGTCATCCACCGGCCCGAGCAAGGCTCCGCACGTCACCGGAGCATAGAACGGACGGCACCGGAGGCAGCGGGTGAGTGAGCGAGGGAGGGCGACGCGTCAATGTGCTCGGACCGTCCTCGCGGTCGCGCTCGCCCTGGCCGCACTGACCGCCGTGGTTTCCCCAGCCGAAGCGGCCCCTTCCCCCCCACTTCCGCTCGCGTTCGACAGCACCTTCCTATCGAACCTCTCCGGCCCCGACCTGACGCCCGGGGGTCAGGGCACCCTCTCCTTCCAGGTCGCGGACCCTACCACGTTCGCTCCGATGACCGCCGTGACCCTCTCGCTCGAGGTCTACGCGTTCAACGCGTTCCCGGGCAACGCCACGTCCTCGATTGCGAGCGCGGGAACGCCAGTGCTCCTCGCGACCGCCTCCTCGGGGACCAGTGTCAATCTCTCCCTCCCCTCACTTTCCCCGGGAGGTCACGACGATGGTTCGGTCGGGGTCGCGACCGCGTCCGACACCCCGACCGGAACGTTTGCCGTCCGAACAGCGCTTTCGTTCACGGCGAACGGGACCGGGTACCGGCTAGCGTCCCGGGGTTGGTTCAGCGCGAGCCTGTGGGCCGCCGCGACCGAACTCCCGAACGGGAGCGTGACCGTCAATCTGACAACTCTGGGGGTTTCGGGCGTGACCGCGGAGACGGCGATCTACGTCTCGTCATCTAATTGGGACTGGGCGCTCGCGTTCACCCTCGGCGCAGCCCTGGTCCTCGTCGGTGCCGGGGCGTTCGTCTACTTCCGCCGAGGACCGAAGTCGAGCTCCGGGGCCCGGTAAGGGCCGGCAGAGACCCACGCACCCACCGCCTTCGGGAGCAGACGGACGAGGCCTGGGGATTCCTTCAGGAGCTCGCGGACCACGTGGGTCGGGAAGTCGATGTCCCCGAACGCCACGATCGTCGCGGCGAGGCGCGCGCCTTTCAGCGCGTGCACGACACGGTCCAGCTCGTCGTCGGAGAGGCGCGTGAAGAGACGTCGTAGGTAGAGCGCCCTCCGGAACTCGTCGCCGAGCTCGGCCCGCCAGCGACGGTCGTACTCCGCAAGCGTTCCCTCCGATAGGTCCCCCCTCGAGAGCGCCTCGACGGCGACTTCGGCCGCGATCTCCGCGCATCGCATCCCGGTGAAGATGCCCCCTCCCGAGAGCGGCTTCACCTGGGCCGCGGCATCGCCGACGAGGAGCACCCGCCGAGCGTGGGTCCGAGGTAGCGTGCCGATCGGGATTCCCGACACGACGTAGGTGGACGGCTGGGAGAGCCGGCGACCGAACCGGCGCTCGAGGGCGTCGAGGAGATGGTCGAAGTAGTGTCGCGCCGGGGTCCCGTCCGCGTCGGCGGCCACACCGACCCGGGCCCCACCCGAGCCGTCGGGGATCCACCAGCCAAAGAGGCCGGGGGCGAGCTTTCGACCGAGGTAGACCTCGACCGTATCGGGGTCGCCGGGACTCTCGGGGAACTCGGCCTCGAAGGCGGGAAGCACCTCGACCGGTCGACGAAGGCGGAACGCGCGAGCGACGGCGCTCGCGACCCCGTCCGCGCCGATGACGAGCCTCGCGCGCACCTCCTCGGGCGACCCATCCGGCCCGCGTAAATGAAGGGTGAGACGGTCCCCGGACTCCCCGGCGACCGCGTCGAACCGGGTCGAGGTCCGGAGCTCCGCGCCGGCCCGGACGGCTCGCTCCGCGAGGTGGATATCGAGCGCGGCGCGGTCGATCACGAACGCGCGCGGGGAATCCGCCCGGAACGTGATCGATTCGAGCGACGGACCGAAGACGCTTGCTCCACGGACCGACGCACGGACCATCGAGTCGGACCCCGCGAGGTCGAGGACCCGCTGCGACACGAGACCGGCGCACTGGACCGGGTACCCGACCTTCGGGTGCTCCTCGACGACCCGGACCGAGAGGCCCGCCTGGGCGAGACGGGCCGCCGCGGTCGAGCCCGCGGGCCCCGCGCCTACCACCAGTACGTCGACCTCGTCCACGTCCCCGCCAGCCGGCGCCCGCTCTTAACGCCGGGACCGTTCAGTCGGTCCGCCACGGGGTGGGGACGAGGTCGGTCCGTTGCCGCGGCAGCACCGCCGACGCCTCGACCGAGGTCGTCACGCCCGCCTCGAAGGCGAGGAGCCCGGTCCAGGCGATCATCGCTCCGTTGTCGACGCACAGCGACCTCGGGGGGGCGAAGCTCGCCCCGCCCCGGCTTTCGGCCATCGTACGGACCATCTCTCGGAGGCGCCCGTTGCAGGCCACACCGCCCCCCAGGACGACGTCCTCGCGACCGCGGTGGGCGAGGGCGCGTTCCGTGATCTCGGTGAGCATCGAGTACGCCGTCACTTCGACCGAGTAGGCGAGGTCCGGTCGTTTCGCGCCCTTTGCGTGGAGGGCGAGCGCCGCGGTGAGCATCCCGGAGAACGCCACGTCCATTCCGTGAACGGAGAACGGTAGGGTCAGGAGCTCCGTGCCAAGACGAGCCTCTTCCTCGATCGCCGGCCCGCCCGGGAACTTGCCCCCCAGCCCGATCCAGAGCTTGTCGAGGAAATTCCCGATACCGATGTCGAGGGTCTCTCCGAGGACCCGGTATCGTCCGCGGGCGTAGGCGATCACCTGGGTGTTTCCCCCGCTCGCGTAGAGGAGAAGGGGGTCGTCGAGTCCGCTCAACACGCGCGCGATCTCGACGTGCGCGACGCAGTGGTTCACCGGGACGAGCGGCCGGTCCCAGGCCAGGGAGAGCATCCGTGCCACCGTCGCTCCTGCCCGAAGGCACGGTCCGAGACCCGGACCCTGGGCGAACGCTACCGCATCGATCTCGTTCGGTCGAACGCCAGCGGCCTCGAGCGCCTTTCCGACGAGGGATGGCAGGATCTCCACGTGGTGGTTCGCTGCCTCGCGGGGGTGGATGCCTCCCGCCGGAGGCTGGTAGAAATCGGAGGCGAGGCCCAGAATCTTCGCCCTCTCTCCGACGATGCCCACCGAGGCGGTGTGCGCCGTCGACTCGATGCCGAGGACGACCATCGCTCGTCCACCGGGAGGGCAGTTATAACCCCGCGGCCCGCCGAGGGGACGGGAGCTCACTCCTCAGTGGATTCGAGGCGGAAGCGCACCCGAGAGCCGTGCAGCGCTTCCTGGATCCGGTCGGCGAAGGCGAGGGACTCTGGGACGCCCGCCGGCCGTCCCCAGTCGTAGACGAAGTCATACCCCTCCATCTCGGGGCGAAAACCGAGGTCCTCGAGGATCGTCGCGACCTCGGAGTACGCAGCCCCTTCGCTGTCGAGTTGAAGGAGCAGGAAGGTCTTGGTCATCGGTGCCCTCGGAACGGCCCACCCAGCCCTATCCCTCTCGGCCTTAAAGTCGAGTGGTGGAGAGGATGCGGCGCCCGTGGCACCGCCGTTCGCTCGGTCATTCCTCCGGTTCCTCGGGCCGGGACCGGGCGTGCGCGGTCACTCGGACCGCCACTCCCCGGGGAAGGCGCGTCATCTCATGGGGCGCGAGCAGTAGACGTCCGGCGGAGAGGAACGAATCGTTCGGGTCCACGAGGAGTGCGGACGCGCCCGGCACGAGCGCCGGGTCGGCCTGGACCACGAAGGTCGAGAAGAGGCTGCGCCCCTCTCGCACGAACGGGACCGCATCCGCGTGGACCACGACTCGCTCCCGCCCCGGGGCAAGCAGCGTGTGAAGGCGAGTCGCTCCGCGGAACGTCGGGCGAGGGACCCCATCCGTTCCGACGATGAACTCCGGGTGCCCGTCCCGGGTCATCGCTCGGAGCCGGCCCGTCCTCCGCGAGCGTTCCGCGCGGAGCCCCTCCGCGACCTGAGGAGCGACCGCGTGCCCGTACCGCCACTCGAGCAGACGTGTGACCTGGCGTTCGTCCCACGCCGAGGTCCAGTCCCGTTCCCGGTCGACGTTCTCGTCGGTCGATTCGACAGCGACTTGCGCGAATGCCGCAGGGGATCGGTGGTGCGGACGAGAGACGAACTCCTCGAGCCCGAGATACGGCCCGACGGGGTACAGGTCGGTCAGCTCCACCGGGACCGGTCCGAAGGGGGTCGCGCTTTCCCATTCGATCGGCAGGTCCGACCGGTCGGCGGTGGGCAGGTACCGGAGGTACTCCGGACGTAGCGGAAACCGAGGCACGGTCCGGCCGGGGGCCCTGCCCACCCGATAGACCTCGACCGCGTGCCGGAACCGGACGGCCGCGGGACGGCTTGTGCTTTCCGTGACGACTTCTCGGAACGCTCGTCGAGAGTCGGGTTCCGTCGGAAGGAAGACGTCCGGGTTCGCCATCGCCTCTCGAAGACCGGCGCGAAGAGCCGGGTGCGCCGCGGTCCGACGTTCGGCGAGCTCCCAGAGCGTTCCGTCCCGGATCGCTTGACGGACTCGCCCGATCTCCTCGGCCGAGACGAGCAGGTTGTGGAAGGCGACCTTCCGCTCGCGTTCGTCGGGTGGTAGGCGCGCGACCTCGGTGAGCGGGGTCTCCGCGCAAAGGAAACAGTGGCAGCTCCTCTCCCGCACATCGTCGAGCGGAACGGTCCCGTCGGGGAACATCAGGCTGCCTCGTCGTGCGAACTTGTGGTACGCGGACGAGTCGAACAGGTCGACGCCGAACAGCGCGGCCAGGGCGAACGTCATGGGATGGCCGGTACCGAACAGGTGGACCGCGCGCCCCGGGGAGAGGTTCGGGCGGGTCGCGACCAGGACCCGGACCAGCTCGGGGAAGCGATACTGCTCCATCAGCGGCACGACGCCGCCGACCGCGAGGACGTCGCCGAGCTCGCTCGCGGTTCGCGCGGAGCGGGCCCGTAGGTCCGCGTGCGACCCTCCTTGTACCGGGACGGCGAGGAGCCCGGGACGGGCGGCCCGGCTCGAGCGCGACCGGTCGGCGGTGGCCGTGACGGCCGCCTCGGTAGCCTCGTGGCTGTCCTCGGGCTCCGTGAACACGTCGAGGACGGTGGCGATGTCGCTTCCGATCGTGTTCTGGAACGAGAGGATCTCCTCGGGCGTCACCTCGACCGACCCGTAGGCGTGCTGCTGGAAGGCGCCCGAGTCGGTCATGACCGGGCCGTCGAACCGGATCAGGCGATGGATCCCCTCCGTCTCTGCGACCGCTCGCAGGGGGGGTGTTCGCCATGTGATGTACGCCGACGTGATCACCGCGCCGATCCCGAGACGCGTGCGCATCTCCTGAGGTGCCACCGGCTGTCGTGTGGGGTCCGGATGGACCACCGGAAGGAGCGCTGGGGTCTCGATCGGCCCGTGGGGTGTGGTGAATCGGCCCCGACGGGCCAGACCGTCCCGCTCGAGGAGCTCGAAATCCATCATCTTCGTCCACCGACCCCCCCGTTAAAGGTGGCGTCTCCCGCGGTCCGCGCCCGGCTCGTAGGAAGCACGGATCCGATTCAGAAGGTCGACCAACATCGGACCCGTAAGTCGGCCGGTGTTCGTGTTCTGCGGGCTCGGGTGGTACGAGCCCCAGAGCATGGGGCGACCGGGCCCGAGGGGAATGACCCCCCCGTGGGCGAACGCCCCCACGGGACGCTCACCGCCGTACACCCGGGGCACGACATCGCGGATCGCGTCCCACGCGAACCCCCCGAGGGCGAGGATCGCGCGTGCCTCGGTGAGCCCGCGGAGCTCGCGCTCAAGGAACGTGGCGCAGTTCCCCCGTTCCTCGGGGGTCGGTCGGTTGTCCGGCGGGGCACACCGGACCGCGGCCGTAAGGTAGAGGTCCCGATAGTGGAGGCCGTCGTTCCGTCGGACCGACGTGGGTTGGTTCGCGAAGCCGGAATCATAGAACGCCCGGACGAGGAACGCCGCCGACCGGTCCCCCGTGAAGACCCGACCGGTTCGGTTCGACCCGTGGGCGGCCGGCGCGAGACCGACCACCACGAGCCGGGCCGCGGGGTCCCCGAAGCCGGGGACCGGGCGTCCCCAGTACTGCTCGTCACGGAACTGGCGCTTCCGCTCCCGAGCTACTCGTTCGCGATAGCTCACGAGGCGGGGGCATCGGGCGCACCCGACCACGTCCCGTCGTACCGATTCCAAGGAGTCGGGCACGGCGACGGGGAGGAGCCGCACCTATTGGCGCTTCCGCCGGGTCACGGGGTCCCTACCGGTAGTCACCGAGCGTGACCTATCCCTATAGGTGGGGGGTGCGTTCCCCCGACCGATGACAGAAACGCGTGTCCCCCGAGATGGCAAGGTTCGCCTCGGGGCTCTCGATGGCGACCTGCGGGTAGAGACGGGGTCGGAGATCGAGGTCGACGGTCGCCTTGCGGTTTCGGGACAAGCACGGTTCGACGGCAACGCCGACGTTCGCGGGGACATGGAGTGCGGATCCTTCCGCTCGGACGACGGCACCGTCCGGGTCCACGGCCACCTCTTCGTACAGGAAGACCTCGCGACCCACGACGGGGCCGTCGAGGTCGATGGCGAGCTCAGGGCCAAGCGCGTCGACGCCGACCGTGGACTGACCGTGGGGGGGCCTGCCTCGGCCGAACAGTTCGAGGTCGGAGGCCGTCTCGAAGGTGCCCAGACCCTGACCGCGAAGAAGGTCTCCGTCGGGGGTCGGTTCCGCCTCGCCGGAAAGCTGACGGCCGACTCCGTCGAAGCCGGCGGGTCGGTCGACCTCCACGATGTAGAGCTCGACTCGATCGAGGTCGGAGGGGTCATCCGTCTCGCGGGCGGCATTGTTCGACGGTCGGTCGAGGTCGGGGGTCGGTTCACCTCCGATGCCCCGTTCGAGTTCGGGGGCCTCGAGGTCGGCGGGATGGCACATTTTCACGACGCGGCGAAGGGTGGTCGCATCGAAGCGGGAGGTATGATGACCGCGGACCGGGACCTCACGTTCGAGGACCTAGAGATCGGGGGCCTCGGAACGATCGGCGGGAACGGCAAGGGCCGGAACGTCGAGGTCGGGGGTCGGTTCTCGGTCCACGGGTCGCTCGAACTCACCGGAAAGCTCGAAGTGGGCGGTCAGATCTCCGTGGGCGAGACGCTGACAGGGAGCGCGCTCGAGGTCGGCGGGAAGATCGATGCCCGTCGCGCGGTCTTCGCCTCGGAAGCGGTGATTGGCGGTGCCGTCGCCACGCGAGAGGGCCTGAAGGCATCCCGCATCCGTCTCGGGCGGAAGTCGCGGGCGACCGGACCGCTCGTCGGCGGGGTCGTGTCGCTCGATACCAAGGCCTCAGCTGAGGACGTCTACGGAGACACGGTGGAGCTCGGCGACAAAGCCGAGGCACGCCGCGTGTTCGCGCGCCGGGTCGTGGTCGGAGAAGGCGCGAAGGTCGACGAGGTGGTCTATTCCGATTCCATTGAGTTGAAGGCCGGCGCCCGCGTCCGCGCTCCGCCCCAGAAGGTCGCTTCGCTCCCCCCATTCCCGCTGTAGGCTGAGGACGACGGAATGTTGGACGGAACCCCCGGATCCGCGCGCCGACGAGAGGTGAGCGATCTCTACGCCACCGTCCTAGAGGTCGTCAAGCACTACCACGGCGCGGCTCGGATCACGCGGATCTCCTACGGAGCGGGGATGCCGGTGGACCGACTGCGTCACTTCGTCGATCGGCTACAGTCGTTGGGCCTGCTCAGGTCCGAGGAGCTCGATGGCCGCGCGGTCTATGACATCACCCCGCGAGGGCAGGAGTTCCTCGACACGTACTGGAAGATGCGCGGCTACATCGAGGTGTTCGAGCAGCCTCCGGACCCGGACGAACGTCGTAGTCGACGCCGTTGACTTCGTTCCCAGCGTCGTGTCCCCGAACCGGGGGCTGTCGTCGGGCGATGCCCTCCGCCACGCCTCAGGCGTAGCGGGGGACGGAGGGGTCGACCTCGACGGACCAGGCGTCGATGCCCCCGGCGAGGTTGGCGACGGAGGTGAATCCGCGGCTCTCCAGGTACCCCGCCACCATCATCGACCGGGTCCCGGCGTGGCAGTAGACGATCAGCTCCCGGTCCCGAGGGAGGTCGTCGGCCCTCGACGGGATCTCGTGCATGGGGATGTGGACGGAGGGCTGGATCACCGCGAGTTGCCGTTCGAACGGCTCGCGCACGTCGAGCAGGACCACCTTTTCCGGCGTCAGTTTCAATCTGTGGGCGACCTCGGTCGCGTCCATCTCGCGGACCATTGGGCGCTGGGGGAGATGCTCGAGCTCAAAGAGATTTCGTTCCGCCCGGATTGGTCGTCCGGTCCCCCAGCCTTAACTGCCGCGGGACCTGAACCGGGTGATGCAGGTCAAGGACCCGGTGTGTGGAATGAAGATCGAGGACTCGACGGCTGCCGCGTGGGGAACCTACGGAGGCAATCCCGTCTTCTTCTGCTCGGAGTCGTGCCGTCGCTCGTACGAGCGAGCGTTCGCGACCCAGCCGAAGTAGTCCGGACCCCGACCGGAACGGGCCTGCGTTCCCCGACCGACCATGCCGACGGACCCGGTCTGCGGGATGTTCGTCAAGGCCGGGCCCGAGGCGTTAGCGCTCACGCGGGACGGCCGGGCCTACTACTTCTGTTCGCAAAGCTGCCGACGGACGTTCGCGGAACCGGAGCACGAACGCGCGCGCTTGCTCCGTCGGCTTGCCGTAGCCTGGCCGTTCTCGGTGGTCATCGTCGTTCTCACCTACGCTCTGCCGTTCCCGCATTGGGCCATCGTGGTCGCCGTCCTGGCGGCGGTGGTTCAGTTCTATCCGGGGTGGGGGTTCTACCGGGGGACCTACGATGCGGTCCGAAACCGGGTCGCCAACATGGACGTCCTCATCGCAGTCGGGACCAGCGCGGCGTTCCTGTACAGCCTGGTCGTGGTCCTGTGGCCGGGCCACCTCGCATCGGCCACCTACTTCGACGCATCGGCCCTGATCGTCACCCTGATCCTGACGGGCAACTACATCGAACATCTCACCCGCGTCCGCGCGGGTTCCGCGTTGCTCCGGCTGGACGAGCTCCTTCCCGAGCGAGCTGAGGTGGTGCGCGACGGCGGGGTCCTCTCGCTCCCGCCGAGCGAGATCCGCTCGGGCGACCGGATGAGGGTCCTCCCGGGAGGGAAGTTCGCCGCGGACGGGGACGTTCGGTCGGGGCGCACGAGCGTCGATGAGTCGCTCTTGACGGGCGAACCACTGCCCGTTCTCAAGGCTCCCGGCGATCACGTCCTCGCTGGTTCGATCAACGGGGAGGGGTCGGTTGAGGTGGAGGCGACCGGGGTCGGGTCCGACACCTTCGTGGCGCAGGTCGGTCGACTCCTGACGGACGCGGAGATGTCGCGCGTTCCTCTTCAGCGGACCGCCGACCGGATCGCAGCGGTCTTCGTGCCCGTCGTCCTTGCCCTCGCTCTCCTCGCGTCGGTCGCGTGGTACCTCATCGGAGGAGCGGGGTTCACTACCGCGCTCCTGATCTTTGTCACGGTCGCGATCACCGCCTGCCCGTGCGCGTTCGGCATTGCCACTCCCGCAGCGATCGTCGTCGGCACGGGACGCGCGGCCGAGGCGGGGGTCCTGTTCCGAGGAGAGGACGCGATCGAGCAGGCCGCTCGTGTGGACCTCGTGCTCACCGACAAGACCGGCACGCTGACCCGGGGCGTCCCGGTCCTCTCCGACCTCTGTCCGCGGGGCGACGTCCCGGTCGAGCGTTGCCTCTCGCTCGCTGCTGCGGTCGAAGGGAGCTCAACGCATCCGTTCGCGCGAGCGGTGGTCGCTGCGGCGAAGGCTCGAGGCCTTACGGTTCCACCCGCCACGGACGTGACCGTCGACCCGGGGCGCGGAGTGCACGGAACGGTCAACGGGGTCGATGTCGAGGTCGTGCGGCCCGACACCGGTCCGAGCTCCTCCGCGGGTCTGGGAACTCTCGACGAGGATGTTCGTCGACTCACTGCCGACGGGAGCTCGCTCGCGTTGTTGAAGGAGAACGGCTCGGTCATCGCGGTGATGGCGTTCCGGGACGCGGCCGCGGAGGAGGTCCCGGAGGCGTTGAGGACGCTCGCGGACGACCGAATCGAGGTGGTCATGGTGACCGGCGATCACTCCTCCGCCGCCCAGCGGGTGGCGGGTGAGCTCGGGATCCGCGAGGTTCATGCCGGGA
>Ga0326728_10007532_pt1 | contig 27847 bp, 24 predicted proteins | sample MB3enrmetagenome_FD_207602 | JGI IMG/M metagenome (GOLD analysis project Ga0326728, IMG submission 207602) | Lab enriched peat soil microbial communities from McLean, Ithaca, NY, United States - MB31MN | ecosystem: Environmental > Terrestrial > Soil > Wetlands > Peat | place: USA: New York...
ACCTCAACGCGCTGCAGCTCTCGGCTGCTCATAGCTGTCCTCTTCAACGAGACCTCCGCAAAAGGTCTCAGTCTAAGGGGACATTTCTATCGAGGCGAAAAGGGGACATTATCAAAGAGGTTCAACATGTGCAGTGTTTTCCAGGCTTTTCCAGTGCAAGATGAGCCTGAAAGTGCTGGGAATCCAGACTTGCGCCGCATGCCGCCAGAGTGGGTTCGCTCAAAAGGTAACGAAAAAAATCGCCGCCGACTATGATCCTGAGCGATATCCGTCCTAATTATCGTCCCCTCGGACATGACAAACGGTCAAAGAACACACGGGCGCAGCTACGCATCACGATTTCATTTTAGGACTCCCAAGCCCCTCGCAATGGTGATGCAGGCTGGGTCGCTTCCCCCGTTGTCGAGATATTTCTTGATGAAATAACTGCCAATTGCCGCTAGTCCCACGACCGTGCTGCCTTCGGGAGTTTGATAGACTGTATTCACACTCGACATCCGTTCAGGCATCGTGCCGGCGATATTGATACGTATCATCTCCCACATGAAAAGCATCCCGATGTGAAAATATGCGTCGGTGTTCCCAGGGCGGTTCATCACCGCGGCGAGGGCAGTTCGCTTTTCACTTATCAAGGTCTTCAGATGGTCGTTAATCCTTGGTCTCAGGTTCTCGGGGAGATCTTGCAATGTTCTGAGAGATATATCGATTTCTGCGCCGACCGCCCGCGGGAAAATAACGTCAACTTCATCCGAGTTCATACCGTCTTCGCCTTTCTTCGTTCGCTAACAGCGTCGTTGACCGCGACAATCCACGACATAACCTCATTGCCAAGAAGCCGTCCCTGATCGTCATCGGGCGCTTGGCTCAAATATTTCTTGAGAAAATACTCCGCAATTGCAATGTACCCGGCCGCCACACCACCCTCCGGCAATTTGTACTGAACCGACGAATTAACTCGTCTTTCATCATCGGTGCCAGCCGTAACAATCCTAACCGAATCCCAGAAGAACAGCGCTCCAATATAGCAGTTCGCGACAAGGTTCCCAGGTTTGTCTTTGATCTTGGCTAAAGCCCCTTTGTATCGCGTAATGCGATCCGCCAGGTGTTTGCTAAGTTCACTGCGCACCGCCTGTGGAAGTACTCCCAATGTCTGTAGATCCCGTTGTATCCTGGCCCGCTCCGCCTCCGGAAATACCTCTTCCGGGCTCGATTGCTCTTTAGGCGCCGGCGCCGATCCGACCTCCGGCTGGCTAGGAAGTTTTGCCAGCCAGTCGCACCAGATCAGATCTTTAGAATCCTGCGGTGATTTTAAAGAAAGGTTGACACCAAAAGTAGACCCAATTGAACTGCCAAGACCCCTGGAATTCCAAAGCTGCGACAGGGCGCAATAGTTTATAACCAGTTTATGTGGATCAGGGGTCCTCAAGAGTACGCCAAATCCTCCTTGATCCAAGCCGACAAGAAGATCCGTTAGAGTGTGCCAATCCGCGTCGGCCATACCTGAACCCGATTCGGATTCAATATCGGTGCGGAACGCTTCAGGGTCTATCGTCAGGCTTCCCGAGTTCCAATGTCTTATGAGACATATGTAAGAAACCGCCAATATGCCCCCCATGTTAGCCGGCAAGCCAGGCTTCGTGTCATCAAGGCGAGGTCGATTGAGCCGAGCTATTTCCTCCTGACATCGGAGAAGCCAATCAGCTTCAGATGAGGTAAGAGCATGAGTAATAAAGTTATAAAGTGTGAGCAGCGAACTGTCGCCGTGGAGAAAAGCCTGTGATTGACGGAGTGTTCTCGGGAGATCGGCGACGGTCATTCCCTCAAGATACACAAAGATGCGGCCATCTTTCTTGTGACCGCTCAAAGTGTCACTGAAAAAGCTGTCCCACTCATACCGGACCCACTCTGCATCCAGGTGGGCTGCTGAGGTTCCGACAGCCACGAGCACGTGAGCCGAGTCCAGTGCTGTGTCGATGGCCTTCTTATAGGCTGCAACCCCGAGCGCCTCAAGTGAAATCGCACTGAGAAATACCGATAGGCCACGTGATGACAGATAGTTATAGACTTCCGTTGCAAGGAAGCTGTCCCGCGTCTGGTTACCATCGGCCTCTGTGTTCTTGAAGGAGATAAACACGTCATAGTTGACTGTCATAGCCAAACGTCAGCCCCCGTTCGCAAGCGGGATTTGCAGAATTCTATCACGCGGCACTCTCCGTTGATTGTCAGGAACTCCGGCCTCAGGCCCGGGTGGGCGTGACAGCGGAGGCAGACGGCATTGCTGCCCACGATGCCGGCAGCGATGGTGTGCCACCAGTCGTCCCCGAACCTGGGGGCTGCCTTGTCGAACCAAGCGTCGTGCCCGCGTTTTTCTAGATCGCTCTTGATCCGCCGGACGCGCCCTTCGCTGGTGTCGTGCCCGTAGCTCAGGAAAATGCGGAGCTTGGCGACAGGCTCTTCGCGCACGAGCTCGTGCTTACAGGCATAGCAGAAAGAGGCCTTCGAACCGGGCATCGTCATCGTCTTCGGCGAGCTGCACTGGGGAGATGTTTGCATTGGCATTGGTCGTCCTAATGCTTGCTGCGCCGGTAAATCTCCAACCCCGCTTTGGCCAGGATTTCCGGAAAAGCCTGTACCGCATCCCGATCGTACGGCTTGATCTTTTCCGGCAACTCCTTCCACGGCACCAGGCAGTCGTGAAGTTTCTTGGCATCATCCCGGACGCCGTGGCGCCAGCCATCGCGCAGACGCTCGATATTCCAGCGGCCATGCTCCAGTTCGGCCATGTGTTCCACTTCCTGTTTGCTGAACCTGGAGAAAATGACGGGCTTGCCCTTTGCTTCCCGCACGCCGAAGCCGGCAGCCTGCAGAATCTCAACCGAGTAGTGCGCCTGCTCCAGATTTGCCCTCTTATAGGTCTCGCCCAGATCGGGCCAGGGCTTCATGTTGCCGGGGAGGTCGACAGTTTTTCGCGCTACGTACCGGGCATGGAAGATCTTTGCCATTTCTTCCAGGACCGCCGGATCAAACGCGTGATCGCACGGCATAACGAAAGCGCGAACCGTGGCGGCGTCGAAAGGCAGCAGAAACAGGTTCGGCAAGCCCGACCAGAGCGGATCTTCCAGCAGGGCCTGAACTGCGCCGCCGGTATCCGATACCAAGCCGGCGTTGGCGCCCAGGGAGAGGGCGATCCGGTATTCGAGAGCGCTGAGCCGGCCGCCGCCGAAGCCCACCAGCATGACCTGCCGGGGAGCAATGCCGGAGGCTAGAATATCGGACCAGTTGCGGAAAATCTGCTCGGGTTCGAAATTGTTCCCAACGCGAATGAGTTCGTCGTATCCCGGGTGTCCTGGAATACCTCCCCCAGGTCCTTTCGGGATGTATCCGATCAGCCGAAAGTGCTTTTTTCCCTCGGCGGCGAGCTCCCTGGCCGCATCCCCGATGCATCCGGGAACGCCAACGCCGGTTCCGCCGGAGATCACGGTGCCACGGAAACCTGTCATCGACTCTTTCAGCAGACGCCGAACCTTTTCCGCAAGTTCCCGGGAAAGGCTGGCCGCTCCGCCGGCAACAATGACCACCGGAGGACGTAACGGGGAAGCTGCTTGCAAACCCGTAGCCACGGCAGAAGGCGCTTGGCCCAATTTCAGCAAGGTGATAACTCGCTCGTGTGCGGCCGGAGAATTCTCGCCGAACGAAAGCCGCTGAATCCACGACAGTTCATTGGCGAGAGCCTCCGTGGTTACGCAATAGATGCCGGTCCGGCAGTGGTGCACTCCCAGGGCGTAATAACCGAGAGCACTATCGCCCTGCTCGAGAAAAAGACTGAGACGGCCGGCAGTAAAATACGCTCCTGGCAGTTCCATTCCGGCGCCGGCATGAGTGCGGCAGGTTTCCAGGGCGGTCCGCAAGGTGGCGCCCATGCTGGCGGGCAAGTCCGGCTCCCGGGAGCAGTACATCTCATAGCCCAGCATTTCTGCCAGGAAATAGGGGTTGGCCGGCTCGCACTCATGGGCCATCCGGTAACACTTCCGGGCATTTTTCTCCTCGCCGGGAATCGCGGCCAGGGCCCATCCCAGCCGATGCTGCACCCGTGCCCGCATGCTCTTGGCTTTGCGCAGATGGGGGACAAAAGGAACCTGCGGCGAGTCGCAAAGCCGCGCGGCCCGTTCCAGGATCTCTTTGCCCTTCGCGTACTCCTTCGAAGCCGGCCGTTCACGATTCGCCCGGCAAAACGCACTGCCCAATTCCAGCAATAACTCACACTCGTCCGCGTGCGGAGCGCACTTGCTATCCGGCTTGTAATAAGGCTGGAGCAGTTCGATGATGCGCTGGTGATTTCCGCATGCCGCCAACAGGTGAGCAAGGCGCAGAGCGGTGCTGCGCCGTTTCTTGTCCTCGGTGTTCACGAAGACCATTTCCTGAATGCTGATTTCGCGTTCGACTGCCTCGCGGGGAGCATAGGTCGTGTAATTGGCGATGAGTCCGTCCAGTTCCTCCGCGAAGAGGTTGAAGGTGCGGTCGCCTTCCTCCATCAGGGCGGCGAGCAAAGCCCCGGTGCGATGGATCTCGGGAGAGAGTTTGAAGACGTTCTTGTAAATGCGGTCGTGCAGGGTGTCTGCCCAGGCATGCTGAAGCCAGGTCCGCACCTGGATTTCCGCCCGCTTGTCGTCAATGGCTGCCAGCTCTTTCGGCGTAAATCCGAGGCTTTCTCCGCGGCCGGGAGAAATGCGCACGATGTAGTGCATGTCGCGATAGCCGAATTCGTCGTTGTTCAGCAGCAGGCCCTTGTCTTCCTTCTCCAGAATTTCAAAATTGGCCTCTATGAACTGGCGGACGGCTTTCACCTGCTCTGTGGTCTGCACGATGACGCGGGCGCCGCACAAATCGGTCATCTGATTGACCCCGTCCTTATACTTCTCGAACCTGCGGGCTACCTTGTCCGCGAAGCTGGGGATGGTTTTGGCGCGAGCCTGAACCAGCGCCTCTGGAAACGAAATCTGGCACGCCTGCTCCAGAACCCGCTTCAGCGCATCGGCGTAAGTCACGTATTGGGGGCGAATTTTGGTGAAGGCTGCGATCTGGGCGCGGTGCTCCGCAGGGGTAGGAACTGCTGGTTCAGCCATGGTTCAATCTCCTGGCGTGGACAGTACTGATGAAATTCCACCGGGATCGTAATGCGAGGAATGTACCAGAACTTGGAGGACAATTGAAGGGCCGGTTGGCTATCGGAGGGTTGCCCAGTACTGCCTTAGCCCCTCGTCATTTCGGAAAGCGATCGGGTACTGCGGAAGTTCCTCGGGCCCGATCCAGGCGAACTCTGTCGATTCGTCGTTCAGTTCCAGACGCCCGTCCATACGGCATTCCATGTAAAAGTTGATGCAGTGCATCAGCCCCGGCTCATCGGGCAGGCTGTCCTGGTAGAAAAGGAACCGGAGACCGGTTGCGCGCAAGCCGGTTTCTTCCGCGAGTTCGCGCGCCGCCCCCTGCTCCACGGTCTCGCCGTAATCGATCTTGCCGCCGGGCAGGCACCAGGCGCCGCCGCCCGTGGACCCGGCCGCGCGCCGCACGATCAGCACCCGTCCATCGCGGGCGCTCACAATCAGCCGCACCACCGGCACCGGTCGCATAGCTGGATTCTCGGGCATGGCCCGCAGTCTACCACAGAGCGGGCGCGGAGCGGGGTCGGGGACCGATTCAAGCACATGTGGAATAATCTCTTGTTACGCCGGCTCGCTACCGATAAGCTGTTCAGTGTTCCAGCTCCGTGAGGCCGTCAGCATGAGTGTCGAAGCCATACGGTTCAGCCGCCGCGCCGCGCCGGTCCCGATGAGCATTGTTTCTCCGGCGGGACTGCAATCGCTCATTGCGGACGATCAGAAGCCTGCGGTCATAGTGCTTTGCCATGCAGATCTGCATCTCTTTCGCCAATGCCGCGGCCTGTTCAGGGATCGCGGCGTGAAAGATAGCCGGAAGCCTCTCTCCAAAGTTTTGCTCGGATACCCAGGGCAAATTCCCTTTCTGGAGGCGAAACTAAGCTCTGCTGGGCGCCTGAAACAGGCGGTGGAAACATTGCTGGCGAACGCGTTCAAGAGGCAGGAAGACGGCATTTATGTGTTGGGGGTAAGCGACAAGGTTTTTCAGAAAGTCCGGCAGGAGGAACTGTTTCAGGGGCGCCGGGTGAAGTCCGGCACGGTGGAACCCACCCTCGAGAGGCTGTTGCCCGATCAGACTGAACCCGAAGCGCTCCGCCGTTGGTTCTGGGGCGAGTCTGAAAAGTTTCGTTTGGTCAGGCAGTTGGCGGCCCGCGCCGCCCTCACCGATGCTCCGCTGCTCATCCTGGGAGAGACGGGGACGGGCAAGAGCATGCTGGCCCGGGCGATTCATGAGGCGGGGCGGCCGGGCAGCCCATTCGAGATGCTCAACTGCGCCGCCATCCCCGGCACGCTGTTTGAGACGGAGTTGTTCGGCTACGCGCCGGGTGCGTTTACCGGCGGCCTCAGGCAGGGGAAGGCCGGTCCCTGGGAGCTGGCTGGCAATGGCACGTTCTTTCTGGACGAAATCGGAGATCTTCCCCTCGAGCATCAGGCGGCCATTTTGCACGCGCTCGAGTACAAGCGTTTTCGGCGGGTCGGCGGCAAGCAGGAAGTTTCGGCGCCGGCGCGCGTGATTACCGCCACCAATCGCAATCTTCTTGCCCTGGTGAGGAGTGGCAGATTCCGCGAGGACCTTTATTTCCGACTGCGGAACCTCGCCATCATGATGCCCGATCTGTTCGGCGATCCGGAAGATCTGGTCCTGATCGCCCGGAACCTGTGGCGGGAAATTGCCGGCCAGGAAGCCCGGCTTCCCCCGGAGATTCTCGACGAGCTGTGCCGCCACCGCTGGCCGGGCAACGTCCGGGAACTGCGGTCGGTGCTAAACACGCTGGACAATCTTTTTGGCGCGCAGAACCTGCGGCGCGAACAATTGCAGGCGGTGTTCCAGTACTTCGGCTTGCTTGCCGGCTATGGCCGCCGCGAGGCCGGCGCCGTGGAGCCGGCGGTGGTCCAGATTGAATGCATTCGCCAGATCCAGCGGGCCGATAACGTGCTGCATGCCTGTGAGCAGGCGCTTCACCCTCTGGCCAAGGGTCTTTTTCTGCCGGACGCCGCGCGGAGTGCACTCGACCGGAACCGGCGGGAGATGCAGGCTTTGCTGCAAAACCGGCTGCAGTTCGGAAGTCAGGAAACTTATCAGGCATTCAACCGGGTGAGCGAAGATCTCGGCCAGTTGTTGGCGCTGCGGCCGGAAGATACAAACCGGCTCTGCCGGTTCTGGCGCGGCACGCTGGCGCCTCACATCCATCAGGCGGTCGCGCAACTGTTTAGCGAGCACCAGCGCTGGGCTAATCCTCAGCTTATCGGCGCCGCGAAGGGTTCCGGAGCGGCGCCCGGTGCGGAGCAGCGCTCGGTCTCCGCTTCCACCAATCGCTAAAAGACAACCGAAGAAACGGCTGCCGCGGGCATTCATGCCCATGCCTTGGATTGCACCGCTGCAGCCGCGAGGTCTGCGCCGGCAGCCCGCCGAAGGCCGGTGCTGCACTCGCGATGTGATCGGAAGTGTTCTTGGCTGCCGCTCTTCCCGCTTATCTCCCGCTGCTTCAGCTTTTTGAATGCAAAGCCATGTTGACCCCGAGGGGGTGATTGTCCCTCACGGCAAAAATGCCCTAGAAAAAAGATGTCACGAGGGGGTCGAGGCTTGCAGCTCCCGCCCTTCTTCAAGAAATGGTGTGCGGGTTCTGCTCTCTGCCGGGCGCCGAATGCTAATTGGCGATGGCGGAGGCTTCGAAGAGAATACCATGGCTGACCTGCTATTCGGCTTGGAAACGGAATACGCCATTGCGGGCATGACTCCCAAAGGGCCGATGAACCGGTCGGAAATCCTGCAAGCCATGATGGAGCGCGCCCGGCAGCAGCTTGTCCAGTTGCCTGACATGCACGCCTCCGCCGGGTTCTTTCTGCAGAATGGGTGCCGCTTTTATGCGGACTGCGGCGCCCATCCCGAAATTTGCACGCCTGAGACCATGAATCCCTGGGACCTGGTGCGCTACACGCAGGCCGGGCACCGGATTCTTGCTGCCTTGGCCAGCTCGATTCCGCAGGCCGGCCGGCCGGAAGCCGAGATCATGTGTTTTCGCTGCAATGTGGATTACAGCGGCAATCAGACCACCTGGGGCTGCCACGAGAGCTATCTGCACCGCATGCCCCTGCCGGCGCTGCAGCCGCAGGTCATTCCTCATCTCGTATCCAGGCTGGTGTACACCGGCGCCGGCGGCTTCAATCCGCTTTCCCGGGGACTGGAGTTCACGCTCTCGCCCCGTATTGCTCATCTGCAGAAGGTTGTATCCGGCAGTTCGACCAACGACCGCGGAATCTGGCACACCAAGTCGGAGTCGCTCTCCGCCCAATACAATCGGCTCCACGTTCTCTGTGGAGAGAGTCTCTGCTCTGAGACAGCCGCCTTTCTGAAAGCCGGCGCCACCGCGCTGGTGGTTGCGTTGGCGGATGCGGGACTTGAGCCGGGGAAAAGTCTGCAACTGGCGGAGCCGTTGGCAGCCATGCAGAATGTGGCGGCGGATGTCACCTGTAAACGGCCGCTCAAAATGTCCGACGGCAGCGGCCTCACGGCCCTTGCCATCCAGCGCCGCTACCTGGAACAAGTGGAAGCCCACGTGGGTGACAGCTTCATGCCGGACTGGGCCGGGGAGGTTTGCCGGCGGTGGCGTGCGGTGCTCGATCAACTCGAGCGTGCGCCCGGCGCCGTCGCGCGCACGCTGGACTGGGGAATCAAGCGGGCGCTCTATGCCCATCAGGCAAAGAGTTTCGGCCTTTGCTGGGAAGCTTTGACCTTCTGGAACCAGGTGATCGGCCGGTTGACGGCCGCGCTCGCGGCGCTGGGGGAAGGCGGAAGAACGGTTTCCCTGGAGGCGGCGATCGGGCCCGGGACCCCGATCCCTAACGAAATTGCGTTGCTCGATCCCATGGTGCAGTCCCGTGGTTACCGGTGGGAAGAACTGACGGCGCTTCTGAACTGCCGGCATAAATTTTTCGAAATCGACATGCGCTTTGGTCAGCTCGGTTCCAAAGGGATCTTTGAGACGCTCGATCGTTCCGGCGTTTTGCAGCATCGGGTCAGCGGCGTGGACAACATCGAGTACGCCATGGCGGAGCCTCCGGCGAAGGGCCGCGCGCATGTGCGGGGAGCGGTCATCCGGCGCATGGCCGGTTCGGACCAGGTGCAGTGCGACTGGCAGTGCATTGTCAATCCCAAAGACGGACAGATGCTGGACCTTTCCGACCCGTTCAGCAGCGAGGAAACGTGGCGTCCCCTGCTCCGCACCGAGCTGCGCGATGTGCGCTTGCAGATGCGCCTTTTCCAGGAAGTCGCCGCGGGCGGAGCCTTTCTCGAAAACGACTGCTATACCCGCCGGGAGCAAGCCTATCAGCGGTATTTGAACCGGGATTTTCCGCGCGCCGAGAGGTTGCTGCGCCCCCTGATTGAGGAGGGGTTCGAAGTGCCGAGCACGCGGTGCCACCTGGCGCGCTCGCTGATCATGATGAACCGCGATGCACAGGCCCGGATGCAGATCGATATGGCCTGGGCTGAGCGCGATGTGGCGCAGGATTATGTGCTGCTGCGCCTCCTGTTTTTCAAAGTCGTGTTCGCCATGTTGGATGGCGCCAGCTTCGCCGGCGCTATCCGGCAGTTGCGGGCAGGGGTGAGCGAACCGGGCCATCATTCGGATTGGACCATCCAACCGATGCTCGATCATCTGCGCCCGCGGCTGGGCGATGAGAATTTTGCCTTCCTGTCGGCATTGGGGAAGGCGCTGAGCTCCGGCGCCGCCGGGGTGCGCCTCGATGAGTTTCCGGAATGGCAGCCACGGCGGGCGCGCCGCCGGGCGTAGAGGGAGAGCAGTATGGACAGCGCAATTGGCCGCGCGAAAAATCGCACCGGCGCTGCGGGTCGGGACTTTACTTCGGCAGTTTACGCCGCGCGCCGCTGCGCTCCCTGGGCCAGATTCGCGTTCTCTCCGCGGAAAGAATCGATTACGCCCGACGCGAGTGTGATTGCAGGTGTTTGTGAATGAGATTTTTTTGCCGATGTTCCGCGTTCTCAGGCTTTTGGCTGAACCGGAAGAAACGAAGCGGGCGGTGATTGAGCATTGCGTCCGGAACTCTGGCATTTTTTGAATTCGGGGGGAGGAATATGGCTCATCTTTGGGGAGAGGACGCAGATGGCTGGTATGTGCGGATGCTGGAAGCCGCGCCATTGGCGCTGACCGCCGAGTCGAACCGGCCGGCAAGGGAGGCGCCGCCCGCGAAGCCGGTGCAACTCATCCGGGCGGACGTTGGCGGAACGCGGCATTGGGCGCTGGTGACCCCGCGGGACTCCGGTATCCGCGTGAATGGCTGCGCGGTGCCTGCGGGTTTGTGCGTGCTCGCCGATCGTGACGAAATTTGCACCGGTGGCGGCCGCCGGTATTTCTTCTCAACGGAGTCGCCGGCCAAGGTCGAACCCTTTCCGGCCCCGGAAAAACCGGTGTTTTGCGGCCGGTGCCGCCAGAAAATCGAGACGGAAACGCCGGCGGTGCGCTGTCCCAACTGCGGCATCTGGTACCACCAGTCCGCCGGGCTGCCCTGCTGGACGTATGCGGAAACGTGCGGGTTCTGCGACCACCCTACCGCCCTCGACCAGGGCTTTACTTGGACCCCGGAGGCATGAAGCGGATGGAGACCAGGCATATCGTCGTAGCCGGCGCCGGCGGCAATACCGGTTCTCAGCTTCTGCCGCATCTCGCCCGCATGCCCGGCATCACGCGGCTCACGCTGGTGGATCCGGATACCTACGAACCCGCCAATCTGGCGGTGCAAAACATCGGCCGGAGCGACTTGGGCCGGCCGAAAGTTTTGGCGCAGGCGCGCAAGCTGCGGCTCATCCGTGATGGCCTCGAGGTGGTTGCCCTGCAGGAGCGCATCGAAGACGTGCCTCTGGGCTTGCTGCCGTGCGATCTGATCGCGAGTTGCCTCGACAGCCGCGCGGCGCGGCAGCACGTCAACGAAATCGCCGCGCGGCTGCGTCTGCCGTGGATCGACTGCGGCATCCTCGGCAGCCAGAATCTGGCGCGCGTGAATGTTTATGCGTCCTCGCCGGAAGCGCCTTGCCTCGAGTGTCTGTGGAGCCGCGAAGATTATGCGCTGGTCGAGCAGGAATACCTGTGCGGAGCGGAGACTGGCGCCGCTTTCCCCACCATGGCGTCTTCGGCCTTGGGCGCTCTGGCGGCTTCGCTCATGGCCATTGAAATCACCAGGCTCTTGCCGGGCGGGCGTTCGGCCCCGATTGCGCCGCGTCAGTTGGTCCTGGACGCCGGGCACCACACTCTGCAGGTCAGCACCAGCCGGCGCAATCCGGAGTGCCTCTTCGACCACCGCGCCTGGGAGATTGAGCCTTGGGACTGCCGGCCGGAAAGCATGACGGTGGCCGCGGCCTTGGCTGTGCTCGGCAGCCTGCAGGTCGAAGGGCATCGTTTTGTTCGCGCCTTGGTGTGTCCGGGCTGCGGCTTCCGGAGAGACGCGCTACGGCTGAACCGGCCGCTGGCGCACTGTCCCGACTGTAACCGCCGGATGGCGCCGCCCGGCTTCGATTCGCGCGAGCGTCTGGACGCCGGGCTGGCCGGAGAATTCGGCGGCCTTACGCTGGCGCGGGTTGGGCTCCGCATAGGCGATGTGATCAGCAGTGGCGGCCGGCATTACCAGATCGCTCAAGTCCAACCCGTCACCGCCGGGTGCGCGGGAAATTCCCCGGAGGCAGCATGAACACGGAAGAGTCCGGCAATCACGATCCCGTTTACCGGAACTTCATGGAGCGTCAACTGGCCGAAGGCATGGCGCTGGCGGAGGCCAGTGACCTGCTGCGCCTGCATGTTCCGCCCTTGGCGCCGCCGCACTTCATAGCCGAGTATCACTGCACCGGACTCATCCGCGATGCCGCCGGCGATATCAGGGAAGCCGCCGAATTTCACGTTGGCATCTGGTTCCCGCCGGACTATTTGCGCCGCGCCGAGCCCTTCGAAATGTTGCGCATCTTCACGCCCTGCGTGTGGCACCCCAACATCAGCTATCAGCATCCGCTGATTTGTCCCGGAAGACTCACGCCGGGCACGCCCCTGGTGGACATTCTGTATCAGATTTTTGACATTCTGACCTTTCAGAAGTGCAACCCCAAGGAAAACGATTGCCTCAACAAAGCGGCCTGTTCGTGGGCGCGCGAGAATCAGCACCGCTTTCCCATCGACCGGCGCCCCTTGAAGCGCCGTTCGTGGAAATTGGAGGTACAGCCGGCATGACGTTCCTTAACGAATCTGCCGCCACCGCGGCCCGCGTGCTGAACAAGTGCTTCACGGAGGTGAAACCGGCCGGACCCTGGCGTTGGCATTGTGTGGCGCAAAACGGCGCGTGCCTGCCCATCACGGCGGCGATCGAGGAAGGGTTTCTCCACCTTGCCGGGCGGCCTGAGCCGTTACCCAAGGGTTCTGGCGCACCGTTGCGCGCCTTGAAGGAGAACGCAACCTTGGCGGGTGGCGTCAAGTTCGCCCTCAGCCCGGCGGGACAGGGTCTGTACCTGCGCACCGATATCGTGCTCCTGGAAGAAGCGCAGTTGCTGGAGCGGGTGCGCTGGGCGCTGGCGGGTTTCCAGCACAGCCCGCGCCGGTTAAAGTCCCATGACGATGGCGGCGGCGTCAGCGCCGCGCCGGAGTCCGCTCCGGCTGATCTCGGCGAGCGCCTGCAGGAGACGGCGTGGCTGTGCACCGAACGCGGCCCGAACGACTTTGCGGCGGAGCTGGGCGCCGATTCCGCGCCGCCCGCACGCATCAGGATGAACGAACACGGTCTGGCATTCAGCGTGGAGCTGGTTCGCAGCGCCGCGGGCGCGGAGCTCCCCGGGGAGGCGCTGGCCGTTTTCCTCCTGACGGCCGGCGCCGCCCTGCGCCTGGCGCGCGCCCATGCCCTGGAGATGGATGGGCAGCGAAGCTTCGGCTTTCAAGTCAGCCTTCCGGCCGGCGCGGCCGTGGAGGAGATCGATCATGCTCTGGCAGCCCTCTCGATCGCCTACCGCATGTGTGCACGCGAAGCGAATGTGCTGCTCGAGGAAGCGGCGGCCCGCTGCTACCTGACGGCCCGCGGCTTTCCCACTATCCACGATCTGGAACACGAAAAGGAGAACTAACCATGGGTAAACCTGAAGTCGCCCCCGAGATCGCGCTGGAAATCAGCGATGTCTCGGGCCAAAAAGTCTATTCCGTGGCGAACGCGCCGGCCGATGGCACAGTTGGCGAGCTCGTTCACGAAATGCTCGGCAAGATGAACCTGCCCCGCAACGACGCCAGCGGGGCGCCCCTGAGCTACCAGGCTCGCCTGGAACGCGAAGGGCGTCACTTGAATGCTTCCGAGCGCATTGGCGACGCGCTGGAGGTCGGCGATCGTCTCACGCTGCAACCCAACATTGATGCCGGCCGCGGAGAATAACGCGGCCGCTGCGAGGCGCTCTATGTCACTGACGTTTCCCTATCGCTTTGCCTTGGCCATGTTCCGCGAAGACGGCTCCAGCCTCGGAACCGTGCTGGCGGAACGGGACTGGGAACCGGTGCGCGAATGGACGCGCTTCTATTTCCAGCGCCGGGGCGAGCTGCCCCTCAATGGCGATGGCAGCGCGTCCATCCTCCCGCTCTGGGAGCGCACCCTGGGGGAACCGTACTGCCGTGGCTACCGCGTCGAGATCCCGCGGCCGGGCCGGCGGCCGGTAGCCTCGGATTTTCCCAAAACCCACTTTCGCGAGTGCGCCGGCGTGGCTGCCGGCCGTTTCGTCGAGCGGCGGCAGCTTCGCGAAGGTGACACTTATACCTACCTGCTGGTGGCGCATCCCGCGCCGCCGGAGCCGGTGAAGCCCGGCGGACTCACCGTCACCAATACCTCGCCGAGCGTGCCGGCGCGCGATGGCGCGCTGGCCCCTTACCTGGCGCGGGTAAAGCCCATGGGCGTGGTCGATAGTGACGATATGCCGGTATTTGTCTCCCGGCAGGTGCTGCGGGAGGCGGAGGAGCTGACCAACGCGAAGAAGGGAATCGAGACCGGCGGAATTCTTATCGGATTGCTGTGGCGCGACGCGGAAGCGGGAGAAATTTTTGCCGAAGTTACCGCCCAGATTCCCGCCGAGCATACCAGCAGCAGCCACGTGAAGCTGACTTTTACGCCGCAAACCTGGGCCGCTGCCGAAGCCGCCCTGCGGCTGCGCGGGCGCGGGGAAATTTATCTTGGTTATTATCACTCCCATCCGGTCTTTTCCTGGTGCCGCGGCAAGGAGTGCACGCCGGAAAAACAGAAGACCTGCCGCCTGGCCAAAGACTTTTTTTCCGCGGATGACGAAGCCTTCATGCGGGCCGCGTTTCCGCGCGCTTACAACCTCGGCCTGGTGGTGAATGACACTGCCTTTACCGGTCTCACTTTCAGCATGTTCGGAAACCGCGAAGGCATGATCCAACCCCGCGGATTTTATCTTCTGGAGGAGAACCCCTGTGCCACGTAGAACTGCCGACGAAAACAACGCCATAGGCCGCCTGGTGGAAGAGCTTCATAAAGTCGGGGACAACTCCCTGCCGGTTGACGAGCGCCTGACGGCGCTGGGCCGGCTGCGCGAGCATGGCGCGGAATGTGCCATCGAAGCCGACCGCATGATCCTGCAGATGTTCCTGCAGCAGCAGGAAGCGCTCTCCGAAGTGCAGGCGGAGCAAAACAAAATGCACGCCTTCATCAAGAGCTTGACTGCGCCTCCGTATTTTCCCGCCGTGTACCTGGGCGTGGCGAACCTGCCCCAGGTTCAGGGAGCGATGGTTCAGACCGACAACGAACGGCGCATTGTGCAGATGGGAGAAGAGGCCGCCTCTGCGCAACTGGTTCCCGGCGACGAGGTCTATCTCACCCATGAGCGCAATTATCTGATTGCGAAAGCGGAGGGCCAGAGCTTTGTCACCGGCGAAGTGGCGGCGTACAGCCGCAGCACCGGAGACGGACGTTTGGTGTTGCGCTCCCGCGATGAGGAAATGGTGGTTCTGCCGGCGGCGGCCCTGCGCGCCGCCGGCCTGAAGGCCGGCGATGGCGTGCGTTTCAACCGCGCCACCAGCTTGGCCTTCGAGCGGATCGAACCGTCGAAGGGCGAAGAGTACTTTCTCGAAGATACTCCGAGCGATTCGTTCGACGAGATTGGCGGCCTCGACCGCGAGATTGCAGCCCTCAAGCGGGCGCTCAGCGTGAGCCTCTTCCATCAGGACACGGCCGGCCGGTACAAGCTGAAACCGAAAAAGTCGATCCTGATGGAGGGACCGCCCGGTAATGGCAAAACCAAAGTGGCGCGCGCAACCTGTGCGTGGTTGGGGAGTTTAACCCACAGCGGGCGTTCCCACTTCATCAATGTGAAGCCGGGCGCCCTGAACAGCATGTGGTTCGGCGCCACCGAACAGAAGTACCGGGAGGTCTTCCGCGTAGCGCGGGAAGCGGCGGCGGCCGAGCCGGAAGTGCCTGTGGTGATGTTTTGGGATGAGGTCGATGCCATTGGCGCCAGCAGAGGAGAGTCTTTGCAGCGCATTGATGACCGGATGCTGAATGCCTTTATGGCCGAGCTGAACGGCCTGCAGCAACGCGGCAATGTTTTCATTCTCTCCGCTACCAACCGGCATGACGCGCTGGATCCCGCTTTGGTCAGGGCCGGACGCCTCGGCGATCTGGTGCTGCACTTCCCGCCGCCGAACCGGCGGGGCGCCCGCGCCATTCTTGCCTGCCATTTGCCCTCCGACATTCCCTATGGCGCGAACGGCGAGGGTCCGGAGGCGGCCCGCGAAGCCCTCCTGGACTTGGCGGTGGCCCGGATCTTCGCCCGGAACAGCGATACCGAGTTGGCGAACCTGACACTGCGCGATGGCAAGCGCCGCGTGGTGCGCGGCGCCGACCTCATCAGTGGTGCGCAACTCGAGGCCATTGCGCAGGGCGCCATCGAGCGCGCTTGCCTTCGCGAGGCGGAGGGCGGACCGCCGGGCGTGAATGCTTCCGATATGCAGGAGGCCATCTCCGAATTCTTCCACGGGGCGTCTCGCGCGCTCACGCCGCGCAATGCGCGGAATTACCTGCACGATCTGCCGCAGGACGTCGATGTGGTGCGCGTCGACCTCGTCGAGCGCAAGGTCACTCATCCTCACCGTTACCGCGTGGAGGTGGCCTGCAATGAGTAAACCTCCCCTGCCGGACGTGGCGGCCGCGGTGCTGCCCAAGCTTTGCGGCGCCGATATCGAATTGGGCAATTTCATTCTGGGGCTGGAGCAAAGCGGCACTACCGGCTATGAAGCCTCGCGGGCGCTGCTGGCCGAAATTTACGGGCTGCCGTGCCGCGCCAGCGGCTACTACGGCCAGAGCTGCTATGGCGGCAGCTATTACGGCAGCGGCGCTTACGGGAGCGGCTATTCCGGAAACGGCTGCTACAGCAATTGGTCGTCCGCGCTGGCGGCGGGACGCGGCCGGAAGAAGGAGAGCAGCGCCGAAGATTGCTCCGCTGCGCGCTCCCGGGCGTACAATCCGCAGGACGTCAGCCGCCGTTTTCTCAGCGCGAATGGCGGATGCGCGTACATTGACCTGGATCATGTCGAGCTCTGCCTGCCCGAAGTTCGCAGCGCTTTTGATCACGTTGCCGCGTGGCACGCCATGCTCCGGATCATGAAGACCGCCCTGCACGAGGCCAACGCGAAGCAGCCTGCGGGCCGCCGCCTCCAGGTGCTGGTCAATAACAGCGATGGGCAGGGTAATTCCTACGGCAGTCATCTGAACTTTTTGATTCGGCGCCGCACCTTCGATAATCTCTTCTACCGCAAAGCGCACTACCTCCAGTTTCTGGCTTCGTTTCAGGTGTCGGGCATGGTTCTGACCGGCCAAGGCAAAGTCGGTTCGGAGCATGGCCGGCCTGCGACTCCCTACCAGATCAGCCAGCGCGCGGACTTCTGCGCGGCCTTGCAGGGCGTGCAGACTACCTATGACCGTCCCCTTGTCAACTCGCGCGACGAAGCGCTTTGCGGGCGGCGCCCCGCCGGCGACCCGGCGGCGCCCGCGCGTCTGCACGTGATTTTCTGCGACAGTGCGCTGGCGCACGGCTCCGCCCTCTTCCGGGTCGGACCGATGCAGCTCATCCTCACGCTGCTGGAAATGGGCCTGGTGAATCCCCGCCTTATCCTCGATGATCCTTTGGACGCCGTCTTGCGCTACAGCCACGACTCCACGCTGCGGGCGCGGGCCGCGGTGATCACGGGAAAGCGTTTGACCGCCGTGGAACTGCAGAGCGCATATCTGGAAGAGGTGAAGCGTTACGCCGCCCAGGGCGTCTTTGCCGGGATCGTGCCGCGCGCCGAAGAGATCATCGCGCTGTGGGAAGACACGGTGAACAAGCTGGCCGGGAACGACTGGGCGGCCCTTGCGCCCCGCCTTGACTGGGTGATGAAGTTGATGGCCATCGAACGCGCGCTGCAGCAGCGGCCCGAACTCGACTGGACCTCTCCGGAAATCAAAGTGATCGATCATCTGTACTCCAGTCTCGATAGCGATGGCTTGTACTGGGCCTACGAAGCCGGGGGCTTTGCCGAGCAACTGGTGCCGCCCGAACGCATAGCCTATTTCACCGCCCATCCGCCGGAGGATACGCGGGCGTGGACCAGAGCGATGCTGTTGCGGCGGGCTGCGCCGGAAAGCGTCGTCAGCGTGGACTGGGACTCCATTACCTTCAAACTGCGCGGCCGGTACAACTGGCCCACTTACCGGACGGTGGATTTGCCCGATCCGCTCGCCCATACGCAGGCCGAAGTTGCGGCGCTCTTCGCAGAGATTACCGGCTTCGAGGATCTGCTCGATGCGCTGGAAGCCCGCTCGGCCGGCGAAACCCAACCCCTGAATGCCCGATACCGCAACGACGAAGGAGAAGAGGAAAATGCGATTGCTTCAACGCTTCAATGACGAGCAACATCTTCCGGGCCCCGGCACGGACCCCGGCGATCAACTGCAGCAGTTACGCTCCGAAGGAGACAGCCTGCTGGCGGCCGGCGATGCCGCGATCCGGAACGCCATAAGCCCCAACGCCGAGGCGTTCTTGCGTGCCGGCAGGCAGGACGGCGGCGAATAATTCCGGTGCTCCCATGGCGCATGAAGTTCCTTTCGCTCCCGCCCTGGACGCGAAGCTCAAACGGTTGCGCTTGCGCCTGGAAACGGCGGATGAGGACATGCTCGTATTCAGGAACGTCCCGGCCGATCGCCGCTGTTTCAGCAAGGCCAGAACCAACCTGCTGATCAAACGCTCCACCGGCGGCATGCCTTGCGTGGTGTGCGTGGACGAGGACCTCGAGTACACGGGGAGCGACCCGGCGTTGGCCGGCGCTTTCGCCGCTGCTCCCGCGCAGCAGGGCTGGCGCGTCTTGACCTTCGCCGGGTGCCTGCACGGAAGCCTTTCGGCCGCGCTGGAATATGCCCTCGGCTTTCTGGTGGCCGACGAGGAATCCGGCGCCGGCGCCACGCCGTCTGCGCCCCCCGGCCAGAAGCTGCTGGCGGCCTGGGCGGAGAATCTTACCGAAGCGGTCGGCAGCGGCCGGTGCGCTCCCACGCTCTGCCGCGATGAACCGATCGAGCAGGCCGCGGGCTGTGTGCTCGCCTGGCAAGGGCGGTTGCCGCTCATATTGGGCGAGGCGGGCGCCGGCAAAACCAATCTCCTGCACGGTATTGCCGCCCTGCTGGCGCCCCGCGGACTCAAGGTTCTGGCAGTCAACATGGGCGCGCTCATGGCCGGCGCGCTTTTCGAAAGCGAGCGGGAAGCGCTGCTGCTGTCGCTATTGCGGGAGGCGAAGGCCTCCGGCGTGGTCCTGGCGCTGGAGCAGGCGGAGTGGGCGGTCAGCGGCGTGCCTCGCGGGCTCGTCCTGTTGCGCGAGGCGCTCGACCACGGCGCCAAACTGCTGGCCACATCACGGGAGGATTTCAGCGGCCGCTTCGATCTCCACCCTCTGGCTGCCCGGCTCGAGACCATTCGCCTCGGCGGGCTTTGCGTGGCGGACACTTGCCGTGTCCTGGAAGCGCTGCGGCCGGCGCTGGCCGCCCATCATGCCGTGAGCCTTGATTCCGAAGTGGAGCGCGCCGCGGTGGAGCGCTCCCTCTCGCTGGAGGGAGCCCTGCCGGGTAAAGCGGTCAGACTGCTTGATGCCGCGGCCGCGCGGGCCAGTCTTGCCGGCAACCGCGCGGCCGGGTTGCTTGATGTTTACCTCGCCGCCTCGCGCATGCTGGGAGAACACGCGTAACGCGGCGCTGGGGTTATGCGGTCGCCGCGGCTACCCAAGCGCCCGGGACGACGTTCTCGATAGCCAGACGAACGCCCTTCCGCCGGTGGGTCTGGATGAGTCTGCGGGTGTAGCCGGCAGCCACCAGCGCCTTCCTGATGCGGTGAATTATGTAATTGACGTAGGTCCTTGTGATTTTGGGGCTTCCGGATGCTTCCAGATGCCCGATGATCTCCGGTTTCGTCCGCCACCCGGCAAGGGTGGCTTCGTCATTAGTTTCTCCGGCGGCAATGACGAGGAACAGGAAGACCTCGGCGAGCCGAGGTGGCAGTGTTACCTGCTTGCCGTCATCCACCGTGAACTCGATGGCGCCGTCGTCACACTTATGGATTTTCAGGTCGTGCCCTGCCGGCCTTCCGTCCGCCGGATTCGGCGGGGGAAGCTTCCCGGCGGCATGTTTTATGATGAAGACCAGATCGCTTTCGATGCGGTCCAGGCGTTCGGTCTGCTTTTCTAGACTGGTGCGGACTATCCGCACGTCATGGGTCAAGTCATGGATCGAAGCAGGCACATTGATATTCGGTGGTGTCTCCATATTGTCCCCTTAACCAAGGCCCCAAATCTCTCCGGGGAAAATCCAGGCCGCCCCATTGCCGGCCGCCTGGCCAAGCCCCTTGCCTCACGGCCGATCGGCGAAGGAACTCGCAACCATTGCATTGCCCGCGCCGCGGCGCGGTGCGCTGCCTTTCAGTAGTCCGAGGTCGATCTGTACGCGCTCCTGGCCCGGCGGCGAAACGTAGCTCCCGCGGTACGTCCAGTTGTAGATCACGTCGCCCCGCGCCGGATTGGCGGACCAGCCATTCCCGGCGCTGAGCGTAACGTAATCGGAGCGCCATTCAATCTGCGATGTTTCCTGCGATGTGGATGGTTGAATGTGCCGGACAAGGTTGCCCCGCACGGTGTATGGCTGAACGTTGAACTCGGCGTGATGCGGAGCGGGGATGAGCCCGCCCGCGCCACTGTACTCATAGTCTGGTTCCTGACCAGGAGCGGCAGAGATGCACCGCGGGGCCGCTACCCTGTGGTGGTCAAGAAAAATGAGAGGTGAGCTGGCTTGCACGGTGTACGTGCCATAGCCCGGCGGCGGAAGAAAATAAGCTTCGCCGGGCGCGCCCGTGTCGGCTCCCCCGGGGTTGCCTCCGCTGCCGTAGACGAGCGGGACGGCAAGCGCTACAATCGCTGCAATACGTATCCAGCGTCGGTTCATGGTGACCAGCCCTACCCTACGCTGGCCCCAAATTAGGCCAGTTTCCTGGACTTGGCAAGGACTTTCTTATATTGAATGGATATTCTTATACTATATGAATGAAATTCTATAATCGACTGGATGGAATTTCGATTCTGGGGGGAAATGAATGAGCCGATCGGAGGACCAAGACCAAAAACAAGTGGAGATGACGGCTGCCGCTTTCCTTGCCGGAGAGGGAAGAAGGCAGAAGGAAATAGCTGACAAACTGAATATTAGCCAAGCTGCGGTCTCGCGTTACCTCAAGGAGGCCCGCGAAGAAAATTTGTTGCGGGAGGAGGTGTACTTCCTGGAGGAAAAGGCCGGACTCGCGACTATGGAGAAGGTTCGCGAACTGCTTTTCCGCAAGAGCTTGCAAGATGAGCTCGAGCGCTTCGCGGTGCGGCATAACCAAAGGCCCGCGAAGGCGGTACGGGTTTTCAAGTGCGACTCGGGAACCAATGAGAAGAAAATAAAAAGCGACCGCGAAAGAATGGCGCGCTTGGCGGAGCTGGCTGCGCCTCACGTCAGGGGCCTGCTGCTGCGCGCGCGGGTGTGCGGGCTCACCTGGGGAGGGATGCTGGCGAGCCTCGTCGCTGAGCTGCGCAATCTGCATGTGCGCACTCCTTGGCAGGAGCAGGACATCCAATGTATTCCCCTCACGGGCGAACCGCTCGGCAACGACCCGGTGAGTTACTCCTCTTCGAGCTTGGCCTTCGAGCTGGGCAAAATTATCAACCAGCGCGACTATCACGCGCCTTCGCTGGCGATGGTGCCCGCATTTATTCCCGAGCAATTCTCCGAGGCGGAGATCGCCGGCGTCTGGAAGCTGATCGAGCTGGTGCAATCCTACCGGCAGATCTTTGGACCGCACCCCGATGAGAAGGCCGTGCCGCCGGAAAGCACTCCGCCGCCCCTGGCCGAGCAGCTCGACATGGTTCTTACCTCGGTGGGTTCCTCGGACAATCCGATGGGCTTCGGCTTGGGTAGTCTCTTCAAAACCATGAGCATTCGCGTCGATGAGTTGAGAGCCCTGATTGTCGCGGAAATCGGGGGCGTTTGCCTGGCGCGGTGCAACCTCGAAAGAAAGCAGACAAAAAAGTTTGAAGGCTTCCGCGCGCACTGGACCGGCCTGCGCCAGAAGCACCTCGAAGCCTGCGCGGAACGCGGCGCCGATCCCAAGACCAATGCGCCCGGCGTGGTCGTGGTAAGCGTTGGCCGGGAACGCGCCGCCGTGGTTGCCGAACTGGTCAAGCGGGGCCTCGTCAATCACCTGCTCGTCGATAACCTCCTGGCTGACGAGCTCGACAAGATATGCCGTGCCGATGGCGCCGGCCGCCCCGCGGAGTGACCGGCCACCGCGTAGCGGCGGCGTAATTCACTCCCCCGCGCCGGCGCGGCGCCGGTAGGCCACGCGAACCCCCTTCTTCCGGTGGGTCTGGATGAACCTGCGGTCGTACCTTCCTCTCTGGAGCGCCTCGCGCAAGGCATAAACGATCTGGTTTACGTAGCCTCGCCGCATCTTCCGGCCGGTGTTCTTCTCGAGGAACTGAACGATCTCGTCTCTCGCCCGCCAGCCGGCAAGCGCGTCGTCTTCGCCGGGCTCCTGGCTTCCAGAAGCGAGATATTTGAAGACCTCCGTCAATTGTGCCGCGAGTTGGACTTTGCCTCCGCCGTTGATCACCAGTTCGGCAGAGCCGTTGGCCTGCGGCGTGATCAGGAGGTTATAAACCACCGGTTCCCCGCTGGGGGCAAGAGGGAGGGTGGCGCCCGGGGCGGTTGCCTGCAAAACCGCCTTCAACTCGCGCTCGATACGGTCGAGCCGCTCGATCTGCGCCTCCAGGCTGGCCCGGACTAGCTTCAGGTCGTGCAGCAGATACTGGAGTGACGCGGCGATGTTGATTCGCGGCACGACTACGGGTCTGACTGCCGCCTTCGCCTTTCGCTCCTTCGGAATTTCCGGAGGGCGCCCGCCGGAACTCGGCGCGCTGTCGGGGATGAACTCCGTCGCCATGGTCTCATGCTCCTTCACCCGGTTCGGAGTGCAGCTCAGATGCCATGGCGGCGAACTATATGGCTCAATAAGATGAAAGCGGCTGAGTTGAGTTATGAAGTCGAGTTATGCGGAATGGTTGAGTTAGGGGAAGCGTCTCTCGAAAAAGCCGCCTGAAGCGCGCCGGTTGTATCTCCCCGCTTTGTCTACGTCGTACTTCCCGCGGCTTGTTTGTGGTCCTCTGCGGGCCGGGCGGGTGCCCCGAGTTGTTGCACGAGTTCCAGTAGATAGCTGCGCAAGCCGTCGCCTACATCCTCGCGCCGCAGGCCGAATTCAATAGCGGCCTTCAGGAACCCCAGCTTGCTCCCGGCATCGTATCGCTTGCCGCTGAAACACACCCCGTAGACGGGCTGTCTGGCTGCCAGGACATTCAGAGCGTCGGTAAGCTGAATTTCGCCGCCCAAGCCAGGCTGTCCCGCGTCCAGGACGCACAGGACGTCGGGAGTGAGAACATATCGGCCAATGACCGCCAGATCAGAGGGCGCATTCTCCGGCCGCGGTTTCTCGATCAACGTTTTGAGCCGGTGCACCGGTTGGGGGATGTCAGGAACCTCGGCCGGCTCCCCTTCGATAATCCCGTAAGAACTTGACTCCTCGCGGGCAACCCGCATCAGTGCCACCACCGGCGCCTGCACCTTCTCGTATACGCGCAAGAGCTGGGCTATGCAGGGAACTTCCGAAGCGATCACGTCATCCGCGAGGATTACGCCAAAGGCTTCGCCCACGAGCTGTCGCCGGGCGCACCAGATCGCGTGGCCCAACCCTTTGGCCTCCCGCTGCCGGAGATACGCTACATTGATGCTTTCCGAGATTCGCTTGATGGTTTCCAGAAGCTGCAGGGCGTGCCGGGTGGAAAGGATGCTTTCCAGCTCCATGTTCGTGTCGAAATAATCCTCGATCGCGCCCTTTCCGCGGCCGGTGATGATATAGATGTCGTTCAAGCCGGCTTGTGCCGCTTCTTCGATCCCATACTGGATGAGGGGAGTATCCACCAGGGGCAGGAGTTCCTTCGGCAACGCCTTAGTGACCGGCAGGAAACGGGTGCCCAGCCCGGCCGCGGGGAATACTGCCTTGGATATTGTCACCGTCGATCTCCCGCTGCCGCTGCGGCTGCGGACTCAGCCATGGCCTGCGGGCCGGGCGGCTGCCCGGTGGTCGAGCGCACCGATTTCCAGAAGATGCCATTCACCGGTACGCGCTTGCGGCCCAGCACCACCAGTTCCAGGGGTACCAAAACGAATTCCGTGAGCCATTGGCTCACCATGAAATCGCGGTAACCGGCCATGGCATTGTCAACCGCTATGGCCCCCAGCCGTTCCCCGAAGATCATGTCCGACACGCTTGGTTGAATCGAGCGAATCAGCTGGCGCGGCTCGTTGGTAACCACACGGAACCCTTGCCAATAAGAGTGGGCGGCGACACCGAGCTGGCCTACGCCCCGCGGAACGTTGGGTTGGTATTCCCGGATACGCTTCTTAAGTACTCCCGATATTATCTTGAGGCCCGCCGTCCGCAATTCATCCGGGGTCTGTCCGGTTACCCGCCGCTTTTGGTCGAGAAAGGTGCGAACCGCGTTCTTTTCGTCCGCGGAAAGGTGTATGACCTCGTCATATTTGGGATCGAGAAAAATTTCCGCGTCTTTGGGAAGGGCCGTCTCCGCCATCACCGCTAGTCCGTAGGGGCTTCGTGGGGAAGCGATGATTCGCTGCGTGAACTTATCAATCAAATGCTTCACAATCTGGTCCATGGTCAGCGGATCTTCTGGAATCAGTACCAGGTCACAGGCGGTGCTGTAGGCGGCATGGCTGGCGACGAAACCGGAGTCCGATCCGAACAGTTGCACAATCGCCAGCCGCGGGTTCGAGGTCACCTCCGTGTGCAGATTGAGGATTACCTCCCGCGCTTTCTCGACCGCCGACAGGAAACCAAACGATTGCCACACCCACAAGATGTCGTTGTCCATCGCCTTTGGGATACCCACCACGGTTAAGTCCTCGCCCATCTGCTGGGCCACGCGGTGAAGCGCGTGCGCCGCCCGCATGCTGCCATCTCCTCCGATCACGTACACGATCTGCATGCCGGCAAAGACCAGCCGCCGCACGACACGCTGGAGATTATCCATTCTGAGGCCCCTCTCGTCATTCAGCAACTCTTCCGGCCGCGAAGTTCCGATCATCGCGCCTCCTCGCTCCGCCCGGGGCCCGACTTCGGCAACGGTCAGAGGTCGCGAGTTCACGCCCGGCAGGAAGAATGCCTTAAATCCGTCGATATACCCCTGAATATCAAGAGCGTATGAAAAATTCTGCTGAGCTGCGCTCTCTCGTTGGTACAGATCATGTCGCTTGACGATCCCGTCAATCACGGCGTTTATGCCGGGTGCGATTCCACCGCTGACCAGGATGCCCACTCCCAGGGAGAATTGTCCGTCTTGCCTCTGTCTGGGATAAGCCAATCGGCTCCGCGGGCCACCCTCAGGCAGAGTCAGCTTGCGGATCTTGTCGTAGTTCCGCAGGCGCGTGTCCACCAGAATACGAGCCTCATCGCGAAACGCGCCGACATCGTCCGGATCGAGCGGGCTGGCATAAAGGTCAGGGAGGCGCTCCACATCCGGCCACAACGCCGGACATCCCTCTGCGATCCGTTCTGCCGATAGTTTGCCATCCCCCTGCAAGTATTCCTCGATGATGTTCTTTTCGTAAGCGAAAGGATAGCCAAAAGGCAGTCCGTCTACCGTTTGCCAGTTGAGCTTTAGTTTACTTACGATCGTCGCAGCGCATTCTACGGCCGCCTTGTGTCTGGCGGCACCATTGCCGGGGTCTGGCAAAATTATGGGGAACGGGTCCAAATCAGCGACGAGGACATCCAAGCCATCGGGGACCTGTGGCGCAAGCTGCACCACTACCCGTTTTCGTTTCGGATCACTTTTGACAAGACTGTTGAAGAAAGCCACCTCTTGCAGCTGAACCATTCCCAGGTGCGTGCCCGCAAAGATTACGAGCGTTTCAGAAGCTTTTAATTCCTTTTTAAGTTGCTCAGGAAAGCTCGTCGCCTCGCCGTCCTTCGACCAGAAGAAGCTGTCAATGGTTGGCTGTGTTTTCAGAAGGTAGTGGACCTCCTGCACGAACGCTTCGTCGTGAAAAGCGTAAGACAAAAAGAGCGTGCGCTGCTCAGGCTCAGGCATTGTATGTCACCAGCATGGCAAATTGAAGGCTCTACGGAGGATAATACACACGGGCCGGTCCTGCAAGAAATGGTCTTTTCCAGAAATGGTCTTTTCCAAGCCGCGGGCGCTTGCCGCAGAGTGGTGATCGAAAGTGACGTCCGGTGAGCGAAGGGAGGGTGTTGGTCTGTGTTCTCCTCCGCTTAGCGCCGCCGGCGCCGGCGCGGCGGCGTTTGGGAATCACTGATTTTCCGGACGGAATATTTTCTCCGGGGAGTAACTGCATTTTCGGGTTATAATGCTTTGGTTTTTCGCCTCTGGACGTAATCCCCGCGAATCCAAGCCGTGAAGCACAGTCTGCGTGAAGTGCGTGCGTGCTATGACGATGCCGTGCGGTTGCTCTCTGCGCGGCCCTGGGTGCGGCGGCTGGTGCGCCGCCGGCGGCTCCTGCCAGCCCTTCTCATCGCCTTTTTGGTGCTGCGCATTGTCTGCAATGCGCTATACCGGCCCAACGGCTGGATGGAATACCGGCAAAAGCATGCCGAAAATCAAGAGTTGCTCCGGGAAGTCCGGCAGCTCCAGCAGGAAATCGAAGGACGGAAACGTCACATTGAGGATTTACGACACAATCCCCGCGTGCTTGAGGATGAAGCCAGAAGGCAGGGATACGTGCGCCCGGGGGAGATCATCTTCGCTCCGCCCAAGCGCATCCCCGGCCCGTACCGCGGGCAAAATCCGGTAGTCCCGCAGGGCGGTCCCGCCGGGCGGGACGTGGAACGGAAACCCGTTCACGCCCCGGCCCGCACTGCGGGCGAAATACCGTAGCCGCATGTCCTGCAGGGCGGGATCGTGCCGTGATGCCCACCGGAAATTCGCGGCTTGCCGTTACGGCTTACTCCCGTCACCGTCCAAAGGCAAGTGCATGTCGTCCAAACTCAGAGTTCCGGTTTGCAGGCCGCACATTGTGGGAGTGAACGTAGTCCATATCAACCAGTCATTCAGCCCGTCGGTCCCCGTGCCGTAACTGCTGCACGTGGTTGGCGGAACGCCAACCGAGAACGGCGCCGCCGTCGATATCACCGGCGCCGAACCGCCCGAACATGCGCCGGGACCGTGGACCAACACCGGCTGGGTTTGCGAGTCGCCGACATTGACCGAGACCGCGGGCGCCACTCCCGTGAAGTCCGTGCCGAGGGCGATTTTCGTTATCTGGCCATCGTCGTGATCGGCCACGTACAAGTTGCCGTACTGGTCCACTGACATGTGCGCCCCGTACTCGGGGCTGACGAATGTCGCCAGCGGGGCCGGGCAGCCGGTATAGGGCGGCGTGCTATTGGCCGCGCAGCCCAGGTTCGCCGCCGGCACCGTCTTCATGATGCGGTGCGCCCAACCGGTTTGAGTGTCGTAAAACCATATGCCGTTGGTGGTCGAAATATAGAGATCGCTGCTGTTGGAAAGCAGAGTATTGGGATCGCGGCTGGTGGTGGTTATGCCCCGGAGGGAACCCAGGTATGCCGGAATCGAGGCGCTGCTGGTGTCGTACCACGGATCGCCAAAGAACCGTTGACTTATCACCGGAGGATTGTACGTTGTCGGGTCTCCCAGGGTGGCTTCCCCAGTTCCAATACCATTTCCCAACACCGTCGTAAATACGCCGTTGCCACTGCCATCGACTATGCCGGTGGCGGGATTGGGCGTCACTTTGCGTACGCTGCGGCAGTTCTTGTCGACAACGTACAGGTTCCCGTCCTGATCGAAGATCATGCTGTTGCCGTTGTTCAGCGAAGCAGTGTTGGGGCTGGCCGGATAGGCCTCCGTCCCCATGCATGTTCCGATGCTGCTATTACCCAGTACCGTGTGAATCTGCGGAGGATTCACGGAATAATCGATCATGCGCAGTCTGCCGCCGAAACTGCCCTCGGCCCAGAAAACATTGCCGTGCGCATCCACCGCTATGCCGTAAGG
>Ga0326728_10007534_pt1 | contig 27840 bp, 22 predicted proteins | sample MB3enrmetagenome_FD_207602 | JGI IMG/M metagenome (GOLD analysis project Ga0326728, IMG submission 207602) | Lab enriched peat soil microbial communities from McLean, Ithaca, NY, United States - MB31MN | ecosystem: Environmental > Terrestrial > Soil > Wetlands > Peat | place: USA: New York...
TGCCTTTGCACGCGCCCGTCGTAATGTTGACAAAAGGTCTGCGGGGAGAAGGAGACAAGCTCAATATCCTGCCCAACGTGCTGCGGGCTCGGTTGCCCTCGGATTATGTCGGACAAGTCTGTACCATCCGTGGCCCCTCAATCGCCGGAGAACTGGCTGTGCGCCGCCACACCAGCGTGGTCCTGACCTGCCCGGACCAGTCCGCTTTCAATTCGCTGGCCGGCTGCCTGCGCACGAGTTACTACCACGTCTGGCCTAACACCGACGTGGTAGGGGTGGAAGTCTGCGCCGCTCTGAAGAATCTGTTTTCCCTCTCGGTTGGAATTGTTTCCGGCCTGCTGGAAGGCTCGCCGGAGGTCGAGAACCGGCTCGGGATGCATAATTTGTCCGCGGCCCTGTTCGCCGAAGCTCTGTGCGAGATCGCCTACATGGTCACGATGATGGGCGGCCATCAACGTTCGATCTGGACGCTTCCAGGAGCGGGCGATCTGTATGTTACCTGTCAGGGCGGCCGAAACATCCGCATGGGAAGGTGGCTGGGCTTGGGCGTGCCTTACAGCGAAGCGAAGGCTCGATATATGAGCGAAGAGACGCTTGAGGGCGGGTCAGACAGCGGCGTGCTCGGAAAGAGCCTCGCATCGCCACCGGCTGCTACCGATATCCCCAGATAACGCTGCCCAAAACCGCGAACTGCGGCTGGCCCGGCACGGGGCCCTGGGAATCGGCCAAGCTCATTCTACGAGAAGCCCGTCTTTCGTCCACAGCTACACGCATCAGCCGAACACCGGACGGCGGTATCCTGTGGACATGCGAGGCTCGGGCCGGCCATCATCCGTAAGTTCGTTCTTGGGGATGGTATTCGCAGCACTGCTGCCAGTTCTCCTGCTCTCTGGCGCGGTCAACTCCGACGTGCCCGATTTCTCCGGTGTATGGGTGGAGACACAGCCCGACAGCGGCCCGCCCCTGCGGCTTCAACTCACGCAGTCCGGCTCGCGAGTGCAGGTTCGAATCAGTTATCGCGATTCCTTCCCCGAAGTTGTTTTCGGTATCGCGATGATCGCAAACGGAACCGCGAGTTGGACGATGCCGCAGAATTGCGTAGCAAGGTTCCGGTGGCCTGGCTACAAGTACGACCACCCCGGCGTAAACACATTCACACTGTCCCTCCGTCAGCCCACCAAGCCCGGAGAGCCTGGCCCGCTGCTCGTCTATGTGCAGGAGACCCATTGGAGCGTGCCCTGTGCCAACAACCATCCGATCGGCACAGAGCGCACCCAGAAGATCCTGAGACGGCAATAAACCCGCGCTCCGCGACTGTTTTCAAGTGTCGCTGTGCCCGCTGCACCGTAGCGCTTTCGTATAAGCGGTCTTGAAGTGGGCTTCTATTCCTTTGACGGTCGCCGCGCCGGCTGCGGCGTATTTCGCCGAGTCGGCGCGGCTGATTGACCCCGCCGCCGCTCATGGTTCCAGCCCGATATTGTCGTTCACCGCATGTCGCAACCGCTGTTTGCACCCGAGGTAGCGCTCTGTTGTTTCCACTGAAACGTGGCCCAACAGGAATTGGATCTGCTCCAGTTCGCCGCCCGCCGCGTGGGCCGACGCGCCCAAGTGAGGAGTGGTCTTGACGTGCGCGGCTCCGCCGGCTGAATAGGGGATTTACCCTATGGCCCGCCACGGGGAAGATAAGCTCACTCTCCGGAAAGTGGCCCAGTACGGGCGCGGTCCATTCGTGGCTGTGGTCGGGATAGCATCCAGCGGCACGGATTCTGGACGGGGTTGTGTCTGGTCGTTCCGGCTTCCCGGCCTTCAACTGGCCTCCCAGATCCTCCAGCGGCACCGTCTAAATTTGCGAGGTCCCGGCTCCGCCGTCATAAGCCAGTCGCCTGCCATCGGGCGTGAAAGCTCGCGGTATCAGATGATTCGTCTTGCTCTCGATCGGTGCTTGCGGCTGGCTGGTTCTGTCCTCGCGAGCCCCGAAGATGCCATTGTTGACAGACGCGAAAACGCGGTGCCGGATGCGCGGAGCCGCTTTGCGCCCACCCCGATCGATGCCCAACGCCGCCACTACGCGCTGACCGGCGAACGGCGTCGCGTCGGCACGCGCAAGACTGCCTGTTGTCCGGCCTTCCTGGCTTGACGGCGAAGGAGTATTGTCCCCGCTCCGACACCCGCTGCACGGGGCATTCGCAGGAACCTCCGGAGCGTGCTAAGACTCCGCGGTTTCTTTATCGGCCACTGCGTGGTCCGGGGGCGGTGGAGGGCTCGGGATGACGAAGTTGTCGATCAACACCAGTATCCCGAAGGCGACGAAGCCCCAAGCCCCGCGGCCAAGGATGCCGATGCCGATCGAAATCGACATGAAAGCAATTATCCTTAATGCTCGATTTCCATTCATATGCGTTCTCTAGGCTGCTCTGTTCCTGATATCACTCTGGCGGCTTTCGGGAGCGGGGTGCCGCCGGTGGATGTCCACCGGTCGAGTTGCCGCACCACCTCCGTGGACACAACGGGCAAGGCTCTGGCGACCTCGGGCGATAACTGCGTTCCCCATCCCATCGCGGCGGGTTGGACACCCACCAGGACCACTTGGCGGGGCGCCTGGCCGAGCAGGCGCAGGTCGTCCAGCAGCGCGGGTATTCCCAACTGGTGCGCGTTCCGGGTCTCGATCTTCTGTGGACCGGGGCCGCTAAGATCCATACGGACGGTAGTGCCAGGCGGCAGGTCCGCATCCACGGCATCTATGAGGAGCAGTTTCCCGCACCCGCAAACCTCGGCCAGCAAATCCGTTCCAATGGTGCCGCCATCGATGAGGCGAGCCATAGATCTGACGCGTGAGTCTTTTTGCAACCCACGGACTGCATGGATACCCGCTCCGTCATCGGACAGCAACAGGTTTCCGATGCCGATGATCGCAATATCTTGCGGCAGATCGTGATCGCGGGAAGCGGGCGGGCCGCCGGTCAAATCGATCACTGCGGTCCTCCCGTATGGCACGAGTTGCACGCCTGTTCCTTCCACGCGTCGCCGATGTCTACCGGATGTTCGAAGGGCAGCCCCTCGGGGCCCGTTGCGGTTTGGAAGCTGCCGGGCTTGCCCTGTTGCAGTATCCTGTGACAGTCTTCGCAATCGGAGCGAATGGCCTTCTTGTCCACGCTTTTATGCTGGCCGTCATGGCAGCGGAAGCACCCCCCGAATCGAAGGTGCCCGTCGTTGGTGAAGTATGTGTCCCACCGCACTTTCATAGCCGGGAAATAATAGCGGTTGTAAGTGGCTTGTAAAGAACCGATGGCGGCCTGGATCGCCGGCTGCTTGCCGGCGTATACCTGCGGATAAGTCTTCTGATAGTAGCCGCGCAGGGCGCTGTCGATTCCCCGTGCCGCCTGCTCGCGGTCCGCGTAAGACGCGGCAAGCGCCGCTACGCCCTGCTGCTTGATAAACGGAAGGGACGGGTCGATAAGGCCATCGGCAAGGGCCGCGTCCACGCTCTCATCCGGCGCTTGCAGGATGTGGGTCGGCCGGTTGTGACAGTCCACGCAGTCCACGGTGCGGATCTCGCCAGCGGGTGCGGCAGTCGAGGGCTGCGGCTGCGAGGTGTACACGCTCGCCTGGCCGGTCCTGGGGTCCACGGCTCGCACCCAGGTAATGTTCTGCCTCTCGGCGTCGGCTGCGACATACTCCACCTTGCCCGCCGTATGCCAGTGAATTCCCATTTGCGACGGGCTCGCGAGCTCGCCCCCGCCGACCAACACGCGCAGGTCGATCTCCCAGCGGGTGTTCTGTTCGTCGGACAGGAAGTGCGCCTTGCGCACGTCCCGGCCGCCGAAGAAATTCGGAGGCCAGTGGCAAGTCTCGCAATTGCCGCGTATCGGGCGCAGCGCCACAACCGGAACCGGAATCGGGCGCGGGTATTTTTCTTGCATGGTCTCCACGAGTTCCGTCATGCCACGAACCTTGGATTCGATGTACCCGGTGGCGCCGGCTCCAACATGGCATTGCGCGCACGCCACGCGCGCGTGCGGCGACGATTGATAGGTGACGTACTCCGGCGTCATGGAATGGCAAACGGTTCCGCAGAACGACACCGCATCGGTGTACAGATAGGCCCGAACACCGCCATAAATGGCCGGCACAGACAGAAGCACAGCCCCGACCGCGACGATCAGAAGCGCCTTTCTCTCCCGCGCGATATTGAGGTCCAATTGGGGATAGCGTGCGAAGGATAACGGCTTGTGCTTCCGCCACCGGAGCCACTGCACGTACATCCCGATCAGCACGATGGCAAGGCCGGCAAACACCAATACCGGCGGGCCAAAAAAGATCACCAGGTCGCCGTAGGGCTGAACCAGAGCGCCGCCTCCAATGGTGTGGTAGGCGGTCAACACCACAAATACCAACAAGCCCACGGCGGCAATGCCCGTTCCCGCGTAGCTGATCCAGTTGCGATAGAGCGCCACCGGACTCGGTCCGGGCCGGGGAGTGCGTTTCCCGTCCGGCGCGGCGCGCGGCAGCAACTCGTGGCGTTTGACGAAGGTCTTCGCCTCCGGAATGGCGGCGACTTCATGACGAAGCTCGCCGGCGGGCACAAACTTCCATCCGGAGAAAATGCTGTCCAGCAGTCCGTTCTCTTCCTCGATCGAGATGAGAACCGAAAGATAGACGTGGAAGAGCACGAACGCGAAGAACACGAACACCAGAAAGTAATGAACTTCGCGGAGGTACTGGGGATCGATGAGCTGCGGCAGCCAGCCGATGAATTGGGTCAGGATGGGATTGCCTACCACCCGGCTGTAAAGGGCCAGGCCGGTCAGGATCTCGACCAGCATCGCCAGATAGATAAAGACGTAAGTGAGCGCCGCCAGGGGATTATGACCTACCCGGTGGCCCGGCTGGAAGCGCAGGAAACTCGACCCCTTTCTCACATCGCACAAAGCGACGCAAGCGTTACCGGAGGAGGAATTCACTGTTGAGGGAGAGCGCGTCAAGGTCGCGCCGTACATCTTGCCGCACCTCTCAAAGCTCTCCGCCAGCGATCTGCAAGTCGGCGGAGGCGAGGACGGACTGCGACGCAATCAAGGCGTCTACGTGTACCGCAACCAACGCCTCATCACGTAGGGCTCATGGTTCCGTCTCATCCGGCAGGAAGAACTCACCAAGCTCGCGCGCGTCCAAGTCGATACGACGAGGCAGACAGCGCGTCCGTCAACACTCGCCCAATCGACGAGAAGCCGACGGAGATCAACACGAGAATCCGCGCACTCCTCAAGCTTTTCACGCGGTCCAGCTACGTCGGCTTCACTGCCACGCCCTTCGCGAACGTTTTCATCGACCCCGATACCGAGGACGAAATGCTCGGGAACGACCTCTTCCCCAGCGACTTCATCTACAGCCTGGAGGCCCCGACGAACTACGTCGGACCACAGGTCCTCTTTGGAGATGAGCCACGACTCGCCATCCTGCGAACCATCGAGGATGCGGAGGCGATCTTCCCGGACAAACACAAATCCGACCTCCACGTCACGAGCCTGCCAGGGAGTCTCGAAGAAGCAGTGCGGTCATTCATCATCGCCACCACCATTCGTGACTTGCGCGGCGAGGGACCCACCCACTGTTCCATGCTCGTCAACGTCAGCCGGTTCACCGCGGTCCAAGATCAGGTCGCTACGATCATTGATAAACCCCGGCGGCCAGAAGGGACAGAATCGTTGGGCTTCAGCCTTTGACCGAGTAGCCTGGAGCTTATATTGACAATGACAGTTACAGCAGGCTATGGCCGCCGCCGCGGACGGCGCTTGGTCACCGGCGCTTCAGAGTAAGGACCGTGAGCGAGAGCTTCGGAAAAACGTACCGAATCTCGTTTCCAGTGACGACCAGAGACGAGGCCACAGGTCGAATCGCGTCCGGGTGGTCACCCGAATTCTCCACGAGCAGTGAGTCGGCGGCCAGCGTGTCCACCTGCGCCTGGGCGGCGGCGGAGAATCCCTGAAGCCGCAGCGTCGCCGGAATCGCGTTCTTCCAATCGCGATTGGCAACGAATAGAACCAGATTGCCGTTGGTCGAATTCCTGGTTGCCAGCACGTCGAGATAGGGAACATCTGGAATCTCAGGCATCCTGATCAACCCGTTGTGAACGTCGTAGTGGCGAACCTCGGTTTGGGTGGCGACCACCGTGTCCCCGGCGCGATGCGAGTAAAGCCAGAACATCCAGCACTGCGGACTGACCCAGACCAGGCCTTGCGCCTTGCGGATGACTCCCATCAGGCCCGACATGCTGGATATGGGCACAAAATCGGCGTGAGACAGCAGCATGTTCATCCAACCCGCGCCGATAACGACTCCGCCGATGTTGGACGAGGATGGGATCCCGCTGCCCGCGCTGCCTCCCCAGCTCCATTCCGTGTATGCCAGCCCCACTCGGCCCTTCGTGGCGGGGTCCGCGTCGATTTGCGCCCGGACATGCGGCAAGAGGTTCGTCATCCCGACGGGGGTGGCCAGAGCGATGGCTGTCTGTGCGTCGGCATCGGGTGGCTTGGCCACGAGCGAACTGAAACGGACGACGAAGTGTGTGCTGAGATAGCTTAGATCCTTGCCGGCTTGTTTGATGAGGGCCCCGTTCCAGGCCGGGCCAAAGTCTAAATCGGCGCCACAGGCAACCAGTATCGTGCCAGGGGGAGCTTGCTTGCGGACCACCGGGTAGAATTCCAGATAACGGCGGGCATTGCCGGTGGGGGTCTGCCGCCCCACCTGGCCGCCCCCCCAGAGTTCGTTCCCCAGTTCCCAGATGGTCGCCGGATACGGATCGCGATGCCCGTTGGCCGCGCGCCGCGCACCTTGGGGCGTGTTCGGCGCTCCGTGGACATACTCCACCCATTTCCTGGCTTCTTCCGCGGTGCCGCTTCCCAGGTTCATGCAGATCATCGGCTGCGCCCCCACCAGCCGGCACAACGACATGAATTCATCGGTTCCGAAGTCGTTGTATTCCATCTCTCCCCGAGCCCGATCCAGTTGTGTGGGGCGCTTGTCCTGGGGACCTACGCCGTCCTCCCAATGATAGGCGCTCATGAAGTTGCCGCCCCAGCGGATCAGCGAAAAGTTCATGTCCTTGGCAGCCTTGATCACCTCCGGATCGAAGTATCCTTCCACTGCGTCAGCGGGGAAGAGCCGGATCATATCCAGAGAAAGTCGCTGATTGCCGGTGATCGACACCGCGAAATCCACCAGCTCATGCGACTTCACGGTCCCGGCTGGAAGACGCAGGCGGAAGGGGAGCTTGGTCCATTTCCCGCCATTCGGCACCTGCACATCCGTTGAAGCCAGAATCTTGTCGGGATTGTCCCGGGTCCGGAAGCTCACCGTCAGGCGCACCGGCCCCTCCACCGACGAGGCGAACAGGGATCCCACATACTCCAGTTCCCGATGAACCGGCAGGTAGATGCCCTGGCGGATTCCGACCTCCTCGGTGGCGGGCATCTCGGGCATTTCCAGGAACCCCACCGGCTCCGGGTGCGGCAGGCCCATCAGGTAGATATAGCGATTGGAGTTGGCCGCCCCGTCGAAACGGGACTCATACCGCTTCCCGGTATCTCTCAAGGGCTGCCAGGGCAGTGGTAATCCGACGTTCAGGGAAGTGACGAAAGCCGGATCGGAAAACCGTGCATTCAGCACCTGCAAACTGGCGTGGTAGTCCTCCAGGCTTGGGTTTTCGAGAAGCTGGGCCGAAATGCCATCAAAAATCCCTTTCTCTGTGTAGATCCCGTACACCGTTCGAGGAATGCGGAACGAACTTTGCTGCCCGGCGCGGATTTCGATGACGGCTTCGGGTTTGTCGGTGCGGACGTAGCTCGACAACGGTTGCGCGGCAAGACCTCCTATGAAGAGGAAGAATGCCACCAATGCCACTCCTAACAGCCTCATCCTCGTTTTCATTGGTATGACTCCATTCTCCGGGCAAATTCCCGCTTTCGCATTCTGCTTCCGTGAGTATATACCCGACTGCTACCGTTGCGAGCCGCACCTGTTGCGATGCCGATATTGCAGAGGATTTTAAGCTGGGCGGACGCGCACGCAGAACCTGCGGACGAGAAAACTAATGCGTTAGATCGTAGGTGAAATAGTTCATCGCGATCTTGTAGGCTAACGTAGCCCATTTCTCCGGATACCGGGGGTCGTCAGACCACTCCCACGCATCGCCCAGGTCCATGTTATGACAGATCGCCACCATGATCCGACCTTTGTCGTCGTAGATCGCGCGCCAGTGCGCCGGCTTGCCGGTCTCGCCCTTTTCGTAGGTAAGCCCAGTGTAAGTCCATTGCCAGCCGGGTACCTGGAACCGGTCGTCCAGATCATAAATGGTGTGGAAGATCGGGTCGCTGTTCTCGATGTCCACGATGGGGCGGTCGGGGAACACCTTGCTCATGCTGGCGGTAAAAACTTGCCACTCGTTCATTCCCCTATACTCTGCTGAGCCGTGGAAATCGTCGACCATCAGGAAACCTCCGCGCAACAGATACTCGCGCAATTGTGCCGCCTGGTCGTCCGGCAAGTACCAATGCCCGACCTCAACTGCGTACATTATCGGCCAGTTGTAAACGTCGCCGGTGCCGTCGAGTTCCACCACCTGCTCCACCGATCGCGTGTCGATCAGCGTCAGGCGCCGCACGCCTTGAAGCAGGTGCCGATCCGAGCGCGGATAATCCATCGTCCAGTTCAGACTGGACCGCAAGCCCCGGTTGATGCCGGGACACTTGAGCCGCGCGCGGGTCCATTCGTGCTTTTCTTGATAATCGGACGGCAGCGGAAAGTTTTCGTACTCGATCGCTTCATATTCGCGAAAGGGCTTTTGGGCGCGCAAAACACCCCAAGTGCCGAGGCCGGCTACAACCAACAAGAGCAGCGAGCAGAGCCGCATTTCAGTGCGTCGACCGGGATTGCCCGATACTCGACCAGTATACTCCAATTTGCGGCGGTTTTCCGGCAGAAACGCCCTCCTCCGCGAGTTGCGCGCTCGAACTGTCCGACGCCGGACGTCTTGTCATTTGGCGTGGCCCGCGACAGTTAGGCTGCTGGAAATATCCTCTTCATGCTCACGATCTTGGAATCGTCCAGCTCGATGCCGAATCCAGGCCGATCCGACAACTCAATCTGGCTGTTCCCATTGTGCCCAATTGGATTCTTCTCGAAATATTTGGTGCCTATATACATGGAGTGCCGGTTTTCAACCACCGGGCACACCGCCGGAGGCTGGCTTGCTACGAGGTGCGCCAGTGCATTTAATTTCATGTGATGAGGACTGACTTTGAGACCAGCCGCAGAGGCGAGCGCGCAGATCCTCGTGACCTCGCTGATGCCGCCGCACCACTCCGTGTCTGGTTCCAGGATATCGACGGCGCCGGCTTTCACGAGCTCATAGAACTCCCAGCGATTGTAGTTATGCTCGCCGGTGGCGATCGGGATCGTCGTCATCTGCCGCAGGCGGGCGAGCGTTTCAATCTGGCTGTACGTCTGGAACGGTTCCTCCAGCCAGCGGGGTCTGTATTGTTCCACCGCCTTGCACCATCTCATGCCGTAAGGGAGATCCCATCGCGTCAGGCCGTCGATCATGATGTCGTAGTTTTCCCCGCAGACTTCGCGGAGGGTCTTCATCATGGTCACGTTGAACTCGAAGCCCTCGGCCCCGTCCCTCGGTCCCAGCGTGGGGAACCATTTCTGGGCTTTGAATCCTGCCTTCTTGACCCGCGCGGCTCCTTCCGCGATCACGTCGATCGTGTTGACCGGCATCCCGATGGTCGTCGCATAGCAGTCCACAACCTTCCGCGAACCGCCGAGCAGTCTGTACACCGGCAGATTGCAGAGTTTCCCCTTCATGTCCCACAGGGTGTTGGTGATCGCGCTGACACCGAACATGTAGGTTCCGGTGTACCTGTTATCCCCCGTGACCAGGCTTTCCCACACGGTGTCAATGGCGAACGGATCCATGCCAACGACACTTCGGATCTTCACCACCTCGTCGACCACATTCTGGTCGTGGGGGCCGTAGAATCCCTCCAGGCCGCCGTCGGTGAGGATCTTCATATAGATACGGCTGGGAGGAGCCGTCGCCGCCGGCCGCTGCCCCGGTGGGGGAGACGGCCTGACCATTCCACCCTTGGGGTATTCTTCGTCCAGGTATGCGTCGTACCGCTTTGAATCGCCTGTGGCCTGCCAGAGTTCAACCGCGGTAATTTTCAGATTGGCCGATTTGGCCTGTGCCTGTACCTCCCGCGAAAACAGCGGAATGGCTCCCAATCCCGCAGCCCTGGCAAAAAACGAGCGTCGATGCATACATGTCCTCCTTTAATCACTGTAGCCGCTTAGTCGAGATCGTGCAGGCTCTGAGTCGTTTCCCTTATTATGTCCAGAGGAGAAAGCGCATGATGATCCGCCGTAGATTGATGGCCGCGCTGCCGGCTGTATTGCTGATCGGGACTGGCAGGAGCGCCGATACCAACAGCGACATCCTCAAGAACAATGGCTCTCTCGAACGGCTGTTCAGGCAGACGGGTGTCTACAATGCCTCCGAGACCGGCAAGACGCCGAGTTTCGTCGTCGATCCATCATGGCCCCAACCGCTACCCGATCACTGGATTCTTGGCCAAATCGGCGGGCTCGATGTCGACCGGCACGACCATGTCTGGATCTACAACCGGCCGCGTACCCTGACCAACGAGGAGGCCGGGCTGGAAGGGCCCCTGCCCGGCGCGAAAGACGGGAACGGCCAGCCGATCAACGGGTTGGGCCAGGTGCGCGCCCATGGCCCCACAGCGGATTGCTGCAAAGCCGCTCCTTCCATTCTGGAGTTTGATTCCAATGGCAAACTGCTGCGCTCCTGGGGCGGTCCGGCCGATCCCGGTTTCATCGGCGGCAAATGCAAGGTGGAAGCGGGCTGCATCTGGCCGAACAGCGAGCACGGCATCTATGTCGACCAGAACGACAACGTTTGGATTTCGGGGAATTCGGCGGCCGCCAGAGGGGGCAGAACGCCCTGGACGACCAACGAGGCGGGCGGCGACGGTTTCGTACTGAAGTTCGACATGAACGGCAACTTCAAACTGAGGGTCGGCGGCACTCCCAAGGGACCCAACAGCAATGACACGAATGGCGGCATCAATGGCACGCCTCTGCTGTATCAGGCGGCGGACATGGTGGTGGATCCCAAGACGAACCGCCTGTACGTCTCCGACGGCTACGGAAACCGCCGCGTCCTGATCGTCGATGCCGAGACAGGCAAGTATCTCGGTCATTTCGGCGCGTATGGAAACAATCCGGTCGATGACACAGGCCCCAGAGCCGCTGGGCCATGGATAGGGGACTATGAAAGAGGGAGCAAAAAACCGGCGTTCTTCCGCACCCCCGTGCATTGCGTAAAGCTCGCCAATGACGGCAAGATTTATGTTTGCGACCGGGGCAATGACCGCATACAGGTGTTTGACACCAGAGATCCCATGCTCGGGAAGGCATGCAGCAATCCGAGTGGCGAGCCTGGCAAATGCGGCTTCGTCACGGAGCGATTCATCAGCGAACACACCAACACCTCCATACCGGGAACGGCGGTATCCATAAGCCTCTCCAGCGACAAAGCGCAGAGTTGCCTCTATGTTGGGGACAACTCCAACATGACCATCTACATCCTGAACCGGAGCAATTTGCAGGAGTTGGGCCGGCTCGGACGAAGCGGCCGCATGCCCGGCGAATTCCATTGGCTGCATCAGGTGAGCGTGGACAGCAAAGGCAACATCTACACCGCGGAAGTCGATACTGGCAAGCGCATCCAGAAGTTCATCCGCTACGGCAGCGACTCGTGCAGCGGAACCGGATTTTCCACCGTAGGTGGGGTGGTGAACGCCAAGTAGACACGACGCCCACCTTTCTCACCGATGCGTCGCTGGTGTTCCTGACCGAGACCGCCAAGTCCGACCCCGCCATCGTGAGCCAGATCAAGGCTGTCTGAGGATTACGTGAACAACTCCTGGGCGCGCATCAACCTCTGTGCCACCTGAACGCCATGCGGGCACCGGACCGCGCAGGTCTGGCAGTCGCCGCACCGCACTTCCTGGTGCTCGGAGGCCATCCGCCGGAAGTTCTCCCGGCCCAAGCCAAACTCGCCGTAGCCGTCCGCGTACATGACGAAACGCACCATATCGGACACCGGCAGGCCTTTGGGGCACTGGCCCTTGCACTCGCCGCACGAGCGGCAGAAATAAGGAGTAATCTCCTCCAGGCGGGCGGTCAGGAGCTTGGCGTCGGCGTCGGTGAACTCCTCCTCCGCCATGACCTTGAAGTTCTGTTCCAGTTGGTCGATATCCGTCATGCTTGGGACCGTGGTGCCTATGGAGGGATTCTTGAGGACCCACTTGAGCGCCGCCGGGGCGAAATTGGCGGCCCGAGCCCGCTCCCCTGCAGCGCCCTTCTGGCCGCGCGGCGCCGACTTGGCCATGACCTTCATGGCCACCACGCCCACGCCGGCTTGGTGAAGCTTCTCGATGGCCGGGCCGTAGGTCGCCGGCGAGGCGAAGCTGTACAGCGTCTGGACCACGTCCAGCTTGCATCCGATGACGCGATCGACGACGGCCGGCACATCGTGAGTGCTCACGCCGATGAACCGCGCCTTGCCCTGCTGCTTGGCCGTGCGCAGCGCGTCGACCAGCTCGTCGGAGATCTGGGCCGCTGTGTCGTACTTATGCAGGAGCCAAACGTCCAGGTGGTCGGTGTTGAGCTCCTTGAGGCTGGTTTCGAGCTGCGCCAGGCAGCCGGCCCTGTCGGTGGCCTCGCACTTGGACGAAATGAAGACGTCCCTCCGCTTCGCTCCCAACCCGGCCGCCACCATCCGCTCGTTTTGGCCGCTGGAGTATCCGCGGGAACTATCGAAGTAGTTGATGCCCAGGTCGGCGGCCCGGGTGATCACGGTCGCGTCGGACGTGATCATGGCGCCGTAGCCGACGCTCGAGACCTTCATGCCGGTCTTGCCCAGAACGCGGTAAGTGATCTTACCCCGCGACGGGGCCCCCTGCTGCGGAGCCGGAGTGGGGGCGGACGTTGTAGATGCCAGACCGGCGGCCGGCAGAGCCAGACCAGCGGCCAAGAAACTGCGCCGAGAAGTGTCGGTTTTCACTGTGCCTCCTTGAATTTCCGATGAGAAGACCTAACCGGAATCTCCATTTTGGATTTTCGGCTCCTTTCAGTATATATCCAGCCGCCGTCCTCTGATCTTGCGAGTTGCATTTTTTCCTCCGGGAACCGTCTTCGGCTCCGGTGCTGGACAGCGACCCCTCGGAGAAAAGTGCAACTCGGAGGATCAAAGGAATGCGGCCGGGCGTATACTGGATAGGACCCGGGAGTCCAAAATGGAGTTTCCGGGTTAGCCGAGTGGGGAGTCTATTGACATGAAATTCGCCGCGTTCCTTTTGGTTCTGTCCGCACTACCCGTTGCTGCGCAGTATTCGGTTCAGCGCAACGGCGACGTGGTTCAGTTGATAGATGGCACCGCCCAAACCACCGTGTCCGTTCTGACATCGGTGGGCAACATGGCGCTTGAGATGAAGGTGAAAGGGGAGAATGCGCTTCGGTTTCCGTACGCCTCTGTGGAAGAGTTCATGAAGAAACCCGGGTTAGCCGGGATTCCGTTTCTCGGGCCTTGGGCCAACCGGATGGATGAGCAGGCGTTCTATGCCAACGGAAAGAAGTACATCTTTAATATGGAACTGGGGAACGTACGAGGCAAGTTCCCCCTGCACGGGTTCTTGAGCACCACCTCGGAATGGCGCGTCGTGGAGGCCAGGGCCGATGATAAGTCGGCTTGGGTCACCAGCCGGCTCGAGTTCTACCGGCAGCCGGCGTGGATGGCTCAGTGGCCTTTCGCCCACACCATCGAAATGACGTACCGTCTGCAGGGCGGGATTCTCGAAGTCCAGACCCGGATAAAGAACTTGAGCGCCGAGCTCATGCCGGTGGTCATCGGATTTCACAATTTCTTTCAGTTGACTGATTCGCCCCGGGATGCGTGGACGATAGCGGTTGGTGCACGCGCGGAGTGGCTCCTGACGGCTGACAAGATTCCCACCGGCGAGACCCGTCCCATTGAGAAGCTCTTTCCAAACCCTCAGGCGATTCCTCTGAAGGACTACGATCTGGATCACTTGTTCGGCGATCTCTCGCGGGATGCCTCCGGCCGCGCGGTCATGTCGGTAAAGGGGAAGTCCCAGAAGCTGGATGTCCTATTCGGCCCGAATTACCGCGCGGCGGTCATCTATGCGCCGAACCCGAGCGCCAACCCCCAAGGCGGCCGGGCTATGAGCGCACAGGAACGGAACTTTATCTGCTTTGAGCCGATGGCAGGCATCACCGACGCGGTCAACCTGGCACACCGCGGCATCTACAAAGAACTCCAGAGTGTACCTCCGGGAGGGATCTGGCAGGAGAGTTTCTGGGTGCGCCCCAACGGTTTTTAGCATCGGGCGGAGCCTGCTCAACTCACCAGATCGCAGGCGAACAGGGTGCGAAGAATCTTCTCGTCTTTACTGATCAGCGCCGCCTGAGCCACTATTGCCACAATTTAATCGAAGAGTGGAAGGCGAGATGGATGCGTGCCGGTAGGGCTGCCTGGCGATTTGTGTAAACTAGGTTTGATGACCCGCAAACTGCTCTCCCTGTTTCTTTTGATAGCCGGTTTCGCCGCCGCGCAGAACCGCGTCTACGAGCTGCGTACTTATACCAGCAGCGAGGGCAAGCTCGAGGCGTTGAAAGCCCTCTTCCGCGACCACATCGTTGAGCTCTTCAAGCGGCATGGAATCGAGAGCATCGGGTACTGGGTACCCCAGGATCCCGAACATTCCCAAAACACGCTGATCTACATGCTGGCCCATCCCAGCCGCGAAGCTGCCGACAAGAACTGGACGGCATTCCGTAACGACCCCGAATTTCAGAAGGCTGCGAAGGACTCGGTAAAGGACGGCAAGATCGTGGAGAAGATGGAATCGGTCTTCCTGACTCCGGCGGACTTCTCGGCCTTGAAATAAGATCCGGCGCTGTGAAGCCGAAGGGGAACGTGCAAGTGGGTCGGTTTTCCGGTCCAGCAGGAGAAAGCCTCCGGCGAGCCTTGGTTGCCGGCTCGTTATGCCGGGCCAAGTCGATGGCGCGGCCCGCGCCTGCCCCGGAAGAACAGGCTGCGCCGGGATAGGAGGAAGCCGAGGCACCACCCGTGGGTGGCGCACGGGCTCCCGGGGGTCCGATGCGGTCCGATGCCCAGGGGGCCACTTTCTGTTCCTGGCAGGTGTATAATGCGGCGGTGAGTCCAAGTCAAGAATGGAGATCGTAGGTGGGCAGATTGCATATCACGCTGAAAGGAAGGAAAGTCAAGATGCATACGTCGAGGAATTATCCGTCAGTTGTTCTAGGATTGGCCATTTCCGCCGCGGCACTGGTGGCGACCGGTGTCGGCCCGGGAGTGCAAAGAGCTGCGTCCCAGGTGAAAGAGCAGGCTTACGAAGCACAGTTCGAGTGCGCGATTCCCAGTAATAGCGGCAATTGCTCTGTCACGGTCGACAAAGAGATTCCTGCCGGTAGGCGTCTCAGAATCGAGTCTATTAAGGCACGTATCGTTGTCCCCACCGCCATAAAATCCGAGTTTGAGTTTTACGTGGACTTTGGGGACCCAGGTGCGTCTGGCAGCGTCCGCTCGATCCACGTGGTTCCCGCGCTGGTTGGCAAGACCGAAGGCGGATTCTACAACATCTACGAGGTGAGTGAAAAGGTGCAGGCTTTGGCGTATAGAACTGAGAATTACCCCGCGCCGAAAGTCCATCTCAGCAACCCGAATGGCGATCCAATGCACCTTCAAAACGGTTCCATCCACGACGGAGTATTGGGCGGACATCTCGTGGGCATCGACTAGCGGCAATATCGGTTCAGTCTGCCCAGATGTTAACCTAGGGATTAACCTGGAGTGGGGAGACGTCATGAACCGGCCGAAGACTCGCTGGCTCGCCTTAAGTGCGCTTCTCATAAGCGCCGCCATCGGGTTGGCGCTTTTCATTGCGCAGCGCCTTCCCCGCAAGATCACGGTGGATTATCCGCTCGAAGGATCGGTGTTTCCGCCCGAGTTTCCGCCGCCTACCTTTCTGTTTCGCGACGCCAGCGGGAAGGCGGCGGTATGGAAAATCGACGTGGCCTTCGAAGGCGGTGGTCCGGCACTGCACGCAAGTTCCCAGGGCGTTCCGTTCGCCTTTGGGCGCATTGATCCGCGGTGTGTCTCCGATACCAACGAACCACCCCGGCCGACGCCTGAACAGGCCGCCGCGCACACCTGGGTACCGGACGCAGAGACGTGGACCGCCATCAAGCGGCACTCCACGGAACACGACGCAACCCTTACTGTTACAGGCTACCAGGATGGCGGCATGAGCCGGGTGGTGTCGCGCGGCATGGTCCGCATTCGGACTTCGCGCGATGCGGTGGGTGCCCCGATCTTCTACCGGGACGTGCCTTTGATGCCCGCGGAGACCGAGAAGGGTGTGATCAAGCCCTTGGCCCAGGATGGGATTCCCCTGATTGCCTGGCGTTTGCGAAACGTGGCCGAAACCAGCAGCCGGGTCATGATGGAGGGCATTTACAGTTGCGTCAACTGTCACTCAGTATCGCGCGACGGCAAGACCATGGGGATGGATGTGGACGGCCCCAAGAACGACAAGGGCCTGTACGCCTTGTTCCCGGTACAGCCGCAGGCCGAGATCCGCAAAGAGAACGTGATCGTCTGGAGTACCTTCCGGGGCAAGCTGGGCGGCAAGCTGCGCGTGGGCTTCATGTCGCAAGTTTCGCCCGACGGACAGTATGTGGTGACCAGCATCAACGATCCGGGTCTGGGACAGAGCGACTACGAGCGGCGCATGAACCCCAAGGACCTGGCCGAGAACTACTACGTAGCCAACTTCAAGCAATACCGCTTCCTCCAGGTCTTTTATCCTACGCGGGGGATCCTAGCCTGGTACAGCAAGCAGAGCGGGCTTCTGCAGCCGTTGCCCGGAGCGGACGATCCGCGGTACGTGCAGACCACTGCCACGTGGAGCCCGGACGGGAAATACCTGGTGTTTTCGCGCGCGGAGGCCCGGAGCGCATACCCGGAAGGTTCCAAGCTGGCGGAGAGGGCGAACGACCCTAGCGAAACCCAGATCCAATACGACCTCTACCGGGTTCCCTTTAACGATGGGCAGGGCGGCAAGGCCGAACCCATCGCGGGGGCCTCACGGAACGGGATGAGCAACAGTTTCCCCAAGATTTCGCCGGACGGGCGCTGGATCGTGTTCGTGCAGGCGCGCAACGGCCAGTTGATGCGGCCCGACAGCCAGCTCTACATCGTGCCGGCGGAAGGCGGCCAGGCGCGCCGTATGCGATGCAATACGCCGGTGATGAACTCCTGGCACAGCTTCTCGCCTAATGGGCGCTGGCTGGTGTTCTCTTCCAAGAGCCGCTCGCCGTACACGCAAATGTACCTGACGCACATCGACGAGCAGGGCAACGATACGCCGGCGATTCTCATCGAGAATTCCACGGCCTCCAACCGCGCCGTGAACATTCCCGAGTTCATTAACATACCTCCCGGCGGGTTGCTGGCCATCCAGCCCACGGTGACCGGTTTCTACCGCCATGTCATCCTCGGCACCGATCTGCTGAAGAAGGGCCAGTATCAAGCGGCCATCGCGGAGTTCGAACAAGCCGTGGCCACCGACGGCGAAGATTTCGAGGTGGAAAACAGTCTCGGGGTAGCTTACTCGGCCCTCGGAAAACACGCGGAGGCCATCGCGCATTACCGCAAAGCCGCCCAGATCAGCCCGGAGTATCCGCAGGCGCACAGCAACCTGGGATCGGCCCTGGCCGACGTAGGGAAAACGGGCGAAGCCATCGGCGAGTTCAACCGGGCCCTGGAGCTGGACCCCTCCCTTGCCGACGCGCATACCAGCCTGGGCGGTATTCTGGCTGGCCAGGGCCGAATGAATGAGGCCATTCCGCATCTGCAAATGGCCGTGGCAAGCAAGCCCGACAACTTCGTGGCTCGCGCGAATCTGGCGCTGGCGCTAAGCATGGTGGGCAAGGCGGACGAAGCCATTCCGCACGAGGAGGCGGCGCTGAGGATCTCCGGCGGTGGAGACCCCCGTATGCTGGGCTTCCTGGGCAGTCTGTATGCCAAAGCGGGGAGGCTCCCGGAGGCAGTGGCGGCGACGCGACAGGCGTTCAATATCGCCAGCCAGATGAATAATCGTGAGCTCATGGCGGAGCTGGAATCCGAGCTTACCAGCTACGAATCGGCGCGATAAACAGTATCCGTTCCCTCGACGGCTTACGCCACGGTCCTGGCGTGAATCTCTTGCAGGCTCCAGACGCGGATGGGGTCGCGCACCCGCGCGGCTATGGCGTCGGCGGCCGCGCGCGCGCCGCTCATGGTGGTGATGCAGGGGGGTCACCGCGCTGCGGCGGATGGCCTTCTCATCCGGGAAGCCGGGGCGCTGGTGTCTGCACGGCTAGTTGATGCCATCCGCCCATCTATAACACTCGGTGTTATACTGATTCCGGGAGCAGTGTCCAACGTAGTCTGGTGAGGATGGGTGCGAACGTTCAAAACCAAAGCGTTCACACGCTTTGCCGACAAGGCCGGCATCCCGGATCTCGCGCTGTGCCGGGCGGTACGCGACGCGGAACGGGGATTGATTGCCGCCGATCTCGGCGGCGGCGTGATCAAGCAGCGGATCGCGCGTCCCGGCCAAGGGAAGTCCGGCGGATTTCGAACGCTGATTGTGTTCAGAGCGGGCACACGGGCCATCTTCGTTCACGGCTTCGCGAAGAACGAAAAGGACAACATCGAGAGAGAAGACTTGGCCGCCCTCAAGAGACTCGCGGCCGAAATGTTGGCCTACGACGGGAAGACGATGGCGCGAGTGGTTGCGTCGGGAGTACTGCTAGAGGTGACCTGTGACGAGAAAACAATACCGTAGTCCCCTGATGGCGTCGGTGCACGAAACCGCCGAAGGTCTGCACGCGGCCGGAGCGATGGACAAGCGCACGATGCGGGGATTCGATGAACTGTGCCTCACACCGGTACGTCCGCTGAGGCCGAAGGAAATCCGCGCGCTCCGTCTGAGGGAAGGCGCCAGCCAGGCAGTCTTTGCCCGCCATCTCAACGTGACAACCGGCTTGGTCAGCCAGTGGGAACGCGGAGAAAAGCGCCCACAAGGGGCCTCGCTAAAACTGCTCTCCCTGGTTGCCAAGAACGGGCTTCAAGCAGTGGCGTAGTACGGTGGGACACAACGCTAGCGGCACAGGTGACGCCGGCGCCGCTCGCTCCGGATACGAGGCCGGGGACGGCTCTGCGTATAGGACTCATTACGGCAACCCCGCGAAGTCCGTCAGGTGAAACTCGATCCCATAGGTCATCATTTTGACGTTCTGGAGCGTGGAGATAGCGTAAGCGGTGGCCTTATCCGCTTTGTGCGCGATAATGAGGCCCTCGACCGTCTGACCGTCTTTGGCCAGCTGCTTCTTCACGAAGCCGATATAACGAAGGACCTGTCCCACGGTCTGATCGGAGCTCTGGCCGCGCTTGAGTTCCACGACCAGAAAGGCCGGCTTCGTCTTGTGTTTGGCCAAGATATCGATCGGTCCAACTTCGGTCGGATACTGATCTCCGTCGTTTCCTTCTCCGTCCCCGACATCCCAGTCCCGCCCGAGGACTGTATGCTCCCAGTTGTCGAGAAGGAAATCCTCAAGCTGTTTTTCCAATGAGAAGGCTCCGCCGATAGCGGCGGCTTCGGCAGGGGTCACGCCGGGCGGGGGTGCCACCTCGTCGCGCTCCGGCAGCGAGAACCACAGCAAATCCAGCGTCCAAAAGTCGGTTCCCAAGTCGGCGCGTAACCTCGCAAGCAGGCTGTTCACCCCCGCGTACCGTGCGCCTATCCCTTCCCCACGCTCAAATTGAGGCCAGACTCCGAGCTTCTGCAGCGCGCCTTCCGACGTGTTGTTCCAAACGCCGTACTTCTCAGGGTAGGCAACTGTCAGAATGGCGCTGGCAATGGCCTTCCCCAGGCCGGCCACCTTGCCAAGCGCCTCTGAGAATCGCTTTTCGATTGGTTGGGCTTCATCCAAGAGGAGTCCGAGAGCCTCACGGAGCCGATTCATATCGGCGGCGGCTCCCAACCCCTTGCGGTAAAGGTGGTCCCAGTGGCGGTTGTTTTCGATGTACAGAAAGGAAGTGAACTCCTCTTTGGACAAATCCGGGATGTGGGCAGTTGAAAAGATCGGCCGATACCTCGCGAACGCCTCCTCCCGACACGCGACCGTGTTGTCGTACTCCTTCTGGCCTGGCTTGTACTCCACGAGCGCCGTTCGCAGATCACCGACGGCATTGATATAAGCACTCTCGTCCACCATTACATCTCCTTCTGCACGAAAGCCCCCGGAACAGGGAGGCCCGCGCGGCCTACAATGTACTACGGTTCGTAGCGCGCGGCAAGTGGCGCTTCGGAGCCGTCGCCGCCTCACGCCACCGTCTTTGCGTGAATCTCTTGCAAGCTCCAAACCCGTATCGGGTCGCGCACTCGCGCGGCGATGGCGTCGGCGGCCGCGCGCGCGCCGCTCATGGTGGTGATGCAGGGAACGCGATACGTCACCGCGCTGCGACGGATGGCCTTCTCATCATTGAAGGCCGGCGCGCCGGCGGTGGTGTACACCGCAAGCTGAATCGCGCCGCCTTTTAGCAGGTCTACCACGTTGGGGCGGCCCTCGTTCACCTTGAACACCATCTTGGTTGTCAGCCCCGCGTTGCGCAGGGCGGCGGCGGTGCCGCGCGTGGCCACCAGGCGGAAGCCGAGATCGGTGAAGCGCCGGGCCACCTCGACGGCCTCGGGCTTGTGGTGGTCGTTCACGCTCAGGAAAACCGTGCCTTTTTCGGGAAGCGGACTGCCGGCGCTGATCTGCGCCTTCAGGAACGCCTCGCCGAAGTTGACGCCTACGCCCATCACTTCGCCGGTGGAACGCATCTCGGGGCCGAGCGCCGGGTCCACGCCGGGGAATTTGTTGAACGGGAAGACCGGCGATTTGACGAAATCCTGCGGCACCGAAAGCACGCCCGACGCGCGGCCGTAGTCCTTCAGCTTGCGGCCCCACATCAGGCCCACCGCGATCTTGGGCAGCGGCACGCCCGTGGCCTTGCTCACGTAAGGCACCGTGCGCGACGCGCGCGGGTTCACTTCCAACACGTAGACCGTGCCGTTCTGAATGGCGTACTGCACGTTCATCAAGCCGATCACATGGAGGGCCTTGGCGAGCCGCACGGTGTAGTCTTCGATGGTGCGGAGGTTCCCCGCCGCCAGCGATTGCGGCGGCAGCACGCAGGAGCTGTCGCCGGAGTGCACGCCGGCCTCTTCGATGTGCTCCATGATGCCGGCGATGAGCACGTCGTCGCCGTCGCTCAAGGCGTCCACATCGACTTCGGTGGCGTCTTCCAGGAAGCGATCGACCAGCACGGGGCGTTCCTGCGAAAAGGTCACCGCCTCGCGCATGTACTGGCGCACCGTTTCTTCGTCGTAGGCGATCACCATGGCCCGGCCGCCCAGCACGTAGCTGGGCCGCACCAGCACGGGATAGCCGATGCGGCGGGCCACCTCACAGGCCTCTTCGATGCTGGTGGCCGCGCCGTTGGCGGGGCACGGAATGGCGAGATCGTCGAGCAGTTTGCCGAACAGCTTGCGGTCTTCGGCGAGGTCGATATCGGTGGGATCGGTGCCGATGATGGGCACGCCCAGGCGCTTGAGCGGCAGCGCCAGGTTGAGCGGAGTCTGGCCGCCGAACTGCACAATGACGCCGTCGGGTTTTTCGGTGTCGCAGATGTTGAGGACGTGTTCGAGCGTGAGCGGCTCGAAATAGAGGCGGTCGCTGGTGTCGTAGTCGGTGGAGACGGTCTCGGGGTTGCAGTTGACCATGATCGACTCGACGCCCATCTCTTGCAGCGCGAAGGAGGCGTGACAGCAGCAATAATCGAACTCGATGCCCTGCCCGATGCGGTTGGGGCCGCTGCCCAGGATCATGACCTTTTTGCCGGCGGCGGGATCGGCTTCGCACGCGGTTTCGTAGTTCGAATACAAGTAGGGAGTGAAGCTTTCGAATTCGGCGGCGCAGGTGTCCACGCGGCTGAAGACGGCGCGCACGCCCAGTTCCTTGCGGCGGGTGCGCACGGCGATCTCATCCGAGCCCCAGGCTTTGGCAAGCTGCACGTCGGAGATGCCGTAGCGTTTGGCGCGGCGGAAAGTCTCTCTCGAGGCTGCGGCCAGGTCGGTGCCCACTTCAGCCTCGAAATCCACCACCTCTTTGACCTGTTCCAGGAACCAGGAGTCGATGGCGGTCAGCTCGTGGATCTCCGCCACGCCGTAGCCGTTGGCCATGGCGAAGCGGATGTAGTTCAGTCGGTCGGGCGTGGGGGTGATGAGCTTCTGGGCGACCAGGTTCTTGTCGAACTTTTCGGAGCCGAACGCCTTGCCGGTCTCCAGGCTGCGCATGCCCTTCCACAGCGCCTCTTTGAACGTGCGGCCGATGGCCATGACCTCGCCGACGGACTTCATCTGCGTGCCCAGGGTGGCATCCACTCCGGGGAATTTCTCGAAGGCCCACTTGGGAATCTTGGCCACCACGTAATCGATGGTGGGCTCGAAACAGGCGGGCGTCTTGCGCGTGATGTCGTTGGGGATTTCGTCGAGGCGGTAGCCCACGGCCAGCTTGGCGGCGATCTTGGCGATGGGGAAGCCGGTGGCCTTGGAGGCCAGCGCGGAACTGCGCGAGACGCGCGGGTTCATTTCGATAATCACCATGCGGCCGTCGCGCGGATTGATGGCGAACTGCACGTTGGAGCCGCCGGTATCCACGCCGATTTCGCGCAGGCAGCGGATGGCGCCATCGCGCATCATCTGGTATTCGCGGTCGGTGAGGGTCTGCGCCGGCGCCACGGTGATGGAATCGCCGGTGTGGACGCCCATGGCGTCGAAATTCTCGATGGAGCAGACGATGATGCAGTTGTCGGCCAAGTCGCGCATGACCTCCAACTCGAACTCCTTCCAACCCAGCACGCTCTCCTCGATGAGGACTTCGTGTACCGGCGAAAGGGCCAGGCCGCGCTCCAGAATCTCGGCCAGCTCTTCCTGGTTGTAAGCGATGCCGCCGCCCGTGCCGCCGAGGGTGAAGCTGGGGCGCAAAATGCACGGATAGCCGATGCGCGCGGCGAATTCCTGGCCGCTCTTGATGCTGTTGACGAGCTGCGACTGCGGCGTCTCGAGGCCGATCTTGCGCATGGCGTCCTTGAACAGCAGGCGGTCTTCGGCCTTCTTGATGGCGTCGATCTTGGCGCCGATCAGCTCCACTCCGTGCTTGTCGAGCACGCCGGCTTCCGCCAGCTCCACGGAAAGATTCAAGCCGGTCTGCCCGCCCACGGTGGAGAGCAGCGCGTCGGGCTTCTCGCGGCGGATGATCTCTTCGAGATAGGGCACGGTGAGCGGCTCGACGTAGGTTTTTCCGGCCAGGTCCGGATCGGTCATGATGGTGGCCGGGTTGGAATTGACAAGCACGGTCTGGTAGCCGTCGGCGCGCAGGGCCTTGGCCGCCTGGGTCCCGGAATAATCGAACTCGCAGGCCTGGCCGATGACGATCGGCCCGGAGCCGATGATCAGGATGCGATGGAGATCGTTGCGTCGGGGCATCGGCTATTTGCCACTCATGAGCTTCACGAAATCGTCGAACAGGTAGTGGGAATCGTGAGGGCCGGGCGCGGCCTCGGGGTGGTACTGCACGCAAAACACCGGATGGACTCGGTGGCGGAAACCTTCTAGCGTCTGGTCGTTAAGGTTCACATGCGTGATCTCCACCTGGTTGAGGTTGAGCGAATCCGGATCGACTGCGAACCCGTGGTTGTGAGAGGTGATTTCGACGCGCCGCGTGATTTCGTTGCGCACGGGGTGATTGGCGCCGCGATGGCCGAATTTCAGCTTGTAGGTCCTGCCGCCCACCGCCAGGCCCAGCAACTGGTGGCCCAGGCAGATGCCGAAAATGGGTTTTCGGCCGATGAGCTTGCGGATGTTGGCCACCTGGTTGTGGAGCGGCTCGGGGTCGCCCGGCCCGTTGGAAAGGAAAACGCCGTCGGGTTTGAGCGCCAGCACGTCTTCGGCGGAGGTGAGCGCGGGAACCACGGTGACGCGGCAGCCCACCTGCACCAGGCGGCGCAGGATGTTGTGCTTGATGCCGTAATCGTAGGCCACCACGTGGTGCTTGGGCTGGGGCGCGCGGGCGATGGATTCCGATGGCGAGCATGCGTCCACGGGCCTGGTCCATTCGTAACGCTCGGGCGTGGAGACGCGGCTGGCGAGGTCGAGGCCGGCCATGGTTGGGATGGCGCGGGCTCGTTCGACGAGCTTCGACGCATCTTTCTCGATGGCGGACAGCACCCCGCGCATCACGCCGCGCGTGCGCAGGTGGCGGACCAGCGCGCGGGTATCGAGATCGGAAACCACGGGGATGCCGGCCTGGCCGAGAAAGGCGCCGGCTTCCGCATCCGAGCGCCAGTTGCTCGAGATGGCGGAGAATTCGCGCACCACCAGGCCCTCAATGTAGGGACGGGCGGATTCGTTGTCTTCCCGGCTGGTTCCGTAATTTCCGATCTGCGGGTTGGTGAGGATGACGATCTGGCCGGAATAGGAGGGATCGGTGAACACTTCCTGGTAGCCGGTGAGCGCGGTATTGAAAACCACTTCTCCGGACCGCTCGGCGGGCGCACCAAAACTCCTGCCTTCGAAGACAGTGCCGTCTTCCAAGGCGAGAATTGCAGAGTTCAAGTTAGGCGGTTCCTCCCTGGGAGTGGATAAGCTTCATTCTAACAGGAGGAACACGGGCGCTACTTGCGCGCCGGAACGATCCACAAGAAGAGGTGGTGGCTCAGGTAAGTTTCCTCATCCGGACTGCCGACGGTGAACTCTTTGTCCGGCTTCCAATCGCCCATATCGAAGGTGTTGGAAACCACCCGCGTGCCCGGCTTCAAATCGGCAAGCAGCTTGGGACGCAGTTTCAGGTTGACGCTGGAGAGCAGGAAGAGGGTCACGACGGTGGCCTCGTGGATGTCGGCCTGGAACAGATCGTTTTCTTCGAACCGGACCAGCTTCGCCACTTCCGGGCCCGCTTTCTTGAGGTTCTCTCTCGCCTCGGCGAGGCGCACGGGGTTGATGTCGATACCGACGGCGTGCGCCCCATAGGTTTTGGCGGCGGCAATGACGATTCGGCCGTCTCCGCAGCCGAGGTCGTATACGATGTCGGTCTTTTTCACATCCGCGAGTTTCAACATGGCCGCCACCGCCTCTTCGGTGGTGGGCACGAAAGGCACGTCTGGCTCACGCCGCGGCTGGGCGTTCTGGGCCGCGGCGGCCGTAGCGAAAAGCGTGGCAACAACCAGACAGGAGCACGGAACCGTTTTTCGAAGGAGCATCAAGTCACCTCTGTTCTCAGAGATTATCGCATATTCAAGCGCGGCTGCATCGGGGGCGCACATAGAGCAGGGCGAAATGCGATAGTGGATTACATGAGGGGAACTGCAATCCGGGCCAGGTCGTTGGCCCTACTGTTGGCGGCGCCGCTGCTGGCGGACGCTGCAGCGCTGATGCATGTCAAATGGGAAGGCCTCACGGTAGTGGTGGGCAACACGGTGTCCATCGCCATGCCGGGTGGCGCGGTCATCGCCGGCAAAGCAACCGGCGTGGAATCCGACGCGCTGCTGGTAGATGTTCAGAAGACCTCGGACCGCACGGCCTACCCAAAGGGTGCGGTACGGGTGCCACGCGCAACGTTACACCGGTTCGAGATGCAGACCAAAGGCAAGTTGGGCCGGATCGTGGGAACACCCGTGGGCTTTGCCGTGGGATTCACGGCAGGGGTGGGCGCCGCGATCGGTATAGGGGGCGGCTTTCTCCGCAACAACAACCAGGGGGCGGCCACTGCCGCGCTAATCGGCATCGCGGCCGCCGGAACCGTGGGCGGCTATTTTCTTGGCAATTCGATAGATAAGCACTGGACGGCCATAGAGATCTTGCCGTGACCAGCGCGGAGTGGAATACCGCCGCTTACACCGCCACGGCTTCGCGCGCGTAGCGGCGGGCCATCGTTTCCATCGGGATGGGCGCGTAGTCCCCGGCGTGGCCGGCTTGGCCGAATTGCGTCATGCGTTCGGCCACCACCTTCTTCATGGCGTCGCGCGCGGGCTTGAGGTAGTCGCGCGGATCGAACTTCTCCGGCGTTTCCCAGAGGACCTTGCGGATGGCGCCCGTGATGGCCAGGCGATTGTCGGTATCGACGTTGACCTTGCGCACGCCGTTGCGGATGCCGAGCTGGATTTCCTCGACCGGCACGCCCCAGGTGGGCTTCAACTTGCCACCGTACTGGTTGATGATGTCCTGCAATGCCTTGGGCACGCTGGAGGAGCCGTGCATCACCAGGTGAACGTTGGGCAGCTTGTTGTGGATCTCAATCAGCCGCCCCATCTTGAGCGTCTCGCCGGTGGGCTTCTGGCTGAACTTGTAAGCGCCGTGGCTGGTGCCGATGGCGATGGCCAGGGCGTCCAGGCCGGTGAGCTTGACGAACTCCACCGCCTGGTCGGGATCGGTGAGGTGGCTGAGACCGTCGAGGCCCGCGCCATGGCCGTCTTCAATACCGCCGAGGCAGCCGATCTCGCCTTCCACGGTAATGCCCTTGGCGTGCGCCATCTCCACCACCTGGCGGGTGGCATCCACGTTGTATTCGAAGGTGGAGGGGGTCTTGCCGTCGGGATTCAGGGAGCCATCCATCATCACGCTGGTGAAGCCCATGTCGATGGCGCTCTTGCAGGTCTCGACGCTATTGCCGTGGTCGAGGTGCAGAACCGTGGGAATTTCGGGGTAGAGTTCCGTGGCCGCGATCATTAAGTGATACAGAAAACGGTCCTGCGAATACTGGCGCGCGCCGCGGCTGGCCTGGACGATGACCGGCGACTTGGTTTCCCGGGCCGCCTCCATGATCGCCTGGATCTGTTCCATGTTGTTGACGTTGAACGCGCCAACCCCGTAGCCGCCCTTGGCCGCTTCATCGAGTAGCTGCCGCATCGACACTAATGGCATGTGATTCTCCTTGGATTAGTTTGAATCGAGGCCCAAAAATCTCTTAATTTCCAAGCTAACATGATTGCGCAAAAGGGGGCAAGACGCGTAAGTTGGAATCGATGGTACTTCATCCGCTTGCAGGTAAACCTCCCGAGCCATCCATGCTCGTCAATGTCCCCCGGCTGGTGACAGCCTACTACGCGGAGCATCCGGACGTTTCCGTGGCTTCCCAAAAGGTGAGTTTCGGCACCTCGGGGCACCGCGGATCGTCGTTTGATTGCTCGTTTAACGAGGACCATATCCTGGCCATCACCCAGGCGATCTGCCAGTACCGGCGAGAGGGCGGCGCGGACGGGCCGCTGTTCCTGGCGAAGGATACGCACGCGCTCTCCGAACCGGCATTCGCCACGGCGCTCGAGGTGCTGGCCGGGAACGACGTGGACGTGATGGCCGACCGGGCCTGGGGTTTCACGCCGACCCCGGCGCTCTCGCACGCCATCCTTACCCACAATCGTGGCCTTCAGACGGGACTCGCCGATGGCATCGTGATTACGCCCTCGCACAATCCGCCGGAGGATGGCGGCTTCAAGTACAACCCGCCTCACGGCGGGCCGGCCGACACCGACGCTACCGGATGGATCGAGGACCGCGCCAACCAGATCCTCGC
>Ga0326728_10007536_pt1 | contig 27827 bp, 26 predicted proteins | sample MB3enrmetagenome_FD_207602 | JGI IMG/M metagenome (GOLD analysis project Ga0326728, IMG submission 207602) | Lab enriched peat soil microbial communities from McLean, Ithaca, NY, United States - MB31MN | ecosystem: Environmental > Terrestrial > Soil > Wetlands > Peat | place: USA: New York...
TGACCTCCTGCTGCCAGATGTATTCGCCCATCACCAGCACCATGTTCTTGGCCTCGAGTTCATAGACGAAGTCAAGATAGGCTTTGCAACGGCTGACGTGGAAACGCTGCACGGCGGCGTTGAAGTCTGCGATGCCAAGTGCACAACCGCAGACCGAGATGACGGGCAGGCCGGCTTCCCGGCAGGTGTCCTTGATCAACCGCCGCTCCTTGATGTCAATGTCCAAGGGGTCGGCGGAGATATCAATGGTGTCGAATCCGATCTCTTTGGTCTTGCGAATTCCTTCGGCAGTGCCGACGGAAGTTCCCAGCCACGCCGAATTGATGAGTCCGAGTTTCATGATGTTTTCCTTTCGCGCGTTCTGAAGACCCTGTCATTCCTCGCTTCGCTCGGAATGACAGCATTTCCAAAGGATTGCACAAGCTAGCCCTTCAACATTTCTTCCAGCCTCACAACCCGATGTTCCTCAATTGACTTATAGCACGCCTCGACCAGGGCCATAGTCTTGAGGTTATCGCGGCCACTGATGGCCGGCTCTGTTCCAGTGGCTAGTGCTTCAAGCAACTGGCCCATGGTGCCCTCAAAAGCGTCGGGAAACCACACCTCGTTCCAGCGTGGCGAGAACCAGCAACCTGGTTGCTGCCGGGTGGTGAAATCGAGGGTGCTGGGTGTGCGGCTCGGATAGCTGGGCCAGCCGATCGTGCCCTGGGCCATGCCATCCGTGCCTTCGACCCGCCATTTGATGTACAAATCCGGCGGCGTGCCTTCCCGCGCCGGGCCGCCCCACACATCGTCCCAGGCAGTAGCGCGGAAACCGTTCGGATACTCGAGGACATAAAGCACCACGCCATCCACGTGCTCGGAGGGAGTGCGGGGATCCTTCCTTGCGCTGACATAAACGGTCTCCGGCTCGCCAAACAGATAGCGGAAGCTATCGAGGTGGTGGATGCTCATGTTCAGCAAGGTCAGGTGAGTGTAAGCGAGTTGCCACGGTTTCCAGTGGGGTATGGCGCGCATTTCGATGCTGGCCAGCACCGGTTCACCCAGATAACCACGTTGCAGCAAGGTTTTGAGGGCGCGCATGGAATGGTCATAGCGCATGTTCTGGTTCACGCCAAGAGTGATGCCGGCCTGCTCCGAGAGGCGCACGATCTCACGCGAGTCCGCCAGGTTTATGGCCAGAGGCTTCTGCGCCAGGATGCCTTTCAGGTGGCCGGCGTGTTTCACCGCCTCGCGCACAATCATTAATTGCTTGTCGGGCGGCACGGCAATATCCACGACTTCGATCGCCGGGTCAGCCAGCAGTTCCTGGTACGTGGCGTACACCTTCGGGATTCCATGTGCCTGCGCCACCTGTTTCGATTCCTCCAGAGAGGCGGAAGAGATGGCCACGACGTTGAAGCCGGCGTGACCATAGGCCACCAGGTGGCAGTCATTCATAATGAACCCTGCGCCGATGGCTCCAATTCGAAAGTCCTTTCGCTTTGGCGGCGGCGCCACATGCTCAAGATCGAGATTGATGTTCATCGCCATAGTTCCTACCCCCCAGCACCTGGCACCTGAAACCCGGCGTCTGCCGCCGGGCGCTTTTTTGTGGCGGCAAGTATATCGCCGCAGCCGAATATGCTGCAAGTAACAACGTGCTTGACCCGGCTCGCCTCGCGGCGGTACATTCACCACCTCGGGCCGAATCATCAGGACTAGGGCGGCTTCGTGCCGCGACCGTGAAGGGGAGGTAGGTTCAGATGGCGATCATTCGAAGCCGTCAGACTCGACGGGAGATGTTTTCCGGTGTAGCAAAGCTTGCCGGCGCCACGCTCCTGAGCCGGCAACTGCTCTTAGGAACCCAATACGCTCCCAAACTCTCCGTCGAGATTTACATTTGGATTCAGCATCTCGAATCCGAGAAAAAGACCTTGGCTGAAGGCGTGGAGGAGGTACTGGCCAGCTTTCACGGCGCTGGATACCGTCGTGTGGAATTGAATCAGGATTTCTTCCAGCCCGCGCTCCGCGAACGGACCTTCACGCTGCTCGCCAAATATCATCTTGCTCCAGAAACGGTCTACGCAGGTACAACTCTGCATGAAACCGCAGCGGCCGAAAAATCAGTCCGGGAAGTCGTGGCGTTGGCCCGGTTGCTCAAGCCGCATGGGACACGCGTGATCGTAACCAACCCCAGTCCCAAGCCCGGCCAGGCCCTGAAGAGCGAGGAAGAGTTGGATACGCAGGCCAAATATGTTGACCGGTTGGCTGAGGAGATCAGCCGGCTTGGAATGAAGCTGGCGCTCCACCATCACACTCCTGAGCTAGTTGAGCACGCGCGCGAATGGCGGCATCTCATGCAGCATACCGACCCCAACCGCGTCTATTGCTGTGTAGACGTCCATTGGGCTTATCGCGGAGGGCAGGAGGTGATGAGCTTCCTCAGCGAAACAGGGGATCGCCTGCTGGAACTGCATCTGCGCAATTCCAGACAGGGTATTTGGATGGAAGATTTTGGCCCGGGCGACATCGACTATCAGAAGATCGCCGATTATCTGCGCGGGATCAGCTTCAACGGTTACTTAGTCGTCGAACTGGCGTACGAGAAGGGCACCCAAGTCACCCGCTCGCTCGACGAAGATTTACGCTTGAGCCGCCTGTATACGGAGAAAGTCTTCGGCCTGCGGGCTTCCTGAAGGCGCACTGAACAGGCGAGAGTGCCTGTGCAGCCTCTTCGCTCACGGCTTCCGGACGATCGGTTAAAATGAGATTCGCCGCATCGCAGGGGCAACCCTCGTGGGTGCCCTAGGGCGGCCGCCCCTACAACCCATGGCATCGAATTCGACCCAATCCGAATTGATCAGCGTCGTCATTCCCGCCCTCAATGAGTCCGCGAGCCTGGAGGAACTGGGAAGGGCCTTGCTTGCGGTGGGTGAGAGGCATGGTCTCCGGCTCGAGGTCATCTTTGTGGACGACGGCAGCAGCGACGGCTCATGGGATAAGATTCGGGGGCTGGCCGCTTGCGACCCGCGCGTCCGGGGTATCCGCTTCAGGCGCAACTTCGGCAAGGCCGCCGCGCTTGCCGCAGGCTTCGATGCAGCGCTGGGTCAAGTGGTGCTCCAGATGGATGCCGACTTACAAGACGACCCGGCTGAACTTCCCGAGTTCCTCGCCAAGCTGGCGGAAGGGTTTGACGTCGTCAATGGCTGGAAGCGAGTGAGGAAGGACCCCTGGCACAAAGTGTGGGCCAGCCGCGTGTTCAATTGGATGGTCAGCGGCCTGACGGGTCTCAAGTTGCGCGATCACAATTGCGGCTTCAAGTGCTTTCGCGCCGAGGTCGTCAAAGAGTTGCCTCTGTACGGAGAGTTGCACCGCTTCATTCCCGTGATGGCCCATGCGCGTGGCTACCGCGTTGCCGAGCTGCCCGTCGAGCATCATCCCCGACGCTACGGGCGATCGAAGTACAGGTTTCATCGATTCATTAAGGGCTTTCTGGATCTTCTCACGGTTGTCTTCCTCACCGTCTTCGGCCAGCGCCCGCTCCATCTCTTGGGCGGAATCGGTCTCCCCGCTTTCCTGTTGGGAGCGGCTGGGCTCACTTACCTTGGAGTGTGCTGGATTCTGGCTCGATTTCAAGTGCACGGCTTTGGCCCCATCGGGGCCCGCCCTCTGCTCGTTTATTCTCTCGCCTGCCTCACCATCGGATTCCAAATGCTGTCAATCGGGTTTCTCGCTGAACTGGTCGCTTCTCAAAACGTCCGGCATGAGCCCAAGTACACAATTGCAGAGACTATCCCGCCCGGTAAGGGGACTTGCCGATGAACGATCCAACTCAACCCAACACGATAGACTCCTCCGCCCCACCCCTTGTCCCCCTCCCCAGTCGGGGAGGGGGACAAAGGGCGGGGCGCAGCCTGGACTGTATCCTGATCGCGGTGACCGCAGGGGCAGTGCTGGGCTTGATTTTCCTGGCGCGCGCCGAACCAGACTCGCGGGGAGTGGCGCTTCCCATGCACGGCGTGAACGATCGTTCGCGCTGGGCGACCGTCTACAGTCTTGCCGAGCGCGGCACTTACAACATTGACGAAACTCCTTGGCCTGCGACCATCGATCGAGTTCGGCTGCACGGCCACTTTTATTCGTCCAAGCCACCCCTGCTCGAGACTCTACTCGCCGGCGAGTACCTGCTCCTGAAGAAGCTGAGCTTCGGGCGCCTGAGTTTACGCGACAGCCCGGAAACCGTTATCCGCACGATCGTGGCCTCCGTCAATCTCGTACCGCTGGTCATTTTTCTGGGCCTCTTCTCTCGACTCCTGGATCGGCTTGCTCCGGATCCCTGGATTCGGGCCTACGCCATGGCAGCCGCGGGGCTGGGGACCTTCCTGACAGGCTTCAGCATCACCTTGAACAACCACACCATCGCGGCCTTCAGTTTCTTCTTCGCGCTCTATCCTGCGTTCCTGATCTGGTGCGAGGCGCGGCGCAACTGGTGGCTCTTTGCCCTGGCTGGGTTCTTTGCAGGATTTGCGGCGGTGAACGAGTTTCCCGCCCTTGCGTTCCTGGCGGTCCTGGGTGCTGCCTTGGCCTGGAAGGCGCGCCGGCATACTTTGATCTGGTTTCTTCCCCTGGCCCTGCTCCCCATCGCAGGCCACTTCGCAACCAACTACTTAGTCACGGGCGATCTCTCACCTGCCTACGCGCACAAGTCAGCTTATGTCTATCCCGGTTCCTATTGGTTGATTGATCCGGCCTCAGGCCGTCTGGTGGGCAGCGCGGTCGATCCGGAGACCGGGAAATTCACAGGTCAAATCGGCAAGGGAATCGACAACCTTTATCAGCCCTGGCCTGTGTACGTGTTTAATATGCTGGTTGGACACCACGGAATCTTCTCCCTCTCGCCAATTTTCATCTTCACCTTGTTTGGCATCTGGAGGTGCCTCCGTTCACCCAAACATCCGTTGCGCGGCTTCGCGGCGCTGGCAGCCTTTCTCAGTTTAGTGTTGCTGGTCTTTTACACGTTTTTTGCCGGCCAGCGGAACTACGGCGGCATCTCTTGCGGGTTGCGCTGGTTCTTCTGGCTGATTCCGTTATGGCTGATGTTTCTGCCGGAGGGGTTGCTGGGCAAGTCAGGCCGCCGGTGGTTCCGCGGTGTGGCCCTGGCCTTCTTGCTCGTCTCCGCAGTATCGGTTTTCTATTGCGCGCGGAATCCCTGGACCCGGCCATGGATTCAGCAATACCTGTATTACAAGGGGTGGATCAAGTATTGAAAGAGGTTCACGACTATGGGACGCGCAGACGCTGGCGATAAGACTCGAAGGCAATTCCTGAAGTCTGCTGTCCTAAGCAGCGTGGGATTGGCTGCGGGGCGGATACGAGGCTTCTCAGCCCCAGTGGATGCGCCGAGTAAACCCCTCGCGCTCGTCAAGCAGGGAGTATCCACTTACTCCATCGGCGTTTCAGAGACGGCCTCGCCTTCCGAGAAGCACGCCGCCGCAGAACTCCAGAAGTTTGTCGAGGAAATGTCGGGCGCGCGCCTGCCCATTGTCACTGAGGCAGAAAAGCCTGAAGGCAATTTGGTCTTGGTCGGAAACAGCACACTGGTTGAGCCGTTCGCATCGAAGATCTCCTTCGAGAAGCTCGGACCCGAAGGCTTCGTATTGCGGACGGTCGGCAACCGCGTGCTGATCGTGGGAGGCCGGCAGCGTGGGACTCTCTATGGCGTCTACACGTTTTTGGAGAAGCTCGGTTGCCGCTGGTTTACTCGCGACTTGAGCGTCATCCCCAAGAAACCAACTCTCGTCATCGAGCCGCTCGACGAACTCCAGAGACCTGCCTTCGAGTATCGCGAGCCCTTCTTCACGGAAGCGTCAGACAAGGACTGGGCTGCCCGCAACAAGGTGAACGGGTCCTCAATGGACCTCGACGAATCTACAGGCGGTAAGTTCATTTACTATCCGTTTGTTCATACCTTTTATCAGATACTCCCCGCAGAAAAATACTTTGGGGAGCATCCCGAATACTACGCTCTTGTGGACGGCCAGCGAAGAAGCGATAACGCACAACTCTGTCTGACGAATCCCAACGTACTACGGCTCACGATCAACAAAGTGCTGGAATGGATCGAGCAGCACCCCGAGGCCAGTATCTACTCCGTGTCGCAGAATGACTGTGAGGGATGGTGCGAGTGCGACGGCTGCCGGCGCGTGGAGCAGGAAGAAGGCGGCGCTCATTCGGGCCCCATTCTGCGTTTCGTCAATGCCGTTGCCTTGGAGGTGGCCAAGCAGCATCCTGACAAGCTAATTGATACCTTGGCCTATTGGTACTCGGAACCACCCCCTTTGCACGCGCGCCCGCTGCCCAACGTCCGCATCCGCCTCTGTCCCATCGGGGCCTGTGAGGCCCATCCCTATGAGGACTGCAAAGATGACGCGTACTTCATGAATCATCTCCGGGCGTGGTCGAAGATCACAAACCAACTTTACATCTGGCACTACGTGACGAATTTCTCCCATTACCTGCTTCCCTTCCCGGACTTCGATGAACTCGCCGCGGACATTCCCATGTACGGGAAAAATGGTGTGGTGGGGATTTTTCTCGAGGGCGACTTTGCGGACGGCGGGGGCGGAGAAAATGCCGAACTTCGCTCCTACGTGATGGCGCGATTGCTCTGGAATCCGAGCCTCGAGGTGGACAGGATCATTGATGAATTCGTGGCCGCGTACTACGGTAAGGCGGCGCGTCCCATGCGGGCTTATTTCGACTTGCTTCACCGCCAGGTCAGGCCGGCGCCGCACGGAAGAGGGCAGCACATGTGGATTTACACGAACCCGGGCGCATCGTATTTATCTCAGGATTTCATCGCTCAGGCCCGGAAGCTCTTCCAACAAGCCGAAACGGCCGCCACCGATGATGCTGCGAGAACGAGGGTCCACAAGGCGCGGCTCTCGATTGACTATGTGCGGCTGTTGCACGCGAGAGCTTTCGAGGTCCGCGACGGATCGTATGTGCCCGCAGACCTCGAAGGGTTGAAAGAGAACTTTCAGAGTTTCATGAAGGATGTCCGCTCCTTCGGCATTACTGAGCTGCACGAGGGGAGCAAGTTGAGCGAAGACGAAGAGGACTTTAGCAATCGCATCAAGCCGTATCATGTGGTGACGTTGGAGAACACGTTGATGCGCGTCGATGTGGCTCCGGAGCTGAGCGGCCGCGTCATCCGGATGATTGAAAGAAGGACCGGACACGACCTTCTGCGCCGCGCCGATCCCGGAGAGCGGTCGTATCCGGACGTGGGTGGGTTGAGTGTGTCTGTAAACCCCGACTACCTCGGTAGAGCCTACGAAGCGACCTGGGAATTGGAGGCTCAGACTGTGCCAACAGAACTGCGGCTGACCGGCACTTACACCAACGGGCTCAAGGCGACTCGCGTGATTCGACTGCGGAAAGACGAGCCTGTTCTCCACACTGAAACCACTCTCGAGAACCATGGCGATACGGCTCAGGACGTCGTGCTCCAGTCCCGATGTGTGGTCGGGCCAAGAAACATGGAGGAAAGCCGTATCTCGTTCCGCCGGCAGGACGGAAGAACGACGAAGCAGAGACTGATCGAGGCTGGCCAAGAGCCCAGGGGCGCCGAAACTTATGATGGTCCAGAGCAGCCGGACGGAGAGTGGATGCTTTCGGAGGTGGGGCCCAGTCTGGCCTTGGTCAACCGCTTCCCGAAAGATCAAGTCTCGCGCTGCTTCGCGCGCTGGACCGGCAAAACAGACAACTCGCTGACCCTCGGGATTTGGTCAGCCAAGCGTCATCTTGCGCCAGGCGAAACTCTAAAGCTCGAAGCTGATTACGGAATCCGCAGAACGATATCCTGAGTGCGTCTTCTCGTCCCGGAAGAATCAGGGCATTCTTGCCATGATGTCAGCGCGAACGACCTCTAGGAAGTTCCTGGCTGATTCGGGGGCTTCCTCTGCTTCGTGGTGCGAAACGAATCCCGAGTCGTCATAGAGAGCCATGTTCCTCTTGCGTCGAAGACGGTCGAAGACTGCGAGCAAGCCAGTGTGTTTGGCGTCAATTCGCCCGCGAACGAATTCAACGATCGCGATGTGATGGCCCGGCTGGCTCCTTGCCCGGAAGCCGTGGCTGAACATAAATCCCAACGAAGCCCGCGGCATGGCTTCATACGCTTGTTGAAGGCATGCCTCGTCATCAAACGCCAGGATTTTATGCGCCGAGGCCAGCTTCCTGTCCGCGCTGGTGAGGAACCGCTCGATCTGAGCCCGGTCAACGTTGTGTGGCTTGAGCTTTTTCATATGGGGCCAGGAGCGAAACGCGCTTGTTATGCCAGACGCTCTCCAGGAAAGCGTCTTTCCGTGCCCGGCGCGACTCGAATTCATCTCGCGATAGAACTGCATAATTAATGTCCCGTCCGAGTTGGCGCTCGAGCTTCCCCATCACTTCCGCCAAGACTTCGCCACGAGGTGTGCCAATCACGAGCACGTCAATGTCACTGGCAGCATCCTGTTGGTTCCGTGCGAATGACCCGTAGAGATAAGCCTCATCGATCCCCTCAACGGTCTTGACGGATTGCGCAATCAGAGGCGCCGCACCGATGGTTTTCGCGATGATGCTGCGAACCTCACGAAATAGGGGATATTCCTTGTTGAGCTGAAAATACTTCTGGCGGCCGCTCACTTCCGACCTGAAAAGTCCTTCGCGCTCCAGTCTCCGCATCTCTCGGGATAGGTTAGACGGGTCAATGCTCAAACGATCCGCTAGGTCTCGCAGATGATGGCGGGCTACGGGATTTGTGAAGTAGTAAGCCAGGAGCCGCTGGCGTGCCTTGGAGCGTAAGTCAAGCATATGGTCACAGAATACCACAAATGCGGTCGAACAACGCAACAGTCCACCGCAAGACTCAGTACTGGACCAGACGAAACCGCAGACGACCGACGGCAGGTTTGCGCTCCGCGATGGCAATTCTCACTCAGTCACTCGCCTGCAGGCAAGATCCCCATCACTTCGATTCTTCTAGGACCTAGCGTTTCAGTTCGCTGCCCTGTTCCGGCGACGATTCCCTCGGAAGCGGAACCTTCGGGCCTAATCTCCTTCAGCGCGAAACGCTTTCCTTTTAATCCAAACTTGGCCGGATCGATGTGATACTTGAACTCCACCGGCTGGTCGATGTAGTTAGCAAGGAAGACGGCCAGATGGCCGTTCTCGGCGATGCAGTCACAGGCCGCGATGGCGAGATCGTCTTTGGTGAAGACGACGATGGCGGGCATCTGTGGCTGTATTTCCCGCGAATTCAAGCGGCCGGCGCGTAGCGCTGAAATCTCGAATCTCAGATCTTAAATCTCAAATCGGGGCTCTGCCGCCCTTGGGTTCTCGCAGCTCACGGCAGCGCAGCGTTAGTTGAAGCTTACCTTCACATCCTCGCGGTCCGCTTCAGCCACCTGGAAAAGGGTATGGGGCCGGAGGCCCATAAAGCCCGCCACCAGGCTGGCTGGGATCTGGGCGATGCGGATGTTGAAGGTGTTCACATCCTCGTTGTAGGCTCCGCGTTGCGCCGCAATCCTGGTCTCCAGGTCGGTAATTCGGCCTTGCAGCTGCATGAAGTTGGTGTTGGCTTTCAAATCGGGGTATTTCTCAGCGACTGCAAACAAACTTTTCAGCGCCCCGCTCACCAAGTTATCGGCCTGGGCCTTTTCAGCCGGCGTGTTGGCGCGCATGAAAGCTGTGCGGGCCTCGGTTACGGCCTGCAAGGTTTTCTGTTCGTACTGCATATAGCCTTTACAGGTCTCGATCAACTTGGGAAGCTCGTCGTGGCGCTGCTTGAGCAAGACATCGATGTTGGAAAAAGAGCGGTCGATATTGTTCTTGAAGGCCACAAGCTTGTTATACAAGCCCACAAAATACAGGATGACGGCGATGACCGTAATGATGAACACCGCCAGAATCGCAAGCACTACGAATGAGAGTGCCATCTCAGGCTCCTTCCGCAGGTTCTACCCGACTTTAACTTCCACGTCGCGACGGTCTTCCTCTGCTACCTTGAACAAATCCTTGTGCTGCAAGTTCAGCATGTGTGCAATAAAAACATCCGGCAGTTGCTGGATTCGAATGTTGTAGGTGTTCACGTCGTCATTGAAGAACTCGCGCCGGTCGGCAATCTTCTCCTCCAGTTCGGAAATCCGATTTTGGAGTTGCATGAAATTGTTGTCGGCCTTCAGTTCGGGATAATTCTCAGCCACTGCGAAGAGCGATTTCAATGCGCCGGAAAGAAAGTTGTCGGCCTGGGCCTTCTCCGCCACGGTGTTCGCTTTCATGAAGGCAGTGCGGGCCTCGGTAATAAGCTGGAAGGTTTGGCGCTCGTACTGCATATAACCCTTGCATGTCTCGATCAGCTTGGGCAGTTCGTCGTGACGTTGTTTCAGCAGGACCTCGATGTTGGCCCAGGCCTTGTCAAGGTCATTCCGCAGCCGCACCAGGCTGTTGTAAATGGTGATGAAATAGACTAGAAGCCCCACTACAAGTAACACCAGGACCAAACCCATAAGGATTGCAACGCCCATCCGTCTTCTCCCCTCGATAGCTCACTCGTCACTGCCTTTCATAGCCAACCAAATCTGAACAGCAGAACAGCCAAGCACACCACCGAGAGCCCTGCCCCGCCGAAAATATGAAGCGCGGCGCGGTTTCGCATCCGGCTCTTGAGTTCCTTTTCACTTCGCCAGGAAATTACAAAGGTTGGCTCGTTCTGACCCTTCACGATCATGTTCCGGTCGTGTTCGTCCTGGGGGTCAGGGTTCTCAATGCAGGTCCCGGCCACATCGTACGATTGTTCGGGAAGGATGCAATACTCGCTCAAGCGATAACGGTGGGCTGAACCCATCCCCAAACCCAGAGAAACTCCGCCCAGGCCCGAGAGAAGATTCCCTCCGCCGAGAGAAAACGTGGTGTGGCCGGTTGAAATCACCGCTTCGGCATAACCAACCAGGTCGGTGTCAGACACCCCGGAGCCGGCCGGGAGGGTCGAGTCGCGCGTCCCGCCGAACAGACGGCTCAGAGATCCGCCAAGGCCGCGTCCTGTCTCTCGCTTCGCAGTCTGGATCAAATCGTACTCGGCTCCATGCGCATCCACCAAGACCTTCCCCGTGGCGTCCTCGAGATAGAACCGGGCGCCTTCGGCTTGAGTCGCTGCGTGGGACCAATGCCCGCCGTTCTTATCCCTGACCCACCTTTCAATATCAACCTTATAGAAAAAGCACGGAGTTTTCGTAACGGGACTCAGAACAGTCTGTTGCCCTGTGGCCTTGCCATGGATCTCCACCAGACCCATGGCCACGCTACGAATCGGGATCTCGGGCGTATCCGCGAGCACGCGATATTCCCGGAAGACGCGAAACCCCTTGAAGAACCAAAATAAGCCCGCCCCGAAACCTACTACAGCCACAACCGAAATATCCGAGCCATGAGAAGACATAGCGCTACCTGCTTTTATCGCCCATCCTACTCAAGGGCTCGGAAAAAGTCTAGCCAGTTACTAACGCAGTCTTCAGGCGGTTCACAACAGACCATACTTCAAGAGCAGTATGGCCACACACAACCGGAAACGTGTGGCGTGTCGTAAACCTTGCGCATGCCGGTCTTCAGCAAGTCAAGCTCGGCCGCATGAGCGTCCACCACGACCTTGCCCGTTCCATCGACAACGTAGAATGGCAGACCGTCCACATCGGTGCGGTAATGAGGACACTACGCGCCCCTCCTTGATCTACCAAAGTCCGCAAAGGTTGAGTATGATGTGGGACTATTCCGCGGCCGGTTTCAGCAATAACCCGGCAACAAGCGAGCAACCAAGGATGCTGCCCTTCCGCATTCTCGAACACACCGCCGACATTGGCTTCGAGGCTTTTGGCGCCACGCGCCAGGACGTGTTTGCTAATGCGGGCCGCGCCCTGACGCATTTGATGGTGGACCTGGAAGCAATCACGCCCCGCGAGGGGAAGCCGCTGCGCGCGGAGGCTTCCGATATGCCCAGCCTGCTGGTAAACTGGTTGAGTGAAATCCTGTATCTTTTCGACGCGGAGGGCTGGCTGTTTCGCGACTTCCAATTTAGCGCACTCACTAAGCAATCTCTCATGGCCATGGCGCGAGGTGAAAGGTTCGACCGGCGAAAGCACCAAGTGAAATTGCTGGTTAAGGCGGTGACTTATCATCAGCTTGATTTGACGGAGACTGCGGAGGGCTGGCGGGCGCAGGTGTATGTGGATATTTAGGAAAAGTCCAGAGTCGAAAGTCGAGGGGTTGAGGAGGCGCATCTTCAGCGTCGAGGTCTCGAAGCTCTTCGGTTTCAGCCTTCTGCTTTCTGCCTTCTGCTTTCTGCCTTCCGTCCTTGGTTTCGCAACGGGCTGGCTCTATAAGATGCAAGAAGTGAAGCCGAGCGTGTTTGTCTGGGTCTCGGACGATGTTCTGGACCTGGAGGGAGACCCGCAGTTTGACCGCGCGGGGACGGCAGGTTTCATCATTACCAATGAAGGTGTGGGGGTAGTCGACACAACCAACACACCCTTTCACGGACGCGAATTGCTCTATGAGATCCGGCACCGCTCCGAGTTGCCCGTGAGGTACGTCATCGACACCAATTCCGACGGCGAGCAGATTCTGGGCAACGAAGTCTTCACGGAGCTGCAAGCCACCGTGATTTGTTCGGCGAGAACCCAGGAAGGGATTCGCCAGTATCGGCAAATGCTTATCCGCCGAATGGACGATGAGGATGGGAAATTACGCAGCCGCATGCGCGGCTTCCACGTCGCCATTCCTACCCAGACATTCAGCAATGAGATGACCATGCGCCTGGGAGGGCAGGAGATCAAGGTGCTCACCCTGCTTAAGAATGGGGCTTCCGACGACTCGGCGGTTTACCTGCCCGCAGCGAAAGTTCTGTTCCTTGGCGAGCTATTCCAAAACAGCTACTTCCCCCGCATCGAATCGAGAAATCTCCATGATTGGATTGCGGCTCTGAAACAGGTCGAGGCGTGGGACGTAGACGTGTATGTGCCCGGACATGGCGAGCCCGGCGGAAAGAAGGAATTGATCGAGTTTCGTCAGTTTCTGGAATGGCTGGAGAAGGAAATCGGGACACGGTCGAAAGAAGGAGAATCCTTAGGCCAAGTGAAGCGTGAAGTGGATTCCCTGGTGGAGAATTATAAATGGCACGCGCCGGAGCTGATTCCGGAAGAGGTGGAAGCCGTCTACAAACAATTTGGGAAAACGCCGCCTAAAGGTGCGACCCTGCAACCGACCACACAAGCGCCCTTGCCGGTAGAGCGTGCCATGCGGCCTTAACATAAGCTACTGTGTTTGTTGTCTCTCATTCGGGCGTCTGTCATTCCGCGCTTCGCCCGGAATGACAGTGAAGGAGGAGCAAGGCAATGAGATACTCACGGAGGGAACTCTGTTTTTGGATCCCGGCCCTGATGGCCTCGCGCGGTTTAGGGGCGGAGGGCCCGATCCCTTCCAAGCTCCTCCGATTCGAAGATCTGCCCGTCGCGACCGGCAATGGAAACTCGCTCCGCCGCCTCGTGGAAGGGAAAACTCACACCGGCTACGCCATCGAGATGCACGAAACCGACCTGGCGCCGGGTTCCATGCCCCATCCCGCTCATCACCACGCGCACGAAGAAGTCTTCCTGGTACGCGAAGGGACGCTGGAGGTCACCATCGCCGGCCGCGCCGGCCGCCTGGGCCCTGGCTCTGTAGCCTACGTAGCTTCGAACGAGGAGCACGGCATCCGGAACGCCGGAACCACGCACGCGCAATATTTCGTCATCGCCCTGGGCGGCGAATAAGCTGCGCCGGGGCGCCTGCCCTGCGTCCCGGGTGCCGACTCATTTGAGCTTTTCGTACTCTTCCTTGGCCCGATTCAAGACGGGGATGTCAGGGTCGGCGTCTTTCCAAAAAGCCAGAAAATCCTGATAGGTGGTGCGGGCTTTCGCTGATTGGCCCTGCAGCGCCAGGGCGCGACCCAGTCCCAGGCGTGCTAGTGTGTAGGCCGAATCGAGTGGGCTTACACAACGGTGGTCGAGGATCTTCTGAAACTCGGCGGCGGCTTCGGCTCCCTCATGCGCCTGCAAATAGGCTGCGCCGCGAACGTAGATGGACCCGAAATCGGAGACTCCGTAAGGCTTGGCTGCTTCCAATAGCGTAAGAGCTCGGCTTGGGTTCTTGCGCTGCAGCTCCAGGATGGCCCGCACCGTGGGAACCACGAGGTTGTTGAGCAGCGTATCCAGGGGAGAATCTTTCGCCACATCATCGATGAGTTTCTCAGCCCGGCTTGTGTCTCCGGCCAATGCCAGCGCGACGGCTGCCGATGTCCTCGTATCGCGGTCGGCCGACGAGGCGAGAGCTTCTGCGGCCCCGGTGCGCGCTTCCTGCACATTGCCGAGCGCGGCCTCCTCAACGCTCATCCCGGCACGAACATTAGCCGCCACAGTCTTGAGGCCGTGCTGTTCGGCCAGAGCGGCTGCCCGCGCGAGGGTCTCGCGAGCCTTACGCACTTTCCCCGTCGCGTAGTCGGCCATGCCCTGAGGAAAGAGCATGTACAAATCCATCTGCTTTCCGGCGGCCCAGGCGATTTGGCGTTGCATGCCGGCGTCGTCCCCGCGAATGAAGGAAAGCTCATAGAGCACTTCGTGGATGCCCAGGGCGTCCGCATTCTGTGCAATGGCCTGCTCCGCGACAGCCTTTGCCTCGTCGTAGCGATTTAGCTTTTGGTAGGCGCCGGCGGCATTCTGATAAGCGAAAACATCTTTCGGGTTGAGCCGCAGAGACTCGTTGGCGTTGCTCAAGGCTTTCTCAAACTGCCCGAATTCGGTGTAGCGGTTCGGCAAGTTATCGCGAGGCGTGCAATCACGGGGGTAAGTCTCTTTCCACGACTCATAGACTTCGATGGCGCGCTGGGCCTGCCCGGTTACCATTTCGTAGTAATGCGCGGAGATGTATAGTTTTTCGCGTTCGCTCGCCCTGTCTTTCAACTCGAAAGCCCTCTGCAAGCACTCTGACGCCTTGGCCCGGTCATTTTCGTTGCTATAGGCCACGCCCAGCGTAGCGTAGGCCATCGCGAAGTTGGGGTCCAACTCGACGGCGCGTTTCAAATGGGGAATAGCTTCATTGTCAGCGATCTTCTGGTGCTCGGCCTGTCCCAGGGTGAACGCCTGAAGGGCTTCGAGGGAGGAAGTGGTGGCCTGCTCGAGAGGCATGGCGAACTTCTGGACGGAGCCCAGGGACTCGCCGAGCTTGCGCCGCAGGCTGGACGCGGCGACGTCCAGCGACTTGAGCACTCGCTCTTTGCTTTCGGCCTCCGTTTGCTCGCGGGCCAGCGCGTCGCCGCTCTGCGCGTTGACGGCTTTAAGGTCAATCACGTAGTGGCTGCCCAGGCTCGAAATGGAACCGGCCAGCATCGCCTTGGCGCCCTCGCGCAGGCAGATCTCGTGGGCCACCTCTGTGGAGACTCGCTCGTCGGGAGAGCGGCCCATGTAGCGCAAGGCCTCTCGCACCCGCGATTCAGGCAGGACGTTCAGATAAGGGGACTGCTCGAGCTGCACGGTGAGCGCCTCTTTCAACGTTCCGTCGAAGACAGACTCGCCGGTGGTGTTGACGAAATCCGCCACCACGATGGAATCCCGCTCCGTCAGCGCCGGGGTGCGCCGGAAATGAAAGAGCACTCCCCCCAGCGCGATGAGGGCCAGCGCGGCAGCGGCAACTACCCAGCTTCGACGGAATTTGCCGGCGCTCGCCCGGGCTGCCGTAGCTTGTTCAACCGCAACAGGCGGAGCCGGAGCAACAACCGCCATTGGGCTGCTCAAATCTTGGGCTGAACTCATCATCGCGGCGGCAACTGACGCCGAGCGGCCTGAATCGGTGTCGCGCCGGAGGCGTTTCAGGTCGGTCCGCAGCTCGGAGGCGCTTTGATAGCGCATCTCGCGGTCCTTCTCGAGCGCCTTAGCGATTATTCGCTCCAGCTCAATGGGGAGGTCGGGTCTCAAACGCAGTAGAGAGGGCGGTGCTTTGTGCAGGATGCTGTCGAAGATGGCTGCCGAGGTGTTTCCGGGAAACGCCGGACGGCCGCTCGCCATCTCGTAAAGAACCAGCCCAAACGAGAAAAGGTCGGTCCGAGAATCGAGTTCCTCGCCGAGCGCCTGCTCGGGTGACATGTAGGCCACGGTGCCGAGCGCTGTCCCAGGGCTGGTCAGATGCTCCTCACTGGCTCCCAGGGTGGGCATGGAGGTCGCGTCGGCGGCTTCAGAAGCCGGCTTCGGCTGCGAGGCCAGCTTCGCCAAGCCAAAATCCAGTATCTTCGCCTGCCCGCGTTCGCTGACGAAGATGTTGGCAGGCTTAATGTCCCTATGCACGATCCCTTTCGAATGCGCCACGTCGAGCGCGTCGGCGATCTGGATACCAAGGTCCAGGAGTTCTTCCAACTTGAAAGGCTTCGCCGCAATGCGGCGCTTCAGAGTCTGGCCTTCCAGGAGCTGCATCACCATGAAAGGCTCGCCATCGTGTTCACCGATGTCATAAATAGTGCAGATGTGGGGGTGATCGAGGGCCGAGGCAGCGCGAGCTTCCCTCTGGAAGCGCTCCAGGGCCTGGCGGTCCCTGGCAAGCTCCTGCGGCAGGAATTTGAGGGCCACAAAACGGCCCAGGCGGGTGTCTTCAGCCTTGTACACCACTCCCATCCCGCCCCCGCCCAGCTTCTCGACGACACGATAGTGCCCAAGAGTCTTACCGACCATGAGCGGAAACCTAGCCTCCAAAAGGTTGGTGAATTATCCTTGGTAGAACCCTGGCTATTATGTTATTGCGGCACCTCGGGCAAGTCAAGTTGGGGACGGCGAGCCGTTACGCTGCCAAGTCATGCGCGCCAAACTTGTCTTCCGCGAAGCCGGTCGAGCCGGTGTTCATCCGCACTTCGGCGTCGCTGATGGGGACTGCGTGTAGCCGACTGTTTGTCACTGTCCCGACACAGCCTTGCACCTCTGGCTTCGGTTCGTTTTCGCAAAATGCGCTGTTTTTTGCGCCTTCCGAGGTCCGATTCGAGTTACTTGGCATGCAAAATACGCAAGATTTGCAGCAATCAAAAAAGTGATGTCCTTTGTTTTCAAGTACTTCTTAGCTTCGTTTCCACTGTTTTTCATTCTTTGTAATGCGCCGCTTTCCCCTCGTACGTGAACCAACGGGCCCTGGCCAGCACATCGGGGCGTCCCGGCGCACGCCTACGACACAATGTCTCTAATTCGACCACAACAATAGGCTATCATAGGCCGGTCGGCTTGTCAAGCGGAAAACGCGGAGGGTGCGAAGAATAAGGCATTGACACTCCACGCGGGAGAGGGTAACCCATCGACATTGCGAGGGATCAGTCAGGCTTGTTTCGTGCTACCGCGTCCAGGCTGAGGGGCCCGGCGCCGGCCGCGGACAGGTAGAGGAAGATGAAGCAGTAGAGCACTGCCAACTCCCCGTGGTTAACAAGCGGAAAGAAGCCGTGGGAGAAGTGCGCCCTGAAGTAAGCCACGGCCATCTCGCCGCTCAGAATAAACGCCACGGGCGAGGAGAAGAGGCCCAAAATCAGCAGCACCCCGCCGATCAGCTCCAGGCCGCCCGCAATCCAGATCAGGGAGCCGAAGGAAGCCGCTCCACCGTTCCCACCCATCCCCCCGAAGAGGCCGAGGACTTTTTGCATCCCATGCAGTGAGAAGGTAAATCCCGCCACGATGCGGAGCAAGGAGCGGGCAAAGGGTTCGAAGCTACGAGTCGCCGACATAGGTTTCTCCGCTTTGCGCTTTAATTAGGCTAAGTCCGATGCTACTTGATGTGGCATTGGGCGAGGCCGCGCTTCTCAAGGTATTGCTGGTGGTACTCCTCCGCGCGCCAGAAAGTGGAAGCTGGAACAATCTCCGTCACGATGGGCCGTTTGAATGTTCCAGAGCGCTCCAAAGCTTCCTTGGACGCTCGGGCAAGCGCCTCCTGCTCAGGAGTGTGGTGGAAAATCACCGATCGGTATTGGGTTCCCACGTCAGGCCCTTGGCGGTTGGGCGTGGTCGGATCGTGGTTTTGCCAGAAGACGGTCAGGAGATCGTTGTAGGATGTCTTCGAGGGATCATAGATAACTTGCACCGTCTCGGCGTGGCCGGTCTTGTCCGTGCAAACGTCTTTGTAGGTTGGGTTGTCGAGGGTTCCGCCCATGTAGCCGACGGCGGTTGAAACGACGCCCGGCGTCTGTCGAAACGTCGCCTCGACACCCCAGAAGCACCCCGCACCGAAACTCGCTGTCTCCATAACCTCTCTCCAATCGGGACTTCAGATTTCAAGGTTCAAATTTGAAATTTCAAATTTGAGATTTCAGAGCGCCCCGCCCGCGCTGTGCCGCAAAAATATTGTCGCTTGGCTGTTTGAAAAATGCAAGGCTGGTTGGCTATTCAACCGGAGCGTGGTAGCGTCTGTCTTTCCACGAAACACCGCGCCCGATCCTGCTGCTCAAGATCGAATAGATGGACACACAGGAATAGAACAATGTCGCCAGGGGCAGCGTGAGGGCGTACAGAGACGGAAGACGCGAGTGCCAGACGAAAGGCAAGTAGACCAGAGAAGCAAAGAGGCAAGCCACGACGGCGAAGAGGAGAAAAGGATCGTACAAGGCTGCCCTATCAAGCTTCCAATCGGCGAGCATCCGGATGAGCAGCGCCACCCAGGGGAAAACCGCCAGCAGGTTGGCCAGGAACATCGCTCCCAGCGTCTTGGCGACTGAGAAGCCGGAGCCTTCAAACGCCGAACGGCTGAGTCCCTCGAACATCTCCGCGCCGCTGGTGTACATGCGAGTATGCAGGAGACCGCGACTGGCCGCCAGGAAGATGCGGCGCCCGTGGCGTTTGAAAAGCTCGGCCATCCGGAGGTCCTCGATGAGTACATTCCTCAAGCGCGCGTAGCCGCCCAAGGCAAAGAGGTCTTGGCGTTTCATCAGGATAAAGGCGCCGGCGGCGAGAGCTCGGGAAGAAGCAGGGTCATTAACCAAATGAACGGGAAAGAGGGAGGTGATGAGGAAGGAGAATCCCGGAAGCACGACCCGTTCCCAACAGGAACCGAACTCCAGTTCGGGGATAATGGAAAGAAACTGGACGCCGCGTTCAAGGGCACAGGACATCGCCACCCTCAGAACCGAAGGGTGAAGAACCATGTCGGCATCCGTCGCCATAATCCATTCGCCGGAGGCGGCGGTCGCCGCCAGATGCAAGGCATGCACTTTGCCGTGCCAGTGGGGTGGGAGTTCTCTGTTATGAAGAACCTTCAGCCGGCCGCCCGCCGCAGGCTTCGAGGCCCACTCGTCCGCGATGGCCCCCGTGCGGTCCCGAGAGTCATCGTCCACCAGAACAACTTCAAAGTCGGGGTAGTCAAGCGCCAAGAGGGATTCGAGCGCGGCGGGAAGCGCCTCTTCCTCGTTGCGGGCGGCCACGATGATGGTTACTCTCGGAAAGTAATCGAGCGGTGCGGGTGGCCGGTTCGCACGCAGGATGACGGTGCTTCGGAGGCTGCGCACGATGCGAACCCCCAGCACACACCAGAGAACGACCACAAGGGTGGGTAACCAAAGCATACGAAGTTACTTGTGAGGAGACTTGCTGCGATGCCGGGTGATGTAACGCGCGGGAGTTGCGACCCTTCTCTTCTTCACCGGTTCAGCCTCAACCGGAGCGGGTTCCTCGGCCGGCGGGGTGGGGTCAGCCTCAGGTGCGGACGTGGTCTTCGTTAACACCTGCTCAAAGAGCACGGCGCGGGAGCCGGGTTTCTTCTTGGGAGGTACCTCCGCATTGCGGTACGGGTGCTCGCTATGGCAAGTCTGGCAAACGACTTTCACTACCTTGTTATCCACCAAGCTGGCCACAGCATGGTTCAAAAGCAGACGGCAGCGAGGACAATAATCGTCGATGGTATCGCCAAGTCGGGGAATGGGCTCAATCATGAAAGATCCCTCTGCGGGTCCTCATCGTGAGGAAACAAGGTTGCGAGCGCCCATTATAGCGCGCTCCAGGCAAGAATCCAACGATTCACGGTTTCGCGGGGTAGAGGTGATAGAGCATCAAGTAGACGACCACGCCCGTCGCCGAAACATAAAGCCAGAGGGGCAGAGTCCAGCTGGCAATTCGCTTGTGCTGCGGGAAGCGCTTTCGCCAGGCGCGGTAAAGCGTGGTGAGTGCCAGCGGCACAATCAGCGCGGCAAGGAGCGTGTGCGAGCCCAGCAGGACGAAATAAAAAGTGCGAAGCGCGCCCTGCCCGAGGAAATGCGTGGTCCCGTGAAAGTAGTGGTAAGTGAGGTAACAAACCAGGAAAATCATTGAGGTCGCGAAGGCGGACAGCATGCAGGCCTTGTGCGCGCGGATGTTCCTCTGCCGGATGAAAAAGAACCCCAGTGTCAAAAGAACGGCGCTGGCAGCATTCAAAGTGGCATCGAGGCTGGGAAGGTAGGGGATCATGAAAGAGATTATAGGCCAGTTGAAATTGGAACGAGATATCTTGAAAAACGGCGGGTACGGCCGGTCTTTGCGTACTCCGCGGAAACCCACAAGGTTTTTTCCCGATTCGGTTACTTGCCTGAATTCCGGCGAAACGGTCAAGCGGCATCCTTAGCCAGTCTTGTCCGCCATCAGCAACGCAAACACCAAAGGCAAGTAAACGATGGAGGCAAGGACCAAGCGCCGCGCCAATGAGTTCGATCGATGAAGGGCCAGGCGCGTGCCGTAGTGAAAGAGTCCGAGCCCGAGCACCAAGGCACCCAGCAGATAAGCCTTCCCCGCTTGCCCCAGGAAGGCGGGCATTAAGCTGGCGGGAATCAACGCCAGCGAATACCCCAGAATCTGCCAAGCCGTTGTGCGCCCTTCACGGTCGTTCCTGGGAAGTAATTGCAGGCCGGCCCGAGCGTAGTCTTCCCTGTACATCCAGGCGATGGCCAAAAGGTGTGGAAACTGCCAAAGGAAGAGAATGGCATACAGCACCCAAGCCTCGAGGCCCAGGCTGTTGCGCACCGCCGCCCAGCCGATGAGGGGCGGCATGGCGCCCGGAAACGCGCCCACCAAGGTGCAGAGCGGCGTCCTCTTTTTGAGCGGAGTGTAGAAAGCGAGGTAGGCCGCGAGCGTCGACAAGGCGAGTGTGCTGGCCAGCGGATTGGTGAACACCCACAATTCCCAGCCCCCCAATCCCGCCAGCGCGATTCCAAACCAGAGCGCCTCGGCAGGCCCCAGTCTGCCCGCAGGGAGCGGGCGATTGGCCGTTCGGCGCATCTGCTTGTCCGACTGGCGCTCGATATACTGGTTCAGCGTACCTGTGCCGCTCGCCACCAGCAGCGTGCCCATCAGCGTGTGGAATAAACGCCAGAAATCCAGCGGGCCGCGCGAGGCAAGATAGAAACCGACCAGGGTGCTGACCAAAACCAGAAAGTTCACTTCCGGCTTGGTCAGCGTCCAATAATCCGCCAGGCACTGAAGCCATTGAGACCGCGTGTTGTCTCTGACTCGATTCATGCCTTCTCTGTCATTCCGAGCGTAGCGAGGAATCTCGCCCTGACCGCAGGGGCTCAACAGTGCGGAGTAGTCTCTCGCGTTGTCTGATCGCTTGTTCATACGGCCGCCCCGTGGGGGGCCGAAACGACTTTCGCCTCCTCCACTCGAGGCGCCAGAAAGCGGTGCGCCTGATAGGTCAGGTAAAGACTGGTCAACAGCACCAGCGCGCCCACCGCCACGTGCGCGGTGGTCGTGTTCACCGCCGGCGGTAGGGGCTGCGGCGCATTCCGGTCAGCCATCTTCACGACATAGGAAGCAATGCCGAGGGAAACCTGAAGCACCAACAGAGCGCCCAGCAGCAGCGCAGGCCTCAGCAAAGCGGGAGTCCGCAAGAACTTGAGCTGGATTCGCGTGACAAGATAGGCCACGAGCATGGTGACCACGCCCCCACCCACGATGTGCAGATCGAGGCCCTTTCCGGAATGGCGGTACACTGCCCCCACCACCAACTGCGCGAGGATCATGCCCGTGGTCACCACGGTCAGGAGCCGAAGCGTGGGAACAGAGGGGTCCGCGAGCTTGGGTTCGTCCCATCGCCAGCCGGCCCGCGTGAAAAGGGCCAGGCTCGACGTGAGGCAGAAAAAGATCTGGCCGAGTGTGGCGTGACTGGTGGAAATGGCGACCGGCAAAGAGAACAACACCGTGATGCCGCCCAACGCCGCCTGGGCCAGCACGGCCAGCACGGCGCCGCCCGCAACCCATTTTACCCAGCGCCTGGAATCCCTGATCCAGATCGCCAGGGCAAGAATGATGGTCAGGATTCCCACCGTTCCGGCGATCATCCGGTGGCCATGTTCAAACATCACCCCACCCACCATGCGCGGCATGTGGAAGCTGTGGAAAGAGGTCGGCCAATCAGGCACCGAAAGCCCGGCGTCGTTGCTGGTCACCAGGGCGCCCGCGATGATCAGAATAAAAGTACAGACTGCTACGAAGACGGCATAGCGATGTAACCACGGACTGTACGCTTTAGTTTTCATCGTTGCACCTGGGGTCGTCCGTTGTCCGCTGCCAGCGGTCCGTTGCTGCCTGGGCAACTTGCCACGGACAACGGACAACTGACGGCAAAGTCCTTTCTCGGCGATCAGCTTCCTCAGCCCCGTCCATCCCTACGTGCACTTCGTGCAGCCCTGCGCACAGGCCCACGCGCAAAAGGACAACTGAGTATATGTGAAAACCTCTCACACAGACACAACAGACCTTCCAGCAGAGAAAGAACTCTCCTCTTGGTTCGATGAAAACTCCACCCCATTGGGTTCGGAAAAATCACCTTGCTGCAAGAACTTGCCGCCGCTCTCGACTGTCCCACTCCAATCGCCGGGCGACACATATCCGCCGCGGAGGATCTTGGATGCCTGTGCCCGGCTGGCACAGGTCGCCGAACGGCGGGTGACGAGTGGACGCCGCTGTGCCAGGTCGACGGCACGTCAGGGCAGCAGCCTCGTAATATAGGCCTGGATGCTTCGCCGGCAAGAGGAGCGCCTGGGCTAGGCGGTCCAGTCCATGATCACTTTGCCGGCCTGGCCGGAGAGCATGGCGTCGAACGCGTCCTGATATTGGGTAAAGCTGAAACGGTGCGTAATAACGGGCTTAATATCGAGGCCGGATTGGAGCATCACCGTCATCTTGTACCAGGTTTCATACATCTCGCGGCCGTAGATTCCTTTCAGCGTGAGCATGTTGAAGATGACCGTATTCCAGTCGATGACGAACTCCTCGGCAGGAATGCCCAGCAGGGCGATGCGGCCGCCATGCGACATGTTCGCGAGCATGTCTCGGAGGGCCGATCCATTGCCTGACATCTCCAGGCCCACATCGAAGCCCTCCTTCATGCCGAGTTCCTTTTGCACGTCTTTCAAGTTGGTCTCGCGCGGGTTCACGGCCATCGTGACGCCCATCTTGCGCGCCAGTTCCAACCGCCCCGGGTTGACGTCGGTCTGCACCACAAAGCGAGCGCCGGCGTGCCGCACAACTGCCGCCGCCATCAGCCCGATGGGCCCCGCGCCCGTGATCAGGACATCCTCGCCCAAGACGGGAAAGGCGAGCGCGGTATGCACGGCATTGCCGAAAGGATCGAAGATGCAGGCGACCTCGGGATCGATATTGGCGTGATGCACCCAGACGTTGCTCATAGGCACGGAGATGTACTCCGCGTAACTCCCCGGGCGGTGCACGCCAAGACCTTTGCTGTGCGCGCACAGGTGCCGCCTGCCCGCCAAGCAATTGCGGCAACGCCCGCACACAACGTGCCCCTCTGCGCCCACAAGCTGACCGGGGAAAAAGTCGGAGACGTTCGAACCTACTTTCGCCACCTCGCCCACGAACTCGTGCCCCACCACCATGGGCACGGAAATGGTCTTGCTGGCCCACGCGTCCCATTTCAGGATGTGCAGGTCGGTGCCGCAGATGGATGCGCGGTGCACGCGAATCAACACATCATTGATGCCGATCTCCGGCGTCGGCACTTCCTCCATCCATAACCCCGGTTCCGGCCGGCTCTTCACCAGGGCCTTCATTGTCTTGGGAATGTTTTCACTCATTCGTTACCTCCCGAATCATCTATCGCATTTTATCAGGGAAAGCTGCCCGCGCAATTACCGGCCGAGAGCTGCCTCGTAAGCTGCTAGAAGCGACCGCGTCTCGATTTGCCAGTTGAGACTTTCCTCGATGCGCTTTCGCCCGCACGCAGCCAACTCTCTCCGCAAGCTTTCCGAGTCAAGTATCCTCAGCATGGCCCGGGCGAAGTCCTTTGTATCTCCGGGAAGGGCGTAAAGCGCGCCACCGTCCGCCGAGCGCCGGCCCTCCGTGAGGTCGTAGAGCACGACCGGCAGGCCAAAGGTCATGTATTCGAGAATCTTGTTCATGGTGGACTTGTCGTTCATGGGCGTGGGTGGGTCCGGCGCAACCCCCAGGTCGGCGGTCGAGAAATAGGCCGCAACTTCATCATCCGAGAGATGCCCCGGAAATCTCACCAGTGCCTCCAGGCCCTTCTGGGCGGTCAGGGCCTTTAGCCGCGCACGCTCAGTCCCAGTCCCGATCAAAACGAATAGAATATCCTGGCGATTCGAGCCATGGACGACTGCGTCAATCGACTCCAGCAGCAGATCAAGCCCGTCCTGCGGCCCCATTACACCGAGATAAACCACCAGAAAGTGCCGGCCCTCCTTGAGTTCAGGCTGCGCCGGTCGTTTCCGCATTCTCGTGAGGTCGGGGCAACTTCGCACTACGAACGTGCGCTCTGGACGCATCTTTCCCCGAGCCAACGCCACTTCACGGTAGGACTCGTTGGTGGCAATCGAAACGTCGGCTGTCCGGAAGGTCAGGCGTTCAGCCCAGCAAACCAGCTTGTATCCAAAATCTCTGCGTCCGAATTTGGCCTCGTACAGCTCGGGATTGAGATCGTGGTGGTCGAATATGAAGCGCACGCCAAAGAGCTTAAAGAAAAGTCCCACTATGAAAATAGTGTCCGGCGGATTGCAGGCTTGGAGGATGCGGAAGTGCGTACGCGTGTAAACCCTAAGCGACAGGAAGAATTGCGCGGCGAGCGCCAAGGCATACTCGACGAAATAGCCCAGCGGCCCTGAGGCCTCCCACACGCGGTATCGGTAAATCTCGATGTCTTCGAGGGTTTCACGGCCCCGTTCAAAGCCTCGGGCTTTCGGACAGATCACTGAGACGCGGTAACCGGCGTCCCGCAACGCACGAGCTTCCTGCCACACCCGCCGATCCACAGGAACCGGCAAGTTTTCGATTATGATGCAAACGCCGGTCTTTTTCTCTTCCATCTTGACCCCACAGAAACGGCGTAGGGCGGCTTTATGCCGCCATCGACTTCCGAATTCGTCAGACACAGATGGCGGGGTAAACCCGCCACTACCTCCCGCCAATCAGGCCTTCTCGAACCCGTTCCCGCAAACTGGGTAAAGCAGGTGAAACAGCGTCATCGCCAGGTAGCGAGGGTAGGAACGATGATCGGACAGGAAACCGTAGTCCCGATACGAATAATCGAAGCCGCCATCGGATCTCTGGTGCGCAAGCAGCCGATTATAGCAGGCGTCAATCAATTCGGGCGGAACGCCCAACCGCAATCGCTGAGCCTCATAAAGAGCCGCCGCCATCGCCCCCGTGTAGTAATCGACTTCAGGACCTCCACCCCCCGCATAATGACAATTCTTTGCACATGCACCCGAGGGCTGCACTCCAGTCGCGAGGTACCCCGCCAGCTTTGGAATCAGTTCTTCTGCCCAACGTCCGGGCCTTAAGGCGTTCGCCCATGCCAGCTGAAGAAACTGAAACGCATTGTACTGATAGCAAAGGTAGTGCGGCCGCGACCGCTCGTACTGATTCCCGATGATGTAGGGGAGTTCGCCACTGGGAAGCTGTACGGCGGCTGCGAAATCCAGCAGCGCGCCCACGTGCTCAAGGTAGCGCTCCTCTCGGGTCGCCTCCCACAAGCGGAGAAAATACCAGGCGGCAATCACGGAATTATTCGTCACCTTGCCGCGTGGCTTATCGAAATAGTTAATCACCTTGCCAATCGTGTGATCTTGGAACCCGATACGATTCACGATGAATTCGTAAGCGCGCAATGCGCCATCGAGGATTTCGCTCCGCGCTTCACGGCGGTACGTGGCGAGCAGGGCCGCGCCACCCCAGATCCCTTCCAGCGTAGCAATCAAGTGCCGCCGTTCGGGCAACGGGTATTTCCAATAGCCTTCGCCGGTTTCAAGGGCCAGTGTGGCCTCGGAGCTTCGGATGGCAATCTCGCGATAACGCGCATCCCCAGTTGCCTCGTAAAGCTGCCAATTTGCAAGCACCCAGTATCCTTGTGTCTGGGTGAAAACGTAATCGTCTCCCCAAGGAATGAAATCGAGCGCACTTTTCAGAAACCGCCAGGCGCGAAGGTTGAAACGGACCCCGGGGTCAGGTCCGTGTAGAATTCCGTCCCGGTAGTGGGTTCGATAGAGGTAGGAATGCAGGCGTTCAGCGGAATCGATAAGGGCTGCGTTTGTGGGCATTCCAGTGCCTGACGAGGAGGCGAATATCACGAGCGCGCCACCCGAGAATATACCCCCAAAATCCGTTTGGCCGTGGCCGGCATGGAGTAGGGACCCAGCCGCTCGCGGCCACGGCTGCGCCCTCCCCGGCTGCATACTGCAATAATCTTCGCTGCCAGGACATCGAGCTGCCGTGGCACAATATAATTTCCGTCTCCTTCGCTGATCAAGTCCACCGCGTCTCCGACCTCCACAGAAACGACGGGAAGGTTCGTCGCCATAGCTTCTCTGACCGCGAGCGGCGAACCTTCAATCATGGAAGCCATCACCAGGACGTCCGCAGCGTTCATATAAAGCGGCATCTCGGAATGGGGTTTCTTGCGGACCTGAAGGATTTCGAGCTGCGGAATCTGTTCCCGCGCTTTGGCGACCGCGGCTTCAATGAGGTCAAAACGCTTCCGCTGCTCTTGAGGATTATAGGGGAACAATACGTACTTCTTCCCCGGGTCCAGGCAGGCAGTTCGGCAGGCTTCATCGCGGTTCATGGGACGGAAGAGTTCCAGATCGATTCCACAGGGAATGACCTCCGCCGATTCCAGTCGCAACGCCCGCCGCATCTGCCGGTTCTGTACAATAACGGCGGAAGCAAGCGGCGCCAACAGGTAACTCGAAACCTGAAAGAACCGGCCTGTGGGGGTGATATGGCCGTCCGCGGCGGGCCGGCCCAAAACATCGTCACCGTGAAAGGTGATCACCAGCGGCACCCCAAGCTGGAAGCGGGCTACCCATCCGGTTAAACCGAAATGAGCGTGGATCAAGTCGTAATGCCTGGCTCGTAATCGGCGCCGCACCTCCCCGATTCCGATCAGGTAATTCCAGCGCGATTGACGGCCGTTCACAAAAAGCAGGTCGTAGTCCACTCCCAGAGGGCGAAGGGACTCGAGCTGGTCCTGGACGAAGCTGCCGAAGCTGGGGTCCGCCTCGTTGGGCCACATGTTCGTCACAGCCAGTACGCGATAGGTCCTAGGCATGGCATTTTCCGCGTGGCAGCCGATTATAGCATCCCGTGACTGGGAGCGCGGCCTCGCCCACTCTGTAGGGGCGGTTCGCGAACCGCCCCTACGAAGGGATGCCGGATGGTCTCCCTACGAACTAGGTCTTTGACCGCCTAAATAGATTCCTTTTATAGCCGAACTTTGCGCGTGCCCTCTTGCGCGTGAACTGCCAGTTGATCTTGACCCGATGG